>Ga0210040_10000038_pt1 | contig 371400 bp, 307 predicted proteins | sample CryGeyCG12114_NA_FD_185462 | JGI IMG/M metagenome (GOLD analysis project Ga0210040, IMG submission 185462) | Groundwater microbial communities from aquifer - Crystal Geyser CG19_WC_8/21/14_NA (SPAdes) (version 2) | ecosystem: Environmental > Aquatic > Deep subsurface > Groundwater | place...
TGGGATTATTAAGGTTTGGTTATAAGTAAAAGAGCACAATTTACTCTACAATAAATATGTTGGTTATACCGGGCAAACAATAAAATGCTGCTAAAAGTTAAAAGGTATAAATTCTGCTGCTTTAAAACATATAATACGTAAGAGGTTTAACTTTACATCACCAAAGCCGATATAATTTTTATTTGCTATATGCCTGATAAAATGAAAGAGCAATTTGCCCAGCAATTATTTACCGCCCACGCCCAAGCAGGGGGCGCCATTCCTAAATCTGCTATTTGTAAATTTACGGATGATATTTTGCAGTTGTTTTTCCCGCAATTATCGGAGCAGAAATTTGCCTCGGAAAAAGATATTTTACTGCATCTGGGTTTGCTGGAGCAGGATCTACACAAAATTTTGCTGGGTATGCCTTTGCCGGAAGCAACCCTACCCGAGTTGTTAGCAACCTCTTTTTTAGATAGATTACCCGGTATTTATGAATTGTTGTTAAAAGATGCGGAAGCCATCGCGAACGAAGACCCGGCGGCTTTAAACGTTGAAGAAGTTATCCGGACTTATCCCGGTTTTTTAGCCATAGCAGTACACCGGCTGGCCCATGCGCTGCATCAGTTACAAGTGCCTTTACTGCCCCGCATACTAGCCGAATCGGCTCATGCCCGCACCGGTATCGATATTCATCCGGGAGCCCGCATTGGTTCTTATTTCTGCATCGATCATGGTACCGGTATTGTTATTGGCGAAACAACGCATATTGGTAATTATGTAAAAATTTACCAGGGCGTAACTTTAGGCGCCATGAGCGTGGCCAAGGAGATGGCCAATATAAAGCGCCATCCGACCATCGAAGACCACGTGGTTATTTATGCCGGAGCCACTATTCTGGGCGGTAATACCGTAGTAGGCAGCAACAGCGTAATCGGGGGGAATGTCTGGTTAACCGAAAGCGTACCGCCTTATTCTAGATTATACCATAAAGCGCAAATAAAAGTAAGCCGCAGCGAAGATCCCGAAGATAGTATTATCTTTTCGATTTAGTTTTATAGCTGTTAGCTTTTAGGATAGCGATCCCAAAATAAATTTAAGCGGATATTTTGGAATTTGTTGCGTATATTATGTTAAATAGGTTTTTGGTGACAAGTTACCCCGCATCAATATCTTTAATCTAAACACTACAAAATTCTAATAGCAGTGTTGGTTGCTTAAATTTAAATTAGGCCAACTTATGCTTTCTTTTGGGGTAAATAGATAAATCAATTAGTTGTTTATCGTATAAGGAGTGCTTATCCGGTAAACGGTAGTTTGAATACAATCAACTTAATAAATGAATGATGAGAATAAATAATATTCTGGAACAAATAGGGAATACGCCAACTGTACGGCTGAATCGCCTGTTCGGACCCAAAGCAGAGGTCTGGATGAAATTAGAACGCGCCAATCCGGGCGGAAGCATCAAAGACCGTATTGCCTTATCCATGATAGAAGACGCGGAAAAAAAAGGCATACTTCATCCGGACAGCATCATTATTGAGCCTACCTCCGGGAATACGGGTGTTGGACTGGCCATGGTAGCGGCCGTGAAAGGTTATCAGTTAACTCTGGTAATGCCGGAATCAATGACCATTGAACGACGACGGCTCATGGTGGCTTATGGCGCTAAATTAGAGTTAACCCCCCGGGAGAAAGGCATGAAAGGTGCCATTGAGCGGGCCCACGAAATGGTTGCGGCCAATGCCCACGCCTGGATGCCGATGCAGTTCGAAAACCCTGCCAATGTGCAAATCCACCTGGAAACAACGGCCCGGGAGATAGCTGCAGATTTTCCGGAAGGATTTGATTACCACATAACCGGAGTGGGAACCGGTGGTCATATTACGGCCGTGACACGCGTACTAAAAGATAAATTTCCGCAACTGCAGACTTTTGCCGTCGAACCGGCCTTATCGCCGGTTATTAGCGGTGGTGCGCCGGGGCCGCATCCCATTCAGGGCATAGGAGCGGGATTTATACCGGCTATTCTGGATACCAGCTTGCTTACCGGCACTATTCAGGTAACCCAACAAGAAGCATTTGAATTTGCCCGCCGAGCCGCCCAGGAAGAAGGCATATTTATGGGTATATCGTCGGGCGCTTCTTTAGCAGCCGTAAACAAGAAATTACCCGAAATTCCGGCCGGTTCGCGTATTCTTACTTTCTGTTACGATACCGGGGAAAGGTATTTATCGGTGGAAGGTTTATTTGTGTAAGTTAAATTTTAAAATATAACCAGATGGTTAGTTGTCTGGGGTAAGAGAAACGGCTACTGAATAAGTAGCCGTTATTTTTTTTGTCTTTTGCCGCTGGCGCCTATCATACAGGTAAAAATGTGTTAATGTTAATAATTTGTATATCAATATTTTATAATTTAAAAAGTGAAATTAAAATAAAGGAAGTTGCATTATAAATGGTATTTAAACTAGTTCTTTATGGTAGTTTAAAAATTATTATGGATAATGTGTATCAAGTAATCAGGTTCTTTTTATATTTACATTAGTAAGGCCCTAATTAGAGAATATAGTAAGTATTATATAGTTAAAATACAATAAATGCAAAAACGTTACGATTCTTCCGATTACTTTTTGGTTGGCAATGTTAACAATGGTACCATTTACGTTATCTATAACATTTACAAATTACTTTTCGAGGTGAACCAGCCTTTAGATACTTTCCCTTGTTATCCTTGCAGAATACATCGGGGTCAGGGAGTTGTTTACTACGACCGAAAAGAATTTATCTCCCGCCACTTACTCGACTATGCCGAAGAGTTAGTTTCTTAAGCAGTTGTTAGTAATTATTCTTTAGTTATAAATATAAGTAATCAGTTACTTATATAAAAACGTTGTTTACATTTATTTACTACTTTAAATAACATTACCTTTCTGTCCTTATTCGTGTTGCTGACAAGCGTACCATACGTTACGGATTACCTATTTTTTTAATCTGCTCGCCTCTATATTTCTTTTTACTTGAAATTAGGTTTCCTGAAATTTCCGTATTTAGTATCCGCTTGAGATTTGCCTTTCTATTGTCCTTAAACTTATTGGTTATACCAAAAAATTAACCCCATCTTTCGCGTAAATAGCAATAGCACTGTTGCTATCCCGGTCGTTGCAAATTGCGGCAGAAACGCCTTTTAAATCTTCAATGGTTTTATACCGAAGATGGGCCTTACACCTATCTTCATAAGCGGGTACGTAAACCATGATAGCCGTAAACCGTTAAGCATTACAAATTACCCTTCATTTATATGATGCCGGAAAATCTATCGGCCGCCATATAAAAAAAACCGATAGTATGCTTTCATCTATTTTGTCTCAAACCTAAAAGCCAATCGTTTATTCATGATGAATTTATTTGTATATACCTCTTTAGAAGAAGACCTGAAAGCTTATTTACAGAAAGAATTACCGGCTACGGTCCAGCCTTTTTTTAAAGATGAATTATCCGGTACGCAGCTGGAAGAAGCATTTCACGCAGCCGAAATAATCATGGGCAATCCACCGGTAGATTGGTTTAAGCAAATGCCTCCCCGGCTGGCTTTCTGGCAATTAGAATCGGCAGGATTTGAAAAATACCAAAACCTGAACATGGATGCGCCAGTTGCAAATATGGGAGACTTTTATGCCCAGCCCTGTGCGGAAACCATGGTGGGCGGCATTCTGGCCTTCTACCGGAAAATACCTTTACTCGTAAGAAGTCAGGATAAAAAAGAATGGTTAGGAAATAAAATCAGGCTGAGCCTGGATTTACTCGGCCATAAAAAAGTGATTGTACTGGGAGCGGGCGCTATTGGTCAAGCCATTAAGCAAATGTTGTTGGGGTTTGAATGCCAGGTAAAGCTAACCGCCCGCCGTAATCCTACGGCTGATATTCTTTCATTCGAAGAATTATTAACAGCTTTACCCGAAACCGATCTGGTTATCAATACCCTTCCGGGTGGTTTGGATAAATATGTTTCCGCCCAATTTATACAAGCCATGCAGCCTGGTAGTTTATATGCGAGCGTGGGCAGGGGAAGTACCACCGACGAAGAAGCCCTGGTAAATGCTTTGCAGACGGGAAAATTAGTTGGAGCAGTATTAGACGTTACCGAGCAGGAACCTTTACCCGAAACCAGTTCTTTATGGGAAATGGAAAATGTAATTTTAACCCAACATACCGGCGGCGGATATATGGCGGAAAGTGAAGGAAAAGTTAAGAAATTACTGCTTAATCTACACAGGTTCTTAAATAAAGAAGAAATCCAAAGCCGAATTAACCTAGCGCAAGGATATTAAATTAGATCCGTACTGCTAATCGGTATATTGCCGCATATAAGGCCTGATTACCCATATTACGAACTTCCGCGGATTAACGGGCCCGATGCGTGCTGAAGAAACTGTTTTTAAAGAAATGTTATTTTTTAAATTCATATTAAAGCGATCATCTTAGTGCCAAAACCGTTAACAGGAATAGATATGTTCGTGATAATTTTAAACTGGTTATGAAAAGGGAGAATTTAAAAGTTCATAAACCAACTATTTGGATTTTCTTAGGCATTGTTTTCCTATTTGTGGTCATAACGCTTATTGCTTTAAATAATAGCGCAAAAAGGCATAATAGAAATTTAATGCCTTCGCAACAAAATGTAGAATCAAAACAACAGGTCGAACAATAGCCATGCAGGCTGAAAAAAAAAGCACTTACAGTTTTAATACCGTAAGTGCTTTTTCAGGAGTGGAGAATATCGGAGTCGAACCGATGACCTCCCCGTAAGCATACGGGACGCACTAACCAGCTGAGCTAATCAGCCATTCTATATATTTCCTGCTCTTCTTATTCTTGATTTCTTTTTCTTTGGCAACGGCCATTGAACGGGTTGGAAAAGATGCGGTATATTTTAATTCCCAAGGGGCACGAAATTTAGTAGATTTATTTCTGCCCTTGTTATGCTGTTCTAGCCGGATACCCATATCTTCACAACTTCCTATGTAATATTTGTTATGTGCCGGCGAATAAAGAATATAGACAGAAAAGCTCATAAATAAAAAAAGCTCCGTGAAAACGGAGCTTTAAGTGGAGAATATCGGAGTCGAACCGATGACCTCTTGCATGCCATGCAAGCGCTCTAGCCAGCTGAGCTAATCCCCCGTTTGCTAAAGTGATGCAAAACTAAGAGAAAATTTTGGAATTGCCAGCAAGGGTAGAAAAAATTTAGTAAATAAAAAAGGCGACCTCTATAGTCGCCTTTTTTATTTACTAATATTAGCTTAGTCAAATATGTAACGTAAACCGATTTGTCCTCTCCATCTAGAAGCGTAATCTGAGATTGAATAAATATTACCGTTATTTTGGTTAGCTGCTGTATAATTGAAAGTCGGGGTAGTGCCATTCAAACCAGTATAGCGTATAACTTCAAAGGTTTGGTTAGAAACAAAGTAGTTTCTACCCCAATTATTATTTAATAAATTACCAACATTTAGTACATCAAACGATACTTGGAACCTGTGAACCTGGTCGCCGGCTTTTACGCCGAATTCCTGTAAAAGTCTTAAATCAAACAAATGTTGGAAAGGTAATCTGGCGCCATTGCGTTCCACATACTGGCCTCTTCTGGAATCTAAGTATTTATCATTTCCAATAAAGGAGTTCAGATTATTCCATTGTTGACCGGCTGCAAGGGTTACATTGCCATCTTCATCTGTTATATCTACTAAACCTGACTCTTCTATATTTCTTGGTACATAAATCAGATCATTATCAGTACCATCATTGTTTAAATCTCCATCATACACATAAGAAACTGGTTGACCTGATTGTCCGCTGTAGAACAAAGAAACTTGGGTAGCCGCATTACCGCCCAGGTACTCTTTTCTGTAAGTTAAATAGCCTGAAACACGGTGACGAAGATCAAAGTTTGCATAAGAAGCTGCTAAATCATTAGGATTCAAAGCATTTACATAACGCCAGTTAGAATAAGCAGTACTGGAAGTTCCGGAATTTAAATCTTTTGATTTACCGTAAGTATAAGCGATTGAACCACCCCAACCACGATCAAGTTGCTTTTGTAATTGCCCAACAAAGTTATAAGAATAACCCTCATTAGAGCTTTCTAACAAGATTATTTCGTTAAAGCTGCTATTTGGACGATCTGATGCAAAACGAGGTCTTTGATCTGGACCGGTAAAAGTAAAGTTTGGATCTACTTGTCTGTTCAGGTTAACAAAATTTACGTTATTAAGACCTTTGCTGTAAAGGGCTTCAACTGTGGCAACCAAACCAAAAGGCAATTGTTTATCTATCCCAATGTTAGATCGGAAAGTTTGGGGAAAATTAAAGTTTTTAGTAGTAATGTTTATATCCCCCAAACCGGCGGTTCTACCGTAATAAGTAGCAGCTGGTTGGTTGAAAGGATCAGCATTGAACCTTACTGGTACGCCACCTTGGTTACCCAGAGGCAGGGCGCTGGTACTGGTGCTGCCTATAGAGTAAGTACCATTCAGCGTTCCGTTATTAGAGAATTGATTCGATATCCAAACAAAAGGTACTCTACCCGTGAATATACCGGTACCACCTCTTACCTTTAAACTGTTATCACCTAAAACATCCCAGTTAAAGCCTAATCTTGGTGACCATAATACTTTCGTTTCTGGTAATTGGCTGGTTGAAAGTCCTTGCGATTGGAAAGCAGTGGCAAACGTTTGGTTAAATGGAGGCTCATCCGGGAATACAGGTAAATCAGCTCTTAATCCCGCTGTTAACCGGAAATTATCGGTTAACTGTATATCGTCCTGAACATATAGCCCTAATTGCATAGCATTAAATTCACCAGCACCAGTAGTTTGGAATGGGCCATCGTCAGCAAACGAATAACCAGTTTGGAAATAAGTCGGCGCTACTTCTGCAGAAGTGCCAATGGTTTCAAAATCGGCTAAATTACGATAGGTGTAGTTACCAAATATGTTTTGAACAAAAAGGTTATAAAAAGAATAGAATTCGTTATTCGTTCCTATGGTAAACGTGTGATTACCTTTATAAATACTGAAGTTATCCGTGATGGTAAATACATTCTGGTTTAATTCATTTGCTACCGAAGAAGATTCACCGCCTAAAGTAATAGAACCCCGGCCGGCTAAGTTATTTATCCTGACGTTAGGGAAAGGGTCGCCCATTGGTTCCCGGTCATCTCTTACGGTAGTATAACCCGCCAATAAGTTATTAGAAAATTTACTGCCGAAAGTACTATTTAATTCCAACGCGGTAGAATTGGTGGTACTGGGGAAATAAACAAAGTTGTTATAAAATCTTAAATCGTTGTTATCCCGGCTACCATAAATATTTTCACCATAAGTATAGCTATGGCGCAAAGTAAGTCTGTGGTTATCTGCTATGTTCCAGTCGATCTTACCTAAAATTTTATTCGAATTGGTTTCTTCATTTTGTTCCCCATAGGAACCTAAATTATAATTAGGGGCCACTCTGCTAATGGTATTGATAACCCGGTTTATTTCATCCTGTGTAACCAATGATCCGGAATTTATAGTAGGGTCAAAAGCGTATGGACGTATATTTCTGGTTATTTCGCCGTTTACAAAGAAGAAAAGTTTATTTTTAACAATAGGACCACCTAAGCGGAAACCAGTCTGATAATCGCTTTGCTCCGGATAGCGGGCGTTCTCACCCGTATTAGGGTTATTGCGGCCCACAAAATTTTGGTTATTGCCAAAGAAGTAAGCAGAACCTTGGAATTTATTTGTTCCGCTTCTGGTAACCGCATTTATACCACCACCAGTAAATCCGCCTTGTCTTACATCGTAAGGGGCAATGTTAATCTGGAATTCCTCAATAGCATCTAAGCTTATCGGCTGAATACCGGTTTGGCCACCATTAGTACCGGAAGCAGATAACCCGAATACGTCATTGTTTACAATGCCATCAATGGCAAATTGATTGTACCGGTTGTTTGTACCGGCAAACTGCGTACCATTGCCACTGGTATTTGCCAAGGGAGATAATCTGGTAAAATCTTGTATGCTTCTGCTGATAGTAGGTAAAGATTGAATTACTTCCCGGCTAACGTTGGTAGAGGCACCAGTCCTTTCGGGGCTAAGCACATCATCCCGGTTCGAAATAATCTGAACCTCATTTAATTGGCCGGTCTGTTGGGCCAGGCTAACGTTTAAAGTAGATGCATTACCTAAGCTTAAGTTAATGTTGTTAAATGATTGCTCCTGAAAGCCAATAAACGTAACTGTTACGGCATAGGGTCCGCCAACCCGCATATTAGGAATGGTAAACCGTCCATCTACCAGCGTCGAGGTACCGTATCTGGTGCCGGAAGGAGTATGAACCGCTACCACAGTAGCGCCGGGGAGCCCTTCACCACCAGCATCGGTAATGGTTCCGGTTAAAGAGGAGGTTGTTACTCCTTGCCCGAAACTATACTGTAGCGGAATAAGAAAGGTGATTAGGAAAAGTAATCTGCAATAAATCTTTTTCATAAAGGTTTGTTTTGGTGCAAATTTTTATTTGGGTTTGGATTTGAATTGGTAAAGGATGAATAAAAACTAGAGATTATAATTGGTAAATACTGGTAAAAATGTGTCCTTTAAGATACACGTCTGATTATAAAGAGGTTATGCTATATGGCGTACGGGTTTGCCGTTGCAAAGTTAAACTGCGTTTTACAGTGTATTGTTAAGGAATTGTTAAGGATTAATTGTAGTATATAAATATTTTTTAATATTTTCCCGCAAAGATAGAACAAAATTAAATATTTGGGCGTACGGCCTTCACAAATATTTTCTGGTAGTGCGCGGCGAACAAATTATCTTCTACAACACCTAAGTGCGTAGAGGCATGAATAAAAAAGATTTGATCTTTACCTTTTACATCCGTTACCATACCCACGTGGGTTATGCGCCGGGCGCTTCTCGAAGAACTGAAAAACACCAGGTCACCTTCCCGCAGGTCGCGGGGTCGGATTTCTCGGCCAAAGTAGCTTTGATCGGTAGAGTTACGGGGTAATTTTACATCGATGCTTTTAAAAGAGGTGCAAAGTAAGCCGGAGCAATCCATACCAATGCGGGTGGTGCCGCCAAATTTGTAAGGCGTACCGCGGTAGGAGCGGGCGGTGGCAATTACCCGTTTAATATCTTTACTGACGTTGGTTTTAGATAGCCGGGCGGCCTTGCGTTCCTGGCGGTTAAATTGCCGTTCCCGTCTCTCGTATTCCCATTCCAGTTTTCGCTGATCGGTATTGGCATAAGTAGATTCAGAGGAATTCTTAAAACCAGTGCTTGCGTTTTTACAGGAAAAAGTAAGTGCTAAAGTAAGCCCTATCAGCCCATACTGTGTCTTATTCTTTAAAGTACGCCAAACCATAAAATCAATCGCATTGTAAACTGCTTAAAGGTAAGGCAAAGAATTTAGGGAAAAAAAAGAAGGATGGTTTTATAATCCACAAGTTATTAACAAGCGTTCCATTATTAATAGGAGGCAAGCGGCAGCAAGTAAGTAATTCTACATTAAAATGAGGTCACAGGTAGCTAAACACATCGTATATAGTAGCGGGTAGCAAACGTATCTCTGCAGTTTTGGGCTATTGTTATTACCAAAATTTAATAAAAAGTGTAATCAGCTTATGAATGCTTGAGTGAAAAAACAAGTCATTTAAGGGGCGTCGAAAAATCAAACACACATTGATTAAGCAAACATTTACTCCTGCAAAGCAATACCCGATAAATGTATCGACATTCTCAACTTATCCTGGTACTTTTTCTCCGAATTAAAGCCTGTTTTTAGGAGGGGGGCAACGAGGGGGGGGATGTATCCAGACAAGATATAAGGCTCGGCCGGAGAGGCGAAACCCAGCGTGTTGGGAACTTAGCTTACACCCGGAAATTAGTACCAAACACAACTCATTTCTGTAATTTAAACGAGAAACGTTGAGATAAACCTCTTTTAAAGCTTCATCGCTTCTATTAAGAGGGGGGCTAACAGAATATATTTCTCTTACCTTTGCCTGTCATGGGTAGTAAAAAGTTAGGTTAAAGCATGAGTAACCTAATAAGGCAAAATTCGTCTGTTGGCTGTAGACCAAGGGGTGAAGCTCTTGATAAATAATGATTTGCGTATTTTTGCCCGCAGTAAGTATACGTTCTGGTTAGCAACACAGGTATATGATAAACTAGGTTATTGTATTATTTACAGTTTATATTGTTACTAACCAATTGATTTTCATTTTATTAAGGATATTGATTTTTTTGTTTGTTCAAGTCTAAAGAAATATTAATTTTGTTCCGTCTATGTGTGGAATTTCTGGTGTTTATGCCTTCAGCGATGTAGGGCGCGATTATCTTGATAAATTAAAAGCATCCACGGATGCCATCGAAAAACGGGGACCGGATTCGCAAGGCCATTTTTACTTCGAAAAATGCGGCCTGGGTCACCGGCGGTTGGCTATTCTGGATTTAACCGCAGATGGCGCCCAGCCCATGACCGACGAGTCGGGCCGTTATACCATTGTCTTTAACGGTGAAATATTCAACTTTCCGCAGCTAAAGCAAAGGCTGATAGAAAACGGCTATACTTTCCATTCAGCCACGGATACCGAGGTCATTCTGAAGCTTTATATCAAAGAAGGCAGAAATTTTCTGAAAAGGTTAAACGGTTTTTTCGCATTTTCTATCTACGATAAAGAAGAAGATTCTTTGTTTATTGCCCGCGACCGCATGGGCGTTAAACCTTTGCTGATTTATAAAGACGAGGACAAGCTTTTATTTGCATCCGAAATGAAATCGATGCTGGCCTTCGGCATTGCCCGTAAAATAGATTATACCTCGCTTTACCAGTATTTACAGTTTAATTATATACCGGGGCCGGCGTCCATCTTTAAAGGCGTACGCAAGCTGGAACCCGGGCATTACTTATACATTAAGAAAAACCGGGTACTTAAAAAAGCCTGGTACCGCATTCCCTACGACCGGAAAAAAGTTAAAAGCAACCCGCTGAGCTACGATCAGCAAAAAGATAAACTGGTCTCTTTGCTGGACGAGGCCGTACAACGCCGCCTGATCGCGGACGTGCCTTTGGGCGCTTTTTTAAGCGGCGGCATCGATTCGTCGGTAATTGTGGCTTTGGCTTCCCGGCATACCGAAAAGCTGAATACCTTTTCTATTGGTTATAAAGACGAGCCTTTTTTCGACGAAACCCGCTACGCCGAATTAGTAGCCAAGAAATATAATACCAACCATACCGTTTTTTCGCTCACCAACAACGATTTGTATGCCCACTTATTCGAAGTGTTGGATTACATCGATGAGCCTTTTGCCGATTCTTCGGCCCTGGCTGTTTATATCCTGAGCAAGCAAACCCGCGAAAAAGTAACGGTGGCTTTATCCGGCGATGGTGCCGACGAGTTATTTGCCGGTTACAACAAACACCTCGGCGATTTTAAAGTGCGGCAGGGTGGTATAACGGCGGAAGCGGTTACCGCTTTAGGGCCGCTGTGGCAAGTCTTACCTAAATCCCGCAATTCTACTTTCGGCAATAAAGTCCGGCAGTTCCAAAGATTTGCCGAGGGCATGACGGCTTCGCATAAAGACCGGTACTATAATTGGGCTTCGCTGGCGGATGAAGACGAGGCCAAAACTATTCTGAGTAAAAAAAGCCGGCAGCAAATAGCCCGTAATAATTATAAAAAACGCAAACGCCAAATCCTGGAGCATCTGCACCCGGACGGCGATATAAACGAAGTACTGTACACCGATATGCAATTGGTGCTGCAAAACGATATGCTGGTAAAAGTTGACTTAATGTCGATGGCCAACAGCTTAGAAGTACGCACGCCCTTCCTGGATTACAAGGTGGTTAACTTTGCTTTTTCTTTGCCGCAGTCCTCCAAGATCGACCAGAATATTAAAAAGAAAATTGTGCAGGATGCTTTCCGGCCGATGCTGCCCGACGAATTGTATAAGCGACCCAAACACGGTTTCGAAGTTCCATTGCTCAAATGGTTCCGCAACGAACTCCGCCCGCTTATTACCGACGAATTACTCGCCGACGATTTTATCCGGGAGCAAGGTATTTTCGAGGTGGCCGGCATCCGGGCTTTAAAAGAGAAATTATTTTCTAAAAATCCCGAAGACGTTCATGCGCGTATCTGGGCTTTACTTGTATTCCAGTACTGGTGGAAAAAATGGATGAAATAAGCTATTTTATTAAAATTATTTTATATATTGACTAATTCTTTTGACAAAATACAATATAATATCATTTAACCTTTACGCATTATGAAAATAGCGGTAGTAGGAACAGGATACGTTGGTTTAGTAACCGGTACCTGTTTAGCAGAAGTCGGGATGGATGTAACGTGCATCGACATCGACACCAGAAAAATTGAAAACCTGCGCCAGGGCATTCTGCCTATTTATGAGCCGGGACTGGAAGAAATGGTGTTGCGCAATACCCAGAAAGAGCGACTTAATTTTTCAACCAGTATCGAAGAAAGCATCCAGGATGCCGATGTTGCTTTTATTGCCGTAGGTACGCCGCCGGGGGAAGATGGCAGCGCCGACCTGAAGTATGTTTTAGCCGTAGCCCGCAGCATCGGCCAGCACATGAACAAGTACCTGGTAGTTGTTACTAAAAGTACGGTGCCGGTGGGTACCGCTAAAAAAGTAAGAGCCGCCGTAGAAGAAGAACTAAAGATGCGCGAATCAGATCTGGAATTTGATGTGGCGTCTAATCCGGAGTTCCTCAAAGAAGGCGCCGCCATCGATGACTTCCTGCGACCAGACCGTATCGTAGTGGGTATAGAATCGGAGCGGGCCGAAGATATCATGCAAAAGGTGTATAAGCCCTTCCTTTTAAATGGTCACCCGATTATTTTCATGGATATTCCATCCGCCGAAATGACCAAATACGCCGCTAACTCCATGCTGGCCACTAAAATTTCTTTCATGAATGACATTGCAAACCTGTGCGAAATTATGGGGGCCGATGTAAACATGGTGCGGAAAGGTATTGGTACCGATGGCCGGATTGGTAATAAATTTATTTACCCCGGTATTGGTTACGGCGGTTCGTGCTTCCCGAAAGACGTAAAAGCCCTGATTAAAACGGCTTCCGAAAACGGTTACGAAATGAAAATTTTAAAATCGGTGGAAGACGTAAACGAAGCGCAAAAATCGGTACTGTTTAATAAAATACAGGAACATTATAAAGAAGATGGCATTGCCGGTAAAACATTTGCTTTGTGGGGATTATCTTTTAAACCCAAAACCGACGACATGCGCGAAGCGCCTTCTTTGGTAATTATCGAGAAAATTCTGGCCGCCGGCGGTAAAGTAAAAGCCTACGATCCGGTAGCTGTGAAAGAAGCCAAACATATTCTGGGCGATGATATTATGTATGCCAACGACCAGCACGATGCGGTATTGGATGCCGATGCCCTGCTCATTATTACCGAGTGGCCGGAATTCCGTTCGCCTAACTTTAAAGTACTGGGCCGCCTGATGAAAGATCGCGTTATTTTTGATGGCCGTAATATCTACGACAGCAAAGAAATGAAAGAAGTAGGCTTTACTTACTATGGCATCGGGGTAAAACCACACTACCATTCTACCATCGACATAGCCTAATTTGCATGGAAAGAAAAAGAATTCTTATCACGGGGGGAGCCGGCTTTTTAGGCTCCCACCTCTGCGACCGCTTTATTAAAGAAGATTACCACGTTATTGCCATGGATAATCTGATTACCGGCGACCTGCAGAATATTGAGCACCTGTTTAAGCTACCTAATTTCGAGTTTTATAACCACGATGTATCCAAGTACGTGCACGTACCGGGGCATCTGGATTATATCCTGCATTTCGCCTCGCCGGCCAGCCCCATCGATTATCTAAAAATCCCGATTCAGACCCTGAAAGTGGGTTCGTTGGGTACGCATAATTTGTTGGGTTTAGCCCGGGCCAAAAATGCCCGGATGTTAATCGCCTCTACTTCCGAAGTATACGGCGACCCCGAAGTACACCCGCAGGTAGAGGAATACTGGGGCAACGTAAACCCGGTAGGCCCTAGAGGTTGCTACGACGAAGCCAAGCGTTTCCAGGAAGCTATAACTATGGCTTACCACATGCACCATGGCGTAGAAACCCGCATTGTCCGGATATTTAATACCTACGGACCGCGCATGCGCCTGAACGACGGCCGGGTATTACCGGCTTTCCTGGGCCAGGCTTTGCGGGGTGAAGAACTCAGCATTTTCGGCGATGGTTCCCAAACCCGGTCTTTCTGCTACGTCGATGATTTAATAGAAGGTATTTACCGTTTGTTATTCAGTGATTATGCCTTGCCGGTAAACATTGGAAATCCTTCCGAGATCACCATTAAAGAATTTGCCGAGGAAATCTGTAAATTAACCGGTTCGCCGCTAAACCTGGGTTACCAGCCTTTACCGGAGAACGACCCGCAGAAACGCCGCCCCGATATTACCAAAGCCAGAGAGATTCTAGGTTGGGAGCCGCAGGTGTCTCGCTCCGAAGGTTTAAGACGCACGCTGGAGTATTTCAAAGAAAACGTAGATACCGCCGAAAAAGCCCATCTTACGTTTTAATGAATTAGATACAAGTATCAAGACAGCCTTTATGAAAAAAATAAATCAGAAATAAGCGTTTCCTTTCTGTTTTAGTAGAGGTGGTAAAAACAACTATGGCGCGGAAGTTACTTCCGTGACTAATGAATATTGATCAGAAAGTCACGGAAGTAACTTCCGCGCCATAAAAGCCATAGAAAGCAGCTCCTTAGTTTTTTTAGAAGATGAGTTGCTTTAGGAGGGGTAAGGAGGGTGAATTTTTCTGTTCCCAGTATTCGCTCTTTATCGCGTTTGAATTTTATTAAAATAAAAAGACCACTGTTTAAAGGTGGTCTTTTATTTTTACTTCCGCATGGCCATTAAAATACCTTATCTCTCGCTGGAATACCAAAACCGCCTTATCCGGAACGAAGCTTTACAGGCCATGGAAGAAGTTTGGGAGGCGCAGTGGTATATTCTGGGCGAGCAGCTACAAGCATTTGAAAAAGACTATGCCGCCTTTACCGGAACCGCACATTGTTGTGGCGTCGGTAATGGTTTCGATGCCCTGTATATTGCCCTTAAAGTACTCGGCCTAGGTCCGGGCAACGAAGTAATTGTACCTGCCCATACTTTTATTGCTACCTGGCTGGCCGTTTCCCATACCGGTGCCACGCCGGTGCCCGTAGAACCTAGATATGACACCTGCAACCTCGATCCGGGTAAAATAGAATCCGCTATTACTGCCCGCACCAAAGCTATTTTGCCGGTGCACCTGTACGGACAAGCCTGCGAAATGGAAGCTATTATGGCAATCGCCCAAAAATACCAGCTGTATGTAGTAGAAGACAATGCCCAGGCGCAGGGTGCCCGGTATAAAAACCAATTAACCGGTAGTTTCGGCCACCTGAATGCCACCAGCTTTTACCCGACCAAAAATGTAGGTGCTTTCGGCGACGGCGGGGCTATTACCACCCAGCAAAAAGATTTGGCCCGGCAAGTACGTGCTTTCCGGAATTACGGCTCGGAAGTGAAATATCAACACGACCAGCTGGGGGTTAATTCGCGCCTAGACGAAATACAGGCCGCCTTGCTGCGCGTAAAGCTGCCCTACCTCAAAAAGTGGACCACAGAAAGGCAGCATCTTGCCCGTTTGTACCATGCCAGCCTGCAAGATTTACTGGAGCTCTTGTTACCGGTTACTGCCTCGGGCGCCACCCACGTGTACCACATTTACCAGGTACGTACTCCCCACCGGGATAAACTACAAGCTTATTTAAGCTATCGCGGCATCGAAACCCAAATTCATTACCCGGTACCGCCGCATTTACAAAAAGCTTACGAGTCGCGGGGCTTGGTAGCCGGTACTTTTCCGGTGGCCGAAGAAATAGCGCGTACCGGTTTAAGTTTGCCTTTGTGGCCCGGCTTAAAAGAGGATCAAGTAAGATACGTATGCGCCTGCATCCGTGATTTTTTTAAGAAATGAGCGGTTAAGGTTCTTATTACCCGCCAGTACTAAAGGTTACAGCAAAGGCCGAACTGAACAAAATAACTGGTGCTGGATTTAGACAGGTTTTTTTAGGATTTAATTTCTAAGTTGCTCTAATTAAGTCTTTAAATGCCATATTTTAAATGCACTAACTTTTTAATGCAGTTTTTAAATTGTTATTTTGCTTAAGTTTTTCAGACACATAGGTTAGATTGGGTAAGCAGCACGGACGAATTCTTTATTTTCAAACTTCACAAATAAATTTTTTACGTGTGCACCAATCGGGTAAATAAAACCTTTAACTGTCTAATCGAAAAAATAATAAATAAAAAATTATTACAAGGTTCATGAAAAGAAAAGTTGCGTTAATTACGGGTATTACGGGGCAGGATGGCGCTTATTTATCAGAATTATTACTGGAAAAAGGCTATGAAGTACACGGTATCAAAAGAAGAACCTCCCTGTTTAATACCGATCGCATCGATCATTTGTACCAGGACTTACACGAACAAAATGTGCATTTCCGGTTACATTACGGCGACCTGACCGATTCTACCAATATTATCCGGATTATCCAGGAAGTACAGCCCGACGAGATTTATAATCTAGGTGCCATGTCGCACGTAAAAGTAAGTTTCGATACCCCGGAATATACGGCCAACGTCGACGGCTTGGGAACCTTGCGGATTTTGGAGGCGGTACGTATTTTGGGGCTTTGCGGTAAAACCAAGATTTACCAGGCTTCTACTTCCGAGTTGTACGGCCTGGTGCAGGCCGTGCCCCAATCTGAAACCACCCCTTTCTATCCGCGTTCGCCGTACGCGGTGGCTAAAATATACGGTTACTGGATTACAGTAAACTATCGCGAAGCGTACAACATGTTTGCCTGCAACGGTATCTTGTTTAACCACGAATCGCCGTTGCGCGGCGAAACCTTTGTAACCCGCAAAATTACCCGCGGTGCTGCCCGTATTGCCCTTGGTTTACAAGACAAAATTTACCTGGGCAACCTGGATGCCCAACGCGACTGGGGCCACGCCAAAGATTATGTAGAAGCCATGTGGCTTATTCTGCAGCAGGACGAACCGGAAGATTACGTGATTGCTACCGGTATTACCACTACCGTCCGCGACTTTGTGCGCATGTCTTTTGCAGAACTAGGCATAGAGCTGGCTTTTGCCGGCGAAGGAGCCACCGAAACGGCCAGCGTGGTTAGTTGTTCTAATCCGGAATACCAGTTGGTAACTGGTAAAGAAGTAATTGCGGTTGATGCCGCGTATTTCCGCCCGACCGAAGTAGATTTATTGATTGGCGACCCGACTAAATCGAAAACAAAATTGGGCTGGGAGCCGAAGTACGATTTGCCGGCGCTGGTAAAAGATATGATCGAAGCCGATTTAACTTTATTTAAACGCGATGCTTACTTAATGGAAGGCGGCCACAAAGTTTTAAATTATAAAGAGTAGGGAAAACTAAATTCCTGCAAGCTAATTTATAGGCACCTCTTCGGAGGTGGTTGGGGTAGGCAAAATCACCTTCATAGTGCGAGCGTCTTCGCTCGAACTTACTATTTTAAGGCCTCTGGCCTGAATTAAAATATAATTAAATTACCCAGGCCAGAGACCAGATAGATAAAAAGGCACAAGGCAAAAGCCTCGCGCCATAATTTAAATGATGCAGCCGCCTTGTTCTGAAAGGGAGAAGGGAATGAATATAAAACAATTGCTGTTACGTAAGCTAAAATAAGATATATATACTTTCCAGCATGGAGAAAGAAGCCCGCATATACATTGCCGGCCATCGAGGTATGGTGGGGTCTGCGTTGAGAAGGAAACTGGAGGCCGAAGGCTATGTTAATTTTGTTTTCCGTACTTCTCAGGAGTTAGATTTACGGGATACCGTAGCCGTAAAAGAATTTTTTGCCGTTGAAAAACCGGACTACGTTTTTTTAGCGGCTGCTAAAGTAGGAGGTATTCACGCCAATAATATTTACCGGGCCGAATTTATTTACGATAACCTGATGATTCAGAATAACGTGATTCACCAGAGTTATGTCCACGGCGTTAAAAAACTATTGTTCCTGGGTTCTTCGTGCATTTACCCCAAACTGGCTCCCCAACCTTTAAAAGAAGAATATCTGCTCACCGGCCTCCTGGAACCGACCAATGAACCCTACGCCATTGCCAAAATTGCCGGTATTAAAATGTGCGATGCCTACCGCGACCAGTACGGTTGTAATTTTATATCGGTAATGCCTACCAACCTTTATGGCCCCAACGATAACTATGATTTAAATAATTCGCACGTACTGCCGGCTTTAATGCGCAAAATGCACGAAGCCAAAATCCATAACCAGCCAGCCGTAGAAGTATGGGGTTCCGGCACGCCCAAGCGGGAATTCTTACACGCCGATGATTTAGCCGCTGCCTGCTACTTCCTCATGGAAAATTACAACGAACCGGGACTGGTAAATATCGGCACCGGCGAAGATGTATCCATCCGGGAACTGGCCGAACTGATCCAAAAAATAGTGGGTTATAAAGGTGAAATAAAATGGGATGCCTCTAAACCCGATGGTACCCCCCGTAAGTTAATGGATGTATCGAAACTGAATGCCTTCGGGTGGCAGTATACCATTGGTTTAGAAACGGGTATCCGCATGGTTTACGAATCGGAAAATGTATTCCGGGCGGTTACGCAATAGATAAAAGCTACAACAGAAATCCCCTGTACTATCCTGGATTCAGATAAAGTGATAAATGGTTAGGAAGAAGGCACGGGAATAATCGAACCTTGTACCCATTAATGATTCAAGCCCTGACAGAAATAGTGTTGCGCCATGCCTAAATAAAGCGACTTAGCTTTTCTATCTGTATAGAAGTAAGTATTTAAAATGGTGAAGTAGCCTTTACTGCCTTCTAAGCCCGAATTACAAGCATCAATCATATTCAATTAGCCGATAAACTTACTACCTGATACTCCGCTTTTACCCAAGCAATCCGTATTGCAGCTACTATAATTAAGTGCTGCTTGCTCTGGTGAGGGTTGTTTTTACGTGCAGGTAGTTTTAGTTTAAATCTATTTTGGGGTTGATAATACAATATTATCCAAAACAGGATACAGCTTCCTTTGCGGGTAACAGGAAAAAATGTGTTTACCTGATCAGACCTGGTGTGAACACCCCTATAATTCCTTCAAGGGGATAGTATCTGATATTGTATTCGTAAGCATTTAATTAAAATGAAATAGTAATATTCTGAAGGCTTACCTTTCAATAAAAAAGGCATTGCCTGATAGCAATAGAAAAGTTATTTGCTACAGGGTATTTTTCCCCTTGAGGAGACCATAGGGGTGTGAACCGCCGAAAAACCAGATAAATGTACCTGCTTATTGTTTCGGGGGTTTTAGACGCCGATACAAGACAATAAAGTTAAGTAACAGCATACAAGAATAAGTAAAAACCTAAAAGCAAAAAAAAGAGCAGGTAAAATACCTGCCCCTTTCAGCTTTAACCCTAATAAAGCTTATTGCTGTTTCATCAACCGGATGTGGTTGGTTTTACCACCCTGGTGGGTAGTAATTATATACACCCCGTTAGCCAGAGAGGTATTCATTTTTAATGTTTCAGAATTAAAGCCTTTCTGTACTTTTAATGTACGTTCGTAAACTTTCGCGCCGGTCGCGGTAGTTAATTCTACCAGCATATCGCCGGTTTCCTCAGTCGAGAACTCTAATTTTATTTCGTCTAGGAACGGATTAGGAGAAGCAACCATGGTTGAATTCACATCATCCATTTTCACCGCTTTCGGACCAAAAAACTCAGATTCGCCGTTCATATCAACTTGTTTCAGGCGGTAGTAGCGGGTGCCGTGTTTGCCGTTTTCTTTGTCGTAGAAAGTATAAACCTGCTGCTGCAACGTGTTGCCGTCCTGGGTTGGTACAAAACTTAACGTTCGGTACGTTTTGGCATCCTGTGATACCTGTACTTCAAAGCCTTTGTTGTCCTTTTCCGTAGCGGTAGCCCATTCTACTTTTACCACATTCTTTTCTTGTTTGGTGGCTTTCAGGTAAATTAATTCTACTGGAAGGAGTACAGGTGGATCAAATGAAAATATAAACGATTTTACATCCGGACAGATATTGGTTGGAGCTACCTGGGTAACCGAAATAGCTATCATATCCTCACGTATACTTGGAATGATAAGTGTTCTGCCCTGATTATTTAATGTGTCGGAAGTTTCATCTGCATAAGAAACTCTCCAGTTATAAGTCCAGTCAATGTTGTAGGATGGGCTATTCTCATCTTGATTCACCTTGTATTCAGCTGGCTGACCAATAATTACTTCATCGGGCACTATAATGCCAAGTTCTGATATCTGGTTAGTTACTGTCGGGGTTGTTGAAATTGTTGTAGAAGCAATATCAACTCTACAGCCATAGTTCCATGAAGCGGTAGTTTCGGCATTAACTATATAAGTACCTGCAGTATAAGTACCACTGAAAGTGAAAGGGCCAGTTTCGTTTTCACCTCTTCCTAGGGCTGCTAAAACTGCTGAACTGCCTTCTCTATAAAGACGGTAAATGGTATATGGTTGTGAATCTGCTAAACCTATAGAAACACCATCGGGAGTGGTTGCAGCGCAATACTCACCAGCACCCGTTATGGTTTGGGCTACTGGTACGGCAATCGGATTTACAGCAACAGTGCCAAGTGTAACCGGACAACTAGCTGGGGAGGCACTCGTAGCAGTAATCGTATAAGTACCTCTTTCTGTAAAATTACCGAAGGAGAAGGCTGCACCGGTGCCTTCGCGCGGTGTTACAACATTACTAGGGCTTATAAGCCGATAAGTCACTCCAACTTCTGAACCACCTAAGCTAATGGCCGGGCCAGAAAGATTAGAGCAGTAGTTGCCACCACCACTTATTGATTGGGGATTTGGTAGCTGATAGGTGCTAACTGTTACACTACCCGTCATAGATCGCGGACAAGCGGCCGTAGTTGGTTGGTTGGCAATGGTAGTAGCTACCACGGTATAAGTACCGGCAGTTTGTGGCCCGAAAGTGATAGCACTACCATCTGCATTTCCAGCCACAGGGTTGCCAACCCGAGAAGTACCTCTGAATAACTGATAGCTTATGCCTGGTTGTGAAGCATCTAATCCTACTGGAACGCCGGCCGGATTGGCATTAGCACAATAACCACCACCACCAGTAACTGTATGTAATGTTGGTAAGGGCGTTACGTTTAGGGTAACTGGCCCGTAGGTAAGGCAGGTAGTTCCCGAAGCTATTGCTCGCACACTATAACTACCAAAAGTTAAGCCGCTAAAAGTAATAGCTTTACCCGTTCCGGCGACTGGACTATTAATCAGATCAATGCCATTACGTACTAATTGGTAAGATATTCCGTTTTGCGAGCCATTCATTACAATAGATCCGGTACTTCCTGCGCAGTAACTACCACCCGCAAGGGTTTGTGATATAGCTACTACCATGGTAATGGTATTTGTTGAAGCAATCGCACCACAACCATTATCAGCCGAATTGATAGTTGCTGAAATAATGTCGCCATTATTAAGTGTTGAGGAAGTAAAGGTGGGCCCTGTTGCACCCGTAATTGTTTGGCCATTTACTCGCCATTGGTAAACAGGGTTTATATAAGTTGGAGTAGGACCCTTTTCTGGTACAATAAAGCTAGCTGTAAAGGTAACAGGTGTACCAAAGCATATAGCCCCTGCCGGAGAAGCCGCTATGGTGATGCCATAATTTTCTGGTTCTCCCAACCATATTTGATTTGAAAATATGAATGTTGTTGGTATTCCGGCACAGGCATTTGTACCAGTTTTTAATTTAGCCCTTGACATAAAAAAGTCTTCAGCAGAAAGACTGGCATCACTGAAATTTGCACCTTTATTATAGTTTTGTTCAATGTCATTTTTGCCGGTTTGAATATCAAATAAGTTAGTAACATCCTCCTGAAAACTTTCAACTTTTATTGCCACTGATCTAATAAGAGCCGGATCTGGATATGTAACTACTGCATCCCGGAGTACTCTAGCGGTATAGTTCGTATTTTGACCTCGACAAACCGGGAAGCCTACGGTTTGCAATACTACTGTATAAGTAGATTGGGTTACAGTAACAGTTTTCTCAATAAATGCAGTACAACCATTACTGTTAGTATAGGTATAGCGAATTATTTTCATACCAGCTCCTGCAACACAAGGCGAGAACTGATTTCCATTTACAATAGCGCCAGAAATAATATCAGTAGGTTGGGCACCCACATTTCTAACCGTGATTGGACCGGTTGGATTGGTAACACCTGTAACTACCCGCGTAAGCGTAATATTGCCTTCGCCGGTAAAGAAAGCAGTACGATTACCCGGTGTTGTAAAATCAACCTGAGGAGCAGGATTAACGGTAACTGATACGGTGCTGGGAGCGGAAGCACAACCATTAGCAGTTACAACCAGCGAATACGTCTGGGTAACAGGAGCCGTACCCGTGTTGGTAATTGTTACAGTTGGCTGGGCAACACTAGTACTGGACAAGTTGTTGATATCAGAGCCTGGTGCTGCTGTCCACTCGTAAGATAAGTTAGTACCAGTTGCAGCCGTACCAATAGTGGTGGAACCTCCTGAACAAATAATAGTTTTGTTATTACCGGCAGTAGCTACCGGCACTGGGTTGACAATAATATTTTGGGAGGCCGTATTTCTACACTGGGTGTTAGGGTCGATGTAGGTATAAGTAATAGTATGTATTCCATCCAGGGCTACACTCGGATCAAACTGCCCGTTGTTTACTCCGGTGCCCTCATAAGTACCACCTTCCGGTAAGCCTCCGGTTAAGGTAATAGCAGGACTGTTAACACAGAGGGAGGTAACAGGAGTATTAAAGCTAACCGGCGGCAAGGGATTAACGGTAATTGATACGGTACTAGGAGCAGAAGAGCAACCATTGGCAGTTACCACTAGCGAATACGTCTGGGTAATAGCAGCGGTACCCGTGTTAGTGATTGTTACAGTTGGCTGGGCAACACTAGTGCTGGATAAGTTTGTCGTGCTAGAGCCTTCTGCTGCTGTCCACTCGTAAGTTAAGCCTGCAATAGCAGCCGTACCAATAGTAGTAGAACCTCCGGAACAAATAGCTTGAGGACCGCCGGCATCAGCTACCGGTACCGGAGCTACTGTTATAGCTACCGGGTCACTGGTAACAGAACATCCTCCTGAAGATATTATTCGACGGAACAGTATGTTGCCTGTGTAAGTATCTGGGTTGTAAGTATAGTTTATTAGCTCGGTTGTGGGCTCGGTTATGTTATTATAAGTATTGCCGCCATCGGTGCTGCTTTGCCATTGGTAAGTATTATTACCAGGGCCGGCTCCGCCATTTGGTTGCGGAGCAACAATTGGAAGGGTGCTGCCGGTACAAATAGTTTGAGGTTGAGTGGTAATAGCGTAGTTGGTAATTTCCGGATTAACAGTTATTTGAAACGCATTACTAATGCTGGCACAAGAAGAGTTAGGGTTTACAATTCTTTGGAAGTAGATAGGCACCGTAAGGGCACTGGCAGGGGTATAGTTTTGTTGGGTAGCACCAGGAATATTAGTATAAATGTTGCCATCGGGGCTGCTTTGCCACTGATATGCATAACTTCCAGCCCCATTGCCGCCGGTTGGTTCAGTAGCGCTGCCAATTTGGAAAGGCGGCGTATTAGCACAGATAGTCAAAGATGTTGCTGATGGTGCCGATGCGGCCAATATAGTATTGCCGGAAATTGCTGGTAATTCATTAACAATCGTAGCAGCAGAAGGAATCACGCAAGAAGTGCCCGGAATAGTTAGTTCTACCGAGTAATTTCCTGGTGTGTTAACCGCTAAGGAAGCACTGTTTTCAGGGAGCAGGGTAGTACCATTAAACCATCTGTATTGATAAGTAACATTAGGATTATCACTTTCAAGAGCCAGGAGCCTTACATTGCTGTCCGCACAGAAGCTAGCAGTAGGCCCATTAGTAATAATATTAGTGGGTGCTAAAATAATAACCGCTATTCTATTAGACTCGAAAGGGCAGGTGGCGCCATTGGTATTGGTTAGCACAACGCTATAAGCACCAGATTGTGTAGCACTATAAGTATTTTGATTAGCAGCACCCGGAATAGGTTCACCATTAAACCGCCATTGGTAATTAGCCCCGTTAACAGGGTCGGCGGTAAGTAATACCTCTGAGCAAGATTGGGCGCTTGGTGTTGTAATGCTTGTCTGCGGTAAAGGGTTAATGGTTACGGAGAAGCTGGAAGGATTTCCGGCGGTACGGCAACCGTTAACGGCAGCAACTGATATGTTGCCGGATGCAGCCGTACCGAAATCAACGGTAATCCGCGTATCCAGAGGAGTGGTTTCTTTGCTTGTGATAGTTGCACCTTGCGGAACAGTCCAGTTATAATCATTTGCTCCTGCTACCAAAGGAGCTGAATACACCACATTAGTAGCACCGGTACAAACGTTGGCCTCGCCGGTAATACTTCCCGCATTTAAAAGCGAATAAACTGTAAATGGAGCCGTATCCGGTGTACCACTTTGAACAGGTGCGGGATTAATAACTTGCACTAAATAATTACCTGCAGGAGATATTACCGGAACTGTTATTACAATTTGGGTACTACTTAAACTTGTTAAGTTACTGACATCTACCGGAGATAAATTAGGATTATCAGAATTTGTAAATCGAACAATAGCTCCCGGTACAAAATTCTCTCCGGTAATAGTCAAGATACTTCCGGCCTCATAACAGTTTGGAGATAAATTGGTAATAGTTGCCCGCTTATTATTAACTGTAAAGGCAGCACTCTCAATCGAAGTAGCCCCCCCCAATAAGGAACTAGTAGCGGTTAACTTGTAATTAGTGCCTGCTAAATTTATTGCAACTCCCGAAAAAGTGGCTAATCCGTTAACGGCATTGGTGGGGGCAGCCGTTAATACCGCGCCCGTAGTACCGGAACTAATAGACAAAGAAACCGGGTTGTTACCGGTATTTACTTCTCTGTTAAAGTAATCTAAGAATCTAACCTGCGGTTGATTTACAAGGCTTTCACCGACCTGGCTGGTATTGGTGGCTCCCGGCTGTGTTGCAAAGGCTAATTTGTATGGAGAGCCTGGGGTTTGTGTTAAAGTAGCCACGGTAACGGGGAATGTCCCAACTACATTGGCGGTATTACTCACTGTAAATTGCACGTTTGCTGGTGTCAGGATATTACCGTTTAAAGGCAGAACTCCTATTCCCGAGATATTTATCTGATCTAATCGGTTTTCATTACTTACAGAATAAGGAATTCTGATAGTAGTGGAATTACCTTGTGTTACGGCCGGATTAGGAGTAGGATAAGTAATACCCCCAGAGTTGATATTTACCTGGGTAGGATCTCCTGAAGTACCGATATTAGCAATGCTAATAGTAACACCCGAATTTCTAAATACCCAGCCACTTGGTGCTGTTAAGATTAACTCACCTGAGGTACTTCTTCTAAAATCATCACTTGAATTTTCCCGGATAACAATATTATTTAGAGTGGTAAATCCTGGCGTAGGACCATTCACGGCATTATCGGAAGATACAGAAAGCGATACTGGGGTTGGTACACTAATAGCCGCCCAGACATAAAATGCGGTAGTTAAAATTAATGTTATTAAGGCAATGGTAGCTACAGGTTTTCGCCCTTTATTGGCGATGGCAAGCAGCTCATTAAAACGATGGGTAAAAGTTTTATTCATTTCAGTAGGATTAAAGCTTACGAATTAGGGTTTTTGTTTTTGTTCGAAATTGTAACAGGTATTCTGGTTAGAATTAGCTGTTGGGTAGTGGTCGGGAGCGGGGTAATTAAAATTTGTAAAGAAAAAGTAGCTTTTTTATCATAGGGTTTAAATAGGAGCTGAATTTAGTTTGGAGGAAAAGTGGTAACATTATGGTAATCTTCTTTTGAGATATGAATGTCTATTTTATTCACAGCAGCTTTTATTTGCTTAGTAAAGCTAACCAGACAAATTATTGAACAAATAGAAAGCATTAAGTTTTTTATTTAACTATTCCATTATTTTGGAACTAAGGTAGGCTAATATATTTAAATAAAAAATTATTTTAATACCATAAAGCAAAAATCTTGTTGATAACAGAGATAGTTTATCTTTTTTGTCAATATAAATATTGTATTATTTTTCTAAACTATATTGGTAATAAATTCTTTCTGATGAAGAAAAACAAGTATTTTTAATATTATAAAGCGGCTATATAATATTTTATGAGTATAATAAAATGTTAATTTATTTATATAAATAAAAAGGAAGGCTTTTTGAAAAAAAATTTAGATTTATTAAAAATAAATTAAGTCTTTAATGATCAATGCACTAAAAGTAAGGCGTACTCAGCTATTATTAATTTAAATCAGAGTAGAAAAAATCTAGAACTTCCAGTTGTTTATATTTAATCTAAAGAGAGTAAAAGTATGGAGGGGTAAGTTGGAATAGAATCTAGTAAGCTAAACTACCCTGGTGCTAAGCTTTTATAATAGAGCACCGGAAGTATTGTAATTAACAAACCAATTCAGGTTTACTCCAAGCTTATTTTACAAGAGCGAAGCAATAGCAGCTTGGGGTTTAGGTCTGCCTTTCCGGGATGACCAACTGTAATTCTGTTAAATAAGGTAAGACTAGATTTTTATGCTTGTTTGAAAGTAATATCAAAGAATGCCTTGATAATCTTTTGCTAAAATATTAGGCTTTATATAGAGAACGCCACCACTTATCGGAATTACAAATTGCCGAAAAAGGTAACTTAGTTCCCCGCCTTAGTTAAGGAGGGGTTAGGGGTGGTTGTTTTCTTAGATTGGTTTCCGACAGATTAATTTCCGACAAGTTCTGGCGCAGTCTATAAGCAAAGTTAAAAAGCGGGTAAAAGGAAGTAAATCTAAGCCGCTATTTATGGTTAAAAAGCAATCTTTTGCCGAATATGAACTTATCTCTAATAAAGTTTGATTATTCTAACATCCTGATTCTCATTCCGGAAAAAATTTTACCTTTGTAGTTGATTTTAGAAGGCTAAGCATGCCTGTATAAACTGGCATAAGCTTTAATTCAGGCCAGATAGAAAGTGGTATTGGGTTGAGGTTAAATAAACCGGGAATTAGCAGGATTAGTTATAGCTAACCCTCTAAAATCAGCATGAGATAAATTTAAATAAAAGGTTGAAAACAACAGAAGTGCTGAAAGCGCCGGAATTGCCGCATACGCCAACTTTTACGGCCGAAAAAGAAGAATGGACCGAAATAATAGAGCCGCGCACCAATTTACTGGACCTGGGTTTGAAGGATGTTTGGCGGTACCGCGATCTGGTCATGCTGTTTGTACGCCGCGATTTTGTATCTACGTATAAGCAAACCATTCTGGGGCCGCTGTGGTTTTTTATCCAGCCCTTACTTACCACCCTTACTTTTATTGTTATCTTTGGTAATATCGCCCAGCTCTCTACCGATGGTTTACCCATGCTGGCTTTTTACCTGGCGGGCGTTACCATCTGGAATTATTTTGCCCAAACCCTGACGGCCACTTCTACGGTTTTTACCGCCAATGCCGCTATTTTCGGGAAGGTGTATTTCCCACGGCTTACCATGCCGCTGTCTATTGTTATTTCTAACCTGGTGCGCTTTGGTATCCAGTTTGCCTTATTTTTTGTGGTATGGGTATATTACCTCGTTATCGGCAGTAAAATTCAGCCGAACGCTTATATTATACTTACGCCCTTGCTTATTGTCGTAATGGGACTGCTCTCATTGGGGTTGGGCATGATCTTTAGTGCCCTTACCACCAAATACCGCGATTTAGCTATGCTGCTTACTTTCGGGGTGCAACTGCTCATGTACGCCACGCCGGTTATTTACCCTTTATCCAGCATCTCCGAAAAATATAAATGGTTAATCCTGGCTAACCCCATGAGCTCCATCGTCGAAACGTTCCGGTACGGCTTTCTAGGCTCGGGTACTTTTAGCTGGGCGTACTTAGGTTATAGTTTGGCCGTAACGCTGGTGATTTTATTTATTGGCACGGTTATCTTTAACAAAGTACAAAAAAGCTTTACTGATACCGTTTAAATATTCAAATTCCTGGTTGATTTAACTGCTAAGCAATCAACAATCAACAATCAACAATTAAATGAATGAGTGATATTGCCATAAAAGTAGAAAACCTGGGTAAACTCTACCGGTTGGGCGAAGTGGGCACCGGCACCATTAGCCATGACCTGAACCGGTGGTGGGCCCGCATGCGCGGTAAAGAAGATCCTTACGCAAAAATAGGAGAAACTAATGACCGCACCGCCAAAGGCAGCAGCGAATACGTCTGGTCGTTGAAAGATGTGAATTTTGAAGTAAAGCAAGGGGAGGTACTGGGTATTATTGGCCGGAACGGCGCCGGTAAATCTACGCTGTTAAAATTATTATCGAAGGTAACTTCGCCTACTACAGGCCGCATAAAGGTAAAAGGCCGCATTGCTTCTTTACTTGAAGTAGGTACCGGTTTTCACCCGGAGTTAACCGGGCGGGAAAACATCTTCCTGAACGGTGCTATTTTGGGCATGACCAAAACCGAGATCCGTAGCAAGTTTGATGAGATTGTAGATTTTGCCGGAGTAGAACGATATATTGATACCCCGGTTAAACGCTACAGCAGTGGCATGTACGTTAGATTGGCTTTTGCCGTCGCGGCTTTTCTGGAACCTGAAGTATTAATTGTAGATGAAGTATTAGCTGTTGGTGATGCCGAGTTTCAAAAAAAGTGCCTGGGCCGGATGAAAGATGTAAGCGTAAATGATGGTAGAACTGTACTATTTGTAAGTCATAATATGGGTGCAGTTTCACAGTTATGTACCAATGGTTTATTAATGAAGCATGGTACTATTATAAAGGAAGGGATAATAGATCATGTAATAAATGAATATTTAAAAGATTACTCAGTTAATAAAGCTCGAATTCTTCAAAAAGATAATGAACAAAAACCAACTCAAGTCTTAGATTTGAAGTTTGTAGATGTACATGGTAATGAGTGTAATAGTTTCGGGCATGATGAGGAAATTAGCATAATATTCACTTTGAAAAATACATCAAAAGAAAAAGGTATAGTCTGTTCATTAAGTTTATTTGATTTTCACGAGCGAATCGTATTCACTGAACAGATGGCTATAGAAGATATGGGCTATCTAACATATAAAGTGAGTTTGCCTAAAGGTTTATTCAGGCCAAATAATTACAAGTTTGGGATTGCTTTACATATTCCTATGATTAAAGTTATTGAAATTCCAGATCAAATAACATTTGAGATTATCGATAGAGGAACACAATACTCCATCTACGGAAACCAAGATACAGGTATAATTTTCCCCCAACTTAATTGGCAAAGAACTAAATACTTAAGTTAATCTATATTAATTATATCTAAGAAAGATATGTCTACAAAATTGAATTTTTTAAATCTTGGATGTGGAAACAAATTTCATGAAAGTTGGATAAACGTGGATATGGTACCTGCCGATTCCCGCGTAATCCAATGCAATTTTTTAAATGGAATACCATTTGATGAGAATAGATTCGAGGTTGTATATCATTCTCATGTCCTTGAACATTTTTCTAAGAATGATGGTGAAATATTTATTAAAGAATGTTATAGAATACTGAAGCCAGGCGGTATCATAAGAATAGTCCTTCCAAATTTGGAAAGGATAGCTAAAGAATACTTAATAAATCTGGAAAGGGCAGAGGGTAATGAACCCGGTGCAGAGAAGGACTACGATTGGATATTATTAGAAATGTACGATCAAACAGTTAGAAATTATTCTGGAGGTGAAATGGTTGATTATCTTCAAAATAAGAATAAAATCAATTTCGACTATGTAGATTCTAGAATTGGTTGGAGCGAATACTTACGGGTGTCAGAAGCTTTTCAGAAAGAGGAAAAAACTGGTGTTGAAAAAATAACTCTCTTTAACCAGTCTGTAAAAAGCAAGCTCCAAAATATAAAGTATCGTATTTTATTATCATTATTAAGCGAAAGTGATAAAGTAGCAATAGATATCGGAAGATTTAGACTGGGTGGTGAAATACACCAGTGGATGTATGATAAATACTCACTTAGAAGACTGTTAAGTCATTTAGGTTTTCAAAGTATTTTAATAAGAACTGCAAATGAGAGCTATATCAACAATTGGGCATCATTTCACTTGGATAATCCTAATGAGACAGCTTCATTATTTATTGAGGGAATTAAATGATTCTAGGTACTTGATGCTTAAATTTTTTTATAGCTAAGATATTTATTAATGAGTAAAAAAATTTTAATTTTTGCAACCCATGATTATGGAGGGGCTGGCGAATCTGCATATAGAATAACAAAAGCAATACTGAAGCTAGATTATAATGCCAAATTGATTGTTAAACATAAATCAAAATCAGATTCAACAGTTTTACAAGTTAGTGAAGAATATCAGCCAGCATCAATTCCTACAAGAATATATAATAAAATTGCTGCTAAATTCAATAAAGAACAAAAGACAGGTGAACTTATTTTGGATAGCAATTATTGTTTTTTTAATACTAATGAAGCTCATACTTCTATATCATCTTCATCCTTGTTAAAGGCATTACCTTTTAATCCGGATATCATATTGCTTGCCTGGGTTACGGGTTTTGTAAATACAGAACTTGCTTTAACATTACAAAAACATACCGGTGCGCAGGTATATTGGATTATGACTGATATGGCACCCATAACTGGAGGTTGCCATTATGCCTGGGATTGTAATGGCTATACCCTTGATTGCAGTAATTGCCCAGCGATCTTAACAGAAACTTATAAAGATAGGGCCCGGAAAAATTTATTAATAAAGAAGAATAATATTGAGGCAGGTAATATCAAAGTAATAGCAGGTTCGGGCTGGACTCATAACCAGGCTCAGAATTCTTCTTTATTCCGGAACCAAAAATTTATTTCTACTATAAATGGATTAATCGATTTTTCTGTTTTTAATAATGCTAACAGAAATATTGCTAAGCAAGTATTTAATATTGCTAAAAATTCTAAAGTAATTTTTAGTGGTGCCACCTATACCGGCGAAAAAAGAAAAGGCATTTCTTTTTTAGTTCAAAGTTTGCAGCACCTTTACCATTTACAAACAGATGAGGAAAAAGGCCGCATTAAAATACTGGTTGCCGGTAACCAGTTAAATGAAAATGAATATGTTAAGCAAATTCCGTTTGATATCATACCAATCGACTTTATAAAAGATGACCGGCTACTCTCTTTAGCTTATCAGGCGGCAGATGTATTTATTTGCCCATCAGTAGAAGATTCGGGACCTATGATGGTTAATGAAGCCTTAGCTTGTGGAACACCGGTTGTAGGTTTTGAAATGGGTTTACTATATAACATGGTTCAAAATGGGGTAAATGGTTTTAAAGTACCACTTGCAGATGCTACAGCTTTAGCTAGTGCCATAAACGAAGTAATTTCATTGTCAGAATCTGAATTTCTTTCCTATTCCACTAATGCAATTAAAATGGTAGAAGAACATGCATCCTTAGAGTCTTTAAAAAAGGTAATGTCACAATTAGAAAATAATATTAATTGAGTTTAAACCCGAAAGCCTAGATAGAAAACAAATATAATCAGAAGCAAATTAATGGGAGTTTTAAAAACAGCTATTCTACAGTCTAATTATATTCCATGGAAAGGATATTTTGATTTAATCAATTCGGTTGATGAATTTATTCTTTATGATGAAATGCAATATACTAAGAATGACTGGCGGAATCGGAACAAAATTAAAACTCCTAATGGGGTTCAATGGCTCACTATTCCAGTTAAGCAAGATGCATTAGAGCAAAAAATTAACGAAACTAAAGTTTTTGACCAAAAATGGAATATAAAGCATTGGCGTACACTGCAGCAGAATTATGCCAAAGCTCCTTTTTTTAAGCATTATAAAGAATTGTTTGAGCATCTTTATTTAACCATAAATTCAGAATACCTAAGCCAGATCAATTACCTGTTTATAACCGAAATTTGTAAAGAATTAGGCATACAAACAAAATTAACCTGGTCTGATCAGTACAATTACGGCGATGGTAAGACTGAACGATTAGTAAGATTAGTACAGTCTACAGGTGGAAAAGAATATCTATCTGGTCCGGCCGCAAAAGATTATTTAAATGAAAGCTTGTTTAATGAAGCAGGTATAAAAGTAACATGGATTGATTATTCTGGTTATTCACAATACTATCAATTATTTCCTCCTTTCGAACACGGTGTAACTATTTTGGATTTGCTTTTTAATGAAGGACCCAATGCTTCTCTTTATTTAAAAAGTTTTACTGAAACAGGTACATTACAGGTATAAAAAAACTAAATGCTTTAAATGGTTTAACTTTAAACTTACAGCCTGATTATTTAAAATGATTAAAGTAGCAATAATTGGTGCTGGTGTTTTAGGTCAGCATATTGCCCATTACTTAAGTCAGTCTATGGATTTCCGGCTTGTTGGCTTTTATGATGATTACCAGGAACGGGGCACTATAATAATTGATGTTCCAATATTAGGTTCTATTGAGACTATAAGTTCTGATTATAAAGCTCAGAAATTTGAGCAACTACTAATTGGCATAGGCTATAACCATCTGCATGTACGGCAGCAGCTTTTTGACCGGTTTTCTGGTGACATACCTTTTGCTACCTATATGCATCCATCGTCCTATATTGATTGTACAGCAACTATTGGAGAGGGAGTTATGGTATTACCTGGCTGTGTTTTCGATAAAAATGTACAAATTGGGAATAACGTATTCTTCAACATCGGTTGTTTAATTGCCCATGATTCTATTATTAAAAGCAATAATTTTTTCGCTCCCGGAGTTAAGATAGCAGGTTTTGTTACCGTAGGAAACCGCTGTTTTTTAGGCATAGACACCACTATTATCAATAACGTTCATCTTGGCGATGATATTCAAACTGGAGGCGGTACCGTTGTTACTTCTGATATTAGTACACCCGGACTTTATGTGGGTACTCCTGCAAAATTTTTAAAGAATACTTAAGGTATCTAAATATATGATTGATTTTAATAAACCATTTCTTACTGGTAAAGAAACAGAATATATCAAGCAAGCTGTAGAATCCGGTAAAATATCTGGTGACGGTATTTTTACCAAAAAATGCCACCAATTTTTCGAAGGCAAATACGGCTTTAAAAAAGCCTTATTAACCACATCCTGTACCGATGCTTTAGAAATGGCTGCCATATTAATTAATATCCAGCCTGGCGATGAAGTAATAATTCCTTCTTATACCTTTGTTTCCACTGCTAATGCGTTTGTTTTAAGAGGAGCGAGAATTGTATTTGCCGATAGTAATACTAAAAATCCGAATTTGGATGCAGATTTAATTGAGGCCCTAATAACCCCAAAAACCAAGGCTATTGTACCGGTTCATTATGCCGGTATTGCCTGCGATATGGATAAAATAATGGCTTTAGCCGACAAATATAACCTGTTTGTGGTAGAGGATGCTGCTCAGGCCATAGATAGCTTTTATAAAGGTAAACCGCTAGGTAGTATTGGGCATTTAGCGACTTTCTCTTTCCACGAAACAAAAAACTTAATAAGCGGGGAAGGCGGTATGCTGGCTATAAACGATGAACAATTTATTAATCGGGCAGAAGTAATCCGGGAGAAAGGCACTAACCGGTCACAGTTCTTTCGTGGCGAAGTAGATAAGTATGGTTGGGTAGATGTTGGCTCTTCATTTTTGCCTTCCGAAATTATATCTGCGTTCTTATATGCCCAGATAGAAAACTTGGAAAAGATTCAAAGTAAGCGGAAAGCTATATGGGATCAATATTATAATAACCTTTTTGAGGTGGCTACCCAGAATGGAATAGGGTTACCCTTTATACCCGATTATGCCACTAATAACGCCCATATGTTTTACTTGATTTGCCAGAACCTGGAGCAAAGAACAGGTTTAATAAACTATTTAAAAGAAAACGGCGTGTTATCGGTGTTTCATTATTTATCGCTAGAAACCAGCCCTTTCTACCGAGAAAAACATGATGGTAGAAAGCTAATTAATTCGGATAAGTATACGAATTGTCTAGTAAGGCTTCCAATGTTTTATGATCTGGCAAATAGCCAGGTTGATTATATATGTGGACTTATAAAAAAGTATTTCCTAGTAAGTAATACCGACAATAATACAAAGAATTTTACTAACATGTATATGTAATTTTTTAAGCACAAAATTCAAAGTTTGTTCAAATAAACAGAATAGATCATGGAAAATTAAATAAATTTCAGATGTTAATTATTTTACTTTAGCTTGAACTGAATTCTATATTCACTGGGTTATAATGTAGCTTCCTGGAATTTACATGAGAGAAAAAGCATTCAAATTTAAAATGATAAGTTTGTAATGGAAGATAATTCTAATTTAACATTTTATCATTTTAGTTCTTACGATTTTTAAAAACCCGAACACTTATCAAAATATTATAACAGGTACTCATTTGAAAATTGTCCTGATTTAAAACCCATTTATGCAATTTACCATGAGCTTTTAACAAAAAATAAAGTTGACTATTTTAGTCAGCTATCCTGTTATTATATTGATAAACGAGCAGAATTTGAAAAAGAAAAGCAGAAATTGGAAAAGGAGCAATCAAATAAGTCTTTTAATATCTTAAAATCAGCCTGTAAAGGCTTAACTCCTCCTATAATTTGGAATTTAAGTAAAAAAGTTTTAAGGAGATAAGGTAATCTAATCTTTATCACGATTTTTCAACCCGTTCAATATTGTATAAATGTTACACTTTTAACTAGATATAAGTGCAACATTAAGCTAGATAAAAGTTATATCTAATATGATAATTATTCATGAAAGAGAAGTTTCTAATACACATGGTACAGGTGTACTTTTAAAAAATATAATGAATGTTATTGATGATAGAAATAACATTGTATTGTGTACTTATCCTCAAAATACACCAGATAGCGCTATCCCACATTTTTATTTTGATGATTTTTCACTTTATAGAGGATCTAAAATTGTACGTAAACTACTTTTATCCAAGATAGGAGCTTCTTTATATTTTCGCTTTAAGAAGCTTAAATTTGATAAAATCTCTGTAAATACCCAAACTACGGTTTTTATTACAATTTATACTTTTGATTTATTGTGGAGAACATTAAAATTTATGAGGTTATTTCCGGACAAAAAATATATTTTATATATGATGGATAACTTCATAGATTTTGATGATCCTGAAGAGGGGCAATTAAATAAAAAAGCATTTACCTACATAACCAATAAAGCTCATAAGCGCATTGCTATAAGTCAAAAGTTAGCTAATGATTTAGAAGAAATTACAAAGAAAAAGTTTGATACATTTTACGGACCCAGGTTAGTCAACTGGAATAATATTAATAAATATTATAATCAGAAGAAGGAGAATAAAATTTGTTTTTTGGGTAACGCATGGATTGAAGATGTTTTACCGGTGGTGAATGAACAACTCAGAAGAAAAAAAATGTTTGTCACCTGGTTTACGAATCAAAAGGTATTTGAAGAATTGAAGCAGAAGTATAGTTTAACTAACTTCCTATTTGGAGGTAGTTATTCCAGTGAAGATGTGATAGAAGCCATAGCAAGCTTTAGATATGGATTGATACTTTATGGATTGGAATCTGAATCTCAAAATTATTATAACAGGAAACTTCAAGAATATTCTATCCCCTCGAAAATTATTGATTATTGTTTGGCTGGAATAGAACCAATTTATTATGGACCGGAAAATACAGCATGTTTTGATTTTTTATCTAGCCATGCGTTGGGAGTGCTTTTAAATAAAAGTAACTTTATTGATTTCCTTGACAACTTTGATCGGTTTGCTTTAAAACCCGTGAATTTACAAAAAATGAAAAGCATAGCCCTAAATAGCAGTACTGAAAGCTTTATGCAATTAATTAAAGATTAGATAACTCAATTTTGTATATTATGTAAATGAGTATTAATCTAGTTTATAAACTAGAATTCAGGAATAATAGAAAAAGTCTTAATAAACAAGTTAATATTTAATAATTAATTTCCATCTAGAGTTTGGGCATACTTTCGCTTCCAAATTTTTTAACTAAAGATAGAGCTACAATTAGTTTTGTGATCGCTTTTCTAAATTATGCAGGAATAATTTACAGAAGGCTTTTCAATAGTACTTTGCACGTACAATGGTAAAAGTCGGCTGGAGCCAACATTAACTTATCTGGCAGCCTTAAAAGCACCTGAAGTCCATGCCGTAGAATTGATATTGGTTAACAATGCTTCTACCGATAATACTATTGATTTTTCTAAAGAAGTTTGGCAAAAGCTTAATTCACCTTTTCCTTTAAAAATAATTAATGAAAACCGGCCGGGAAAAGGGTATGCAGTAGAAACAGGTTATGATGCCGCCCAATACTCGTATATATTAACCGTTGATGATGACAACTGGTTGCAATCTGATTATCTTATAGAAGCAGCTAAGCTTTTTCAGGTTGATGCAAAAATAGGTATTTTACAGGGGCATAGTACCGGGGTATTTGAGGAAGAGCCCCCGGCTTGGTTAAAGGAAGTGGAACAGTTCTTTATTATTGGTAGTCCGGTAAAGGAATCTGGTTATTTCCCGAAGGATAGCTTTTATGTTTGGGGAGCCGGCATGGTTATAAAAAAAACGGATTGGGTATATTTGCGAAGTTTAGGTTTTACGGCTTTAACCAGCAAATTACCCGGCAAAGCCGCCGGCGAAGACAATGAAACAGCTATTGGTTTGTTGTTGTTGGGTAGAAAAATTTACTATTCCGATAAGTTGCAGTACCAGCATTTTATGCCAACTGATCGGATTTCCTGGAGTAAGTTAAAGCAAAATATAGAAACTACCGGATATGTAGCGTATTACTTTTTTCTTTATGCCTTCTTTCTCGATTCCTACTCTAAAGGTAATCCCGTTACCCTTAAAGCCTTAAATTTTAAATTCTTCAGGCACTGGCATAAACTTATGCGGCCATTTACTTTGAAACAACAAATTGCTTACTGGATATTACCCCGGCAAGAGTACTATCAATTAGTGTTACTCCGGCAGTATTCTCAACTTAAATGGTTTCTTAAATTACAGAAAGAGTCCTTACTTGATATAAATAAACTGCAAACCTGGGTTATTCCTTTGTTAAAGCAAAATCCGGAAAATTTTAAGTGGCCTTATGAATTGGAGTAGCCACCTTTAGTTTGTATAATTGTATGAACTAGAATTATCCTTTATAACAATTAAGGCTATTTTAACAATGCCCCATTTACAACCACTTATTAGTATAATAATACCTTGTTACAACTCAGGACAATATTTACCAGATGCCCTGGAAAGTATAAAAACATACCCGGATAAAAATGCTTACGAAGTTATAATTGTGGATGATGGTTCTACTGATCAATATACTTTAAATCTTTTAACTAAGCTACAAACCGAAGGGTACATCATTTTTAAACAAGAGAATAAAGGACCCGCCGCCGCCAGAAATACGGGCGTAAGCAACGCCAAAGCTGAGTACCTGCTTTTTTTAGATAGCGACAATAAAATTAGAAGTTCGTATATAGACCAGGGAATAAAAATCTTAAGTACCTTTCAGGATGTAGGGGTTGTTTATGGCAATCCTGCTTTTTTTGGTTCTAAAACGGAAGAAAGATTTGTTACCCGAAGTTTTGACATGTATAGTATTCTTATTAACAACTATATTGATATGTGTAGTGTAATAAGAAAAAAAGCCTGGCAGGAGGTAGGGGGATTTGATGAAGCAAGAATTTTGATTGGCTTTGAAGATTGGGAATTCTGGATTAGGGTTGGTGCTGCCGAATGGAAATTTTATCATGTAAATGAAACATTATTTGATTACCGGGTTAGAGAAGATTCAGTAATTAAAAATGCCCTGCAACCCGATAAACACCGGCAAATGTTAAATTATGTACATACCAAACATTTAACCTTGTTTAATAAATTTTATAGCGAACTTTATGAACAATCCTGCTATTATAGCAATGATCAGAAAAAGCCTTTTCGTTCTTTTATCAAATATTTTTATAATAAGTACAATAGAAAAAGTTAATAGTATTTGTAGATGTTAATTTCGGTAGTTGTTCCTAATTATAACCATAGTCCTTATTTAAAAGCCCGCCTTGATTCTATTTTAAATCAAACTTATCTGGATTTAGAGCTTATTATATTGGATGATTGCTCTACCGATAACAGTAAAGGAGTTATTGAAAGTTATCGTAACCACCCCCGCGTTAGCCATATTATATATAACGAACAAAATAGCGGTACCACTTTTAAACAGTGGCAAAAAGGTATTGATTTGGCCCAAGGAGAATGGATATGGATAGCCGAAAGTGATGATTATTGTGAGCCGTCTTTCCTGGAGACGCTTATAAATGAGATTAGTAATAAGAAAGAGGTTGTTCTAAGTTATTGCCAAAGCATTATGTTTACCAACGATAAACACATTCATACCAAGACCAACTGGCCCGAATTATCGTCGGTACTATCTGGTAAAGACTGGGTAGTTTCGGAAATGCTGGGAACTTGTAATTTGATTAACGCCAGTATGGCCATTTTTAAAAAGACTGCCATACAGGGCTTGGATTGGAGTTTAACCAATTTTAAGTTATCCGGCGATTGGTTTTTCTGGACCCAAATAGCCGCTAAGGGCGATGTAATAGTATCAGGCAAATACTTGAATTATTTCCGGAAGCATATAAAAAGTGCGTCCAATACACCTTCTAAAAGTGGGGCATATTATACCGAAGGAGTAAAAGTTTTTCATTTTGCCATAGAAGAATTTAAACTTACTCCCGATGAAATCAGAATCGGCTTGGTTAAATACGTACAACATTTTTTTAATAATATTAGTGGAATAGAAAACGAAGAGGTTTTAAAAAAAGCCTGGAGTTGTATAGAAACAATTGATGCGGAGAGAGCCAACAACATTCTAAAGGTATATGAGAAGGCCAGAAACCGTAACTTAATCAAGGATCGATTTATGAAGATTTTGAGCAGGGCAGGTAAAAGCATTAACTAAAATTTTGATTGCAATCAATTAAAAATTATATCTAATAAATGCTGGAAATTGATTTAGCCATTGCTTTTGATCAAAATTATATTGCGCCTTTTTATGCTTTAATAACCTCTATTTTTGAAAATAATAGAGGTAATAAATTAACTATACATGCAATAGTATCTGGGCTTTCAGAAGAGAATAAAAGCAATATAAGCAATTATGCAATAAAGAATAGCTCAGAGATTAACTTCTATACCATAGATGAACAGACTGTTTCTCAATATGTGTTAACCAGTACCTGGACATCGGCTGTTTATTACCGCTTATATTTTCCTTTAATGGTTCCTGATTCCGTAAACCGTCTGCTTTATTTAGATACAGATACCATTGTGGTAAATAATTTAGCACCATTGTATGCAACTGACCTGGAGCTTTACCCTGTTGGAGCCATTTATGATACCTGGGTTAAAACGGCACCTCACTTAGGCATTACCGAAGAAGGCCAATATTTTAATTCCGGGGTTTTGTTAATAGATATTCAGCAATGGAAAACGCAACAAGTTTCCGAAAAGGCATTTGCTTTCCTGAGTGCTCATCCGGAAAAAATAAAGTTTGTTGATCAGGATGCTTTAAATGCAGTTTTGATTAACAATTGGAAAAAATTAGAATCGAAATATAATTTAATGTATTCCAGTATTCCGGAAGGAATGAGTAAAAAAGAAATGAATGCATTTATTCTGGATAAAGTTATTATCCATTTTACTTTACAACGTCCTTGGTACTTACTATGTAAAAACCGGTTACGGGAATTATATTTTTATTACCTGCAAAAATCACCAGTTAAACAAAAGAAAAAAATTACTGATTTTGAATGGCAAAAAATTCCGGATTTATTAAAAATAAGATTGATTGAATTTTATTATGACTCACCTGGATTGCAAAATGCCTGGAAAAGACTTAAAGCGTAAGGGCCTATTTTCATTTTATCTGCAATGACTAATTTAGTAATACAATCTTTTGGACGGGAAAATGAATATAAACGAGCTATACTAACAGTTTTAAGTTTTTATGCCAATACTTCGGCACCGGTAACCAATACCAAGGTACTTTTATTTACTGATCAGCCTAACTATTTTGATGCTTACTTTAAAGAACTACCGGTTACTTATATATTATTAAGGCCGGAGAAGATAAAGCAAATGCGCGGAGAAATAAATTTTCTGCACCGCATGAAAATTGCTTTAATAGAAGAAGCTTTTGGTGTTATAAATGGACCCATGATTTATGTAGATTCTGATACCTTCTTTATCGCCGATCCTATCTCTTTGCTGGATCAGGTAAGTGAGGAAACTAGTTTTATGCATACTCGTGAATATCAGTTTAAAGAAAAAGGTAAACTGGGATTAGCAGGGCATACTGACCCTTTCTTAAATCTGATTACGACTAATATTTTCTATTTAAGCGATCATTCGTGCCTGCAAGTATCATCAGAATGGTATTCCTGGAATGCCGGCGTAATGATCTTACATCCCAGCCACCAGCGGTTTTTAAAAGATGTGTATGCCCTAACCAATCAATTTTACCGGGGATCTAAAAGCCATGCCAGTGAACAAAATGCTTTTGGTATAATGCTGCAGTTAAATACCCAGGTTTTGGCCTGCGAAGATATAGTTTACCATTACTGGTATAAAACTAAAAAGGAAATTATTGATAATTATTTAAATACCAATATAAATGAGCATTGGTCACGATTATCTTTGCCGGAAAAGTTAACGGCTATCCGGCATTGGACAAGGTTATTACCAACCCATTTACAAAACCATTTCCTCACTTTGCAGAACAACGCCATTCTGGCTTTTAGTAATAATCGCTATGCCGAAGGTTATAAATGGGCTGGTAAAGCTTTGTTAAAAAAAACGTTCGGCAGTTTGCCTTTTATTAAAGATGTTTTATACTATACCCGGAGACGGCTTTTAAACAGATGAAAGAGAAGATAATTAAGGTTGGTTTTTGTGCAGCTTATGATTGGGAATTATTAAAGAATTCTGTTCCGCTGATTTATAATAATGCCGATACAATTTGTATTTCCATCGATAAAAACCGAAGATCATGGTCGGGTACTCCTTACGAAATAGATAATGATGTTTTCTATGCTTGGGTTGAGCAAACAGACGTAGACCGAAAAATTAAAATATATGAGGACGATTTTTCAAAAGCTGAATTAACATCTATTCAGAATGATAACCGGCAGCGAACAATGATGGCCGAATTTATGGGAAAAGATGGCTGGCACATTCAAATTGATTCTGATGAATATTTTATAGATTTTGGGGGCTTTATTAATTTTCTAAAAAAATTAAATCCGGCCCCGAAGCAATCTGATTCTCCGGTGAATGTAACTTGTAATAGTATACCTTTGATAAAAAAGCTAAATAAAGGTTTTTTGTTCGTTGATTTTCGGGAACATGATTATGAATTGATGCCATTAGCGACCAATCATCCGGCTTATGAACATGCCCGTGTAAATGGTCACTTTAATATAACCAGCAATTCTTTTATTTTACACGAAACCTGGGCCAGAGGTGAGGAGCAATTATGGCAAAAGCTTAATAGCTGGGGCCACGATGCTGATTTTAAAAATAAACATAGTTATTTTAATCTCTGGAAAATTTTAGATGATTATAATTACCAGTATATAAAAAATATACACCCGCTTTATCCTGCTACCTGGCCCTTTCTGGATTATTGTGAAGGTATAGATGTTAAGGAACTTACAAAAAATATGCTAATGAAAAAAAACTTGCATATTCCGTATTACAAACGGGTTCTAAAAAATTCAAGAAATATTTCCCGCTTTAAAGCTATCATTAATAAATTAAAATAATGGATGTCTCGGTTATTATAGTAAATTATAATACCTATAAATTAACTACTAACTGTATTAACTCTGTTATTCTTTATACAAAAGGTATTGCTTACGAAATAATATTAGTAGATAATAATTCTGTTGAACAGGAGCCAGTACCCTATGAGGTTTTATTCCCAGACATTAAGGTTATCCGGTCAAAGGAGAATGGTGGTTTTGCGAAAGGTAATAATGCCGGTATTAATGTTGCTCTGGGTAATTACTTATTGTTACTGAATAGTGATACTATATTAAAGGAGAACTCTATTAAAATAACCTATGATTATTTAAAAAAACATCCGGAAGTAGGGGTCGTTTCGGCTCGTCTCATTTTTCCGGATGGTGCCCACCAATCGATAGCGCAACGTTTTCCATCTATACGTTATCAATTAGTAGAAATATTAAGGATGCAGAAATTTTTGCCCCAGCATATTGGGGGAAAGTTATTATTAGGCAGCTTTTTCAATCATAGGAGTAATGCAGCAGTCGATTGGGTTTGGGGCGCTTATTTTATGTTTCCTAAAAAAATACTTCTACAATTAAAAGACAATAAGCTGGACGAAAGTTTTTTTATGTATCAAGAGGATATGCAGTGGTGTAAGGATATTAAAGATATAGGGTATGAAATTCATTTCTGTGCGGAAACAGAAGTTATACATTTAATGGGAGGGAGCGCTGGGCTAAAGCAGGCCTTAATGAGAAAAAATTATGAGGTTTTTTTGAAACAGCATTATTCTTCAATTCAAATCTTTTTAATAAATCAATTGAATAAGTTTTTAAGTAAATAAAATGCTGCCAAAAACTTCCTTAATCAGAGACCTGTTTTCTTTCTTTTAATTGAGCTTTAGTGACTTAATGTTTAATTTTGACTTTCTATAACAGAGATTACGATAAGTAAGGAAAGCATATAGGTAAATTAATCTATCAAAATCAATCAGCATGCAATGGAAATATATATTATAAATTTAAAAAGATCTCCAGGTAGGCGTGTCCGGATGGAGAGGGAAATGAAAAAGGTCAAATTAAAGTATAATATTATTGAAGGTGTTGACGGACTTGCATTAACTGAAGAAGAGATTCAAAAAAAAATTGATCCAAATCATCAATTTCCCCGGCAATTTAATAAAGGCGAACTTGGGTGCTATCTAAGCCATTATTCTGTTTATAAAAAAATAGTAGATGAACAAATACCTTATGCCTTGATATTAGAAGATGACATTAATATATCACCAAGATTACCTGATTTATTGAAGTTGATAGAACCCCAAATTGTACAGGGAGAAGTAATTAGCTTTTTTGGGATTTTTCCTGAATTATGTTATTTAGAAAAAGAAAAAAACATAAACCAAACTTATTACTTTACCAAGCCGGCTGGGGGACAGATGGTTAATGGTGGTCAGGCCTATATTATGACATTTAATGCGGCTAAGAATATGGTAAATAATATGTTGCCAATGAATATTGTACTTGATGATTGGCGATATTGGTACAATAAGAATTTTATATCGGATTTTAAACTTGTTTTTCCTCACCCAGTTGATGTTACAGATACTTATTCTGAAATAAATGAGCCTGAGGGTGGTATTGGTTTAAAAATTAAAAAGACAATAGTAAATTATAATCTACCAATATTATCGAATTTAATTTTAAAAAGACGAAGGAAATCTAGATTTCATTTTAATATAAATAATATTTTCATTGATGGACAAAAGCCTAAAATATTATTTTATTAATTATTATCTCGCTAAAATAAATTTCATAAATATAATTACTAAAATATAGCTAGCTATTTTTAAGATTTACAATCGACTCTATTATGCTTAATTTTAAAATTGGAGCTTTATAATGGTTTATTTTACTTCCAAGAATTAGATGCTTAAAGACTAGTTAATGATTAAATTAAAATAAAACATAGTGACAATTAGTTATCAAGTAAATAAACAAAAAGTTTTCTTTCCCAATTTAGATGCAATAAGATTCTTCGCTTTTGCTTTAGTTTTTTTACAGCATGGTTTTGGTAATATTTTAAATTTTTATGATATAAAAAATCTTTATATAAATAGGATTACTACCTTTTTGTTGCTTGGCGGAGGTTTGGGAGTGTCTGTTTTTTTTGTTTTAAGTGGTTTTCTGATTACTTACTTGATATTAACGGAAATTGAAACCAGGGGAAAGTTGGATGTAAAAGCCTTTTATATCAGAAGAACTTTGAGAATATGGCCTTTATATTTTTGTGTGGTTTTGTTTGCTTTTTACCTCTATCCTTATTTAAAAACATTAATCCATATAGAGTCTGATTTATGTTCCAGAGCCATTTATTACCTTCTTTTTTTAGCTAATTTTGAAGTGATTCATATAAATAAAGTATGTCCCGGACACGATTCGATGGTAGAGAATATCGTGTGGTCGGTTGCTATAGAAGAACAGTTTTATTTAGTATGGCCCTTGTTTTTCTTATTGCTGTCTAAAAAATACTATAAGTATATTTTCTTAAGCGTAATAGCTATATCCTTGGTATTCCGATTCTTCAATTTAAATGATGGGCCTGTTTTATATTTCCATACTTTAAGTGTTTGTGCCGATTTAGCAATTGGCGGCTTAGGTGCTTATTTAGCTTTTTATTCTAAACCATTTAAAAACTTTTTCGAAGAACTTAAACCCTTGACAATTTTTACAATTTACGTTTTGGGTTTTATGTATTGTATATTTGGTGTTAATCTGGGGGTTATAACACAAGTGTTCGGAAGATTGGTCATGACCCTGTTTTTTGCATTTATAATTTTAGAACAATGTTTTAATAAGAGTTCAAGCTACAAGTTTGGTCGTTTAAAATTAATTTCAAAGGCGGGTAAATACACTTATGGTTATTACTTATTACATACCATTGGTATTTTAATAGTTAACAACCTTTTCAGGCTTTACGGAATTAATTTACTTTCTCCATCCATTATACTAGTAAAAGGTTTTATGGCTTTATTAATAACCTTTATAATTAGTTATTTCAGCTACCAATATTTTGAAAGCTACTTTATTAAAATGAAAACAAAGTTTTCTTTTATAACTAAGGATTAGTTTGCAGGAGCTTAAGTATAATATTATTAAATTTAAGCTCACTGGTTTGAGAAAAAGTGAATTACTTAATATGATAATGCTTGTAGCGAATTCTAAGTTTAGATATTATAAACACATTGCATGGTAATTAGCATTATCATTCCTTCTAAAGATAGAGCTGCAATTTTGTCTGAATCTTTAGATAAAGCTTATAAAGCCATAGCTAATATTCCCGGTGAAATAATAGTGGTGAATGATTCTAAGACCGAAGATATCTTTATAAGACCCGAGTGGACAGATAAAGTTAAGGTTTTTAATAATCCCAAGAGTGGTGTTGCCTCGGCCCGGAATTTAGGTGCCCATAACGCGAGCGCAGAATTGCTGCTTTTTATGGATGATGATATGTGGTTATCATCTAATAATGTTAAGGATATAATTAGTTTGCACCAGCGTTTTGCCCGAAAGGTTTGCGTTAATTTGAATTGGGTATATCCGCCGGCTTTAGCAAAACAATTGAAAAATACGCAATTTGGCCGGTACTTAAATTACTTTGGTTTCGATTCCTTAGAAGGTTGGCGGCGGGGAGCGTTGTGGAGTAGTACTGAACTTTTTGCCGTGGAAGGCATTACTAGTCAGAATCTTTCCATTAAGAAAGCTGATTTTATTAATGCTGGGGGCTATAACGAAAATTTTCCCCATGCCGGCTTCGAAGATTATGACTTTAGCAAAAGATTAAACGCGGCCGGTATACAACCTTATATTTATCCGTTGAGCCTGATGTACCATAACGAGGCGGACCGCATGGAAGTGAAGTCCTGGTTGGATAGGAAAAAAAGGGGCGGCGAAACCAGGCGTGTGGCGGTTGAAATGGGAAACCCGGAATTGGCTTATCCTTATGGATTTTTGAAAAGTACTATTTACCGCGGTTTAATTAAATTAGAGCCTTTACTCTTTAAATGTGTAGCGAGTATTCCTAACTTACCTATTTTTGACCCTTTATATTTTAAAATTGTAAATACTTTATTAGGTACTGCTTTTTTTGCGGGTTACCAGTATTCCGGGCGAAACACTACGCATGCTAATTAATCGGTTTTGAAAAAATCCATTGTATATATACTTTCTAATATAGATAAAGCACTTGCTTTTGAATGGATTGCAACCAGACTTAACAAAGACAAGTTTGCTTTAAAGTTTATCCTGCTAAACCCTGGTTCCTCCGCTTTACAAAAATTTCTGATAAAAGAGAACTTTAAAGTGTATTCAATAAAGTATACCGGTAAGAAAGACCTGCCGAAAGCTTTTATTGAAATTTATAGAATATTAAGAAAAGAAAACCCCAGTTTACTTCATACCCACTTGTTTGATGCCAGTTTAATAGGGCTGGCTGCCGGCAAACTGGCAGGTATAAACAAACGAATATTTACCCGGCACCACGGAAACCAGCACCACGCGTATTTTCCGAAGGCAGTACGCTACGATAAATTAATAAATGCCCTGGCTACAACCATTGTTGCTCCTTCAGTTTCTGTAAAAGATATATTGGTTAACCTGGAAAATGTAAAGCCGGCTAAAGTTAAAGTTATTCACCACGGGTTTGATCTTTCTTATTTTAATCAGGTTAAAGAAGTTGTTATTACGGGTCTAAAGCATCAATATAATCCGGAAAACCAATGGCCGGTTGTGGGCGTCATATCCCGGTACACCGAACTGAAAGGCTTACAGTATGTGATTCCGGCGTTTAAAAAAATAATAGAGGTGTACCCGGACGCCTTGTTGATTTTAGCCAATGCTACCGGCGATTATAAGGCCCAGGTACAGGAACATCTGAAAACACTTCCGGAAAAGAATTATACCGAGATTGCTTTTGAGCCGGATATTGCCTCTCTTTACCAGCTTTTTGAAGTTTTTGTACACGTACCGGTAGCTGCCAGTTCCGAGGCATTTGGTCAGACGTATATCGAAGCGTTGGCCGCCGGAGTACCTTCTGTTTTTACCCTTTCGGGCGTGGCCAACGAATTTATCCGGCACCAAGAAAATGCCTACGTAGTGCCTTACCAGGATGCGGATGCTATTTACGCGGGCATGCTGGAATTAATCCGGAACCAAGATTTGGCGAACCATATTACAGATCAGGGACGGCAAGATGTGGCCGCACGGTTTAGTTTACCGGTCATGATCAGCGCTTTAGAAGCTTTGTATGAACAATAAGCCTTTTTTTTCGATCATTATTCCCACGTATAACCGGGCGGATTTAATTGCCAAAACCATCCAATCGTTACTGAACCAAACGTATACTGCTTTCGAAATTATTATCATTGATGATGGCAGCCGGGATAATACAGCGGAAGTAGTACAGGCGATTCGGGATGACCGGATTATTTACCGGCGGGTGGAGAATGGCGAACGGGGGCGGGCCCGCAATATTGGAACTTTACAGGCCCAAGGCGATTATGTAACTTTTATTGATTCGGATGATTTAACTTATCCGAACCATCTGGCCGAAGCAGCCCGGCTGGTGGAAGCGCACCATGCGCCGGAAATGTTGCACCTAGCCTACGAGATGCAGGATACCACCGGTAAAGTTTTGTTCCGGTATAACCAGCGGCACGGTGATTTGCGGCCAGCTTTATTAAAGGGCAATCTTTTCTCCTGCATCGGGGTATTCTTGCGGCAGGATATTGCCCGGGCCTATTTGTTTGAGGAAGACCGCCAATTAGCTGGTACCGAAGACTGGCATTTGTGGTTGCGATTGGCGGCCCGATTCCCGATATATTATTCTAATACGGTTACGGCTTGCATGATTAACCACGAAAGCCGGAGCGTATTGCATTTCGATAAAAAGCAATTGCTAAACCGCACGAACCTGCTGATTAAATACCTGGCTCAGGATTCTGAATTTCTAAAATTTTTCGGGAAAAAAGCTTTAGAAAGAATTGAGGCACACATGTATACTTATATAGCCCTGCACTCGGTATTGGCCCGCCATAATGCAGATGGCCTGCAGTTCCTGGTAAAAGGAATCGGTCGTAATCCGGCTGAATTATGGCAACGCCGCACCCTGGCAATCCTGAAGTATATGGCTTTTAACCTGCTGCCGAAGAGGTAACCAGCACAAATCTGCTTTAATACTGTATTTTTCGGGTTTGGCTGCCGGGGTTATACAGATTGTTTTATCTTTGTAGAACTGCTTTAGAAGTTTATCATCCCTAAGTTTTTTATGTGCGGTATAGCCGGATTTATTGATTTTACCAACAGTGCTTCTCAAGCCGATTTAGAAGTTATAACCGATTGTATTGCTCACCGTGGTCCCAATGCTGCCGGTTACTTTTATAACGGAACTGTTGGTTTAGGGCACCGCCGGCTCAGTATTCTGGATTTATCGGCGGCGGCCAACCAGCCGATGTATGCGGCGGACGACCGGTACGTAATTATTTTTAACGGGGAAGTGTACAATTTCCAGGAAATAGCGCCGGAACTAAACGTTAAACTAAAAACCACCTCCGACACCGAAGTAATCCTGGAAGCATTTGTAAAATGGGGACCAGATTTTGTGCACCGGCTCAACGGCATGTTTGCCTTTGCTATTTACGACAAGCAGGAACAACAATTTTTTCTGTACCGCGACCGGATGGGCATTAAGCCGGTTTATTATTACTACGATGGGCAACGCTTTGCTTTTTCTTCGGAACTGAAATCCTTAGTGAGACTGCCTTTTCTGGCGGGCAAATTAACCATCAACAAAGAAGCCATCAGCCAGTTTTTGTATTTAGGTTATATTCCGCGCCCCAACAGTATATATGCCGAAATAAAGAAAATGGATTCGGGTTCGTACCTGGTGCTGAATCAACAGGGACTGCAAACTAGCAATTATTGGCAGCTGACAAACCAGGTACAGGCTGAGGTGCTGCAAAACGAAGCCGAAGCTAAAAAACAACTAAAAGATTTGGTGCTGAGTTCGGTAAAATACCGCATGATCAGCGACGTGCCGTTTGGAACCTTTTTAAGCGGCGGCATTGACTCTAGTTTGGTGACGGCCGCGGCGGCCCAGGTGGCGGATAAACCGGTGAAAACTTTTTCGATTGGGTTTAAAGACGGTAAATACAACGAAGCCCAGTTTGCCCGGGCGGTGTCGCAGCATTTAAAAACTGATCACCACGAATTTACCGTTACCGAAAAAGAAGCTTTAGACTGGGTAGATAAGCTTACTTCTATTTACGATGAACCCTTTGCTGATTCTTCGGCCATCCCGACTTTATTGGTATCGGAACTTTCGCGGCAGCACGTTACCATGACTTTATCGGGAGATGGGGGAGATGAGTTGTTTCTGGGCTACGGCATGTACCAGTGGGCCAATCGTCTGCAAAACCCATTTTTAAAATTTTTCAAAGCCCCGGTTGCGGCGGCCTTGTCGCGGATGGGTAATCGCTACGAACGAGCCGCGCACGTATTCCGGTACCCCCAAGCTTCTCGGCTAAAAAGCCATATTTTTTCGCAGGAACAGTACTTGTTTTCGGAAGCGGAGATCAGCCGTTTGCTCTCCCCGGCGTATGCGGCTTATCCGACCATTCAGGAAAACTGGGAATTGCCGAACCGGAAACTGAACGCCATGGAAGAACAGGCTTTCTTTGATATGCAATATTACCTGCAGGACGATTTATTGGTAAAGGTAGATCGCGCCACCATGACGCATTCCCTGGAAACCCGGGTACCTTTATTGGATTATCGCTTAGTTGAATTTGCCCTGAATCTAAGCCCGGAGCTGAAAATAAAAAATGGCGTAACAAAATACCTGCTCAAAGAAGTTTTATACGATTTTGTACCGCAAGAAATATTTGCTCGACCTAAATGGGGCTTCTCGGTACCTTTAGGCAGTTGGCTGAAAGGGGACCTAAAATATTTAATGGAAGATTACCTGAACGAAAAAACTGTTACCACGCTGGGGGTGGTTAAGTATGCCGAGGTAGCACGATTGAAGAAATTGTTTTTAGATGGAAAAGATTACTTGTATAACCGGGTGTGGTTGTTGATTGTATTACACAAGTGGCTGCTACAAAATCAAAGCAATTTAAAAGGTTAAAGCATGAATCAGAATTCGGTACTATTTATATCTTACGATGGCATGACCGACCCTCTGGGGCAGTCGCAGGTGTTGCCTTATTTAGGTGGATTAAGCCGTTTGGGTTACCAGATTACGCTTTTATCCTGTGAGAAGAAAGAGCGTTTTGCGCAACATAAAGGTACTATAGAAGAAATAGTAAAAGCCGGCAACATTGATTGGCACCCCATTTCGTTTACTGCCAGTCCGCCGGTATTGGCAAAATATTACGATTTATACCGGTTACAGAAAAAAGCCGAAGCGCTCTACCACGAAAAGCAATTTAGCCTGGTGCATTGCCGGAGTTACGTGAGTGCCGCCATTGGATTAAAATTAAAGCAGAAGTTCGGTTTGAAAATGCTTTTTGATATGCGCGGTTTTTGGGTAGATGAACGGGTAGACGGTGGTGCCTGGAACCTGAAAAACCCCTTGTACCGGTTTGCTTATCAAAGCTACAAGCGCAAAGAAGCTGCGTATATTGCCCATTCCGACGCCATTATAAGTTTAACTGAAGCGGGTAAACGCGAGATGCAAACCTGGCCCAGTTATAAAAACGCCCCCATTCAGGTAATACCCTGCAGTGCCGATTTTGATTTGTTTAAACAAGTTACGCCGGCGCAGCAAGCCCAATCACGGGCATTATTAGGCATCAAGCCGGAAGCATTGGTGATAAGTTACCTGGGCTCGGTGGGAATGTGGTACTTGCTCGACGAAATGTTAGAGCTGTTTACGTACATTAAAAAAAGATATCCGGAGGCCAAGTTTTTATTTATAACCCCGGAGCCACCGGCAGCAATTCTGGAGCCCGCCCAAAAGTTTAACTTATCACCGGACAGTTTTATTATCCGGTCGGCCACCCGGAAAGAGGTGCCGGTTTTTACGGCCGCTTCCAGTATTAACCTCTTTTTTATAAAACAAAGTTATTCGAAGATCGCCAGTTCGCCCACTAAATTAGGCGAGATCCTGGCCATGGGCTTACCGGTTATTTGTAATTCCGGGGTAGGAGACGTAGCCGAAATTGTGCGGGATACCCAATCCGGGATTGCCCTGGATGATTTTAGCCGGCCAAGCTTTGAAAAGGTAATAGCCATAATACCGGAGCTGCTAAATAAAGAGGCCGCCGCTATCCGTAACCGGGCCATCGATTATTACACGTTAGATAATGCCATTGAAAAATATGCGCAGGTGTACAGTTATTTGATTCCGCAGCAGAATAAAGTAGCTAAGTAAATGGATAAAAATAAATTGAAGCTAAACAAGATATTAAATAACGCATAAATAAATGTTTATTCACTAATTCATTCTGTCATTATACTTTGTGCTTCTGAATTTAATTGAATGATAGATCAATAAGCTTTCCGAAATAAGCGGCCGCAATTCAGGTTGGTAAATGGATGTAAATACTTATCATGCCGGGCTGATGGTAATAGGTCTAAAATTTTTAGTCCTGGCCTCTTCTAAAATTGGTGAGGAGCTTTTACTTTGTTTTAATGAAATAAAGAACAGACCGGTTTAGAATAGCCCATATGAATAGTCCCGGGCTTCAGCCCGGGGGCAGAATTGAATGAGTACCTACCAGCCCCATTATTAACATTTTTAAATGAAAATACTTTTTGTAGTACCTTACCCGCACGGCAAAGCACCCTCGCAACGGTTCCGGTTTGAGCAATACCTTGATTTTATAAAGGAGCAAAATTGGCACTATAACTTGGCGTCCTTTATCGACGAAAGTACCTGGCAGATATTGTATAAGCCCGGGCATACGGGGCAAAAAATTTGGGGTATTCTAAAAGGATTTATCAAGCGGTTTTTTTTACTTTTTTCCGTGCCAAACTATGATTTTGTTTTTATTCACCGGGAAGCTACCCCGATTGGCCCGCCCTGGTTTGAATGGATAGTGGCGAAGATATTAAGAAAGAAAGTTATCTACGATTTCGATGATGCCATCTGGATTCCGAACACCTCCGAAACAAACAAAATAGTAGCCGGTATTAAATGGCACGGGAAGGTAGCCTCTATTTGTAAATGGGCCTATAAAGTAAGTTGCGGCAATGCCTATTTACAGCAATATGCGCAACAGTTTAACCCCCATGTAATCGTAAATCCCACTACCATTGATACCCAGCACCACCATAACCGCCTGAAAAACCAAATAACGGATAAAGTAGTGATCGGCTGGACGGGTACGCACTCTACTATGAAGTACCTGGATGCTTTGGTGCCGGTTTTGCAGGACTTAGAGAAAAAGTATCGTTTTGAGTTAAAAGTTATTTCGAACCAGGCGCCGGAGCTACCTTTGCAGTCGCTGGTGTATCAGCCCTGGCGCAAAGACCACGAAATTGCTGATTTATTAACTTTTAATGTTGGGTTAATGCCGCTGGAAGACGACCCCTGGGCCAAAGGCAAGTGTGCTTTTAAGGCTTTGCAGTACATGGCGCTGGGTATTCCGGCGCTGGTTTCGCCGGTAGGCATGAACCCCGAAGTAGTAACCGATGGTACGAATGGTTTTATTTGCGCCAAGCCCACAGATTGGTATCTTAAATTAGAACGCGTTATAAACGATGCTGGCTTACGGGCGCAGTTGGGAGCAGCAGCCCGGCAGAAAATTGAAGCTAGTTATGCCGTAGTGGCTAACCGGGAGCTCTTTTTAGGTTTTTTTAAATGAGCCTGCATAATAAACAGGGCCGCTAAATAAAAAGGCATTAACGGAATTTTATACCGGACCAAACTTCCGAAATTGCCGCTGTTGGTACCCACCGCAAAGGCTAAAACCAAGGAGAAAATCATGCAAAAGGTTAAGATGGGTTTAGAAGAGATAAATTTTAAGGTTTTAAAGAAGCCTACTTTGTAAATAAATAAAATGGTGAAATAAATAAAAAGGCTCCCCTCCAAAGCAGAGAGCAACATCAGAGGATTGCGTACTTCAAAAAGAAAAGGCCGGAACAACGAAACCACAATGGCTTGCGGGCCTACGGTGACAATGCTGCCCAGACTGCCATCGTAAACGCCAATATGATAGGCCGAGCCGGATGCTACTTGTTTAGACAAATAGACGTTGTTTATTTTAGACCGTTCGGCAATTTTATTAACATCGTACCGGACATCTCCTTCGGTTAAACGGGTGGCTCCTAAATAAGCCATACCAATACCGGCCGCTATAAAAACTGGCTTTAGAAAAGCCCGCAAGCTGGCGTTTTTTATTTTGCGGTTATTTTCGGAGAACACCCAAAACAGCGCCGGTGGTAAAAAAGATAATAAAACGTACACTTTAACAGAATATATTACATAAGCTGCTAATAAAGCAATAATTGCTGATTTAACGATATTGTTTCTGGATATAGTGGCGTTATAAAAACCATAAAAGAGCCAACCCAGTGCCCCAATAGTAAGCGAATCTTTCATTAGTCCGGAGCCCCAGAAAAAAACAGAAGGCAGAAAAAATACAGCAATAGCAAATTGCTTCTGTAAGGTAGGATATATCTTTAAAAAGGTAAGATACATGGCCCACATGCCCGTAAAACTAAGGAAAGCAAAACATATTGCAATAACCGTATAGGTGCCAAAACTAATAAAGGAAAAAATAGCAGCTACTTTAATTACAAAATATTCGGTAGGAGACCGGTACCATTCCATTTGGGAGGCATACCGATACGTTAACGGATCATACTCGCCATTGGCCAATATCAGCCTTAATCCGGTTGAAGGAGCATCAGTAAAGGCTTGATAAATGATTTTAACGTGGTGAAAATAGTGAAAGCTATCACCGCCGCCGTAGTAAAACTGATAGATTAAACCCAACGCAATCGCCCCAACTATTTTCAACGTTAAAGCCGGGATAAAATAAGGCTTGGTAGATTTATTGGTTACTTTGGGCCGGATGTAATAAGCAAGGCTATAAAGGAGCAAGAGATAAATGGGAGTAAGGAAAAGATCTTTTAGCTCCATTAGATTTTTTATTGATTAAAATGTTTTTCAAAGAAACCAAGATTTGAAATTCAAACAATTCCAATTAAATATAAAGTTCGGTATTAAATTGTAAAGTACATTTCTAAAATTTTTATTTAATTTCAGGTTCTGATTATTTCGCCTATACTCCCAGTAATTTTTATTATTTACCTGTGAGCCGTTGCTTTGCCAATAAATGTCTTAGATAGAAATATGATGCATGAATTTGGGCGTTCGTAAATTGTTATTGCAAAGTTAAGCTCATAACGAGCGTTTTTTCTTTGATTTTTTATATTATGTTAAACTACAACAATGTCAAAAAAGATTGACTTAATGATCATAGGCGCTCAAAAGGCGGGAACAACTTCATTGAAAAACTATTTAAGTGAGCATCCCGAAGTGATAAGTCATCCGCAGATTGAATTTTCTTTTTTTAATGATGATGCAGAATATGCTTTAGGTTACTCTAAGATATTCAATAGATATTTTTCACAAAATCAATTAAATCCAAACTGCAGAATTGTAGCCAAAAACGTTGGTATTTGTACGAGTGAACTGGCTATTAAAAGATTACAAGCGCATAATCCTGCCTGCCAACTTGTTTTTATTTTGCGAAACCCGGTAGAAAGAGCTTATTCTTCTTACACCATGGAGGTAAGTAATGGGTGGTTCAAAAGAGATTTTGCTGAAGTTAAATCGGTTATTAAAAATAAAGTGTATGATGATGTAATGTATAAAATATTAATAGAATTAGGACTTTATGCAAGGCAATTGGAAATGTTATATAAGTATTTCCCGGCTAATCAGGTTAAACTTTATCGCTTTGAAGATATAAAAACCAATTCAAGTGAAATATGTAAAGATTTGTTTCAGCTATTGCAGGTTAATACAGATTTTGCCCCCAACATAACCAAAGTACACAACAAAACCCGCCAGGTACGATCATCGGTGATGGCGGGTATTACTATGAAACTAAGGAGTAATGATAGTTTTTTAAAAAAGTCCTTTAAGAAAATCTTTTCTCCCCGAATTTTCACCAGTATCAGTTACTCTTTACTAGACTTTAATAAATCTGATAAAGTTTTTTCCGGTTTGGATAAAGACTTAAAAGCTTTTTTGATACAATTCTATAAACCTCACAATAATAAGCTGCAGCAAATGCTAGGGCCTGAATTTGATATATCGGACTGGAATAAGTAAATATAATATTAATTTACCATAAGAGTATTGACCAGGTTTAAACAGGACTTGTGTCTGTTTACTTTCTCGTAATAGAAGCTAACTTACCTGCCTGCTTACACCTTCCTATACTTCTTTAAATAACTTTTCGCTTCTTTTTGCGAGGCTTTATCGTCGGCCAGGTCTCTGACAATATTGTAATAAACCTTAGCTTGTTTTATATCTTTTTCCTGGTGGCTGATGCGGGCTAAGTTTAAGTAGGAGTGAATGGCATAACCCGATTTTTCTTCGTCTGTTTGTTTGGCAAACGCTACACACTGGGTAAAATAAGCCTTCGCTTTGGCTATATCTTTCCGGTTCTGGTAAATATAGCCTAAAAAATAAGTAGCATAGCGACCACTGATCGATTCGTAGCCCGGCAGCTTGCGGTTGAGTTTATCCAGGATTAGCAGCGAAACTTGTTCGGCTTCCCGGATATTGCCGGTTACAAAAGCCATGCGGGCAAAGAACCGTTGAAAGTAAGCGTTGTCGGGGTAACGGGTAGCCAGATCGCGCGAAAGGTAATAAGCGTCGAAAGGATTGTTTTCCTCATTCGAAAGAATTTTCATTAAAAAGAACTTCGCCTCGGTGCCGGTATAAAAGCCCTGGTTGGCCACCCGCCTTAGTTGATTTAAACCCAAAGGTTTGTTTCCGTTCGGGAAAAAGATAAGTACCGGTCGCAGCAGGGGGTAGTTCTGGGAAATCCAGACGGTATAGTAATTATAAAGGGCTTGTCCGAACAAGAATTCTGCGCTTAGCCCGTTCGCTTCGCTGGCTTTTTCCATGTAGTTTAAAGCTTTTTTGCTGTGCACGGTTGCTTTTCGCCAGTTACTGCGTTCGGAGTGCAGGCGGGCGGAAAAGCCATGCGCCGCCGCTAAAAAAAAGGCGCCTTCGTAGTTGTTTGGGTTTTTACGCATGAGCTGCTCGGCATACGTAATGGTGGTGTCCATGTAACCAAAAAAGGCGTCGTCGTATTGTTTTGCCAGGATGTTGGTAGGTACTATTTTCCACCATTGGCTCAGGCCCATTAGAAAATAAGGCATGGGGTGATGGGGGTAGCGGCGTTTTAAAGACCGGAATTGCCGTTCTGCCCGTTCGTACTTAAAGTTATAGAGGTTATTTACGGCGCCGGTTAATTCATTCTTAATGCTTTCGTCCAGTAAAAGCCAGCCATCTGTGTTAATCGCTTCGGGCGTGACATTAACCGAATCGAGCGTCATATTGCGGATAACCGAATCGATGGCCGCTTGCTGCCGGGGATCGAGGGTCTGGGCCTGGGCACCAAAGGCGATTACAAGTATAAAAAAGAATAAAAAAAGTTTTCTCATGTTCTCTGCAGAAGATAACCTTAAAGCCGGAATAATTTAAAACGGTAAACTTTTTCCGATAAGTACAGGAATGGTGCTATTTAGTAAAACAAAAATAACCGAAAAAATAAGAACTATTCTATAATACGCCTCTTCTTCTGGTAAATTAAACGCTTCTAAAAGTTTTGTAAATCAGCTCTGGTTAGCAGAACAAAATTATAACTAAAGTAATTCCAGCAAATAGAAGTTGGTCCGGCAATAGAAAACAGCAAGTACTAATTCGATTTAAAGTAAGGTTTTGAAATATAATTTTTTACCGTAAAATTTTTACTTGGAGCAATATTACCGGTGAAAGTATTAAGCAGAGCATCACTTGAGACTATTAATGAAGGCGCGTTTCTGACTGGCACGAAGTCGGAGGCTTCCTGTTATAGTGCCACACCGATTAAAACCTGGCGCGAGTTGGATGAAGTAGTTAATATCACTCCTTAGCGTAAGGGCTTTACGCAGTTTACTTATATCAAACTTTCTATCTGATCTCGGGTAAGGCCCGTGGAACTGGATATAACTTCTAGGCTAACATTATTTTTAAGCAGCTCTCGGGCTATTTCTATGGCCTTTTCTTCTCGGCCAATTTCTTTTCCTTCTTCCCTGCCAATTTCTCTTCCCTCTTGCAAACCTTCTTCTTTAGCTGTATCGAGGGAATTCTTCATGTCGCGGTAGTATTTCAGGCTGTCTTCATAAGAGCGAACCTGGTCGGGGGGGAATTTAGCTATTTCAGCAGTTGCAAACAGTTTCTCAAACACGCGTTCTCTTAGCTTATCCGGTACTTTGTCCAGCCGGTTGAGGTTCCGGATTACGTACAGCCACTTGTCAAACCTGCTCTCCAGTTCCTCAACAGTTTTGTTGAACTTGGGCATTTCCAGGTAAATGAAGGTGAGCTTATCGTAGAACACCTCTTTTGTTTCGGTATCGGTTAGCTTAATATCGTAGCGGAACTTATTGGTGTCCGGTTTGTCTTCCTCAAACACAAAGTCCAGTATAGCTATCGTATAAACGGCTTGTAGCTCATATTTCCAGTCGGCACGTTTAGCTTGTTCCCGGATGGGGAAGGTGGAATAGTAGACGGTCCGGTCTTTAAAGAAGTTTTGCTTGGTCTTTTGTAGTTCTACGATAAACTTTTCGCCTTTTTCGTTTTCACAGTATAAGTCAAAAATAGCTTTCCGGTCCAACTCACCCGTGCCCAGGTGTTCGTTTTTCAGGTAAGTTAAAGATTTAATCTCTCCCTGTTCTTCTTGCAAAAGTACGTTCGGAAAGTCCAGCAGCAAATCTTTGTTGGGTTCTTCTCCGAACAGCTTTTTAAAGCCGTAATCGGTAAAAGGATTGATGTATCTTTCTTCAAAATCCGTCATCGCAGATATATTTATTCAAAGATACAACTATTTTAACCTTTCGGTTGTCAGCTGCAGTTTTAAAGGTAACTTGTTCGTAGGTATTGGGTTAAGACAAAGCAGGGAATAAGGATTGGTTTCCCGTTACCGGGATAAATAAAAGCTTCTGATTACGGCAGTGATATACGCTATTTGTTCGGGCTGTAAGGCATAGTAAAAAGGAGGCCGGAGTAAGCAATGGGTATAATAGTCGGCGTAGGGGAGTGGCCCACCCTGATATTGCTTTTGAAAATAAGGGCTCTGGTGCAACGAAAGATAGTGGAATACGGCGTGAATGTTGTTTTCTTTTAAATGAGCGATTAAGGCACCGCGTTGTTCCTGATCTGTACACAGCAGGTAAAACCGATGGGCATTGTTGGTTGCATGCGGGGGCAAGTACGGCAGTTTTACCAGGTTTTTTTCTTCCAGTTCCTTTAACTCCTGCGCATATTGGTTCCAGATTTTGGTGCGGCGGGTTTGTATTTGGTCGAGATTTTCCAACTGGGCCCATAAGAAGGCAGCAGTTATTTCGGAAGGTAGAAACGATGACCCCACCGCAATCCAATCATACTTAGCTATTTCGCCCCGGAAAAAGGCCGCCCGGTTCGTGCCTTTTTCCCAGATAATTTCGGCGCGGGAGATAAATTCTTCGCTGTTTATAACCAGCATACCGCCTTCGCCCGAAATAATGTTTTTGGTTTCGTGAAAAGAAAAAGCCGCCATATGCCCGATACTGCCCAGAGGTTTTTTAGAGCCATCGGCACCAATATAATAACTATCAATGGCTTGCGCCGCATCTTCTATTACGTAAAGTTGATACTGCTGGGCCAAAGCCATTATTTTATCCATATCGCAGGCAATGCCGGCATAATGCACCGGTACAATGGCCTTGGTGCGAGGTGTTATGTAGGCTTCTAAGTTTTCAGCATCGATATTGGGATTAAAGGCATTGCTATCCGCAAAAATGATTTTGGCGCCCCGTAAAGCAAAGGCGTTGGCCGTAGAAACAAACGTATAGGCCGGCACAATTACTTCATCACCCGGCTCAATGTGAATCAGCAGCGCGGCCATTTCGAGGGCGTGGGTACCGGAAGTAGTTAATAATACTTTCTTAAAGCCGTAACGCTGCTCAAAAAAAGCCTGGCACTTTTGGGTAAACTGACCATTTCCGGAAATTTGTCCCGACTGAACGGCTTGTTGTATATATTCCGTTTCTTTGCCCGTTAGGTAGGGTTGGTTAAAAGGGATCATCGTTACTGGAGCCAAAGGTGATACAGGTATTCGGTTTGGGAAAGGACAAAACCACTTTTTTCGTAAAGCCGGCAAGCGGGTAGGTTAGCTTTTTGGGTTACGAGCCGCAGAGTAGTACAGGCGGCTTGTGTGGCCCTAGTATGAGCAATTTGGATAAAAGAATGCGCGATACCTTGCCGGCGATTGATTTCGTTAACGGCCATTAACCCCATATAAGCTCCCAACTGGTCGAACCCGATGGTGACGAAACCCACCAGGTCTTGTTCGGCATTGGTACAAACCCAAAGCTCCTCGGGTATTTCTTTTGTCACGATCTTGGTAATCCAGGCGGTGTATAATTTGGTAAATTCCTGATTTTTGAAGTTAGGATCCAAGGCAAACCGGGAATACGCGCCACTTTGTAAGGCCAGGTCAATTAACTGCTTGTCGGGTACAGCGGCCTGGTATTTTTGTACATGGGGCGCAACGGCCGGTAATGCGGCGGCTACATCCACGGGCATGATATATGTTAAGCGCTCATCGGCCAGTATAAGTTTGTACTGACTAGTTTTTTCTTCCTGGATTAAGCTTTTATCGCCCGAGATTTTGATATATAGAAGTCGATATCCGGTAGCCTTTGCTTCTTCCATTATAGCCGTAAGAGCAGGTAAGCAAAATGCTGATGTTATTTCTAAAGCACCAATTTTATAGCCGAAAAAAACCGAATCCCAATTTAAAAATTTAATCTTTATCTCCGCCAGCATAAGTTGTTTGGGCAATTATATAGAGCGGACGCGCTTTTACGCCTTCGAATATTTTACCAATATACAAACCAACCAGACCCACAATGCTGATTAAAATACCGGAAAAAAACCAAATGGAAATAATAATACTGGCATAACCCAAAACCGCAATATTGCCAGCCAGGGCCCGGATAAATATAATAACCGAGGCCAGAAAAGAAAAGCACGAAAGTAAAATACCGAATTTAACGGTTAAACGCAAAGGCTTGTCGGAGTAAGCCATTATGATATCCAGGGCCAGGTTTACCAGTTTTTTTATGTTGTAACTGCTGCGGCCTGCGGGACGGGCTTGGTGTTGGATAGCTACGGTGGTGGTCCGGAAACCTACCCACTTTACCATGGCCGGGAAATACCGGATGCTTTCGCGTAAGGTATTCACCGCATTAATGGTTTTCCGGCTGTACAAACCAAAATTTGCAATACTGCTATCGTGTTTAATTCCGGTTAAATAGCTTAGGATATTATAGAACAAACGGGAAAATAACTTTTTAAAGTAAGGGTGTTTCCGGTTTTGCCGCTGGGCCAGTACCACATCAAAACCCGCATGGGCTTTAACTAAAAATTTAGGAATTTCTTCCGGCGCATCCTGTAGGTCACAATCCATCACGACGATCCAATCTCCCTGGCAAGCATCCAGTCCGGCCGTTATGGCATAATGCTGGCCAAAGTTCCGGCTCAGTTTTATACCTTTTATGCGGTTATCCTGATGCGTCACTTTCTCTATTTCCGGCCAGGAATTATCGGTGCTGCCATCCTCCACTAAAACTAGTTCATAGGCCGGATTTATCTTTTCCAAAACCGCTTGGGTACGTTGCACCAGGGGTAAAATCAGGTTTTCGGCCTGATATACCGGACTCACAACTGAAATAAAGGGGCGTGAAGCAGGCATACTGATCAATTAGGCGGTGGTCAGTTGCAACGAAGTTGGATACATTACTTGGAACATAGGCAAGAATAAATTTGGACTACAAGTTGAGAGATAATACCTAAACATTTGTCAAAAATAAAGAAAATTCTTTTGTTTTATGGTTAGTTAATAATCCGGAATGGTAAAATGAAAGGGTATTACAAAATAGGAGCTTTCAAAATGCAGCTTTTCTTTATTAAGAATTTGTTTGTTTATCTGCATTTTATGATTTGCGGAGGTCTAAATAAATTATTGCTTTCCCATAAAATTGAATTCCCCCAATTTTATTCTTAAAATTGATCTCGATCAGTTCTAAGCCGGGCAGATGATATTGCCGGATCATGGCTGACTCGTGAAGCCATGATCCGGCTGCTGCTTTTTAAAGAAATATTATTCCGATCTAAAAATTTGGTGCCACCGCATGAGAGTAATTCCTACTAAAATAATTTTTCTATGGTTTGGGTTAGCTTTCCTGGTTAAATTCCTGACGGCTATTTACGTTCGTTACCTGATTGGTTGTACGCCGGTCGGCTACCATTTAGATGAATTGGTAATAGCAGGAGGCGATTACTTTTCCTATAACAATGCTATGGAAAATTACCTCCAAACGGGAAATTATTATTTTGATAACGGCGTAGAAAAGGTTTACGCCGGGCGGTTGCCCCATTACAGTTTAATTTATTTATTGCTGCGGCAGGTATTTAATATAGCTTACACCAATTTTATAATAATGGTGCTGCAAATAGCCGCCGAATGCCTTGCTTTTCTTTTGCTGGCTAAATTGGCTAGGCAGATAACCGGCCGGATATCTTCTTTTTACCTGGTATATTTTCTTTATCTAATTAGCTTTCTAACCTCGTATTACAATAATCAGGTGCTGCCGGATTCTTTATCGGTAAGTGTTTTAATCTTTTTTCTTTACTTTTTTCACCAATACTTGTTTGCTCCTGTTTTCAGAAATTTACTACTAACTGGTTTTTTCCTGGGCTTACTGGTAATGCTAAAGCCTTATTTCTCTTTGTTATATTTAGGAGTAGGCATTTGTTTTTTGTGTCAAACAAAGCAGGTGCTCCGTAAAAGAGGCCTACGATTGCTCCTACAGAAAACGGCGATTGTTTCTTTGCCGCTTTTTTTCTTTGTTACGCCCTGGGTAATCCGCAATTACCAGGTTTACCGCCAATTTATTCCTTTTCAGATAAATACGGTGGCCGGGTATCATTACACCCCAGCAGATATGGCCTGCCGACGCTTTTTGCAAGCCATTGGGGAGGATTTTATAGAATGGGAGAAAACCAGTGCGGGTAATTATTTTAATAAAAACTGCCTTGCGCCTTGTACCTATACGCTGCCCACTTATGCCTATACCCGTAGTTACGACAGTACCCGTGTAGAGCAGGTAAGAAGCCAATATTTACAATTACAGCACCATTATACTGCTGATCAGGACCAAGCCGTAGCCAAAGCATTCAATAAATTGACTAAAAGTTTCCGGTCCGAAAAGCCCGTGTATTTTTATGTTATTTCACCTCTTATGTTAAGTAAGAAATTCTTGTTTACGACTGCCGGATATTTTCCTAAGTCTAATTGCCCGGGTTTACATGTTAGGTTAACTTATTTGGTGCAGGCCGTTTTGTATTGGAGTACTTTGCTGTTGGGAACTGTTGGCTTACTTATTTTAGCCAGGAGAAATTGGCGATACCTGTTGTTTATAGCCATACTGATATTTTTAATCTTATTTTTCCCGGTTTTTTTTCGGGGTGTCGAATTAAGGTATTTTATGCATAGTTACCCGGTTTTACTTTTAGGCTTCGTTTTTTTCATCGAACAAATCAGGTCTAAATTCCAACTCTACACGCATTAAATAAAGTTAAAACTATAGATTTTTCTTGTCTCAAAATTATTATGAAATTACTAGAACAACTCTGCCGCATCCAGGCGCCATCGGGCAACGAAGTAAACATGACCCGCTTTTTGCTGGCCTATATCGAAGAACATAAAAGTACCTGGACGACCGAGCCCACAGTACTAACCGGAAAAGAATTTCAGGATTGTATCTTGCTGGTTTTTGGAGAACCCCGCACCGCTATTTTTGCCCACATGGATTCGATTGGTTTTATGGTGCGGTACGGCCGCCAGTTGATTAAAATTGGTGGTCCGCAGGCTGAAACGGGTTATACCCTGGTAGGAGCGGACAGCCAGGGAGAAATTGAATGTACTTTACAAATATCAGAAGAAGGTGAACTGACTTACGATTACGTTAGAGAAATAGAGCGGGGCACCGAATTAGTATTTAAATGTAATTTCCGCGAAACAAAAGAGTATGTGCAGTCTTGTTACCTGGATAATAGGCTGGGCGTTTGGAATGCCTTACGGGTTGCCGAGACGTTGACCGATGGTATTATTGCTTTTTCCTGCTGGGAAGAACACGGCGGCGGTTCGGTGGCTTACCTGGCCGACTTTATCTATAAGCGCTACGGCGTTAGTCAGGCGCTTATCTCCGATATAACCTGGGTCACCGAAGGGGTGCATCCGGGAGAGGGCCCCGCCATTTCCTTACGCGATTCCCTGATACCGCGTCGCAGCTTTGTCATGAAATTAGTGGAACTGGCTAAAAACGCCCAAATACCTTTTCAGTTGGAGGTAGAAAGTGCCGGCGGCAGTGATGCCAAGGAACTGCAGCACGGCCCCATTCCCTGGGATTGGTGCTTTATTGGTGCGCCCGAGGATGAGGTGCATTCGCCGGATGAAATTGTGCATAAAAAGGATATTGAAAATATGGTAGCCCTTTACCGGGTTTTAATGAAAGCCCTTTAATGAGTAAGCCTGCATATTTATAAAAATCTATTTTTTTAATCCAACTTAGGTTAAATAGCTGAAATTATGTAATTAGCATAGCATGAGGTACTTGCTAGCAGCCTTATTTGCCCTGCTTATTGTCGTTACCACCACAATTTAACTATTCAGTCAACTTAAACGGGTTTAAATGGAAAACATTATTTACACAATTCCGGCTTTTGGTATTATCGCTTTAGTGTACACGGCTGTTAAATCGGCTTGGGTAAGCCGGCAAGATGCCGGAGAAGAAAAAATGGCCACCATAGCCCGGTACATCGCCGAAGGCGCTATGGCTTTTCTGAAAGCAGAGTACAAAGTACTTACTTATTTTGTGATTATTGCTTGTTTGTTTCTGGGGTATTTGGGTTACGTGGGCGAAAATTCCTCTCCGGTTATTGTTATAGCTTTTATTATTGGCGCTGTTTTTTCGGCTTTAGCCGGATTTATCGGGATGCGCATTGCTACTAAAGCCAACGTCCGCACGGCGCAGGCTGCCCGGACTAGTTTGTCTAAAGCACTCAATGTTTCTTTCGGTGGCGGTGCTGTAATGGGTATGGGCGTAGCTGGTTTGGCGGTACTGGGTTTAGGCGGCTTGTTTATTGTGTTTAAAGCTATGTTTGTGGGTGATGTATACAACGCCGATGAAATGGAAGTAGCGCTGGAAGTATTAACCGGTTTTTCGTTAGGAGCCGAAAGTATTGCCTTGTTTGCCCGGGTGGGCGGCGGTATTTATACCAAAGCTGCCGACGTAGGGGCCGACCTGGTGGGTAAAGTAGAAGCCGGAATTCCGGAAGATGATCCCCGCAACCCTGCCACCATAGCCGATAACGTGGGCGATAACGTGGGTGACGTGGCTGGTATGGGCGCCGATTTATTTGGCTCGTACGTGGCCACTATTCTGGCTACCATGGTACTGGGCCGCGAAATAACTTCAACGGATGACTTTGGCGGTATAGCGCCCATTCTCTTACCCATGGTATTAGCCGGTTTAGGCATTATCTTTTCCATGATCGGGACGCTTTTTGTACGGGTAAAAGAAGGCGGCGATGTGCAATCGGCTTTAAACCTGGGCAACTGGTCGTCGGTGGCGTTAACGGCGATAGCTTCTTTTTTCCTCATTAATTGGATGTTGCCGGATACCTTAAGTTTGCGGGGCATATCATTTTCGAAAATGGAGGTTTTCTACGCGGTTTTAGTGGGCCTGGCTGTAGGTACTTTAATGAGTATCATTACCGAATATTATACTGCTATGGGCAAACGGCCGGTTATGAGTATTGTGCGCCAAAGCAGCACCGGCCACGCCACTACCGTTATCGGGGGCTTGGCCGTAGGCATGGAATCGACGGTATTACCCATTATTGTTTTGGCGGCTGGTATTATTTTATCTTATGAGTTTGCCGGTTTATACGGGGTAGCTATTGCCGCCGCCGGTATGATGGCCACTACCGCCATGCAGTTAGCCATTGATGCTTTTGGTCCCATTGCCGATAATGCCGGGGGTATTGCCGAAATGAGCGAATTACCCAAAGAAGTCCGCGAACGCACCGATATTCTAGATGCGGTAGGCAACACCACCGCCGCTACCGGCAAAGGCTTTGCCATTGCGTCGGCGGCCTTAACGTCGCTGGCTCTGTTTGCGGCGTTTATGGGTACCGCCAGTATTACGGTGATTGATATCAGCAATGCGCGGGTATTAGGCGGTTTATTTGTGGGCGGCATGATTCCGTTTATTTTCTCGGCTTTGGCTATTTCGGCGGTGGGCCGGGCCGCCATGGCCATGGTAGAGGAAGTGCGACGCCAGTTCCGCGAAATTCCGGGCATAATGGAAGGCACCGGCAAACCTGAATACGATAAGTGCGTGGCCATCTCAACCGAAGCCGCTATCCGGGAAATGATGTTGCCGGGGGCCATTGCGTTAATTGTGCCTATTGTAATCGGTTTTACCATGGGGCCGGAAGTATTAGGTGGTTTATTGGCCGGGGTGACCGTTTCGGGCGTGTTGATGGCCATGTTTCAGTCCAACGCCGGCGGTGCCTGGGATAACGCCAAGAAATCCTTCGAAAAAGGCGTATTGATTAATGGTAAAATGGAATACAAGGGCTCGGATGCCCACAAAGCTTCGGTAACCGGCGACACGGTAGGCGATCCTTTCAAAGATACCTCCGGCCCGTCCATGAACATCCTGATTAAATTGATGTCCATCGTGTCGTTGGTAATTGCTCCGCATATTGCCGAAGAACCGGCTACCGGTTTGGCTCCTGCCCTGGAAATAAAAGAAATCACGATTGAAAAAGTAAGCTTGCCGGCAACCATTGAGCGAGTTCCGGTGGCCGCCCCGCGTATCTTCTAATTAAATTGCTTTTAATTTTAAATATTAAGGAAAGCCCTGGTAGAAATAGTAGGACTTTTTCTTTTTTATGATTTAACTTTGACCAGCCGTTTTGCTTCCCGGCTTTAGAGCATGTTTAAATTTTGCATAAACCATCCAAACCAGTCATTCTAAAAGAATCTAATTGGCAGCTAACCGATAAGGTTCCTCCTGAATGACGGTGATTAAGGGTAATAAGTGTTTTTATTTTCTTTATTGAGTAGGCCTTATACAGCGTATTCATTCAAATTCTAAAATTTAAACATGCTCTTACTCGTAAGCACCGCGACTAATTAAATTTAATCCGCATTTATAAAATAGTATGAACCCCATCACCCTGCACGATAAATCTTTTGAAATTTACCTTCCGGAAAATAAGATTCAACGGGCTGTACAAAGGGTGGCCCAAAACATTAATGCGGATTATCAGGATAAAACACCTTTGTTTTTAGCCGTTTTAAACGGAGCCTTTATGTTTTCCGCCGATCTGTTAAAAGAAATAACGATCCCGTGTGAAATTGCTTTTATCCGGGTTTCTTCTTACGAAGCCATGAACAGCACCGGAGAGGTAAAAGAAGTAATCGGCTTAAAAGAAGATATTAAAAACCGGCACGTAATTATTCTGGAAGATATTGTAGATACCGGTTATACCATCCATGCGCTCCGGCAGAATTTACTGGACAAAGAACCGGCTTCGCTGGAAGTAACCGCTTTGCTCCAGAAGCCCGACTGCTTGAAGCATTCCTTAGAAGTTAAATACCTCTGCCATACCATTCCGGACGATTTCGTGGTGGGCTACGGCCTGGATTATAACGGCTTGGGGCGTAACCTGCGCGATATTTATAAAGTGCGGCCTTAATCTATTGGTTGTTGGCACAAACTTAAAGGAACAATAGGCAGATTTAGGGATAATCCGTATTATTGCGCTTTATTTCATAAAAGATCTATGCTGAATATTGTATTGTTTGGTCCTCCGGGTGCGGGAAAAGGTACTCAAAGCCAGAAACTGATTGATACCTACAACCTCATCCATTTATCTACCGGCGATTTATTACGCTCCGAAATAGCGGCCGGCACTGAACTGGGTTTGCGGGCCAAAACCCTCATGGATCAGGGCTTGCTGGTACCCGACGAAGTGGTGATTGGCATGATTGATTCGAAACTAAAAGAAAACAAACAGGCCGGAGGCTTTATTTTTGATGGTTTTCCCCGCACCGTACCGCAAGCTATTAGTTTAGATACCTTGCTGCAAGAGAATAATACGGCTATTTCCTGCATGATTGCCTTGGAAGTAAACGAAGAAGAACTAACCAAACGCTTGTTGTTAAGAGGCCAGACTTCGGGCCGGCCCGACGATCAGGATGAAGTTTTGGTACGCAAGCGCGTGCAGGAGTACAATACCAAAACTGCTCCCGTAGCGGATTTCTATGCCCAACAAGGTAAGTTTCACGGGGTAAACGGTATCGGCGAAATAGAAGATATATTTAACGAGACCTGCCGCATTATTGATGGTTACCTGGGCCAGGCCAAATAAAGCTGTTAAATGCTGCGGCAGCATTTAACAGCTTTATTTAACTAATGTTACGCAAATTAACAAGCATTAAAGCTAAAATGAGCTAACACCTGTCATCCTGGAAGGATCTATTTTGCAATAAATCAAATAGATCCTTCCAGGATGACAGAAATGGGCTCATGAACATTAAGAATAAATTTTTACATCTACGTAACAGCAGTTATTTAAGTAAGCAGACAGGAGTAAGCCGGCATAAAGTAAGCGTACCATAATTTTGGTTGCTGCTAATAATTTCTTATATCCTGCTAAAGAACCGGGCTTCTGAACTCCTGATCCTGATGTCCTGTTATAGATATTATCTCCAAAACAAAAAGATTGCAAAGCAGGAGATTAGAAAAAAATACGAATGGCTGGTTCCAACTTTATAGATTACGTTAAAATTTGCAGCCGCTCCGGGCACGGCGGCGCTGGTTCGGCGCATTTGCACCGCGATAAAAAGAACGCCAAAGGCGGTCCGGACGGCGGCGATGGTGGCCGGGGCGGACATATTATTCTGAAAGGCAATGCCCAACTCTGGACCTTGCTGCACCTGCAGTACATGAAACACGTGATTGCCAAACCCGGCGAATCGGGCGGCTCCAGTCATTCTTCCGGGGCCGAAGGCGACGATGTTATACTGGAAGTACCCATTGGTACCATTGCCCGCGATGCTGAAACCGGCGAGATAAAAGCCGAAATTACCGAAGACGGGCAAGTAGAAATATTAACGCCCGGCGGACGCGGCGGTTTGGGTAATGCCCATTTTAAATCGCCTACCAACCAAACCCCCCGCTATGCCCAGCCCGGCGAGCCCGGTATAGAAGAATGGGTTATTCTGGAGTTAAAGTTATTAGCCGATGTGGGCTTGGTGGGGTTTCCGAATGCCGGTAAATCTACATTGCTTTCCGTGGTATCGGCGGCTAAGCCTAAAATTGCCAATTACCCTTTTACTACCTTGGTGCCTAACCTGGGCGTAGTAGCTTACCGCGACTATAAATCGTTTGTGATGGCCGATATCCCGGGGATTATTGAGGGCGCTTCGGAGGGGAGAGGATTAGGTATCCGGTTCCTGAAACACATCGAACGTAATTCTATCTTGCTTTTTATGATTTCGGTAGAAAGCAACGATATTGCCGAAGAATACCGCATTTTATTGCACGAATTAGAAACCTTTAACCCGGAACTTTTAGAGAAAAAAAGACTGTTAGCCATAACTAAAACCGACATTATTGATGCCCAAATGGAAGAAGAAATCCGGTCAGGTTTACCAACAGATATACCAACCGTTTTTATCTCCAGCATCACCCAGAAAGGAATTACGCAGCTGAAAGACATGATCTGGAATGCGCTGAATGAATAGTTTTTGAATTTTGAATGAGTGATTGAGTGAATAAAAAAAATGATACTGATTTAGTAAGTGGTGTTATGCGATATTATATTATTTCGGAGCTTGCATCCTGAATTACCACTGGCTTCAGCTAGTGGTTCATAAAGCCACTAGCTGAAGCCAGTGGCAATTCAATTGGTAAAGTACCTTTTTAGAATATTTTTCTACGTAATAGGATTTAGTAAAATAGTTGAATTATAAAATTAATAGAAGCGTGGGCATGAATAATCTGCTTCATTTTCGAATAAAAAGATCAATTGTATGCCTTTGACATAATTTTAAAACTTCAGGCATTTCCCAATTATCAAATCACTCATTCAAAACTCACTCATTTAAAAAGAAAGTGTCAGTTTGTCATAATATTGGTTTTGGCAGATTAATTGATTACCAATGGTGGCAAGTATTTACCCAAGAAATTAAAGCAATGGCAGAAGATATATATAATAATTTACCGGAAGAAGAGGAGTTTAATCCTTTTAACGAAACGGAAGATACTACTACCGCGGAAGAACCAATTGCGGAAGAAGATCAATCTACCGGTTCCGGCGCTCCAACTAATAAAGCAGAGGCCGAACTGGCCGATATGAAAGATAAATACCTGCGGCTTTATTCTGAATTTGATAATTTCCGGCGTCGTACGGCTAAAGAGCGCAACGACCTGCTTAAAACAGCTAACCAGGAAATGGTAGTGGCTTTGTTGCCCGTGGTAGATGATTTTGAACGCGCCCGCCAATCGATGCAAAATGCCCAGGATGTGGCACCGGTGAAAGAAGGGGTAGATTTAATTTATAATAAATTAGCGAATATTTTACAGCAAAAAGGATTACGGCCGATGAATACCATTGGTACTCCGTTTGATGCCGAAACGCAGGAAGCCATTACCCAGGTACCCGCTCCTGATGAAAGTATGAAAGGCAAGGTAATTGACGAAGTAGAAAAAGGATATTACCTGAATGAGAAAGTAGTTCGGTTTGCTAAAGTTGTAATTGGAGCATAAGCCATGGCGAAGAGAGATTATTACGAGATATTAGGGGTTGATAAAGGAGCCGGCGCCGACGAAATTAAAAAAGCCTACCGCAAAATTGCGATTAAATACCACCCGGATAAAAATCCGGATGATCCGACGGCCGAAGACAAGTTTAAAGAAGCCGCCGAAGCTTACGAAATATTAAGCGACCAGGATAAACGGGCCCGTTACGACCGCTTTGGCCATCAGGGCATTAGTGGCGGCGGCAGCGGCCACATGAACATGGAAGATATCTTCTCCCAGTTTGGCGATATATTTGGCGGCGGGGGCGGCAGCCCTTTCGAAAGTTTTTTTGGCGGCGGGAGCCGGGGCGGCCGGCGTGTACGCAAAGGCACCAACCTGCGCATTAAGCTTAAGCTGGACCTGGAAGAAATTGCCAATGGCGTAGAGAAAAAAATAAAGGTAAAACGTTACGTGGCTTGTAATGCCTGCCAGGGCAACGGGTCTAAGAACGGCGCAGCACTGCAAACCTGTCCGGGCTGCCAAGGCAGTGGCCAGGTAAAAAAAGTAGTTAATACCATGCTGGGCCAGATGGTATCTACCGCTACTTGCCCAACTTGCGACGGGGAAGGTAAAAAAGTAACCCAGAAATGCGATGTTTGCCAGGGCGAAGGCCGTGAGTTGCGCGAAGAAGTTATCCCGATTAACGTACCGGCCGGCGTAGCTGATGGCATGCAGCTTTCTATGAGTGGTAAAGGCAACGTACCGGAACGCGGAGGGGTAGCCGGCGACTTACTGATTCAGATTGAAGAAGAAGCGCATCCTTTACTAAAGCGCGACGGTAACAACGTTATTTTCGATCAGTATATCAGTTTTGTAGATGCTTCTTTGGGCGCCAATATTGAAGTACCTACCATTGAGGGCAAGGTAAAAATCAAGATTGATCCGGGAACCCAGGGCGGTAAAATATTACGTTTGCGGGGCAAAGGTATTAAAGATATAAACGGCTACGGTAAAGGCGATCAGTTGATTCATATTAACGTTTGGACGCCTAAAAATGTATCGAACGAAGAACGCCAGTTACTGGAAAAATTACGGGATTCTGATAATTTTACACCGCATCCGGGCAAGCACGAAAAAGGCTTTTTCGAAAAAATGAAAGAGTATTTCCAGTAAATATTCCGGATTTCCGGCAAACAGATTAAAGGCACTTACCTAGTAAGTGCCTTTTTTTTGAGCCTGATAGAAAAGAAATACCAGTATGTGGCTATCCAGTACTTCACCGATATATAATAAATTTCTCTTTCCCAGAATTATATCTTTTTTTGCAGATGTGCCGGGAAACTGTACTTTTGGTATAAATAATTAGACGGCTTTGAACATACTTAATATAGTAGGCGTTTCTAAACGGTATGCCAATCATGTGGCCCTGCAGGACGTAAATTTTGAAATACCAGCCGGTAGTATTTTTGGTTTATTGGGCCCCAACGGAGCCGGTAAAACTTCTCTTATCCGGATTATAACCCAAATTACCGGTGCCGATACGGGCGAAATCTATTTTAGGGGCGAAAAACTAAAGCCCGACCACATTAAAAATATTGGTTACTTGCCGGAGGAACGGGGCCTGTACAAAAAAATGAAAGTGGGGGAACAGCTTCTTTATCTGGCCCAACTAAAAGGCTTAACCAAGCACGACGCGTCGCAAAAAATAAAAAACTGGATCCAGAAACTGGGTATAGGATCCTGGATGAATAAAAATATAGAAGAACTTTCGAAGGGCATGCAGCAAAAAGTACAGTTTGTCGCTACCGTCATGCACGAACCGGAATTAATTATTTTGGATGAGCCTTTTTCGGGTTTCGACCCGATTAACGCCAATATTATAAAAGATGAGATACTGGAACTGCGCGAGAAAGGCAGTACTATTATTTTCTCTACTCACCGCATGGAATCGGTGGAAGAGCTGTGTGATTTTATTGCCTTGATAGATCGTTCCCGCAAAGTATTGGATGGTTCGGTGCGGGATATTAAAGCTATTTATAAAACCGAAACGTACCTGGTGGAAGGCACCGGCCACCTGCTGGTATTGTCGCCGGATTTTGAAGTATTATCGCAAACCGAAAGCCACGGTTTATTCCGGGCCAGTATTAAGCTGCATAATAACACCACGCCTAACGATTTACTCCGCTACCTGATTCAGACGGTAGAAATTCATGCCTTCCGGGAAATGATTCCGAGCATCAACGATATTTTTATTCAGAAAGTAAACGAAAACACGCATGCATAAAATCTGGTTAATTTTTCAGCGGGAATATTTAGTGCGGGTGCGAAAAAAAAGTTTTATCATCATGACCTTGCTGGCCCCCTTGCTTTTGGCGGCCTTTTTGGTGGTGCCGGTTTTATTGGCTAGTATTTCGGACAAAACCGAAGAAATAGGCGTGCTGGATAAGAGCGGTATGTTCCGGAATAAATTTAACAGCACACCCGACCGTAAATTTGTGCCCTTAACCGGAGATCTGGAAGAAGTAAAAGCAGATTTTCTTAAAAGTAAACTCACCGGATTTTTATACATTCCCCAACTAAATTTAGATAATCCCCAAGGCATCCGCCTTTATTCTAAATCTAATGCCAGCATCGATAGTAAAATAGCTATCGAAAGCAGCTTGCGCAAAGAAATAGAAAATATAAAATTTCAGCGCTCGGGTATCAACCAACAGGTATTGGAAAATATTAAAACCGATATTTCAGTAGGTACCACTAACCTGAGCGACGAAGGGGAAAAAGATAACAATGCCTTCGTTACCTCGGCTGCCGGCTACGCCAGTGCTTTCCTGATTTATATTTTTATATTTATGTACGGCGTGCAGATTATGCGGGGAGTAATCGAAGAAAAAACCAACCGGATTGTAGAAGTAATTATTTCTTCGGTAAAGCCTTTTCAATTAATGATGGGCAAAATACTGGGTATTGCCGCCGTGGGTTTAACCCAGTTTTTGTTATGGATTATATTATCCAGCCTGGTTACTTCCGCTATCGGGTCGCAGTTCCGGGAGAAATTAGCGCCACCTACTACCATTGCCGCTACCGGTACCAGTAATGCCGATATGCAAAACAGCAAAGCCAAAGGAATACAGGAGGCCTTCCGGGCCCTGGAAAATTTAAATCTGCCGCTTATTTTAGGCTGTTTTATCTTTTACTTTTTAGGCGGGTATTTACTTTATGGTGCTTTGTTTGGGGCGGTAGGCGCGGCCGTAGATAATGAAACGGATACCCAACAATTTATGCTGCCCATTACCATTCCCCTGGTTATGACTTTTGTGGTGGCCCAAACCGTGATTATTAAAAATCCGGACGGGCCGGTTGCTTTCTGGATGTCGGTTATCCCGTTTACTTCGCCCATTGCCATGATGATCCGGATTCCGTTTGGCGTACCTACGTACCAACTGCTGTTATCGATGGTATTGCTGGTATTGGGTTTTGTTGGTACTACCTGGTTAGCTGCCCGTATTTACCGAGTAGGTATCTTAATGTACGGCAAAAAAGTAAGTTACAAAGAGCTTAGTAAATGGTTGTTTTACAAGGTTTAGGGTAAAGATTCTTTTGGCAGAAGCACTGCTTTCTAAGTTGGTGCTTCTGTCTTTTTATTATGATCAATTACAATCCCAAGGATTGGTTTGTCTTTATTTTCCGGTTTACCAAAGCCGATACTTTTCGCAAACTTTACCTGCCAATTAGGGGCATAAAAAAGCCACTACAAAGTGGCTTTTATCTTTTAAAGAAATCAGGGTAGTTCTGGATTTGCTATAGCTTTGTTTCTGAAATAATATTAAGCCGAAAAAGAGCTGCCGCAACCGCAGGTGCTTTTAGCTTGAGGATTGTTAAAAGTAAAACCACGGGCATTCAGACCATCCTGGAAATCAACTTCCATGCCCATTACGTACATGCCGTGTTTTTTGTCCATAATCAGTTCCACGCCGTCTAACTCGTAAGTTTCGTCGTTTTCTTTCTTTTTATCGAAACCCAACAGATAAGACATACCCGAGCAACCACCACCTTGTACGCCAATGCGCAAACCATAATCGGCCGGTACGTTTTTATCTTGCATTATTATTTTTACTTCCGCAATGGCCCGGGGAGTCAGGCTAATTGGAGCAGTTTTTTTTATTGTTACAGTTTCCATGGTTCTTTTAATTTAGGCTGTAAAAGTAACTAATATTTAGATAAAATGTTTAGACCTTTACTTTACAAATATAACAGGCTGATGGCGTAAATAATTCACACTTATTTTCCCTAATTTTGCCGGCAGTAATTTACTTTTAACTATTCAGTTCAGAAGGTTTGATACGCTGTTTTTAAAAGCAGAAATACTTTCGGGGCGAGTAGCTTTGTTTTAACTTCTGATAAATCTTAATTATGACCGCTTATATATACGATCTTTTTAAAATTTTGCTGCCGGCCGGTTTAGTATTATACGGCATGTATTCGTTGGTAAACGCTTATCTGAACAAAGAATACCAAAAAAGAATATTAGAACTCCGGATGAAAAATTCGGAATTGGTATTGCCGATCAGGTTGCAGGCTTACGAACGTATTTGTCTTTTGCTGGAACGCATTACGCCTAGCAACATGCTGGTGCGTTTAAGCAGTGCCGGCCAAAGCGCGGCCGATTACCAACGGGTTTTGCTAGCCGAAATCCGGAATGAATTTAACCACAATGTAGCGCAGCAAATGTATATGAGCGAACAAGCGTGGGCAATTGTAAAAAGAGCCAAAGAAGACGTCGTAACCCTCATTAACACGGTATATCAGCAATTACCCGAAAATGCCAAAGGAACGGACCTGGCCAAAAAAGTGCTGGAAAATGTACTGGCTACCGAAGCCGATCCGACTGGCAAAGCCATCAGCTTTTTAAAGCAGGAGATAAATCAAACTTTTTAATTTTGTTTGTTAAAACGCTTTATGTTAATTTGTTACAAAATTGCCGATGATATAATTCTACTAAATATTCATGTACAAGTTAAAATTAGCCGGCTTGAGCAGTGCTTTGTTACTGTTTATTAATGTTGCTTGCCAAAGACCCGACGAAGAAGTAACCGCAATTACAACCGAACAAACGCCTTATGTACTTTCTTTCCCAGCTAATCTAGCACCGCCCATTATACCTGCCGATAATCCTTTAACCGAAGAAGGCGTTAAATTAGGGCGGGTATTATTCTACGAGAAAAAGTTATCGGCTAAAAATAATGTATCGTGCGGCTCCTGCCACATGCAAAAGTTTGCTTTTGCGAGTGGTACGGCTTTAAGTAAAGGTACCGACGGCCAAGACGGCACCCGCAATACCATGCATTTAGCTAACATTGCCTGGGATAATCATTTAACCTGGGACGGACATGCTCCTAATCTGGAAGAGCAAGCTCGCATTCCAATCTCCCATCGCCTGGAAATGAACCAAACTTTGGAACAGGCAGCAACAAAGTTGCAGCAGACGGAGCCTTACCCCAGGTTGTTTCAGGCCGCTTTTAAATCAGCGGTAATTACGCCCGACAATATCGTAAAAGCTATTGCTCAATTTGAAAGAACCTTGGTTTCTGCAAACTCTAAATTCGACCGGTTCTTAAAATCAGAGGCTACTTTAACGGCCGAAGAAATGGAAGGTTTGCTACTCTTCAGCACCAAACCAAACCCTGCGCAGGGTATACGGGGCGCAAATTGTGTAACCTGCCATACCGGAACCCTCACCGATCACAAATTTATAAACATTGGTTTGGATGACAAAATCATAGATAAGGGTTTAGGTGGCGTTACCGGTATGGCTGCGGATGATGGTAAGTTTAAAGTACCATCTATGCAAAATATAGCTTTAACCGCTCCTTATATGCACGATGGCCGTTTGAAAACCTTAGAAGAAGTTTTGGATTATTATAATGAGCATATTGTAGCCAGTAGTCCCAATATAGATTCGGAGTTACTGCAAAATTCAAACGAAATAAACGGCAAAACCTTAATGCTTACCCCAAAGGAAAAAGCAAAGATTATCAAGTTCTTGCAAACTTTCACCGATTCTACTTTTATAAACAACAAGAATTTTTCAGAAATAGCGCCTAAATAAACTAATGTACTTTCAAGAATGTACATCCATTAAAGTTCTGCTGAGATAGTAGTAGATAAGTTTTCGTAAATTATATAAGATAAGTATTAGATAACTAAGCCAAAACAAAAGCCTTTCTATTTAGAAAGGCTTTTGTTTTGGCGTGAATAAACTACAAGTTTAAAAGCAAGATTTTTACCCAAATATTTCCCGCAATTTATAAACCAAGGCTTGCACCTGGCTAACCGAGTGCGTTGGGAAATTAGCAATCCGGATTTGGGATTCTTTGTAATTGCCGTAACCGCTACCTACCACCATATCAAATGGGGCCAGCTTTTTGATTACTTCGGCTGATGATACTTTAGTATTGGCAATAATTGTAGTTACGGAACGATGCGCCGGCTCCGGGACAAATAGTTCAAAGTTTTGGCTGGTAGCCAGGTAATCATAAATAAGCTGCGCTTTCGTTTCTGTTTCCTCTCGGATCAGGTCGATGCCTTTTTTATTCATCTCGGCTACCACTTGGCCCAACAAGAAAATATTAAGTACATTAGGTGTTTCCGGATTTTGGTAGGCCTTGGCTTTACTGAGTAAAGATAGAATGCTGTGATACGAACCCAATGAAATACCTTTGGCCTGCATTGCTTCGGCTTTAGCTATACACCGGTCGTTCAGGAGCCAAACGCCTAAGCCCGCCGGCAGTCCAAAACCTTTTTGTACCGAAAAATAGACGGAGTCAATCTGGCTGAAATCGAAAGCTGGGTGAGGCATAGAAGAAACAGCATCTACAAACACCAGGGCTTCCGGATTACTTTTGGCGCGTATTTTATTTATTTCGGTAACTGGGGTAGCCGCACCCGAGCTGGTTTCGTTTTGTACCACAGCCACTAATTCCGCCGACTCCGGTATTTCCAAATTATCTACATCGAAGCCCTGCCCGAAAGGAGCCTCGTATTTGCCTACCTGCCGGCCCAGCTCGCGGGCTATTTCGTAGAAACGTTTGGAAAAAGATCCGTTTACCAAATGGAAGCTTTCCTGTTCTACGGTATTCTGAATGGCTCTTTCCCAGATTTCGTTAGCCGAAGAAAGAAACAGGATTTCAAAATTATCTGGTAGTTGCAATAGCTGCCGCAAGCCTTCTTCGGCGTGCTTATAAATATCTTTAAACTGTTGGCTACGGTGCGATATACTGCCTATTTTTTGCAGCATGGCCTCCTGCAGGTGCTGGGGCACGGTAGGATATAATTCCGAAGGACCAGGAGTAAAGTATATTTTATTGTTCATATTTTTGGAGATTTAAGTGGTTAGTTATTAGTTTTTGAAAATTTACTATCAAACTAATCACTAACCACTAATCACTAACAACTTTAATAAAGCATGCGGAACTTAATGGTATGCGTAATACTGCGCAACTCGTTTATTACTCCTTTGTCGTAACCCTTGTTAATGTCGGTAATTACGTAACCAACTTGCTCATTCGTTTTTAAGTACTGGCCCAAAATGTTAACGTGGTTTTTGGCTAGTACATTGTTAATGTTGGCCAGAACGCCCGGTACGTTTTCGTGGATGTGGATAAGGCGGTGCGCATTTTTTAATTCCGGCAACTGAATGTTCGGGAAATTAACGCTCTGGTAGGTATTACCGGTGTTAATATATTCCATAATGCGGTTCGGAACAAAATTGGCAATATTTTCCTGGGCTTCGCTGGTGCTGCCGCCAATGTGCGGCGTCAGGATAACGTTGGGCAGGCCCCGTAATTCGCTCACAAATTCTTCGGCATTATTTACCGGCTCTTTCGGAAATACATCAACCGCGGCTCCTCTAATTTTTCCGGATTTTAAGTTCTGCACCAAACTTGGAATATCCACTATATGGCCCCGGCTCAGATTCAGAAATATAACCCCTTCTTTCATGGCCTCAAACTCGGCCGCCCCAAAGAAGTTCTTGTTCGTGCCCCGGCCATCTACGTGTAACGATACAAAGTCGGCTAAGCCTAATAATTCTTTCAAAGTGCTGCATTTCTTCGCATTACCTAACTGCAGTTTTTCTACCACATCGTAGTAGTAAACCTCCATGCCCAGATTTTCGGCCAGTACGGAAAGTTGCGAACCAATATTGCCGTAACCCACAATACCCAGTTTTTTGCCCCGCACTTCAAAACTACCGGCCGCCGATTTGTCCCAAACCCCTTGGTGCATTTTCTCGCTCTTCGCAAATATATTACGGGAAAGCATAATAATCTGGCCAATGGCAAGTTCTACCACGCTGCGGGTGTTGCTGTAAGGCGCATTAAAAACCGCAATTCCGGCCTCTAAACACGTATTTAAATCTATCTGATTGGTACCAATGCAGAAGGCTCCTACCGTCATGAGTTTATTAGCGTTGGCCAGTACTTTTTTGGTTACCTGGGTTTTAGACCGGATACCCAGAATAGATACATTTTTAATGCGCTCGCACAGTTCATCTTCTTCCAGGGCGCCCGGATGGATTTCAACCTGGTAGCCTTCCTTCCTAAACAGCTCCACCGCTTTGGGATGAATGCTTTCCAGAAGCAAAACGCTGATGCGGTTTTTAGGGTAGGAGATAGCCATGGGCAAGTTGTTCTGGTACAAAAATTCGTCCAGGCTCGGGGCAATAAATTCGGCTTTAGCCACTACATTATCGCGCGCAATGTTTTCCGTGAAAGCATAAAACTTGTTGGCTAAACCAGCTTCTTTTATTTCGTAATCCGTATAGCCATCGCCCAGTACGTATACATCGCCCTGCAGCGCCAAGCTCTCCAATAATTTTATTTTGCCTTTGTCCAGGCAAAGCACGTTGGCCTGATCGAAACCGACAATGTTACCTTGCTCATCGTATACAAAGGTGTTGGCATAAATATTTTCTTCTTTAATACCGTACTCCGTAACAATAGGCGTAATAAATTCTTTAAAACCGCTGGAAACAATAAATATATTATCGGCAAACTGCTGAAAAAATTCGGTGTTGCGCATAACCGAAAGCGACACTTTGTTTTTCAATCGGGAGATAAGGGCCGGCAAATGTTTTTTATTCGCGTGTAAAAGTGCCAGGCGCTTGGATAAGCCTTCGGTAAAGGAGCTCTTACCTTCCATGGCGCTATTCGTCAGGTTTTTAATTTCCTGCAGAATCTGGTCTTTATTTTCGTCGCTATCTAACGTAATTTCGCCCAGCTCATCCAAAGCCTCAACCTGGGTAAAGGTGCTGTCGAAATCAATAATAAAATATTTATCTTTATTCATAAACAAATAATATACATGCTGAATAATGAGGCGCTAAGTTCTGTATTTTTTAGACTTTATTGAAATTGTTCCCCAGATTATATAAGTTTTTTTAAGGACAATTTTTTAGCGTACCTGCTGGGTTAAAAGAAAAAATCCTGCCGTATAAACCAACAGGATTTTCTTTAAGGAAAAGAAGTTTTTTATAGTTCTGCCAATTGGGCATTAATCGTTTTCTGATAAAAGTTTTCGTAGAGCGGTACTATTTTCCCAATATCAAAATCTTTAGCACGGGCGAGGGCATTGGCTTTAAACCGGGCAAGGTTCGCATCGTCCAGTATATAAAGCGCATTCTTTACCATATCGGCTACATCGCCCACTTTACTCATAAAGCCAGTTTCACCATTTACGTTTAGTTCCGGTATACCGCCGGCATTGGTAGAAATAACCGGCACTTCGCAGGCCATGGCTTCCAGAGCCGCTAATCCGAAACTTTCTTTTTCGGAAGGCATCAGAAATAAATCGGCCACCGATAACACTTCTTCCACCGCATCCAGTTTACCCAAAAAACGCACATCGTCACATATTTTTAGATTCCGGCATTGCTTTTCGGCTTTCGGGCGGTCGGGGCCATCGCCTACGAGTAATAATTTGCTGGGAATTTGTTTGTGTACTTCATAAAAAATCCGGATAACGTCCTGTACCCGTTTAACGCCCCGGAAATTGGAAGTGTGCACCAGTAGTTTTTCGCCTAGCGGGCTGATAGCCGTGCGAAAATGCTCTTTCCGCTGCTTCTGAAAACGTTCCAGATCAATAAAGTTAGGAATAACTTCTATTTCTTTTTCGATGCGGAAGTGGTTATAGGTTTCGGTTCGTAAATCGGCGGACACCGCCGTAACGCCATCGGATTGGTTGATACTAAAAGTAACCACCGGTTCGAAAGACGCGTCTTTGCCGACTAAAGTAATATCGGTGCCGTGCAGCGTGGTAATAACCGGTATATGGATGTTTTTGGTTTTTAATATCTGTTTAGCCATATAAGCTGCCGAAGCATGCGGTATGGCATAATGCACGTGCAATACATCCAACTTTTCAAACTGCACAATATCCACCATTTTACTCGCCAAAGCCAGTTCGTAGGGGTCGTATTGAAACAAGGGGTAAGAAGGAACAATTACTTCGTGGTAAAACAGGTTTTCGTTGAAGAAATCGAGCCGCGCGGGCTGGCTGTACGTGATAAAATGTACCTTATGGCCCTTAAGTGCCAATGCTTTTCCTAGTTCGGTAGCAACTACCCCGCTGCCCCCAAAAGTAGGATAACAAACAATTCCAATGTTCATGGAAGATAAACTTTAAATGTCGGCTCCGGAAAATTATGCTGTACCGGCAAATTAGCGTACGTAATAGAAACCAAAAGTAACAAATTTGTTTTTAAAAATCAGGGCTAAGTTTCGGTTGCCGGTCACCAATGCTCATTTGCCAGGTCTTTAATCAACCTGTTTTTTTGCCGGTCTTTATTCTAAGTAACACCAGATCAGGTTTTGGGCGGTAAAGCCTGGTAAATAACATCGTGAATGCGGGTTCGGATATTATAAGTGGTAAGCTTATTATTTATCGCATCCGGATTGACCCGGTTAGATAAAAATACATACACCAATTTGTTTTCCGGATCAACCCAGGCGCAGGTGCCGGTAAACCCGGTATGGCCGTAAGTAGCAAGCGAGGCCAGGTTAGAAGTAGCGCCCACGCCGTCCGGATCGGCCATATCCCAGCCTAACCCCCGCCGATTATTGGGGAAAGCCCGCTTTGCAAACTGACTAATTATATTAGAACTAAAATATCGCTGGCCGCCGTATTCGCCGTTTTGCAAGTTCATCTGCATCAGAATAGCTAAATCCAAAGCGTTGGAAAATAAACCCGCATGGCCGGCAACCCCGCCCATCATAGCAGCTCCCTGATCGTGTACCGTTCCCCGGAGCTGCGTTTTGCGAAACGCAAGGTCGTTTTCGGTGGGTACAATCTGCTGCAGCGGTAAGCGGTTCAACGGATTATACATCATGGTACTTAAACCCAGGGGCGCATAGAAATTTTGCTCCATGAAAGCATCAATATCCTGGTTGAGGAGTTTTTCGGCTACCCGGCGCAATATATAAAAACTCAGGTCGCTGTATTTAAATTCGTAACGAACCTGGCCTTTCGGCTTGGGTAAAAGCGGCGAATCAATAATCCAGCGCCACATGGTTTCTTCCAGGTTCTTAGTTGAGTACATGCCCGGTGCAACTAAGTTCGGGTACTTTTCGGTTTTTATGCTCGCGTAAAAATTATTACGAATTTTATCTGATTGTACCGTACGTTGCCAAAACGCAATGCCGGGTTGTAAACCGGCCTGGTGGGCCAAGACTTCCCGGATAATTAAATTTTGTTTATTCGTGTTTTTTAGTTCGGGTAGGTAAGCCGAAACTTTCGTGTCCAGGTTTAATTTGCCTTGGTCTTTCAGGAACATGATGGATTGCAAAGTAGAAGCTACTTTGGTAACGGAAGCAATGTCGTAAACCGAGGAAGTAGTAACCGGCTGCACTTTATCGTAGGTAAAGTGGCCATAAGCTTTATCAAAAATTACGGCCCCGTCTTTGGCCACCAGAACCTGGCAACCCGGCGTGGCGGCGTAGGCAATGGCTTCGCGCGCAATGTTATCGATCTGGTTTAAAATTTCAGAATTCATGCCGACACTTTCGGGTGTAGAAAACCGCAGGCGGTTTAAGGCGGGCATATCTAAACCGGTACCGGCTTTTAGCGTAGCGGTAGCCGAAACCGGCAAGCGGCCTTTGGCCGGTAATGCGCCAAATAATATTTGCGGCACTACCGTACGGGCAATATTATTATCTTCGTAGCCACACACCAGCCAGTTACTTTTCTCGAAAAACTGCAGGCTGTAAGCATTTCCCATAACGGCCAGCACTACTTTTAGCTTGGGGTTAGCTTGTAAGTTCTGAATAAACCGGCGGGCACCGGCACTAATACCATAGTGGTTTACGGGCGTATTATTAATGTCGTGAATGCTAACAATTACCACCTCGTACTGCTGCAATTGTTTTTCCAATAAAGCAAATACCGAATCGGGCGCCGTCCGGCCGGGAACGGTAAAGCTTTTAATGGGCGCATAACGCTCTAAAGTTTTGGTAAATTCGTTGTTAAAACCGCCACCAATGCTTACGGCGGCAAATGATACGGTATCGAGGTTACGGAAGGGCAGCAGGTATTCCCGGTTATTTACCACCGTTACGGCGTTTTCGTATAATTGCTGCTGCACCACGCTGCTGCTCGGGCGGTGTAAGTCGTGCAACAGATTTTTTGTTTCCGTGGGCTTATACTGGTTTAGGCCGGCCCAGTATTTGGCGTGTAGCACCTTCCGTACCCGGTAGTCAACTTCTGCCTGGGATAATTTACCGGAAGTAATGGCATCTTTTATTTTTTCAATAGCCGTGGGTACGTTTTCAGAATACAATAAAACATCGTTACCGGCAATAAGGGCCAGGGCATCTACTTCGCCGGGACGGTAATATTTGGTAACGCTCTTCATGTTTAAGGCATCGGTAAACACCAGGCCTCGATAATTCATTTTTTGTTTGAGCAAACCGGTAACCAGGTTTCGAGATAAGGTAGCAGCCTGATTAACGGTCGAATCTAATTCGGGTAAATACAAATGGGCCACCATCACGCCCATTACCCCGGCGTCGAAAGATTGCTGGAAGGGGTACAGGTCTACTTCTTCCAAGTGTTTGATACTGCTGTTTACTACCGGTAAAGTTTTATGGGAATCTTTATCGGTGTTGCCATGGCCCGGAAAATGCTTGGCTACCGCAATAATACCATGATCTTGTAAGCCCCGGATATAAGCAATGCCCCGCTCCGAAACTTCTTCTTTTACTTCCCCGAAAGAACGGTTGCCAATAACCGGGTTATTCGGATTGCTGTTGATATCCAACACCGGGGAAAAACTGATTTGCACGCCCAGGCGCTTCATTTTCAAAGCAATTTCCCGGCCCATTTGGTACACGTATTTATCGTCTTTTATGGCTCCCAACGTCATTTGCTTCGCAAAATGCATGCTGCTGTCCAAGCGCATGTCCAGGCCCCATTCGGCATCCATCGCAATAAAAAGGGGTACCTGCGCTTTACTTTGAAACCGGTTCGTGAGAATGGCCTGGCGTAGCGGACCACCTTGCAGAAACATTAAACCGCCAATGTTGTGTTGTTTTATCAGTTTTTCTATCTGGCGGGTATGGGCCGCATCTTTATTAGAAAAAGCCGTAATAAAGAAAAGCTGGCCTAAACGTTGTTCGGGCGTAAGCGAGGTAAAAACACTGTCCACCCACTGCTGCTCTTTAACCGAAACAACCGGTTCGCGGGACATGGTGGAAGATACCATGAAGCCGGCAACCGCTACTATAATTATAATTAAAAAGATATGAAAGCTTTTCAGCATGTTCTCCTAATCGGTAATACTAATTTGAATAGCTCAGAATTAAAATTAATTTTGCACCCGTTGCTTTTGCCACGTTTAACGTTTCCGGAATGGTTTGCGTAACCGCCCGAAAGCAACGCCGCTAAGTTACAGATTAAAACTAAATTTTGCGGTTTACCAAGCAGGGGATTTTTCTTCTGAGCCTTTGGTGCAATAAACCCAGTAGCCGGTGGTTATATGTCCGGCGAGGTAATTAAGTTGTTCTAATAACAGCAAAACACTTGCCTTTTTTTAATCGTTTGCAATAATACAGATAATTTTCTTCAATAAGCTTTAAAACAGGACTCCTAAATAGCATGATTATTACAAATATTGTTGATTTAGTTTGCCCGATTGTAAAGCTAAGCATAAAATAAAAAGAACTAAAGCGTAAATGGCCGATATTATAAATTTATTGCCGGAGTACCTGGCAAACCAAATTGCGGCCGGGGAGGTGGTGCAGCGACCGGCCTCAGTGGTAAAAGAGTTAATGGAGAATGCCGTTGATGCCGGTAGTACCAGCATTCAGCTAATTATTAAAGAAGCCGGCAAAACGCTTATTCAGGTGGTGGATAATGGCAGCGGCATGTCCGAAACCGATGCCCGCATGAGTTTTGAGCGCCACGCTACTTCTAAAATAAAATCTACCGAAGATTTATTTCGCATTTGCACCATGGGTTTCCGGGGCGAAGCGCTGGCTTCTATTGCCGCTGTAGCGCAGGTAGAACTTAAAACCAAACGCCGCGAATCGGATATTGGTAGCCGCCTCGTAATCGAAGGGTCGGAAGTAATAACCCAGGAACCCGTGGCTATGCCCGACGGAACCAATTTATGCGTGAAAAATCTTTTCTTTAACGTGCCCGCCCGGCGTAACTTTTTAAAATCAAATGCGGTGGAAATGCGTCATATCCTGGACGAATTTCAACGCATTGCCCTGGCCAATCCCGAAATAAGTTTTTCGCTTTACCAGAACGATCTGGAGGTATACCAATTGCCGGCGGCTAAACTAAGCCAGCGGATTGTGGCTTTATTTGGAGCAAATTATAAAGGTCAGTTGGCAAATTGCGAAGAGAATACGCCTACTTTAATAGTAAGTGGCTATGTTGGTAAGCCGGAGTTCGCGAAAAAATCGCGGGGCGAACAATTCTTTTTTGTAAATAACCGGTATATCCGTAATGCTTACCTGAACCATGCGGTGCTGGCGGCTTTCGAGGGTTTACTGCCGAAAGACAGTTATCCGTTTTACGTTTTGTTTCTGCAGATCGATCCCGCCACCATCGACATTAACGTACATCCGACCAAAACCGAAATTAAGTTTGAGGATGAGAAAACGATTTATGCTATTGTGCGGGCCGCGGTAAAAAAATCGTTGGGGTTGCACAACATTGCGCCTTCCCTGGATTTTGACGGCGACGTTAATTTTGCGCCAATCCGGCCCATTCGCACGGATTTTGATACGGAGAAATTTGCTCCGGCCCCAGCTTTTAACCAGGCTCCGGCCGTTACAAAAGAGAAAATCTCTATTCCGGCCTTTAAAGAAAATATATTTCAAAATTGGCCGACACCCGCCCGCTCCGAATTAGAAACCGCGCGTGCCAGCACCTTTGATTTTGAAGATTTCGAAACCAAACCCGTAAAAGAAGCAGCTACCAGCGGCCAAAAGACCATGCAGATACACCAGAAGTATTTGCTGGTGCAGGTAAAATCCGGTATTATGTTGGTAGACCAGCAGGCGGCCCAGGAGCGCATTCTCTACGAAAAATATGTAGCCCTGCTGCAGCGCCAAACCGGTACTTCCCAAACGCTGTTGTTTCCGGCCGTGGTGCAGTTTTCGCCCGCTGATTTTGTGATTGTGCAGGAACTGGCCGTTGAATTAAAAGCTTTAGGTTTTGTATACAGCGATTTTGGTAATCATACCATTATCGTAAACGGTATTCCGGCCGATGTGCCGCCGGGACGGGAAAAAGACCTTTTGGAAGAATTAATCGAACAATACCAGAAAGACCGGACCGATCTGGTTCTGGATAAAAGAGAAAATATGGCCCGGGCCATGGCGAAACGCGTTGCCTCCCAACTCGTAAGCCGAATGACCGATTTGGAAATAAATGCTTTAGTAGATAAGTTGTTTGGCACCCAGGTCCCCAACTATACCCCATCGGGCCGGAAAACCCTGGTGATGATGGAACTGAACCAACTGGAAAATTTATTTCTGAAATAGCCTGAAAATAGCCGCCTAAACGTATGATGAATATAACCCCTATGGTCCGGAATATCCTGATCATTAATGTAGTAGCTTTTCTGGCTTTTGATATGTTTAACAACAGCAATCAGTTTGCGCTCTACGATTTCCGGTCGCCCAACTTCCGTTTTTACCAGTTTATTACCCACATGTTTATGCATGGCAGCTGGATGCATTTGTTCAGTAACATGTTTAGTTTATTTATATTTGGGCCGATGTTGGAATCCCGTTGGGGCAGCCAGCGTTTTCTTACCTTTTACCTGATTACCGGTTTGGGAGCGAGTGTATTATTTGCCGGGGTACGTAATTACGAGTTAAATCAGTTGCGGGAAGACACCGTAAGTTATATCAATGCGCCCTCACCTATTGCTTTGCGGCAGTACCTGGATGAACATCTGGAAGGGCGTTATAATGAATCGGTATTGGAAGAATTCAGAACCCATGCCAACGATCCGGCTATGATTCAGGGTACCGTGCAATCGGTTAAAGAAATCTACAACAGCATGGTTAATGTGCCCATGTTGGGTGCTTCCGGAGCAGTTTTTGGCATTTTAATGGCCTTTGGTATGTTATTTCCTAATACGGAACTGATGCTGCTGTTTTTTCCTTTTCCGATAAAGGCCAAATACTTTGTAATGTTGTACGGGGCTTACGAAATTTATGCCGGTATTCAACGTATGCCCGGCGATAACGTAGCGCATTATGCCCATTTAGGTGGAATGTTATTTGCTTATATTTTATTAAAGGTCTGGGAAAAGGACCGTGCTAATTTTTATTAATTTTAATTGATGAATACTATTTTTAACGATATAAGAACTGCTTTTACCCGTCAAGGTAATGCCTTAAACCAGTTGATATTAATTAACATTCTGGTTTTTGTCAGCCTGATTTTGCTGGAGGTGATCATGACTTTTACCTTAGGCGACCAGTATTACTTATGGGTGGTGCGGGAGCTTTCCCTACCATCTGATCCGGGTATGTTTATTCGGCGCCCCTGGACTTTGTTTACCTACTTTTTCACCCACCGGGGTTTCCTGCACATTATCTTTAATATGCTAAATCTTTATTGGTTCGGCCAGTTAATCCGGGAATACTTAGGCGATAAAAAATTAGTAAGCTTGTATATTTTGGGTGGCCTGGCTGGGGGATTACTCTACTTGCTGGTATATAATTTTGTGCCTTTTTTTATAATACGGGGGAGTGCCGTCATGATTGGAGCTTCGGCCAGTGTTTTGGCTATTACGGTAGCTGCCGCCACGCTTTTGCCCGATTTCTCCTTTAACTTAATTTTGTTTGGTCCGGTAAAAATTAAATGGATTGCCTTGTTTTTGATTTTACTTTCTATATCGGGCGCTGTGGGGCAAAATGCCGGGGGAAATATAGCGCATTTGGGCGGTGCTATTCTGGGCTATGTATTTGTCCGGCAATTGCAAAGAGGTAATGATCTGGGCCGGCCTATTCACAGTTTCTGGTCTTTTATCACTAATTTATTTACCCGCCGGCCCAAGATGAAGGTTACTTATAACAATCCGGGTACTGCCACTGCTTACCGGACGGTACCTAATAAGCCCAGCCAAACCGAAATTGATATTATTCTGGATAAGATTTCCCAATCGGGCTACGAGAGCCTATCGAAAGAAGAAAAACAAAAGCTTTTCCAGGCCAGCCAAAAGGAGTAATTTAGTCGATGGTCCATAGTCCACTGTCCACAGTCGATAGTCCACATTTTTTATATTAGTAAAGTTAATAGCGTATAGAACGATAAATTGTTAATAGTACAATAAAAAAGCGCTGCGAAGGCAGCGCTTTTTTATTGTACTTGTATAGCCAAAAGGATAAAAAACAAAGTTTAACTATAAACCATCAACTACAAGCTAACAATTAGCCGTGGACTCTGGACTAATAGACTAATAAAAACTGTGGACTATCGACCATCGACTATGGACTGATATCAATCCTTCGCCGTCATATTATCCAGCACTTGCATTACTTCTCTTACGTGCTTATCCGATAAGCGCAGCAGCTCCATTTCTTCCGGGTTCAGTTCCAGTTCTATAATTTTGTCAATGCCATTTTTGCCCAGAACTACCGGTACACCCAGGTAGGTGCCTTCAATACCGTATTCACCTTCTAATTTAACACAAGCCGGGAAAATCCGTTTCTGGTCGCGGGCAATGGCTTCTACCATTTGGGCGGCCGCCGAGCCAGGTGCATACCAGGCCGAAGTACCCATTAATTTAACTAATTCACCTCCTCCGTTCTTGGTCCGTTCGATAATCGCATTCAAAGAATCTTCCGCTATTAACTCCGTAACCGGTATACCGGCAACGGTAGTATACCGCGGCAGTGGCACCATGGTATCGCCGTGGCCTCCTAATAATACCGCTTGTATATCTTTTGGCGATACATCTAAAGCTTCCGCTAAAAAAGCGCGGTAACGAGCGGTATCTAAAATGCCGGCCATGCCCATAACTTTGGTACGGGGCAATTTTGAGGTAATATGCGCCGCGTAGGTCATAACATCCAGCGGATTAGAAACTACAATAATAATGGCCTCCGGTGAATGTTTTACAATGTTTTCGGTTACGGATTGCACAATACCGGCGTTGGTAGAAATAAGGTCGTCGCGGGTCATGCCGGGTTTACGGGGCAAACCCGAAGTAATTACAACAATGTCGGAATTAGCCGTACGCGCATAATCGTTGGTTACGCCAACGGTGCGGGTGTCGTATAGATTAATGGGCGCTTTCTGCCAAATATCTAATGCTTTCCCTTCGGCTACGCCTTCTTTGATATCTAATAAAATTACTTCGTTTGCTATTTCGCGATAAGCTAAAACGTCGGCACACGTGGCACCTACGTTCCCGGCTCCAACTACGGTTACTTTCATAGTTATAAATTTAAGTGGGTTTTTTATTAATGGATTCGTAAATATATATATAAACAGATACGGTAAAAGATTTAAAAGTTTTTATTTAAAAGTATTTAATGTATCTTAATCAGCCTTTAGCAACTGATTAACTTACTTTCCGGCAGCAGAATTTACTTTTAAATAATTGAGTATCTACTTGGCTGGTGTAACGATATAAATAAAATAAATTTAAATTAACTATTTATTCCTATTTCCAGGATCTCTTCGGTTTTGTCGGTTACCTTAAAACGGTTATCCAGCCGGTAGCCAATCACCCAAACAATGCTTTTATCGGAGGTTAGCACCTGTACCTGGGGCTTTAGGTTAGCGGGTATTTTCTCATCTATCAGGAAATCACTTATTTTCTTTTTGCCTTTCATTCCCAGCGGTACAAACCAATCGCCCTCTTTCCAGGGCCGTACTTTTAACGGAAATTGTAACAGGTTTATATCCAGCGCCGCTATTTTCCGGCTGCGGGGCAACTGATAACCAGCAGCGGGTACCTGTTTCAATTGCAATTTCAAGCCCGGTATTGCCAAAGAAGTAGCTCCAGGTTCTATCTCATACGATCCGAAAGCACCTAAATCTTTAGGGGTAATTACCAACTGTTCCCGGTCTTTTACCAGCACGTGGGTAGCGGAGTGAAAGGTTTTGCCCGGAATGGCGTTAAAAGCCTGGATGATCTCCTGCACCGTTTCATAATTAAAACCGTAATTTTTTAATAACTCGTGCATCACCACCGGTAAGGCCGTAACTTTTTGCAAAGAATCAATAGCCAGGTAAACAACTTCCTTTTCCGCTTTTAATATCTCTTCTCTCACTTGGTTTATATACCGGTTAAATATTTGCTCGGCGCCGGAGATTTTCTGTACCGATTGAGCCAGGGTATTTTCCAGGTTCGGATTTATTTCTTTTAGAACCGGTATTACCTCGTGCCGGATCTTATTGCGCTGATACTTAGTAGTTTCGTTGGAACTGTCTTCGCGCCAAATAAGTTGTTTTAAAGTAATGTACTCGTAAATATCATCTTTGGTAAGCGCGAGCAAAGGACGGATAACTTTCCCGTTTTTAACCGGAATACCGTGCAGCCCCGCAATACCGGTACCTTTGGTCAGGTTCAGCAATATGGTTTCAGTTGTATCGTTCTGATGGTGGGCCGTAGCAATATATTGGTAACCATGTTTTTGCCGGACTTTTTCGAACCAGGTGTAGCGGAGCAGGCGGGCGGCCATTTGGGTAGAAATCTGTTCTTGCTGGGCAAAAACGTTGGTGTTGAAATTTTCGGAATAAAAAGGTACCTCGTATTTTTTGGCCAGCTTTTTGACGAATAATTCGTCGGCATCTGATTCGTCGCCGCGCAACCCGAAGTTACAATGGGCTATCCCAAAGGAGATTTTAAGTTCGTGCAGCAGCTCGCAGAGTACTACCGAGTCGATGCCCCCGCTAACGGTAGCCAGAATTTTATCGGTGGTTGCGAAAAGCTGATGCTGGTTTATAAAAGCTAAAACTTTATTAATCATACCGGTACAAAGAGTTATTTTTATTAATTTTGCGCAATTATTTAAATTCTTGAATGAAGCTCACAAAAGTATTACTTACGCTTTTCTTTTGCTTTTTTTCTTTTCTGGAAGTTTTTGGTCAGGCCGGTCAAATCGAGATCATGGAAGGAGCAGGATCGATGGCTAGTGGGGAAAAGAACGGCGAAAAGTATATCCGGTTGCTGGAGAACGTACATCTCCGGCAAAAAGAAACCGATTTATATTGTGATTCGGCGCACTTTTACCGCGCTACCAACATTGTGCAGGTTTTTTCTAATGTCCGGGTAACCCAGGGCACTTTAATTATTACCAGCGCTACCGGTGTTTACAATGGCAATCTCCGCACTGCTACATTTGCGGGCGGCGTAAACCTGCGCGATGATAAAATGACCATGACTACCCCGAGCATGTCGTATGATATGAATACCCGGATAGCCCGTTATACCGAAGGCGGAAATATAATTGAACCACCCAATACCATTACGAGTAAATTTGGTACTTACGATGCCAATACCAAAATGATTTCTTTTCGGGGTACGGTACACGTGGTCAGTCCCGATGCCGATATCCAATCGGATACCATCCAGTATAATACCACGAGTAAAGTCGTGTTTTTTGTGGCGCAAACGCGTATTCAGAATCCGCAGGCTACGCAGTTCGCCAAAGGCGGCACGTACAATACTTTAAGCAAAGCCGCTGCTTTCCGCGATGCCCAGGTAGATACCGAAGATTATACCATTGCGGCCCGCAATGCTTCCTACGGCGAAGACAAGGCCGGCCGTTATGCCTTTTATACCGGCGGCGTTAAAATGACTTCGAAAGATCAGAAAAATAAAACCATTATCACGGGCCAGGTGGCGCAGTATTGGCAGGGAACGGGCAGATCGAAGGTTTCCGGTAGCCCCGTAATGCGCTCCTTGGTTTCCGGTGATACCTTGTATATTTCGGCGGATACTTTAATGGCTACCAATAACAAAGACCCGCAAAAGAAAGACTTTGTATATGCCTACTACGATGTGCGCATGTTTAAATCGGACCTACAGGGCAAATGCGATTCATTGACTTATAACCTGACCGATTCGGTGATGTTTATGAATCATGACCCGATTATATGGAGCAACAACAGCCAGTTGGTAGCGGATACCATGCAGATGCAACTTAAAAACCGGACCATCGACCGGATGTTTCTCTACAACAATGCTTTTATTGTTTCGGAGGATACGCTGAAAAACCTGAACCAGATAAAAGGCCGCGACATGACCGCTTTCTTTCAGAAAGGTGATATCCGGCGCGTAGATGTAAACGGGAACGGCGAAAGTATTTATTTTGCTCTGGAAGGAGATTCGCTGTTAACCGGCATGAACAAAACCGTTTGCAGCGATATGATCCTGAAATTTGATCTCCGCAAACTTAAAACTATTTCTTTTATAACCAACCCGGACGCCAGCTTTGTGCCTCCGCACGAGTTAGACGAACCCGACCGGCGGTTAAAAGGTTTTAAATGGCGTATCGAGGAGAAGCCCGATAAAAAAAATGTGGTGGCAAAACGGACCAAGAAACCGGTAAAACCGGTTAGAGAAGCAGCTACACCGGCCCTGGCGAAACGGGAAGATCCGGACAAAACGGTCAAGCCAGATCGGCGCATTCGTAAAAAGAATTAATATTGATTTAGCAATAGTGCTCCGGCTAAGCCGTTAGCGCTATTGTAAAAGGGAATAAATATTCCTAATTTTGTATTTCCATGAATAGAATAATGAAATTTTTATACCTGGCTTTAGTTGGTATCTGTTTTTTAAGCTCCTGCAGCGATTACAACAAAATACTCAAGAGCGATAACGTAGATACAAAGTACCAGGCGGCTTTAAAATATTACGAAAATAAAGATTATTATCGGGCCGGAACCTTACTGGACGAAGTAGTACCGTTGCTCAGAGGCCGCGAAGAAGCGGAAAAAGCCCAGTTTTTGGCGGCTTACAGCCAGTATTACCAACATTATTATGCTACCAGTGCCCAGTTATTCCGCACTTTTTTTGAGACATACGGCCGGAGCCCGTATGCCGAAGAAAGCTTATTTATGCACACCAAAGCACTTTACCAGGATTCGCCGGATTTTGATTTAGACCAGACCAGTACCCAAACCGCTATTGTGTCCATCCAGGATTTCCTGAACCGGTATCCCGAAAGCAAGTATAAAGAAGAAGCCAATACCATGTACGATGTGCTGTCTTCTAAATTAGAGCGGAAATCTTTTGAAACCGCAAAACTGTACAGCCAGATGCGGTATTACCAGGCGGCCGTAACGGCTTTTACTACTTTCGAACGGGAATATCCAGCGTCGGCTTTTAACGAAGAAGGAGCTTATTTGCGCTTACTGGCCCAGTTTAACCTGGCCGAGCAAAGCGTGGCGGAAAAACAACGGGAACGTTATTTTGATACCGTTGGTTATTACCAGGCCTTGGTTGATAAGTTTCCCAACAGCCGCTTTCAACGTAGTGCCGAATCTATTTATGAACGCAGCACCCGGCAGCTGGAAAAATTAAAAGGGGCACCGGTAGCTAAAACTACCGAGTAAAAAATTGCATTAAATAATCTGAATAAATCAGGTGATTTACCTGATCAATTAAAACGTAAAAACTAACTTATATTATATGGCAACTGTACCTGCATCTATTGTTACCCGCAACGTGGCTGATTTTGCAAAAGATACCGGCAATGTTTACGAAGCAGTTTCTATTATTTCGAAACGCGCCAACCAGATCTCGGTAAAAATAAAAGAAGAGCTAAATTCCAAATTGGCTGAATTTGCGACTACCGTGGATAACCTGGAAGAAGTTTTTGAAAACCGGGAGCAAATAGAAATTTCTAAATACTACGAGCGGATGCCGAAGCCTACTAACCTGGCGGTGGAAGAATTCCTGGAAGGAAAGGTAATGTTCCGTCGTCCGGAAGAAGACGAGACCGAATAAATCTTATGCTGCGGCATAAAAAAATAATCTTGGGGGTATGCGGCAGTATTGCGGCCTATAAAGCGGCTTTTTTAACCCGTTTACTCATAAAAGCAGAAGCAGAGGTACAGATAATCCTGACTACCTCTGCTTCTGCTTTTATTACCCCTTTAACGTTGGCTACGCTTTCTAAACGGCCGGTATTAACGGAATTTACCAAGAGCGGAGAAACCGGCGAATGGCACAACCATGTGGCTTTAGGTTTGTGGGCCGATGCCCTGGTAATTGCCCCGGCGAGTGCCAATACCCTGGCCAAAATGGCGCATGGCTTCTGCGATAATTTGTTGATGGCGGTTTACTTGTCGGCGCGTTGCCCCACGTTTCTGGCCCCGGCTATGGACCTGGACATGTACGTGCATCCTGCCGTAGCCGCTAACCAGCGTATATTACAATCTTTTGGCAATACCATCATAGAAGCCCGGCACGGTGAATTGGCGAGTGGGTTAGAAGGGAAGGGGCGCATGGCCGAACCCGAAGAAATTGTACAGATACTACAAAACCATTTCAGCGGTAAAAACTCTTTTAACTTTGTTTAAAAACAAAATTGTTTTAATTACGGCCGGCCCTACCCAGGAGCCCTTAGATCCGGTACGTTTTATCAGTAATCATTCTACCGGTAAAATGGGCTATGCCTTAGCCGAAGCTTTTGCCGCTCAGGGTGCCCGGGTTTGGTTGGTGAGCGGCCCAACCCAGCAAAAAACTGCTGCCCCCCATATTCAGATTTTTCGGGTTACGACTGCCGATGACATGTACGCCCAGGTAAAACAATTGGCGGGGGAGGCCGATGTTCTGGTCTTTGCAGCTGCCGTAGCCGATTACAAACCCAAAGAAATATCGCCGGTTAAAGTTAAAAAGCAAGCCGAAACCATCACCCTGGAACTGGTAAAAAATATTGATATTGCCAAGGCTATCGGGCAGATAAAAAAGCCGGGTCAGTTTACCGTGGGGTTTGCTTTGGAAACCGATAATGAGATAGCCAATGCCCGCGCAAAATTACAGACTAAAAACCTGGATATGATCGTTCTAAATTCGTTGCAGGATGCCGGGGCAGGTTTTAGCCATGATACTAACAAAATTACCATCATCCAGAAAGAAAAGGAAACCGCCTTTGCTTTAAAATCCAAAACTGCGGTTGCCCAGGATATTGTTTCTTTTATCGCTCAAAAAATACATGTTTAAATATTTCGTAATTACCGTTATTTGTCTTTTCAGCTCTTTGGGAAGTTGGGCGCAGGAACTGCAGTGTGAAGTAGTTGTAAACAGCGATATGGTACAGATATCGGATCGGCGGGTTTTTGTGGAACTGCGTAATGCCATCGCTAATTTTCTGAATAACCGTCGCTGGACCAATGAAGTTTACCGGCCTGAGGAACGCATCAATTGTCGTTTGGTTATTACCATCCGGGAAGCGCCGCAGGTAGGAACTTATACCGCTATAGCCCAGATTGTTTCTTCCCGCCCGGTATACGGCACCGGTTACGAAACTTTACTCATGTCTATTGCGGATCAGAGCTGGGCTTTTGATTATACCGAAGCACAGCCGTTGCAATTTTCCGAGAATACCTATACCTCCCGCTTAGCTTCTTTGTTATCTTTTTACGCTTACCTGATTATTGGCTCCGACCGCGATAGTTTTAGCCGTTTAGGCGGAACGCCGCTGTACGATCGCGCCCTGCAGGTACAAACCAACGTAGCTTCCCAAGGCTTAGGCGATCCGAGTTGGTTATCATCGGGCGAACAACGGAACCGGTATTACCTCCTGAATAATTTACAAAACCCGCAAATGGAAGGTTACCGGCAGGCTATATATTTGTACTACCGCCAGGGCATGGATATTTTTATTCAGCAGCCCGATAAGGCCCGGACCAATATTCTGGCGGCTATCCGGGCTATACAGCAGGTAGCGCAGATCCGGCCCGGTTCGGCCGTTCTCCGGTCTTTTTTCGATACCAAATCCGACGAAATTGTTTCGGTATTTCGGGGTGCACAGCCCGCCGAGAAACAAGCGGTAGTGGAGATTTTATCTCAGATAGATCCTACCAACGTTTCTAAATACCAATCAATTATGCAACGTTAGTTTCAAGAACTAAAAATCGGCATTTATAATTTAGGAATTAATGTTTAGTTTAAAACCAACTAAACAATGCGTAACTTTAAGTTTTATTGAACCAAAGGAGCTAATAATGCAGTACTGATCAATCATACCTGTAGTTTCTAATTTCTAACTTCTAATTCATCATTTAGTTCAGTGGGTAAAAGGCAATTTCGGGTACCCCGGAAAGATATTCTCCAGAAAAGAGGCGAAATCCTGGGTCGGCAAGGGCACGTTATTATGGCCGATCATGTTGTACACAGCGGAACCATTCAGGAAATTACGGATACGTACCTGACCTTGCTCGACCCCCGAAAAGGCCAACACCAGTTACCATTTCTGGCGTTAGCAGAAGTGGTTTACGATAAAGAAACCGAATTTTAATTCATGCTTGTCGATCTCAGAATAAAAAACTACGCTTTAATAGAGCAACTGCAGCTACAGCCCTCGCCGTTGCTGAATATTATTACCGGCGAAACCGGGGCCGGTAAATCTATTATGCTGGGCGCTATTGGCTTGTTGTTGGGCAATCGGGCCGATACCAAAATACTTTTTAACAACGAGGAAAAATGCGTAATTGAAGGCACTTTTGAGATTGCCGAATACCACCTTGATGCGCTGTTTGCCGAAGAAGATATTGATTACGATACCACCTGTATTTTTCGGCGCGAAATAACGCCCGCCGGCAAATCACGGGCCTTTGTTAATGATACACCCGTAACCCTGGATACTTTGCGTTCATTGGGGGCCAAACTGATGGATATTCACTCCCAGCACGATACGCTGCAATTAGGTGATCCGGTGTATCAGTTGAACCTCGTGGATCTTTATGCCCAAAATGCTTCTTTAAAAGAACGGTACGGCGAAGTATTCCGGCATTTCCGTAAACTGGAAAGCAACTACAAAAAAATGGAAGCCCAGCTTGCCCAGTTTCAGAAAGAATTAGATTACAACAGCTTTCTGTTAAATGAACTGGTGGAAGCCAACCTTACGCCCGACGAACAGGAAGAACTGGAAGACCAGTTAAAGCAACTGGAACACGCCGAGGAAATTAAACTGAAACTAAGTAATGCCCTGCAATATATCTCCGAATCGGAGTATAATGTACTGGCCGGATTGAAAGATGCCACGCATTTGGTGGGGCAGCTAACCGAATATGGCGAGCAGTTTAAAACCTTGAAAGAGCGCTTAGATAGCTGCGCCATTGAGCTGAACGATATAGCCGGCGAACTGGAAAGTGCGGAGCGTTATACTGAAGCCGATCCGGAAAAAACCGTTCAGGTGCAAGACCGCTTAAATTTGCTTTATACCTTGCAACGCAAGCACCAGGCCCTGAACAACGAAGAATTACTGGCTATTCAGGCTGATTTGGAAAACAAGGTAAGCAGCGTGCAAAACCTGGATGAAGCACTAGTAACCACCAAGAAAGAAATGGACGTGGCTTATGGTCAGGTAGAAGAACTGGCAGCAGAATTATCCGGGAGCCGCAAAGCAGTTTTTGCTCATTTCGAAGAAGAACTGCACCTGTTGCTGGCCGATTTGGGGATGCCCAATGCACGCATTGTTATTCAGCACCAAACCGGTAATCCAACTGCTACGGGTATCGATGTGATCAGTATATTGTTTAGTGCCAATAAAGGCGCTGCCCCGCAAACCTTAAGCAAAGCGGCTTCGGGCGGGGAATTCTCCCGGTTGATGCTTTGCGTAAAATACCTGCTAGCAGATAAAACGGCTTTGCCTACTATTATTTTTGATGAAATTGATACGGGTATTTCTGGGGAGGTAGCGGTTAAGGTAGGCCGGATGATGCAGTTAATGGCTAAAAAACACCAGTTAATTGCTATATCGCATTTGCCCCAAATGGCCGCGCAAGGTGATGCCCATTATTTTGTATACAAAGAAGACCGTACCGACCGTACAATTAGTCGTATCCGTAAATTATCGGAAGAAGAGCGGGTAAAAGAAATTGCCCACATGATTGCCGGAGCCAACCCCAGCGCCACGGCTTTCCAAAGTGCCCGCGAATTATTAGCCCTTTAGTTTCGTTGTTCGTTAATCGTTGTTCGGAAAGTTGGATTCACCTAGTCATCCGGCTAAAATAATCATAGGTTTTAAAATGAATACCCACAATTTTTAGGTGATAAAAGAAGTAACGCTTAACTGAAATATATTCTTATAGGATTAAAAGAGCATCTGCTTTAAAAGGCAGATGCATTCTTTTGTTTTATTAAGAAGACTTATTTTTCAACTTTTATGAAATAAAATCCTAAATATGTCCAAGGCTTAATCCAGATTTAATAATATTGTAGTATCAAAATTTGGAAATCGAATTACAAACAACGAATAACCAATAACGACAATATGGCTTATAACTTACTTAAAGGAAAAAAAGGAATTATTTTTGGCGCTTTAGACGAAAAATCTATTGCCTGGAAAACTGCATTACGTTGCGTAGAAGAAGGAGCCGAGATTGTATTAACCAATGCCCCTATTGCTATGCGCATGGGAGAAATCAAAAAGCTGGCCGAACAGTGCCATGCGCCGGTTATACCTGCCGACATAACCAGTCAGGAAGACGTGGATAATTTATTTGCCAAAACCAAAGAGCATTTCGGAGGCGGCGTTGATTTTATTCTGCACTCTATTGGTATGAGTTTAAACGTGCGGAAAGGCATTCATTATACCGAAAACAACTACGAATTTACGCATAAAGGTTTAGATATTTCGGCTATTAGCTTACACCGGGTATTGCAGGCGGCCATGAAACATGATGCCATTAACGATTGGGGATCGGTGGTAGCTTTAACCTATATTGCAGCGCAGCGCGTTTTCCCGGATTACAACGATATGGCCGACGGCAAAGCAATGCTGGAAAGCATTGCCCGTAATTTCGGCTATCATTATGGTGTTCGGAAACACGTTCGGGTAAATACCATTTCCCAATCGCCCACCCGTACTACGGCTGGTTCCGGTGTTAAAGGTTTCGATATGTTTATTGATTATGCCGAGAAAATGTCGCCGTTGGGTAATGCTTCTGCCGATGCCTGCGCCGATTATACCGTAACGCTATTTTCGGACCTGACGAAGTATGTAACCATGCAGAACCTGATGCACGACGGTGGTTTCTCCACTACAGGAGTATCAGAAGCCATAGTAGCAGCAATGACCAATAATGCAGAAGCTGTTTAGATTTTGATCTCGTCAATATAGTTTTAACAATATTATTAATTGATTATTGATATATCTCTCCCTAATTACATGGAAAGATAAAATCAAAAAAGAGCCCTGGTAATTATACCGGGGCTCTTTTTTTTAAGTGAAAGTCGGACTTGTAGTTTTCGGTAAGTTTATCTTTCTAACGTTCCAGTTTAAATCCCGGATCAACGGTGGGGCGCTGATGGGTATTAGAGATTAGCCAACCCGTTGCATACATCCAGCGGGTCATGCGGGTGAGTTTAGTGTAATCTATGCGTTGCGCTTCGTCGCGGGGCGTATGATAGTCCGGGTGCAATAATGTAGTAAAGAAAATAGCCGGAATGCCCGCCCGGGCATAGGGCAAATGGTCGCTGCGGAAATACCAACCTTCGGGGTGCTGCTGCTCATCCCAGGAAGTGTCCAGGTTAAAACGCGTAAACTGCTTATTGGCCTGTAGTGCCATCTCGACTAAAGCCGTAGAATTACGGTGCGGAGGAATAGCGCCCAGCAAAGCCGCCGAATCCGGAGCATTACGACCAATCATATCGCCGTTCAAAACGGCTACAATTGTTTCTTTTTTCACGGTCGGATGTTCGGCATACCAGCGAGAGCCCCAAAGCCCGCGTTCTTCGGCGCCATGCCAAACAAATAAAGCCGAACGTTTACCCGGAATAGTTTTCCAGGCCCGTCCTATAGCCAACAAAGCCACACTTACCGAGGCATTATCGTCGGCGCCATTCCAGATAGAATCTCCGGCAATTGGTACGCCTACCCCATCGTGGTCATGGTGCCCGCTAAATAAAACGTACTCCTGGCGCAACACCGGGTCAGATCCGGAGGCCTTTGCCACCACGTTAATAGATGGGTAAATAAAATTTTCGAGGCTGATAGTGGCGGTTACTTTTGCCTTGGGAGTTTGTAAAGCGCTGCCCAGGGAGTTTCGCACCAGTATAACCGGGATCGCCTGGTTATTGGTTAAACCGGGTGTGCCGGGTAGCTGGTACGTTCCTTCTTCAAAGCCATGTCCAGCAAAGGCTAAATTAGCTTCGGCTACGGAATCGGCAACTAAGATAATGGCCGTGGCGCCTTGTTTCTTGAGCAGATTGCTTTGCTGCCGGAGGGCAGCTAAAATATACCGGTAACCCCATAAACTCATGCCTTTAACCGGTAGTGGAGAAGGAGCGCGCAAGGGCATGGCAATTATTTTATTTTTCAGATTGCTATTAGCTGTATCGGCTAAAGATTTTAACCACACAACCGGTCCATCTACTTTACTTTCTACGGGTGCGGAAACCCAGGCCTCTTGCCACAGGGCTACCGGTTTTCCGTTTATCTGTAAAGTAGCATTGTCGCCAACCCGGGAACGACGCAGGGGAAAAAATTGGAAGTAAGTGCCATCTTCCCCGGCCGGTTCTAAACCAGCGGCGCGGGCTCTTTCGGCTACCCAAGCGGCAGCTCGTAACTCATCGGAGGTGCCGGCTCTTTTCCCGCGTAAGCTATCGCCCGCCAGCGTAAACAAATCCTGCCGTAACTCATTTTCCCGGATGGCGGAGAAAGCGGGTGGCTGGTTAGTTGTGGCCGACGTATTGGCATTTGGCCTCGTACAGGCCGTCGTAAAAGCCAGTACCGGTATTACAAGAAAATGAAAAAGCTTCATATATAAATTAAACCGTAATATTTTAAAAGGTTTAGGAAAGCGGATTATGAATACAAAACTTAGTCTGGTTGCTTATTCAACCCTAACGCTAAATAAGTAATCTAAATCTAAGAATTATAAGTTGCAGGATAACCAACGCAGTAATGTACTACCGGTTAAAGCAGATTTAGTCTGGTAATTAACCGTTTAATTTTAATGAAAGGGTATTTCAAATTGAATACTTAAAGACTACTCATCTTCGCGGTTTACGGTATTTATATCGAAAGCCGGTACACACACCGACCAGTATTCGGTTTCTTCTTCAAAAGGATTGGAGTATTTAACCCGAGCACCGCTTCTTACTAAAAAAGTTTCGCCGGCATTTACAACCGTTTCTTCGCCGTTTACTTCAATCATCTTGCGTCCGCGTATAACAATTGTGATTTCGTCGAATTGGGGTTTCTGATGCGGTTCCGACCAATGCGGCGGAGCAACCATATGGGCTACACTATATTCCGGAGAACGGGTAGAAGCTAAACCAAAATGTTCTTCTATTAGCTTGCCATCGGTGGTGGGTACCCGGAAAGGCTGGTTCTGTTTAATATAAGGTTTGTTTTTCATAAGGTATCAGGCAGGTTAAAAACGATTTAGTTACACGCACCTTTGGTATAAGCGGTTAATCCGGCATTTTCGGCTAAGCAGGCGTTAGAATAAGTTTGCCCATTGCAACCACATACCGGATCATATTGCATGGTGCACATAGCTTCTTTATTTATTTTTTGGGGGTCGATGCAGGAAGTGCCAGGAACTTTACAAGCAACCATAAAAGTGATTGTAAAGAGCAGGAGCGCAAATAAAAACTGATAATACTTAGCCATAATAGTTTAGCAAAGATGATAAGTTAAGTTTTATTAACCGGACTATACAACTACAAATATTAAATACGTTTTAAAGTTTGAAATGATATAATAAACCTGCTTCCTGCAGGCACTAATCTGGTAAAGAATAATTAGAATTAAAGTATTTAAATATTTACTTGTTAATGTATTTTGTAATTCAATTTAGCTTATAATTGTAATTCTTTAGGTTATATTCGGATACAACAGTACCGCTCTAAAGAAGAGCAAAGTAAAACTATAAGCCAGAACTGATAAGGCTTTTATAACCAAATCGGAGGCTTTCCGTTAATATTTGCTTACGGTTATCTGAAACTGAATAACTAAAGAACAAAATCATATTTAACATTACAAATTTGACAACTATGAAAGACAACAGCGGCAAAATTATTTTAGCATTATTAGCCGGCGCAAGTGCCGGTATAGTAGCAGGCTTATTAATGGCCCCGGATAGTGGTACCGTATCCAGAGACAATCTGAAAAAATATGCGGGTAAACTTAGCAAAGACTTAGAGAAAGCCGTTCAGGAAAATTTAAGTAAAGTTCAGGAGAATCTAAGTAAATTAAGTGAAATAAATCCGGGTACTTTACTTGGGAGTGCCGGTTCTATGTTAGGCTTGTCTAAACCAGATAATGGTATAGGAGCTGGACCTGCTAGCGAAGCGGGCAGTGCAGCTGGTGCTGGTTCTACGGCTACTGATGGCACAAACACCGAGGCTACTACAATGGGCGATAGCGTTATAGGAACAGATCCTGATCTTAATGTAAATGCTTTAGGTAGTGCAGCCGGCCGTACTGGCACTGACGCCAGCTCTGGTAAAGCTCCAAGAGGCAAAGCTGCCGGTGGAACTAATCCTACCGGTGCTGGTCCGGAAGTAGGCGAAGATGCATAATTTATTGATCTTATAAGCTTATAAACAAAAAAGCCTTTTCTCTGGAGAAAAGGCTTTTTTGTTTATAAATATTTTTTTAATTACTCTGGTCTTTCCGGTTTCATCTGCGGGAAAAACAATACATCCTGAATCGAGTTAGAATTAGTCATAATCATACTCAGGCGGTCGATGCCGATACCTAAACCGGCCGTAGGCGGCATGCCGTATTCCAGGGCACGCAGGAAATCTTCGTCCAGTACCATGGCTTCGGTATCACCGCGTTTGCCTAATTCCAGTTGTTCTTCAAAACGTGCCCGCTGGTCTACCGGATCGTTCAGTTCTGAAAAGGCATTACAAATTTCCTTTCCGTTGCAAATTGCTTCAAAACGTTCTACCAAGCCTTCTTTGCTGCGGTGCCGTTTGGCCAGCGGCGACATTTCAACCGGATAATCGGTTATAAAAGTAGGCTGAATCAGATGAGGTTCACACATTTCGCCGAATATTTCATCGATGATCTTGCCTTTGCCAATCTTCGGATCCAGACGAATTTCTAACTTTTCGGCCGTAGCCCGTAGCTCCGGCTCCTCCATTTGCGAAATATCTATTCTGGTGAAATGTTCGATGGCTTCGAACATGGTATAGCGCTTCCAGGGGCGGGCAAAGTTGATGATGTTTTCCCCCACTTGTACGACAGTAGTGCCGTGTAAGTCCAGGGCTACTTTCTCCACCATTTCTTCTACCAAATCCATCATCCAGTAGTAATCTTTGTAGGCTACATACAACTCAATCTGGGTAAATTCCGGGTTATGGAAACGGCTCATACCTTCGTTCCGGAAATCTTTCGAAAACTCGTATACGCCGTCGAAACCGCCCACTATTAATCGTTTCAGATATAATTCATTGGCAATCCGCAGGTATAAAGTCATATCCAGCGTATTGTGGTGCGTTTTAAATGGTCGGGCCGCCGCACCGCCGTATAGCGGCTGCAGAATAGGGGTTTCTACTTCCAAGTAGCCTTTAGCATTTAAGTACTGGCGCATAGAATTGGTTAGCTGCGTACGCTTGATAAAAGTTTCGCGCACCTGCGGGTTTACCACCAGGTCTACATACCGCTGGCGGTAGCGTAATTCCGGATCGGTAAAAGCATCGTAAGTGGTTTTGTTACCTTGCTCGTCTACCGCTTCTTTTACAATCGGCAATGGTTTCAGCGATTTGCTAAGCAGCTTCAGTTCGGTAACGTGCACTGATATTTCTCCCACCTGGGTAACAAACACATAACCCCGAATACCGATAAAATCACCAATATCCAGCATTTTCTTAAACACATCGTTATACAAAGATTTATCATCGGTAGGGGCAATATCGTCGCGGGAAACGTAAATTTGAATACGACCCGAGCTGTCCATTAATTCGGCAAAAGAAGCTTTACCCATAATGCGGCGGCTCATGAGGCGGCCGGCCAGGTAAACATCCTGATAATTATTTGTTTCCGGGGTGTAATTTTCTTTGATATTCTGGGCAAAAGCCGAAACCGGGAAAAGCTCGGAAGGGTAGGGGTTAATGCCGCGTTGCTGGAGCTGTTCACGTTCGTGGCGACGGCGTATTTCCTGTTCGCTTAAATGCATGCGTAGTCAGTTATATGAAATAAATAGGAATTGCAAAGTTCATAAATATTTTGCTTCCAATCTAACATTAAAGAACTTATCTCTATTGGCCGGAAAGAAACAAAAAACCAGTAACAAATTTAGTTTAGTAGCCTAAAATGCTTTTCTACAAACAAAGAGTGCTGCCGATATGTTTTGCTTTTATTAAGATTAAGCCCGCCATTTGAAGCTGATTTCTAGCAAACATGGTAATTTATACTTATATTGGTTATCAATTTAGAAGAGTAACATCTTATTTTAACGTTTAGCGTTAAAGGCTATATCTTACCGAAGTGTTTATGAATTGCGAAGGAACATTGATTTTTGAAGAAATCGACGGCACCCCAAAATGGCTTTTCAATATAATAGCGTAAGCGCATCATATAAGTAAACTGCCCATTCGTAAACTGCTGGAGGCAATGTTAAAAGAGTTTTGTACGAAAAAGTTACCTATACCTGTTGAAGTTGGCTCATGCTCATATTCCGGAAAGAAATTGGTTTAGAAACATTTGAATAAGGGTTTGATTCGGTTTAAATACCCTGACCATTAAAGTGCCGGAAAATAAAATTAAAGCTATTTGTTACCTGGTTAAGCAAGCCAGTTAAAGGCAAACTGTGGCTACTAACTAAAAAGTGTCAACTTCTATTTTAACCTTATTTAATAGTGATGCAGTTATTCCGGTCGGCTGCACTCGTTACGGCGGGGCAAAGGCGTGCAGATAGAGAATTTAAGCAATCACTAATCATAATACCCCGAGAGAGCAAATGAGGCTATAGGTGTTTTCGGACATTTGTAGTCTTTTTTTGTTTAAAGACAGTTGCGTGAAGGTTCTTATTTATAATCCCTCAGATTTAAGCTACCACTTTTTTCTGCATAATGGCTAAAGAGGCTTTTGTAATTTTACGTAACTTCCGGCGTTCATAATTTTGCGAACAGCTACAAGGCCGTGCTTTATCGGACTGCTTTATGTTTATGAAAAAAAATGCACTTGTTTATATTCTGATTGTATTGGCAGTTGGTATAGGCTTTTATTTATTCCGCGATAAATTTACGTCGGCTGCCGAAGATCAGCCATTGCCGCCGGCAGCGGAAGTAGTATACAATGATCGGCCACATCTGCCTTTAACTAATATTAACGGAACCAAACTAAATGCAAATGATATTACCGGCAAATCAGTATTTATATTCTTTCAACCGGATTGTGATCATTGCCAGCGCGAAGCGGAGCAAATAAAGCAAAATATAAGTGCTTTTAATGGTTATAAGTTATATTTTATTTCCGATGCCGCTTTGCCCCAAATTGCAGCCTTTGCCCAAACTTATCAATTAGCGGACAATCCGGCTATTCACTTTTACCAGACTTCGATAGCGGATATTATGCGTACCATTGGCGCTGTTCAGTTGCCAAGCGTTTATATATATTCTGCCCAAGGCAAATTAGTTAAAACATTTAACGGCGAAACGCCCATCGGCTGGATACTGTCTGTTTTGTAAGGTTAACAATCTCCTATAAAAGTAAAAAGCATTGCCTCTGATAAAGACAATGCTTCCGCTGTAGGTAGTAGTAAAAGATTCCTGCTTAAGCAGCATTCCCTAACTGCAGGCTACCAGAATACCCCAACAGCGGCTCTATTTTACTACGTAACCGGTCTGTGACAAAACTGTTTTGTAAGTGCGCCGGCAATGCCGCCACTATTTCCTGGTATTTCTCCAGGCTTACTGCTTTGGCTACATAACTTTCGTGTATACCATTCAGATAAGAAACAATTTCCAGCAACGATTCATGAAACAACTTGAAATCTATATCGGCTTCCACAAATCTATCTATCTCTTTGTTGCTGGTCGAAATACGCAAGCGGCTTAATAAATCGAAAAGCGTGGTATAACCCAGGCGCCAGGTAATTTGTCCCCAATGCTCACTATTCCATTTATCCAAAACTTTACCGGTTTTAGTACTGCGTAGAGCGGTTTGGCTATTGCTTTGCACCTGATTCCGAATAGCCAGCGCTTTAATCTTGCGCGTGGTACGCAGAAACTGACCAATTTGCGCCTGCGCATCAATTTCTTTTTCCGGTATGTGCAAACTAGCTTTATGACCAGCTAATGGCAAACGATGGATGGAAAAATCATTGTATGGTCCGGCAGCATAAAACCCGATAGCCCGCGGATATGCATGACGTACTACTAAACGGCCTACTTCGCGCTGTACCAGCTCAGCACTATTGGTTTTAATATTAAGCGTATACAAAAATGCTTGTAAGCCGGCAAAAATGGTATAGTAAGCTTGCGGAAAAGTCCAGTGTAAAGCATGGCGCAGGTAATCCTCAGTGCCTAATTCTGCGGTAGCTCGAAGAGCATACTCGGTACTCCAGCTGGTTAATAATATTTTACTTACGGCTTCTAAATCTTTCTCTTCCAACTCGGCGTGGTGCTCCCGGAAGAATGTAAGATTCTGCAGGCTATTATCATCGGCGTGCTGAATATGATAATTAACCGCAAAGAAATAATTTAAGAATACCTGAGCCGGGATTGACTTACGCCAAGCCTCATCCTGCTTATTCGGCTCCTCCGCATAAAGCGGAATTACGTTTTCGTCAGTTACCTTTTTCATACTAAATAAACAAAAACTAACGGGTTATTAGTTGCAATACAGCGGTAAAAATAGGGGTATTTGTTAAATTATATACCTTGATTACCAATAAGTTATATTTAAATTATGTGCTGCAATCTAATCTTGTAAATAGATGATTTGGCTCGTAAACCGAAATGAAAAATAACGTAGAATTTGCTTTTAAGAGGAAGTAATTGGTGCTGGATAGTAGGAATAAACGGCAAATTGTATTTGTAAGGAGACGTGCAGCTGGTAAATTAAACGTTTTTAATAATGTTGATAAAACCAGTTAATTTTTCGATAGAAATCTTTTTGGAAGGCGCAGTACAGTTGCAAAATATGGGCATAAAAAAGCCTCCGGTCAACAGACAGGAGGCTTTTATCTAGTAATCGTAATTATTATAATTGATCTTTCAGGATGGATACTGCTTCCTGGATATAAATATCTTTCTTCACGTTATTCGCGAATTTAGAATATCTGTTTACCTTAATAGTATCCGATTTAGCCGCGTTTAGATCAGCCGCAACAGGCAATACTTGCAGGCCGGTTGTTGCTTTTCCCGTGGTAGAATTTGCGTTTACGGTACCTTTTTCTAAAGCTTCCAGCTTGCTGCTTTCTTCCCGTGCCTTTTTCATTTCAGAACGATAGGTAACCAGTTTCAAAGATTGCTGACTCTGAGCAATCCGTTTTTTCATTCGGGCTGCTTGCTGGGTAATTTGAGCAAAGTTAGTGTTACCGCTTACCCGAGCCTTACTCTTAGCTTGCAAGGTTGCCACGTTCAAGTTCTGTTTCCAAGGTGTATACCGGGTGGGTTTAATTTCATCCCACGGTAACGGATAATCCTGATCTTTTTCCCCTTGGTCCAGTACACTGTAAATGTCTGGTAATTGTATATCCGGCGTAACACCTTTTAATTGGGTGGCACCACCGTTTATGCGGTAAAATTTCTGGGTAGTAAGTTTAAGCGAACCAAATGGCTTTAAGGTAGCAAAATCACCTCCCTGTACCGCATTATCCAGGTCAATAACTTGTTGTACGGTCCCTTTGCCGTAGGTCGGACTACCTAATATAATCGCTCGTTTATAATCCTGCATAGCTGCCGCTAAGATTTCCGAAGCCGAAGCACTAAAAGAATTTACCATAACTACCAACGGGCCATCAAACTGTACGGTCGGGTCGCGGTCTTCTAACACTTGCGGCGCCGAGCCACTGGTTTCTACCTGTACTACCGGACCTTGCGGAATAAACAACCCCGACATTTCGATTGCATCCGATAAGGAGCCACCACCGTTGGTCCGTAAATCCAGGACAATGCCCGAAACATTTTCGCGCTTCAACTTCTCAACTTCTTTCTTTACATCTTCGCCACTGTTCCGGCCGCCCCGACGGGAGAAGTCGGCATAGAATTTAGGCAAATTAATATAACCTATTTTTTTATCGCCTTGTACTACGGCCGACTGCGCGTAAGTTTCTTCCAGAATAACAATATCCCGGATAATAGGAATAATCTTGATGGTGCCGTCGGGTTTTTTCACGGTTAAACGTACTTCGGTACCTTTTTTACCCCGGATAAATTTGATTGCATTGTCCAGGCGCATACCTTCTACACTTACCGGTTCATCAGCACCCTGGGCTACTTTCATAATTACATCACCGGTTTTTAATTCACCCTGGCGGTACGAGGCACTACCGGGTACAATTTCGGCTACTCTTATTTGGCCTTCTTTTTCCTGTAACGAAGCGCCGATTCCCTCTAACCGGCCAGTCATTTCCTGATCGAAATTAGCTTTATCATCCGGTGACATGTATTCAGTATGCGGATCGTAAGTGTTGGCAATGGCATTCATGTACAGCGAAAACTGATCTTCGTTGGTAGCCTGAGATAAACGACGGTACATGTCTTCGTAGGTTTTAGAAACTTTCTGACGGGCGTCGGTTTCCATTTGGGCAAAAGTTTTTGCTGCAACTTTGGTGTCGCCCCGTTCTTTGGCTTTTTCCTGCACGTCCATCATTTCCGAAAGCTGCCCCAGCGTTTGGTATTTCAGGTATTTGCGCCAGGCTTCCTTCAGTTCAGCCCGGTCAGCGGGGCGCGTCATTTTTTTTGGATCAGTTTCAATAGTTTCATCCTGTTCAAAATTGAAAGGTTTAGCCAGTATTTCTTTGTAAAAGCCTTCGGTTTCTTTTATGCGGTTGGTGTAAACTTTGGTGGCTTGCTCAAAAAACTCGTGCGTGCCTCTTTTTACTTCATCATCAACATCGGTCTGGAATTTTTTTAACTGATCCACATCACCTTGGGTCAGAAATTTTTTGTTAACATCCAGCCGCTTCAGATACAGGTCGAAAACTTTGTTAGAGAAATTATCATCAAGCTTTTCCGGTTGAAAATGCGCCGTACTTAAGCCTTGCATAACAACCTTTAATAAAAGTGTATTTTTATCGATAGGTGCGCTGGGGCTGCTGCTGAATTTATTAGAAGCCAGCACCACCACAACCACTAAGATGGATAGATATATAAATATTTTTGATTTAAATGAAAACATATAGTCTGTGGAGTTTATTTAATACCGAAATTATATACAAAAGTAGTGCCTGTTATGTTGATCTCAGATAAATTAATTGTACGTGAATTTTAAAATATTGGGCGATTTTAAAACTAAATCTTATTGCATTTTTTTAAGCCCTAATCGCTATAAATGAATGATCAGCAATAAAGATTAAACGTTGTTTATTTTGCGTTAGTACATTATTACTAAAGATGCTTTAAAGTTGAAAGATAGCGAAAGTAAGGTATTCCGGCTAATATAATCATAGTTTATTAAATTTTGACCACCACCTTAAGCAAGCCCTGCCCAAAATTTATTAAATCTTATTCTGGATTAAACATTAAGTTAGAGGTGAAGTTTTATAGCACGGATATATAGTATAAATAGGGCGTAAGCCTTGAACCTGAATTGCAATCTCTTCTGCCAATTTTTTATATGCTTGATGAAGCATAACGGCAGTAAGTAAACGGACACATGTATTAAGATATATGTATCAGACTAAATCGCAGTATATAATTAGCATACAACCATTTAATGCAAATCATTAATTGATTGAAGTAAATTTAATTTTGTGCGCTTACTTAGTAAAAATAGGATATCAATTATATAATTAATAATTCTACTCTACCGCAGGGCTGTAATATAAGGTTTTGCAGCAAATTAGAAAACGCTTAGCAGAATGCTTTAATGTTGGATAGGTACAGAAGCCGGAGCTGTGGTTTGGGCCGGAGGAGTTGGCGATGGGCTTTCGCTGGCAGATTGATTGACCTGGTACCAGACCACAACGGCAGAGAAAACCAATAAAAACAAAATAGCTGCTATTAGTCCCCAATTTTTAATATCGTGCAGAATACTATTTTTTTTCGGGCGCTGGCTTCTCTTTTTTACAAACCGGTTTATATCAAAAAGGGCAAGTTCCGCTTCTGACTGCGGTACCAACGACAAGCCTTCTAAAGCATCAGCGCATAAATCACAATCCAGGAGGTGCTGTTCTACCTGGTGCGAGGCATCGGCTGGTAGTTTACCATCCAGGTACTGGTATAACTTGTCTACTGAAAGGTGAGGTTCCGCTACCGGTGTTGTTATGGGCTTATAATTGGTCATGGTGCTTTTCGAGGTAAATTTTTAAATTACGTTTACCGTTCTGAATGTAGCTTTTTACTTTATTAAGTTCGTATCCAGTTAGGTTTACTATTTCCTGGTAACTTTTCTTATCCAGGTAAAAAAGCTCCAGGCAAGTTTTTTGTTCAGCCGGAATTTCTTCCAGACCTTTTTCTAAGTGTGCAAATTGTCTTTCGGTCTGAGAAATTTCTTCCGGCGTATTTGGATCAGTAGATTGCAGTAATTCCGGTACTTCGTGCTGTAAGGAGCGGGCAAAACGCGTTTTGCGCGAACGTAGCTCCATGAGGCAGTAATTTTTTACCAGTACATGTAACCAGGGCTGAAATTTAGTTACTGCCTGGTTTTTAAGCACCACTACCACTTTTTCAAATATCTGCATTACAGCATCTTTGCTGTCTTCTTCATCTTTTAAATATTTCAGGCAGGTACCATATACCAAGTGCGTGTAGCGCTGGTATAACTCGCCAATATAAGCTGTATCGTGCGTATTTTGGTAAAGCCGCAGCAGCTCGTCATCGGTGAAATGGTTCTTTTTATTTAGTCGCCGGAAAAACATAAGTATCTATAAGATGCAATTTTTAAACCATTCCATAAAATTTTATTCATAAAAAAATTATGGAAAATGGTTAGCTTCTACATCTTACCTCAAAAAAGCAACTTAGCTGCAGCGAGTGCTTCCAACTTATTTTTCTTTTAACTTAAAACAAATTCTTATGGAAGCCAATCCTTATGTAAGTACCTCTTTAAACGATATCATATTCGAAGGCCGTAATAAAGCTTACGGTGCTTATCAGCTGCGCCAGTTATACCATTATAATTTATTCAAAGCCAGCATTTTTTCAGCTGCAGCCTTTCTATTGTTTCTGGGCCTCTATTTTTATGCCGCTAATCAAAACGCTCACCAAGCAATGGGAGCTAAAATCCCACCCTTAATAAAAGAAAGCAGCCAAGTAGTCCTGATGCAGGAAGAGATTGTTTTTGAAAAACCAAAAACTCCAGCGGCCCCGCCCACTTCCATCCAAAAAACAGCTACCAGGCAATTCCGGGAACCGCGTATTGTTACGAATGAAACACCGGTAACCACAACCATTCCAAACCAAAATAGTTTCGATCAGGCCGATCTTGGTCTGGAAGATGGGGTGGGTGAACCGGTGGTGGGTGTTATTCCGGCCGAAATAACTGGCTCGGGAAGCGCCGGGGAGATAAAATTAGCAGTTACGGAAACTTTTAATTTTGTAGAAATAATGCCGGAGTACGAGCAGGGCGGTCAAGCGGGCATGTTGAAATTTATCTATAAACACCTCCGTTTTCCCCGGATGGCGCAGGAACAGGGATTGGCAGGAACGGTAATTGTTTCATTTGTGGTGAGCCCTACGGGTGATATTACCGGTATTCAGGTGCTGCAGGATATTGGCGGCGGAGCCGGAGAGGAGGCTGTCCGGGTTATTTCTAAAATGCCAAAGTGGAAACCCGGTATTCAAAACCAACGAGCTGTACCCGTACGGATGACTTTACCAATCCGTTTCAAGTTAAACTAAAGTTCTTCATTAATTAAAAAAGATATTGCACAAAAAAACCTGGCCAATTTGACCAGGTTTTTCAATATAAATATTTAAGTTACAGACTAGCGATAAATGCTTTGTCCGTTGCTGTTACGCCATTCGTTTTCTAAATAAGAAGCATCTTCGTCGTTACGCGGATGAACACCCATCACGATACCACCTTCTTTAACACCTGATTCATATTCTTTAGCACGATCTTCCGGAATACCAGAGCCAACTAAGGCACCTAATAAACCACCGGTTAACCCACCAGCACCCGCACCAGCTAAGCCAGCAGCTAAAGGACCAGCAATTACTAAGCCTAAGCCCGGTAACGCTACCGAAGTACCAATGGCCGCTACGGCACCAACAATAGCTCCTAAAGTACCACCAATGGCCGAACCGGCACCGGTGCCTTCTAAAGCTTTATTGCCTAATTCTGTACTGGATGAACTATCATCGTCACCAAAATGACGTTTACGGGTATCATCTGACATTACCAAGTTAACATCGTCTTTGCTGTAACCACGGCTGCTTAAAGAATTATAAGCTCTTTCGGCGCTCTCGCGATCCCGGAACATACCCGTCATCATGCGGGATGAACCAGTGGTACCTGATACAGAAGAACCGGATAAAGTGCTGCCACTAGACAAATTGCTATCGCTTGAATAATTGCTACCGCTAAGAGGTTGACTGGAGCTACCGGTACCGGTGTTGCTGAAAGATGAGCCTGAGTTATAATTGTTATTGGAAGTATTATCCAAATTACTGCCAGAATTATTTCCTGTGATATTTTCCATAGTTTTAATAGTTAGTATTTAAATGTTTTATATTCAAAAAGGGAATATATTCCTCTGTTTGATATATTTTAAAAACGTGATGGCTATGAATAAGTTACAAAGTGAAATAATTAAGTAGTGTTTTTCTCTTATATATAGAAATATATTTAAAAGGTTAACCAAATAATTTTTGTTTAAAATTTAAATTTTAAGTACTTTAATTATCTTGAAAGTTTAATTAGCCCTGGATTAGTAATAAATTTAAAAACTGTATTACTGCGTATTAATGCTGATATATAAACACAAATATTAAAAATAGTACGGATTAACACGTAGTTGGTGGTAATTAGAATAATTAGTATTGAATGAAATTAACTATATTCTTTTTTTTGATTTTAATTGGAGGTATCTATCTAGTTAAAGAATATGCTTTTATACAAACTTCTAATTTAGCTTTTATTGGTGGAATGTTAGTTTGGTTTTCCTCTATTCTTGGTCTTCCTTTTTCAGTTGCCTACCAGATTAAGGAAGCCTTTAATTTGACCTATAAACAACAGAAAATTTATGTGGTAGGGATTGCTATTTCTTTGATTACAATATTAATTTTAATGAATAAGTACTTTTTAGAGTATCAAGCATTCAAGCTTGAAAACAGCAATGTAGTGACCTTTACCAAAGTTGATTCTGTAAAATATGAGAAAAGAGGGAAGTTAGCACCTAATCTTTATTTTTATTATTTTTATAAAGTTAATGGCGAGCAGTTTTATTTTAACAAAGAAAATAAAGAAGGCTTCGGAATTTGGCAGAAAATATTAGTCAAATACGATCCTGACAACCCTGGTAACTATAAAGTTCTTGAATTAGAGAAAGAATAACTACCACCAACAAGATATATACAAAACCCTTGCTGTGTTGCGGGCTTGGCATATATCAATCGTTAAGCAACTTTTAATTTACGACGGGCTATTTCTTTTTTTACCAGGTTAAATTCCCGGCTGCTCTGTCCGGCAATAGCTGTATTTTCGGCAGCCCGGCGCAATAAATAAGGGAGCACAGCTTCTACTGGGCCGTAAGGGACATACTTGGCAACATTATACCCAGCGTGGGCCAGGTTATAAGATAAATTATCACTCATGCCGTAAAGCTGGGCAAAGTATATGCGTTCATCGGCTTTATCTACCTGGTGTTTTGCCATTAAATCCATTAAAAAATAGCAGCTTTCTTCGTTATGGGTGCCGGCGCAAATTGCTATTCTATCCAGGCGGACTACACAAAAAGTTAGCGCTTCGTTAAATAGTTGGTCGGTAGCTTCCTTGCTCGGGTTTATCGGATTGGCATACCCTTTTTCCTGCGCCACGCGGGCTTCTTTTTCCAGGTAAGCACCCCGCACTAGTTTGGCACCCAGGTGGTAGCCATTGGCCAGCGCCGTATTGTAATCCCGTTCCAATACCTCTAAGCGGTCGTGCCGGTACAGCTGGTACGTATTATAAACAATGGCTTTCTCTTTATTATAGGCGGCCATCATGTCGTAAGTAAGCTGATCTATGGTTTCCTGAAACCAACTTTCTTCGGCATCTACAAAAACCTTTACCCCATACGCATGGGCGCGCTGGCAAATACTATTTACCCGATCTACTACCCGCTTGTAAGCTTTTTCTTCTGCCGCCGAGAGGCTTTCTCTGTCCTGTATTTTCTGGAGCAAAGTACTATCGCCCACTCCGGTTACTTTAAAAACCGAAAAAGGAATATGCGGCGATGTATTAGCTTTCTCGATAGTTGCTAGTATTTCTTTGCAGGTCCGGTCGAAACTGTTTTCATTATTTTCGCCTTCAACCGAGTAATCCAGGATGGTACCTATATGCGCCGCCCCTAATTTCTGAATAGCAGTATTACATTCCGGTAAAGTTTCGCCCCCGCAGAATTGCTGAAATATGGTAGGTTTAATCAGAAACTTAACGGGTAAATGCCATTTTAAGGCTTTCTGCACCAAGCTGCTGCCAGTATTTACCAGCGTATTATTATTCATAGTAGCAAAAAGCAGGTACATTTTTTTTAGCTCGACATCCGATTTAGAAGCAAAAGCTACAGCGGTATTATCAAAAGAAACAGGTTTATCCGGGTTCATGCAAGTTGTAAATAAGTGTAGCAAATATACGAAACAAGCCAGCAATTTTACTTTCTCCGGCAGCGTAATTGGGTTTTGATATTACTTAAATCTTTAACCTGAATTTACGTACTGGTGTTTCCAACTGCGGAAAAGATAAATAATGCTGGATACTTAATTTTAATTTTTAATTTTAGCCCTTCATTAAACCGTCGCTGTTTTGTCGCAACCTATTCATATCGGGAAAGAATCTTTAGAAGAACTGGCCTCCTTCTTAAAAACGCGGGCTTTTGATAAAGTGACCGTTTTAGCCGATGATAACACCTTTGTCCACTGCTATCCTTTGGTTAAGAAGTATTTGCCCGAACATGCCCTGATCCGGGTAAAAAGCGGGGAAACGTACAAAACTTTAGAAACCTGCACTTATATCTGGGAACAAATGACCCGTTTGCAATTAACCCGGTGGTCGTTGCTTATTAATTTAGGGGGTGGCGTTATTGGCGATATGGGTGGTTTTTGTGCCGGGGTATTTAAACGGGGAATATATTTTCTGCAACTTCCTACTACTTTGCTGGCGCAGGTAGATGCCAGTGTGGGTGGCAAAACCGGTATTGATTTTATGGGTTTAAAAAACCATTTGGGGGTATTTCAGGAGCCAATAAAAGTATTTATTTATCCGGAATTTCTGCAAACGCTTCCTTTGCCCGAAATAAAATCCGGCTATGCCGAAATCATTAAACATTGGCTTATTGCAAAGAAGACGTCTTTTGCGGAGCAGAAATATATTGGGCTGATGACCGAAGATTGGACAGCCTTAATTCAGGAATCAATCGAAATAAAGTCTGCCGTGGTGCAGGCCGATCCCTTGGAAAGAGGTTACCGCAAAGTGCTTAACTTTGGTCATACAGTAGGCCACGCCATTGAAACTTTTTTTCTGAATAACACGCGTACCCCTTTGCTGCACGGCGAAGCGGTGGCTATTGGTATGGTCTGTGAAGCTTATATTTCGCAAAGAAAAGGTTTACTCTCTGCTGATGAACTCACCGAAATTGAAACTTTTATTTTTTCGATCTACGAAAAAGTAACAATTGCGGGTTCGGATGTACCCGCAATAACCAATATTACCTTGCAGGATAAAAAGAATACCGGCTCGGTTATAAAATGTACTTTACTGGATGGCATAGGTAAGGCTGTTTTTGATCAACCCGTTACCCTTGCGGATATCCAGGAATCTATTCAACATTACCGTAATTTATGAGTTCTACTGGTTTCATTATTTCGCATCCTACTTGTAAGTTGCAAGGCACTATTACGCCACCGGCATCTAAAAGCGAAAGCAATCGCGCTTTAATTATTGAAGCTTTATCAGAAGGTGGCTCCCAACTACAAAATCTTTCGGAAGCCAACGATACGCAAGTGATTATGCGTTTGCTAAAATCACCGGGAAACGACTTAAATGCCGAAGACGCGGGCACTGTGATGCGGTTTATGACAGCTTACCTGGCTGTAACCGGACAACAGAAAACTTTAACGGGCACTCCCCGCATGTTGCAGCGCCCTATTGGTATTCTGGTGGAAGCTTTACGGCAATTAGGAGCTCAAATACATTACCTGGGTCAGGAGGGATACCCGCCGCTGGCTTTCCACGGCTTCGACCAAAATATAAAAAGCCCTGCCCAATTAGAAGTACGCGGAGATATCAGTAGCCAATATATATCGGCTTTGCTGATGGTGGCGCCTTTGTTTCCGGAAGGTTTAACCTTGGCTTTACAAGGCAAAATAGGTTCGCGACCTTATATTCAGATGACCCTGTCGTTGATGCGGCATTTTGGGGTAGAAAGTACCTTTGCCGGAAATACGATTACCGTTCCAGCGCAAAAATACGGACGGGCTATTTATACAATTGAATCAGACTGGTCGGGGGCTAGTTATTGGTACAGTATGGTAGCATTGGCTCAGGAAGCACAGGTAGAACTAAAAGGCTTACGTGCTCAATCTTTTCAGGGAGATAGCGCTATTGTAGATATTATGTTAAATATAGGTGTGGCTACTACTTTTACGGCACAAGGTGTTTTACTCTCTAAAACAAGTACCCACCAAAACTTTGCTTATGATTTTTCGGATTGTCCCGATTTAGCCCAAACCGTAGCGGTAGTATGTGCCGCCAAAGGTATTGCGGCAGACATGAGCGGATTAGAGAGTTTACGCATTAAAGAAACCGACCGTATTGCGGCTTTGCAAAATGAACTCCGTAAAATTGGCGGGGATTTAGAAGATAGGGGAGCAGGTGTGTTCCGGGTAAAACCAGCGGCAGCGCTATCGGGTATGCCGGTTTTTGAAACGTATGAAGATCACCGGATGGCTATGGCATTGGCGCCATTAGCATTACTCACCAAGATTCAAATAAAGGAGCCGCAGGTGGTACGAAAATCTTATCCGCGGTACTGGGAAAATTTAGCAGCAATGGGCTTTACTATAACGCACATTTAAAAGTTATTGTACGGCCTTATTTAAAACTATTTGTCTTAAACTTTGTAGATAAGCCGGGGTAAATTGCAGCCGGCTACCGTACCAGCTAAAAAGTTCGCCATCTACTAACAACACTGTTGCCTGCGGACAGAGGGATTTAAATTCTTGCTGGTGCTTTTCCCGGAATGGATACGGTTCGGAGGACAACAAAATTAGTTGGGGATTGATGGACTGTAACAGTTCCGGGGAAATAATCGGGTAGCGGTTCAGGTGCGCAAAAACATTGCGGAATCCGGCTTGGCGCATTATTTCGTGAATAAAGGTATGGGTGCCAACTGCCATGTATGGATTTTTCCAGATAAAATAAGCGGTATTGATGGTAGCGACGGCTGGTAAATTGCGTAAACGCGCAGCAATGGTATGGCTTAGGTTTTTTGCCTGTTCCTGGGTGCCCGTTATATCTCCGATTTTGGTTATCATGTCGCGGGCATCAGCCAGCGTGTTGATATCGCTCATCCAAACCGGATAATGCTGTTTTAGGGCATCTATGCCTTCTCTATAATTTTCTTCTTTGTTGCCGATAATCAAATCGGGATGCAAGCCCTGAATTATCTCCAGATTAAATTTTTTGGTTCCGCCTACTAAGGTTTTTCCTTTCACTCCAGCTTCCGGATGGGTACAGAACTTGGTTAAGCCTACCACTTTATCCCCTAAACCTAACTCAAAAAGTAATTCGGTTTGGGATGGTACCAGGGAAATAATGCGGGTAGGATTTTGAGGTACCTGAACGAGATGGCCCATCTGGTCGGTGACAAGCTGGCAGTGAGTTTTAGTTAGATTAGAAAAAAACATACGGAGATAAAAAAAATCCTGCTTCGTTTTATTGTAAGCAGGATTTAGAAAGAAGGTATTGTAAACTTATTTCAGGTAGCGAAAGTCTTGGCCGGCTTCTAATTGTAACAAGAATTCATAAATCAAACGGGAAACATTCTCCACATCGTCTTTGTGCACTGTTTCTACAGTAGTATGCATGTATTTGAGTGGTAAAGAAATTAAAGCCGCAGCTACGCCTTCATTGGAGTAAGCAAAAGCGTCGGTGTCGGTGCCGGTTGCCCGCGAAGCAGAAGCACGCTGGAAAGGAATTGCTTTTTCCTGGGCTACCCGGATAATCATATCCCGCACATTATTCTGCACGGCCGGTCCGTAAGTAATAACCGGGCCTTTACCGCAATGTAAATCGCCGCTTACTTTTTTCTCGTACATGGGTGCTTGCGTATCGTGAGTAACGTCCGTAATAATAGCTACGTTGGGTTTAATACGGTGGGCAATCATTTCGGCTCCCCGTAAACCTATTTCTTCCTGCACGGCATTTACAACGTATAAGCCAAAAGGTAAGGTTTTATTGTTTTCCTTCAGCATGCGGGCTACTTCGGCAATCATAAAACCGCCAATTCGGTTGTCTAGCGCGCGGCCCACAAAATACTTTTCGTTCATCACCATGAACTCATCATCAAACGTAATCACCGAACCCACATGAATGCCGAGGGCTTCTACCTCTTCGCGGGTGGTTGCTCCGCAATCCAGGAAAACAGTTTCAATAGCCGGAGCTTTATCCTGTTCTACTTTGCGTACGTGTATGGCCGGCCAGCCAAAAACGGCTTTTACTATTCCTTTAGCCGTATGAATATTTACCCGTTTAGAAGGGGCAATTAAAGCATCGGAGCCGCCATTGCGCCTTACATAAATATAACCCTGATCGGTAATATAATTCACAAACCAGCTTATCTCATCGGCGTGGGCTTCTATTACTACTTTATACTCGGCTTCCGGGTTTATTACGCCTACTACGGTGCCGTAGGTATCAACAAAATATTCATCAATATAGGGCTGGATATAAGCTAGCCACAATTTCTGACCTTCGGCTTCGAAACCGGTAGGAGCAGCATTATTTAAATATTTCTCTAAAAAGTCAAAACTCTCTTTGCGCATGTTTGTTTTTCAGGTCCAACAATAAAGCCCACAAGCTTAATTTTCTGTGGTTCAATACTTAAACGTTATGTAAATTAATTTGATTTTTATTAATAAACTTAATTACCTAAAGCGGAATATTCCCGTGTTTTTTGCGGGGAAGGGTAGCTACTTTATTCTCCAGCATTTTAAAGGCCTTTATTAATTTTTTACGGGTTTCGGCAGGCATAATTACTTCATCAACAAAACCCCGGTGAGCAGCCCGGTAAGGGGTAGCGAATTTTTCCTGGTAATCGAGAATCTTTTCGTTTAGTTTGGCTTCGGGATCTTCGGCAGCAGCAATTTCGCGCTTAAAAATGATTTCGGCGGCTCCTTTAGCTCCCATCACCGCGATTTCGGCCGAAGGCCAGGCAAAGTTTAAATCGGCACCAATGTGCTTGGAATTCATTACATCGTAAGCCCCGCCGTAAGCTTTGCGGGTAATAACGGTAATGCGCGGTACGGTTGCTTCGCAGAAAGCATATAAAAGTTTGGCTCCGTTGGTAATAATAGCCCGCCATTCCTGATCGGTACCGGGTAAAAAGCCGGGTACATCTTCCAAAACCAATAATGGGATATTAAAGGAATCGCAAAAACGCACAAAACGCGCCGCTTTGGTACTGGCATTAATATCCAGAACCCCCGCTAAAACGGCCGGCTGGTTACCTACAATGCCAATGCTACGACCAGCTAGGCGGGCAAAACCAACTACAATATTCTCACCGAAATTTTTGTGTACTTCAAAAAAAGAATTTTCGTCTATTATACCTTCAATTACTTCTCTTATATCGTAGGGCTGATTCGGGTTTTCCGGAATAATAGTATCTAAACCTGGCCGCGTTTCATCGGCAGCAGGTTCGTAAGGTAATAATGGGGTGAAATCTTCGCAGTTTTGCGGGATATAACTCAGGAGCTGTTTAATGTACTGGAGGCATTCTACTTCGTTCGCACAAGAAAAATGCGTGACCCCACTCTTGGTACTGTGCGTGCTGGCACCGCCTAATTCTTCGGAGGTTACATTTTCGTGCGTAACGGTTTTTACTACATTAGGTCCGGTAACGAACATATAAGACGTGTTCTCTACCATTAAGATAAAATCTGTGATAGCGGGAGAGTAAACGGCACCGCCCGCACAAGGACCCATTACGGCCGATATTTGCGGCACAACGCCGGAAGCTAAGGTATTTTTATAAAAAATATCGGCATAGCCGCCCAGGGAAACCACGCCTTCCTGAATGCGGGCACCACCCGAATCGTTGAGGCCAATAACTGGGGCTCCGTTTTTTAGGGCCAAATCCATAATTTTAATGATCTTTTCGGCATGCGTTTCGGAAAGAGAACCGCCAAATACGGTAAAATCCTGGGAAAAAACGTAAACTAACCGCCCATTAATGGTTCCGTAACCAGTGACCACGCCATCGCCCAGATAATATTCTTTATCCAAACCAAAATCTTTGGAACGATGCATGACAAATTTTCCGATTTCTTCAAAAGAATCAGGATCCAGAAGTAAATCTAAACGTTCGCGGGCCGTTAGCTTTCCTTTCTGGTGTTGGGCATCAATGCGGCTTTGTCCACCACCCAGCAAAGCCTCGGCGTTTTTTTGCGCGAGAATTTCAACTTTGCTTTGTCCTTTGTTATCTGACATTTAAGATTTGAGAGTGAGTAGTCCCAAGAAGCCAAAGTTAAAAAATAACTGACATCTTATGTATATACACGTTGATTTTTTCGGAGCATTGGGCAAAAAAAAAGGCTGATTATTAAATCAGCCTTTTAAAATATGGTAAGGAAATTATTCGTTTGCTTTTGGCGATTTTGGATCAACCGGCGCCGATTCAGAAGATTCTTCTGAAACTTGCGGGGCATCGCTCTTTTCGGAACGGAAGGTTAGGTTTTCTTTTCCTTCTTCGTAATCAGCAATCAGTTTATCACCAGCATTTAATTCCGCTTTCAGAATTTCCTCAGCAATTGGATCTTCCAGGTATTTCTGGATGGCCCGGTTCAGTGGACGAGCACCGTATTTCGGATCATAACCTTTATCAGCTACAAAATCCTTTGCTTTTTCGGTCAGCTCAATGGTGTAACCCAAAGCCTGGATGCGGGTGTACAGTTTGCTCAAAGAGATATCAATAATTTTATGGATATCTTCACGAGTAAGCGAATTAAATACAATCACATCGTCCAAACGGTTCATGAACTCCGGCGAGAAAGTTTTCTTCAAGGCATTCGCAATGGTACCTTTCATAATCTCATCCAGGTTGTCTTCTTTGGCTTTGGTAGAGAAACCAATACCGGCACCAAAATCCTGTAAGTCACGAGCACCAATGTTGGAGGTCATGATAATAATGGTGTTCCGGAAATCAACTTTACGGCCTAAGCCATCGGTTAATACGCCATCGTCCAGCACTTGCAGCAACAGGTTATAAATATCCGGGTGCGCTTTCTCAATCTCATCCAATAGAATTACCGAATAAGGTTTACGACGGATTTTCTCGGTCAGCTGACCACCTTCTTCGTAACCTACGTATCCCGGAGGCGCTCCTACTAAACGCGATACACTAAATTTCTCCATGTACTCACTCATATCAATCCGCACCAAAGAATCTTCTTTATCGAACAGATAGGTAGCTAATACTTTCGCTAACTCGGTTTTACCAACCCCGGTTGGGCCTAAGAACACAAAAGAACCAATTGGTTTTTTCGGATCTTTTAAGCCAACTCTGGTCCGTTGAATGGCTTTTACGAGTTGCTGAATAGCTTTGTCCTGGCCAATTACTTTACCTTTCAGCTCATCGCCCATGGTTAATAATTTCTGGCCTTCGTTCTGGGCAATACGTTTCACCGGAATACCCGTCATCATGGCTATTACTTCGGCCACGTTTTCTTCTTTTACAGTATAACGCTTTTTCTTCGTTTCGTCTTCCCAGTTCTTTTTAGCGGCATCCAACTGATCTAATAATTTCTTTTCTTTATCGCGCAGTTGAGCAGCTTCTTCGTATTTCTGGGATTTAACTACCCGGTTTTTCTCGTTTTTGATATTCTCAATCTGTTCTTCCAGTTTCAGAATATCTTCCGGTACTATAATATTATTAATGTGTACCCGGGCACCTGCTTCGTCCAATATATCAATCGCTTTATCGGGTAAGAAACGATCGCTCATGTAACGATCCGATAACTTCACGCAAGCCTCAATGGCTTTGTCGGTGTAGTTAACGTGGTGGTGATCCTGGTATTTATCTTTGATGTTGTTCAGAATCTCAATGGTTTCTTCCGGTGTAGTCGGGTCTACCATTACAATTTGGAAACGACGGGCCAAGGCACCATCTTTCTCGATGTACTGACGATATTCATCCAGGGTAGTAGCACCGATGCATTGAATTTCGCCCCGTGCTAATGCTGGTTTAAACATGTTGGAAGCATCTAAAGATCCGGAAGCTCCGCCAGCACCCACAATCGTATGCAGCTCATCGATGAACAAAATTACATCCGGAGATTTTTCCAGTTCGTTCATAACGGCTTTCATGCGCTCTTCAAACTGGCCCCGGTATTTGGTACCAGCCACCAGAGAAGCCAGGTCTAAAGTTACCACCCGTTTGTTAAACAACACGCGCGATACTTTTTTCTGAATAATGCGCAGGGCCAAACCTTCAGCTATGGCAGTTTTACCAACACCCGGTTCACCAATCAGGATTGGGTTATTTTTCTTGCGGCGGCTCAATACCTGGGCTACGCGCTCAATTTCTTTTTCACGGCCGACAATCGGATCTAATTTGTCTTCTTCGGCCAGTTTAGTTAAATCGCGGCCAAAGTTATCCAGAACCGGAGTCCGGGACTTTTCGCCGGGTTTTTTGGCGGTACCGCTGCCTTTCGACGAGCCGGAGCCGCCAAACAATTTATCGTTATCGCTGTCATCGTCAGTATCGGATGACGCGATTGGATTATTTTGCTGATAATCCAATGAGTCTCTAATGGCTTCGTAGTTCACGTTGAATTTGGCTAAAGTTTGCGATGAAATATTATCTTCATCCCGCAGGATGGAGAGCAATAAGTGTTCCGTACCAATTATGTCGCTCTTGAATATCTTAGCTTCCAGGTACGTAATCTTTAAAACTTTTTCGGTTTGTTTCGTTAACGGAATGCTGCCGGTAATACTGCTGCTCTGGGAAGCGGTATTGCGGGTAGCTTGTTCCAGTGAATATTTTAATTCGTCTATCGAGACGCCAAGTTTTTTCAGTAGGGTTATGGCCGTGCCTTCACCTTCCCGAATCATGCCCAAAAGTAGATGTTCGGTACCTATATAGTCATGACCCAGTCGAATAGCTTCTTCACGGCTAAGAGAAATTACCTCTTTCACTCTGTTTGAGAATTTAGCTTCCATTTATATCGGTTATTTTAAAAAATAAGATCATTGAAGGTTGTTTATACAACCAGGCTACCTTTAATAAACAACTTGTCTGTGGCAAATGTTCAGTTGGCAGCAGAGGGAACCGCTAAATAAAATAGGGTTTCCGGGCCTTGTGAAAACAATACATCAATTATACTCATATCTGGTACAAATTGTTTGCCAAATACCTGATTATAGGGGATTATTTCCAAAATGTCAGGTTTTATTTTCGGATGTATTTTATTTCGGTAATCTGTTACTTCACCGTCGTATACCGGTATATACGTTTCGGTATACTGTATCGGTTTTTTTATATTCAGGCATTTCATATAAAACTGCAGCAAGGTTAGATTTAATTCAAAAAGAGAAGAAATTTTTTTTTCGTAAATCTGCTGCAAATAATCGCTGTAATAAGTAAAGAACGGGGCACTGCCGTAAGCCGACCGGATACTGCGCCAATGCACATTTACCCAATTCTGGCTGTAATCTATTTCTATTTCGGTTATCTTTGTTTTGCGGTTGCCTTTAATAACCGGAATTGCCAGGTCTGTAGGGCCGTGCGCCGTTAAAATGCGGCAGCGGTTCCGGTAACTTTGTTTAATATAATGCTCGTGCTTTTCTATTAATATAGTATCCGCTTGTACAGCCTGCTGAAAATAAGCTATATTGGGATTATACTGTATTTCGGTTAATAAAATCATGCGAACGGCTTTGCCTGTTGACTTTCGCTATATTAGCAGGATTTTATTTAATTCAGGATTAAATAACAAAAAAAATCGGGCTTTTACAAGTTTTTATAATGAGTAAGCAAAAGTTGCGCAAAAGATATTACCCGGTGTGGTGGTTGTTGCAGGGTATATCGGCTTTACCTTTTCCGGTTTTGTATTTTTTGGCTTCCGGTATGTACGGGCTCTTATATTATATAACCGGCTACCGCAAAAAAGTTGTTTTTCAGAATTTACGCAACTCATTCCCCGAGAAATCGGATCTGGAAATCAAAATAATTGCCAAGCAGTTCTATCATAATCTGGCGGATATTATAGTGGAAATTCTAAAGCTGGGCACCATAAGCAAAGCAGAAATGAGCCGGCGGGTGCAATACGAAAATCCGGAATTACTGCAGACTTACTTAAACAAAGGGTTAACGGTTTTAAGCCTTGGTTCGCATGCTGGCAATTGGGAATGGGGTTTAGCTTCTTCTTCGTGTTTTTTTAAAGAGCCGGCAGATGGTGTATATAAACCTTTGCATAATGAATTCTTCGAATTATACATGCGGCATCTGCGCAGCCGCTTAGGTGCAACCCCGGTGAAAATGAAAGAAGTGCTGCGCCATTTATTAAAGCACCGCTCCGAACCACGGTTGTTAGCGTTACTTTCCGACCAAACACCACCCGGGGGGGAGATTCAGTACTGGACCACTTTTTTAAACCAGGATACGCCTTTTTATGTAGGAGCTGATAAACTAGCTGATGCTTTTAAATATCCGGTTATATTTATTGGTGTAACCCGTAAGGGCAGGGGCTATTACCGTTTTACTTTTGAGTTGTTACAGGAGCCCGGAATAACGAATAAGCCTAGTGAGTTCGCTTTAACCGAAGCTTATGCCCGTACCCTGGAAAAATGGGTGCAGCGCTACCCAGCCGATTACCTCTGGTCGCATCGGCGCTGGAAGCATAAACGCCCGTAAGCTTCCAGGGAAAATCTTAACTTACCAATTAAAAATCAAAATATCCGGCTTTAACTTTATCGGCTATATTTTCTAACCGCCCTAATTGATGCAATACCTTCTTAGATTTAGAAGTTAAAGGCCTTAGGTCAAAGCGTTTAAGTCAGAATTACTTTGTTTACGCTAACGCCAACTATTATTTTAATACCACATAAAATAAAGCTGGGGTAATCAAGATTCATAAATTTTACTTAATTTTATGACTAGCTGCCTTAAATTTGCATCATGTACAAGACGCTGCTTCGCCCTTTACTTTTTCGCTTCGATCCGGAAGCGATCCATAACTTTTCTTATACCGCCATTAAAACCGGATTTAGGGCATCTCTTACCCAAAAGTTAAGTCAGAAGCTTTATTGCCTGCAGCATCCTCAACTGGAACGGAAGGTATTTGGCCTGACTTTTCCGAACCCGGTTGGTTTGGCCGCCGGTTTCGATAAAAATGGCTTGTTAGTAGAGGAGATGGCGCGTTTTGGTTTCGGCTTTCTGGAAATTGGCACCGTAACGCCGCGTCCGCAGCCCGGAAACGACCTGCCCCGCTTATTTAGGTTACCTCAGGATCAAGCTTTATTGAATCGGATGGGATTTAATAACCAGGGGGTAGAAGTAGCGGCTGCCCGGCTAAAGAACCGTAAAAGTAACATAATTATCGGGGGCAATATTGGTAAAAACAAGAATACGCCCAACGAAGAGGCCCTGCGGGATTATCAGTATTGTTTTGATGCGTTGTTTGAGGTAGTAGATTATTTTGTGGTAAACGTTAGTTCGCCCAATACTCCTGATTTACGCGCGCTACAGGATAAAGAGCCATTGCGTTTTCTGCTCGATGCCCTGCAGCGCCGCAACGCGCTAAAGCCAAAAGCCAAACCTTTGTTGCTAAAAATAGCCCCGGATTTAAACGAAGCGCAACTTAATGACATTATCGAAATTGCAATAGAAACTAAACTTGACGGTATTATTGCTACCAATACTACCATTAGCCGCGCAGGATTACAAACCAATGCGCAGAAAGTTACGGCAATGGGTAATGGTGGCATAAGTGGGAAACCCCTGCGTTTAAAAGCTACCGAAATAATTACCTATCTGCGCCGGAACCTACCCGAATCAATCCGCATTATAGGCGTAGGCGGCATTATGACGGCCGAGGATGCTGTAGAGAAACTGCAGGCCGGCGCCGACCTGGTGCAATTGTATACCGGCTTTATTTACGAAGGTCCGGCACTGGTAAAACAGATAAACAAAAAGATTTTAGCCGGTAATTTTTCTAAACAATAGCAAAGCCGGAATTGCCTGAAAAGGTGTAAATTTGAATTTTATTAGCGTATGGCAAACAACACGTACAAACGGGAAAAAGAGACGGCACCGCGGGCAAAAAATGTACCTCGCGCCAGAGACGAACAAAACAGCAAAGAGGCACCAAATAGCCGAAGCGCCACCAAAGTAAGAAGAGAGAAATCTACGGCATCCCTGCCCAAAGTGAGTTTTTCGTTTTTAGATTTTCTGCGCGATCGCCGTTTCCATCTTTTTATCGGCTTTTTTTTCCTGCTGGGCTCCCTGTATCTATGTATTGCCTTTGTTTCTTATTTATTTACCGGCCACGCTGACCAAAGTGTAGTGGAGGCATTGAAAACTACCGATTTAAAAGAAGCAGGTATAGAATCGGAGAACTGGTTAGGATTAGTAGGAGCCTGGATGTCGAATCTTTTTATTTATAAAGGTTTTGGCCTGGCTTCTTTTTTCGTGGTGCCTATCTTGTTTTTTATCGGTTATAAAATAGTTTTTCGCAGCCGTAATATTTCACTTTCTTATGTTTCTACCATTTGCCTGTTTAGTTTATGCTGGTTAAGCCTGGTATTTGGGTATACGGTATTAAACACCCATAGCGTAGAAATATATAGCTTCTTAGGCGGCACCATCGGCTACGAAACCGCCCTGTGGCTCGACAGCCTTATTGGTTGGGGCACTATCCCGTTGCTGGGTTTCTTTTTATTATCGTTTATTATCTTCTTTTTTAATGTTACCAGCTTGGCCTCCGGCAAAAAAGCCGTAAACGAAGTGGCTATTGCTACCGCCAACACCTTTACCACCGATGCTGCTACGTACGAACAAACCGCAACCGGCTTAAATCATTATACCAATCCGGCTGCTTCTTTAGAACTGGAAGAGGAAACGTATATAACAGATGAACTGCAGGAAGACGAAATAGACGAAGAAGAACTTCCGGAGGAAGATTTTGCCGAAGACGACTTTGCCGAAGAGGAAGAATTATTTAATGAAGAACCCTTGGAGCTAAACTTAAAACCCGGACCTGCTCCCGCCGTTATGACCAAGCCGGTAGTTGCACCAGCGTTGGCTTTGGATATAGTACCCACCGTTTCCGACGAAGACAATTTGTTTTTTGAAGAAGAACCCCCATTTGCCGCACCGGAAGAAAAGCCCCAGCTGAAAGTTAAAGCCATGCCGGAAGAAGAAATTGGTACTTTTTCGGAAAATTACGACCCGACCTTAGATTTAGCCCGGTACCAATATCCGTCTATCGACTTATTAAACGAATACAGTGCGGCTAAAATACAGGTTTCAAAAGAAGAACTCGAAGCCAACAAAGATCGCATTGTAGAAACCTTGGGTAATTACAGCATTGGCATTGCGAGTATTAAAGCTACCATTGGGCCAACCGTTACTTTATACGAAATTGTACCGGATGCCGGCGTACGGATTTCCAAAATCAAAAACCTGGAAGATGATATTGCTTTGAGCTTATCGGCGCTGGGTATCCGGATTATTGCGCCTATTCCGGGCAAAGGCACCATTGGTATAGAAGTGCCCAATAAAAAGAAAGAAATGGTATCTATTAAATCCATTCTTTCCACCGAAAAATTTTTGAAAAGCGAAATGGATTTGCCGATTGCTTTTGGTAAAACCATCACGAACGAAGTATTTATTACCGACCTGGCTAAAATGCCCCACTTACTCATGGCCGGAGCTACGGGGCAAGGTAAATCGGTAGGGTTAAATACGATCTTAACTTCGCTGATTTATAAAAAACACCCGTCGCAGCTCAAGTTTGTGCTTGTCGATCCCAAGAAGGTGGAGCTTTCTTTATTTAACAAAATAGAACGCCACTTCCTGGCCAAACTGCCCGACTCCGAAGAACCCATTATTACCGATACCAAGAAAGTAATTAATACGCTTAATTCTTTGTGTATGGAAATGGATATGCGGTACGATTTATTAAAAGATGCCGGCTGCCGTAACCTGAAAGAGTACAACCTAAAATTTGTAGAGCGCAAGTTGAATCCTAAAAAAGGGCACCGGTTTATGCCTTTTATCGTGCTGGTAATAGATGAGTTAGCCGACTTAATGATGACGGCCGGTAAAGAAGTAGAAACGCCCATTGCCCGCCTTGCCCAGCTGGCCCGCGCTATTGGCATCCATTTGGTGGTAGCTACGCAACGACCATCGGTAAACGTTATTACGGGTATTATTAAAGCCAACTTCCCGTGCCGCATTTCCTTTAAAGTTACGTCTAAAATAGACTCCCGCACCATTCTGGATACCGGTGGTGCCGACCAGCTGATTGGCCAGGGTGATATGTTGTTTTCGGTAGGTTCCGACCTGATCCGGTTGCAGTGTGCTTTTGTAGATACCCCGGAAGTAGACCGGATATGCGATTTTATTGGTGATCAGCAAGGCTACGACGATGCGTATTTATTACCGGAGTTTGTGGGAGATGAAAGTGGGAGTGAGAAAACCGATTTTGATCCGGCTAACCGCGATGCTATGTTTGAAGAAGCGGCCCGCATTATTGTAATGCACCAGCAAGGCAGTACTTCTTTGTTGCAGCGGCGTTTAAAATTAGGTTACAACCGGGCTGGCCGCCTCATCGATCAGTTAGAATCAGCCGGCGTAGTAGGTCCGTTTGAAGGCAGCAAAGCGCGCGAAGTTTTAATTCCGGATGAATACAGTTTGGAACAGTTATTGAATAATATGGGTAGAAATTAACCATAAAGATAATTAAACCAATTGTATGAAAAAGATATCCGCTTTTCTGCTGGCTTTTACAATTTTTGCCCAAGTAGCTTTGGCGCAAAAAGACCCGAAAGCCGGTGGAATTCTAGATGCGATGAGCCAGAAATACCAGTCGATGAAAGTGTTTAATGCGCTTTTTACCCAAACCCTGGAAAACGCAAATAACAAGATAAAAGAATCTATTCAGGGCGATATTACCGTGAGTGGTAATAAATTCCATTTAAAGTTAAAAGATCAGGAAATAATCAACAACGGTTCGACCATCTGGACTTTTATGAAATCGGAAAATGAAGTAAATATTTCGGATAATGATCCGGATGAGCAGCAAATGTCGCCGAATGCTATATTTACCTTGTATAAAAAAGGTTATAAATATAATTTCGTAAACGAAATGAAAGAAGCCGGCCAAACCTACAACATTATAGATTTAGCGCCGGAAGACAAAAACAACCAGGTGTATAAAGTCCGGTTGCAGATAAACAAAAAAGACAATGCTATAAAAAGCTGGACCATGTTCCGCAGCAATGGTAACCGCTACGTATACACCATTAAGCAATTTAATCCCAATCCGGCGGTTGATGCTAACTACTTTGCTTTTGATAAATCGAAATACAAAGGAGTAAAAGTGATTGATTTACGTTAATCTTTTATTTAGATTATTTTCAAAAAGAGCTACCTGGCGCGGGTAGCTCTTTTTGTTTTATTGCCCTTAACAAATGAAGATTCGTGTCATTAACAAATATAATTTCTATTAGATTTGTAACGAATACTATTATATGTATTAGTGGTAAGCCAGATTTAATGAACGTTTGTTATATCATAATAATGAGAGGCTAAAAACTAACCGCTAATTGCTAACCACTACTTATGACCAAACAGGAGTTATTCCAACAAATTCAACGCAAACAATCTTACTTATGTGTGGGGCTGGATACCGATTTAAAGAAAATCCCCCCGCATCTGTTAACCGAGCCTGATCCGGTTTTTGCTTTTAATAAACAGATAATTGATGCCACTGCTGACTTATGTGTAGCCTATAAACCCAATATTGCTTTTTATGAAGCCTTAGGCCCCAAAGGTTGGGAAAGTCTGGAGAAAACCCTGGCTTATATACCCCAGGATATTTTTACCATTGCCGATGCCAAGCGCGGCGATATCGGCAATACTTCGGAACTATATGCCCGTACCTTTTTTGATTATTACAATTTTGATTCGGTAACGGTGGCGCCCTACATGGGCGAAGATTCGGTAAAGCCGTTTTTAATAAAACCCGATAAATGGGTAATTCTTTTGGCCTTAACTTCTAATCCGGGCGCTGCCGATTTTCAGCTATTACCCGTAGAAACGTCAGTAGAAGCGGTAGAACAAAAGTATTTATTTGAGGAAGTGCTGGAAAAAAGTCAGGCCTGGGCTACTACAGATCAGTTGATGTTTGTGGTAGGCGCCACCCGAACCGATTATATACAGCGCGTCCGGAAGAAAGTACCGGACCATTTTTTGCTGGTGCCCGGGGTAGGTGCGCAGGGTGGAAGCCTGGAAGAAATATCACGCTTGGCGCTAAATAAAACGGGTGGCTTGCTGGTAAACTCATCCCGTAATATTATATATGCCAGTTCAGAGAAAGATTTTGCCGAAAAAGCGCGCACCGAAGCAGCGCGCATGCAAAAAGAAATGGCGACGTATCTAAAGCAATATCTACCATCGGCATTCTGACGTAAATGCCAGATATTGAAAGCATATAAGCTAATACTGATTTCATATAGTTAGTGGCCATGAAGGAAGATTTTCTGCATTATGTTTGGTTGCATCAGTATTTCGATAAGCAGCACATGGTTTGTTCTACCGGAGAAACGGTACAGGTTATCCGGACCGGATTGCTGAACACCAACGCCGGCCCCGACTTCCTGGACGCGCAGGTAAAAATAGGGCAGGAGATTTGGACCGGTAGTGTGGAAGTGCACCTGAAAGCATCTGATTGGCTCCGGCACCAGCACCAAACGGATATTCGCTACGACCAGGTGGTGTTGCACGTAGTCTGGGAAAATGACCAGCCGCTGCAAAGAACAGACGGCAGTTTTATTCCGACCATTGCTTTACAAGATAGGGTGCAACCAACTTTGTTGCAAAATTACCTGCAACTTAAAAAAGAAAAATCCACAATTCCCTGCGGTCCGTTTATAAACCAGGTTCCGGGCTTGCCCATTCTGCAAATGCTGGATCGGGTGCTCTTTGAACGTCTGGAGTTAAAAGCACAACGCATTATTGATTTGTTGGAAAGAAACAAGCAAGATTGGGAAGAAACCACGTACCAGGCGCTGGTATCTAATTTTGGTTTTAAAATAAATCAAGACTCTTTTCTGCAGCTCAGTAAAGTTTTGCCCTTTGGTATTATCAGAAAACATAGCAGTCAGCGTTTACCAACAGAAGCTTTGCTCTTTGGCCAGGCAGGTTTTTTGCAAGATGTTCCGGCAGAAGACGAATACCTGCAATCTTTGCAAAAAGAATTTACTTATCTCCGACACAAATATAAACTAACCGCCAGTATGCGGGCCCAGGATTGGAATTTTCTGCGCTTACGTCCGGCTAACTTTCCTACGGTAAGATTAGCGCAACTAGCGGCTTTTTTAGACGGGAAAACACATTTATTCTCTATACTGCTAGCATTGCCCAATCTGCAGGAATATACAAAGCTTTTTGGGAATGAAGTATCGCCCTATTGGCAAAAACATTATATGCCGGGCCGGGAAAACAAGATTTTAGCCGCCGGTATGGGCCAGGAAAGTAAAACTAATCTTTTAATTAATACAATGGTACCTTTGCTATTTGCTTACGGGCGTTACCACCATCAGCAGGAGTTAATAGACAAAGCCATTTCTTTGCTGGAAAGCTTACCGCCGGAAAAAAACCACATTACCCAAATTTATTCCGGTTTAAGCCTTAAAAACAAAACTGCCGCTGATTCCCAGGCTTTCCTGCAATTAAACCAGGGGTATTGTGTACCCCGTAATTGTTTATATTGCAGTGTGGGGCACTACATACTCCGCACCGCGCTCGCTACTGCATGATTTTTTTCTTTTATTTACTGAATAGCCTGTTCTTAGGCGGCTTAGTTTATGTCTTCTGGCGACGTCAAAAAAATACGCCCATCAAGAAGTGGTTTTTGCCGGCGCTCTTTCTTAAGTTATTAAGCGGTATTTTAATTGGTTTTTTTTATCAGCAATACTTTGCCGGAGGCGATACCTTTTCGTTTCAGGCCCAATCAACTGTGCTCACCGATTACTTTAAAGATAATCCGGCGGCTTATATTCGGTTGTGGTTTACGGATAGCATCGAAAGTGAAACCGTTCGGGCAGCTATGGTTTACCATACGTATTCTAATTCTTACTTCCTGGTTTTAGTGCTCAGCTTTTTAAATTTGTTTACGCATAACCAGTATTTTTTAAATGCGCTTTATTTTTCATTATTCAGCTTTTTCGGTGCCTGGCAACTAACTAAAACCTTGGGGTATGTATATCCCGAAAATAAAAACGCAGCTATTTTGGCCTTTTTGTTTTTTCCTTCGGTTGTATTCTGGTCGGCGGGAATTACAAAAGAAGCCGTTTATATTGGCGCGCTGTGCTGGCTGATCAGTGTGGTCTTAAACCTGGTTTTTAGCAAATATACCTCTATACTAAAAGAAAGGATAAGTGCAGTAATAGCCGCTTATCTACTTTGGGAAATAAAATTTTATTACGCGGCCGTTGTTTTCCCTTTGCTGTTCAGCTTCGCTTTAGTTACCTGGGCCACAAAAACATATCCGGTGGCTAAAAAATTACAAAATCAAGTCCTACTATTTGGCGGGTGCTTACTGATACTAAGCCTACTTGTTTCGCAAATGCATCACGTATTTGAGCTGGATTTTTTCTTTTATCAGCTTACCGAAAATTATAGCCAGCTATCAGTACTTTCTCAGGGCAAACCCCATATTAATTATCCGGATCTGGAACCCACTGTACCGAGTGTTTTATGGCATGCGCCTTTTGCCGTTTTGCAGGCTACTTTGCGACCGTTTATCTGGGAAGGTGATACTTGGTTTTACAGAATAGCCGGGTTGGAAAATTTTATTCTTTTATTTTTGGTAGGGGGAAGTGTCGTATACTTATGGCATCATTTGCCCCAACGGATAGATGTATTTGTTTGTATTTTACTGGTTTATATCTTCATTGTTGGTGCTTTAATTGGTTTAACAACTCCTAACCTGGGTTCTTTGAGCCGCTACAAAACGGCTTTTCTGCCGTTTCTGGTTTATCTGCTTTTACAAAAAAATTATTTATGGCGGGTTTTAAACCAGCTATCTTTACCCCATCATATAAAACTGCGTATTTGGGAGAGAAAATCTTAAAGAATACCTTTGCCCATAAAATTACAAACATGCAAAATCCGGTAATAATAGTAGGTGCTCAGCAATTAGGCAAAACCGCCTTAGATATATTTATTAGCAACAATGTGGTAGTTTATTGTTTCCTGGATGATAATCCGGACCTGCAGCATAAAGAAGTAAATAACATTAGTATAATGAGCAGCAGCGAAGATCCGGAATTTCTGAAGCTGCTCGGAAAGAAATGCGAAGTATTTGTGGCGGCCGAAGATACGGCGGCGCGCAAAAGCACTGTAAACTTATTAAAAGATGAATACCAGGTAATGCCGGTAAACGCCATCCACAAATTTTCAGCTGTTTCGGAAAATGCCTGGCTGGGGCACGGTATTTTGGTAAGTGCCGGAGCTGTTATTAATACCAATGTCAAAGTAGGTGATCATTGTATTATTATGTCGAACGCCGTAGTGGAAGCGGACACCGTATTAGGAGATTTTGTGCAAATTGGTGCCGGTTCCATTGTTAATGCCGGGGTAGTTGTGGAAGAACAAGCTTTTATTGGTTCTGGTGCCATTGTGGTTGCCGGCGTAAAAATAGGTAAAAAAGCCCGGGTAGGAGCAGGCGCAGTGGTTATTGCGGACGTGCCCGCCAATGCTACTGTTTTTGGCAATCCGGCGAAGAAAGTTTAATGGGCTTAAAAAAGATTTTGGCTTGAAAATGTTATTAGTCGAAATGGTGGTGATTGATCCTACCTGGGAATTCTGAACCAAATTCCTTATTTTTGCGGTTCATAAAATAAGTTAAAAGCGGTTAAGCTATATTTTAACTTTAACTTTATGTATCATTTTTTCAATTAATTATCTTAAACGCACTTAGCCTGAATCTAAGCTTGTTATGAAAGATTATAGTATCCTGCTGTATTATTATTACGCTCCTATTGCTGATCCGGAAGCATTCCGGGAAGAGCACCATTTGCTTTGTTTAAAACTGAATTTACTGGGTCGCATTATTATAGCCGCCGAAGGGCTGAATGGCACCGTATCGGGATTACGCGCCGACTGCGAAGCTTATATGGCCGCCGTGAAAGCCGATCCTCGGTTTAAAGATATCGATTTCAAAGTAGAATCGACTGATAGACATGCTTTTACCAAGCTGCACGTGCGGTATAAGCCCGAAATTGTCCACTCCAGTTTGCGCCACGTAAAACCTTACGAAAAAACCGGTATTCATTTATCGCCCGCCGAATTTAAAAAGATGAAAGACCAGGAAGATGTGGTTTTGCTCGATGTCCGGTCGGATTACGAGCACCTGGTAGGCCGGTTTAAAAATGCCATTACCTTAGATATGGAGAATTTCCGGGACTTCCCGGAGAAAGTAGATGAACTCCAAGATCTGAAAGATAAAAAAGTGATCACCTATTGTACCGGCGGGGTAAAATGCGAAAAAGCCAGTGCTTTTTTATTAGAACAAGGCTTCGAAAACGTGTACCAGTTGCACGGCGGCATTATTAAATACGGACTGGAAGAAGGCGGCGAAGATTTTGAAGGCAAGTGTTATGTTTTTGATAATCGCCTGACGGTAGAAGTAAATAAAGTAAATCCGAAGGTGATTTCGGAATGTTATATCTGCCACGAACCCAGCGACCGCATGGTGAACTGCGCTAATTCGGAATGCAATATACACGTACCGATGTGCGAGAAGTGCGGCACCGAAATGGAAGGTGCTTGCTCCGATACTTGTAAAACGCATCCGGGTAAAAGGCATTACGACGGTACCGGTTATTACCAGAAAGAAACCAACGGGTATAACCCTTACAAGGGTTTGTACCGTAAAGAAAAAGTATAGTAAATGGTTTAAGCGCATTTAAGAAATGCTTTTTAAATGCGCTTTGTTTTTTTTCTGAACCCAAACCCAAAAACGATGCAAATTCCGGAATCCGAACTGATTTTAAATGCCGACGGCAGTATCTATCATCTTAACTTACTTCCGGAGCATATTTCCAATACCATTATTACGGTAGGCGATCCGGACCGGGTAGCGCAGGTAAGCCGCTTTTTTGATACGGTAGAAGTAAGTATCCGCAAAAGAGAGTTTATTACCCATACAGGTTATTACCGGGGCAAACGCATTACCGTAATTTCTACGGGCATTGGCACCGATAACCTGGATATTGTGCTGAATGAGCTGGATGCCTTGGTGAATATAGATTTAGTTTCCCGCACCGTAAACGAAGAAAAAAAATCTCTTCAGATTATTCGGATTGGTACTTCGGGGGCTTTACAGGAAAGTGTGCCGGTGGGTAGTCATTTGGTTACGGAATACGCGATCGGCCTGGATGCGCTGATGCAATTTTACCCTTTAGTACAAACTGGTTATGAAGCCAACATAAGTATCGCCTTGCAAGAATCCCTGGCTTTAGGTTACCAGCCTTATTGCGTGCGGGCATCCGATATATTGCGGGAACAGTTGGGCTATAACATGGTGCCGGGCCACACCATTACCTGTCCCGGATTTTATGCCCCCCAAGGTCGCACTTTGCGCCTGGAACCAAAAATTGAAAATTTAATTCAGAAGCTACAACAATTTTCGGTTGAACAGCCCAACCATGATATTTTCCGGTTTACTAATTTCGAAATGGAAACGGCCGGTTTGTACGCTTTAGGCCGGTTACTCGGGCACGAAGTAATATCGCTGAATGCTATTGTGGCTAACCGGATTACCCATCAGTTTGCTTCCCATCCCGAAGCCATAGTGGATGATTTAATCCTTAATACCCTTGATCGCTTGGCTTCAAAGGGTTAACTATTTGTTTCTGACCGGGATAAATTTAAAAGGAATAGGGCCGAAAACAAATTAGATTAACTATTAACCTGCTAAAAAGGCCATAGTATCTATGCCTTCCGCATAATCCCAAAGGGCTGGGTTTTGGGTTTGGCCAAAAGCAATACTATGTTCATACCATCCATCGGCGGAAACAAGGCATTGCGTTTTATTTTGGCTGGCCATAACGATATTTTTGAGTTCTTGGGGGTTTTTATATTCCCGGTAAAACAAAACACTGATAGGCGAAATATATTCCTCACTGGGCGTAACGAGTAAAAAACCATTATCTAAATGCGAAACCTGGTTTACCAGGAGAAGTGATTTATTATAATCGTAGTTATTCTGGTAGCGGTGATGGTCCAGCATATAACTGAAAGTTTCGATAGTTTCGAAAAAAGTATTAAATATATATCCTGCCGGAACCAACACTTTCGAAACACTGCGGGTACTTAAGCCATAATACCCAAAAATATCGTTTCCGAGTCTTTTCAATTCGGCCGGCGTTTCTTTTCCGGTTAGTATTCCTAAACTGTTTTGAGCTTTCCGGATAAGATGAGGCTTTTTAGAAAAGTACATTTCTAAATTGCGCGCGGTCTCATTATTACTGGTAGCAATTAGCGCTTCAACATTTTTTAAAAGCGGTACGAAAAAGATAAAGGAAGCAAATCGGGGTTCAATCTCAATGAGGCGTTCGGCTAGCATTTTCATCAGGAAAGTATCTTCGTTACTCAGCTTAGCATATAAGTAGTGGCCTGAGACTAGAACACTTAAAAAATCAGGAAAGCCCGCCATAGGCAGGTTGCCGGCCATCACTACCCCAATCTTTTTAGGAGAAATTTTATCTAAATCGTAAACAAATAGCCATTCTTGTAAGTATTGTTTATCTAACTGGCGAATAATTCCGTTTAAAGCACTAATTACATTTCGTTCATCGAACCACGGGTTGGAGCTGCCGGCCCGAAAGGCAAGTTCCTGTATTTGCTCCGGAGTTAAAGCTTTTAATTTATCACCAAGAGTGGCGAAAGCTTGGATGCGGTGTTTTAAATTCATGAGCGGGTGCGATTAAACAAAATATTTGAAGTATAACGGATTATTTCTAATTTTGCCGAAATTTTTAGATTGCAAAAGTAATTAAAATATAACAAGAGATACGATTATGGCTATAATGATCACAGACGAATGTATTAACTGCGGCGCATGCGAACCGGAGTGCCCCAATACTGCTATTTACGAAGGTGGTGTGCAGTGGACCTGGGGCGGTGGTACATCGTTAACCGAAGTCGAGATAGACGGTGGTGAGATTGTGGCTGGTAGTGCCCCACAAACTCCTATTTCTGATGAATACTACTATATTGTTTCCGATAAGTGTACCGAATGTCAGGGTTTTCACGAAGAACCCCAATGTGCCGCCGTTTGCCCGGTAGACTGCTGCGTAGATGACCCGGATTACCGCGAAACCGAAGAAGAATTATTAGCGAAAAAAGACTGGCTGCACGCTGCCGTTTAAGCTGTTATTTAAGAGGAAATAAAAAGCCTGTTCTGTAAAGGAACAGGCTTTTTTGTTATAATTAGGTAAGTAGTTACAGATTTTTACTTTTAATTCAAGCACACTTTTTCGGGTAGCAACATTTCTTAAGTCTATTACTGTTCTTCCCTGAAAATTTAGTTCTGCTCAATAGTTTTATCTGGGGTTACACCAGTGAACTAAAGCGCTTGCAGTAATATGGTTTTATAACAACAGTTATTACCGTTCTAAATTATAATTTGCCTAAAATATATATCTGCCGGAATAGGGCTAAAATACCTAAATACTTCTAATGTGAATTAATCTCTCTTTTAACTTTCTTCCTCCTGAATATAATCCAGCAGTTTAAGAGCTTCGGCAATAATACTATCTAGTTCTTGTTTAGAATCGGCGCTTAACGTTCTTTCGAACAAACCCAACAGCATTTCACCTTCTTCGTTAATAAACAAATCCTGGTATAATTTGTCAAACGCTTTTATTTTTTTATTTATTTCGGCATCAATCTGGGCAATGCTGGTTGCCCGGCCTGCTTGCTTGAGCGCCTCTAACACCTGGCGGCTGTCATCATCTTCCGACATCTCGTAAAATACCTGCATCAGGGCTATAGCAACCCCTAATCGTACCTTTTCAAATTTAAAATGTAGATTATCGCCCGGGCGGGTATGGCCCGGGTTAATCCGATGCCGGTTTTCGGCCAGTTCAAATTCTTTATAAACTGCACCTTCGCTTTTATCGAATAAACCAGGATTTTCTGATCTTAGACTGCGGCTAATCAATAATTCAAAGTTAGATGCTGACATGCTTTTGTTTTAAAATAACTACTTTAATGTGAGTTTAACCTTAATTTTTAACCGTAACCTGCAAAAAGGTAACCCTTTTTCCTGAGAAGACACTTACCTTTGTACTTTCAGTTTTATAAGCCAATTTATAATCGTATTGCAAACTAAGGTATCGCAATGTAAGGTTATAAATTATACAAATCATATATGCACCGGCAAATCAGATTACTATTTACCCTCTTGTTTACTTTTTTTATGCTTTCGGGTTTTGCTCAAACTTCCGTGCAGGCCTCAGACTTGCAAAGTCCGGAGCAGTTTTTAGGTTATAAACTTGGAACCCGTTTTACGCGGCACGCTGATTTACTGCGCTACCTCGATTACCTGGTTGCCCAGGCACCCGATCGCATGAAACTCCAAAATTATGGTTCTACTTACGAAGGCCGCCCTTTAATGCTGGTCACTATTTCGGCGCCTCAAAACCTGAACCGCCTGGAAGAAATCCGGACCAATAATTTAAAAAGTATAGGCCTTTTAGCTGGTCAGGCCTCCGGCAATCAGCCCGCTATTGCCTGGCTTAGCTACAACGTACACGGTAACGAAGCCGTTTCTTCCGAAGCCGTGCTGCAGGTTTTATACGATTTATTAAACCCCAATAATGTCCAAACGCAACAATGGCTACAGAAAACAGTGGTACTGATAGACCCCTGTGTGAACCCGGACGGCCGGGAACGTTATGTGCAGTGGTACGGACAGGTTGCGGCGCAGGGTTCTAATGCTGATCCTATTGCGCGCGAGCACCAGGAACCCTGGCCCGGCGGGCGCCCCAACCATTATTTGTTTGATTTAAACCGTGATTTGGCCTGGCAAACCCAAAAAGAAACACAACACCGGATTGCTCTTTATAACCAGTGGATGCCCCATTTACACGCCGATTTCCACGAGATGAGCCCCGAGGCGTCTTATTACTTTTCACCGGCCGCCAAGCCCTTTCACGAAAATGTAACGCCGTGGCAACGCGAATTCCAGAATATAATTGGTGATAATAACCGCAAGTATTTTGATGCGAACCGTTGGCTTTATTTTACCCGCGAAACTTACGATCTTTTTTACCCCAGCTACGGAGATACCTGGCCTACTTTTAACGGGGCCATTGCCATGACTTACGAACAGGGTGGGTCCGGGAGAGCCGGTTTAGCTTACGCCCGCACCAGTGGCGATACCCTGACCTTGGCCCAACGCATAGCCCACCACCATACCGCCAGCTTAGCAACTTTAGAGGCCGTAGCTGACCGAAGTGATAGAGTAGTACAGGAGTTTCAGAAGTATTACCAACTTAACCAAAGCAACCCACCCGGCGCTTACCAAACCTATGTATTAAAGACCAAGGGGGAAGAGGCCAAAATTCAATCTTTAACCAATTACCTGGACCGCCAACAAATACAATATGGTTTTGCTACCGGAAATTCTTCCCGCATGGCTTTTAATTATGCCAACGGCAAAACTGAAGGCGCTAAAATAGAGAAAAACGATTTGCTGATCAGTTTGTATCAGCCCAAGGCTACGCTAATAAAAGTATTATTTGAGCCCACCTCTAAACTGGAAGATTCCCTGACCTACGATATAACTTCCTGGGCTATTCCGTACGCCTATGGTTTGCAAGCCTACGCCGTAAAAGGTAAAATGGCCCAAACTGCTACCAAACCAGCAACCTTAACTCAAACCAATACAGCCCCCGGTACAGAAAAACCTTACGCCTACTTAGCCCGCTGGAACAGCCTGCAGGATTTACAGTTTCTCTCCGAACTATTAAACCAGAAAATAAATATCCGTTATTCTGAGAAAGCTTTTGAAGCCGATGGACAGCAATATGCCCCCGGTACTCTTATTATTACCCGTACCGGCAACGAGCGGATGGACGATCAGTTTGATCGTGTAATTAAAGCAGCAGCCGAAAAAGCCGGTGTACAAATTACCGCCACCCGTTCGGGTTTTGTAAGTAGTGGTTCCGATTTCGGTTCCGGTAGTGTTCATTATTTGAAAAAGCCCAAAGTAGCCGTTTTAGCGGGTGCTGGTATATCTTCAACCAGCTTTGGCGAGATTTGGCATTTCTTTGAGCAGCAAATCCATTACCCGGTTACGGTACTGGATGCCCAATCTTTAGGCCGGGTTTCCTGGTCGGATGTAGATGTGCTGATTATGCCCGGCGGATATTACGGCGAAATTCTACCAGACCGGATTTTGAACTTGGTGAAGGACTGGGTGCGGAATGGGGGTAAATTAATTGCCCTGGAAAGCGCTACTAATTTCCTGGCGGGGAAAAAAGATTTTTCGTTGTTGCTTAAGAAGAATTCCGATTCGGTTGATGTTAAAAAAGATCCCTACAAATTATTAAAACCCTACGGCGAAAGTGAGCGCAGTGCTATTTCCCAACTCGTGCAGGGAAGCGTGTACCGGGTTTCTTTAGATAATACCCATCCTTTAGCTTATGGCTACGGTACCACTTATTATGCTTTAATTCAGGATGTCATTAATTATCAGTTTATGACTAACGGCTGGAATGTGGGGGTTCTGAAGAAAGATATTTACACCAGCGGATTTGTAGGTGCCCAGGCCCGTAAAAAACTACAGGATACTTTAGTGCTGGGCCATCAGCAATTAGGCCAAGGCGATATTGTATACATGGCCGATAATCCTTTATTTAGGGCATTCTGGCATAATGGCAAGTTACTGTTTGGCAATGCCGTTTTTATGGTGGGGCAGTAAGCACCTAGATCATACCAAATAAAAGATTAGCTTCAATATTTCTTTATCTGAACAGATGGAAATATTGAAGCTTATTTGCTTATATAAGTGAGCGTATAAGTTTGCGAGTTTTATACCGGATCAACATCGGCTACTACCCGCAAGCCTTTAAATTCTTTGCGTTGGTTTACGTCCGCAATTGCTTCGGCAATCGATATTTTAGCGGTTTTCAGGCTGGTATGCTCCCGGTCGAGTTTAATGTGAATCTCCTGTAAAAACAAATTCCGGATTTTAAATACATAAGGTACCTCCGGGCCTAACACGAATTTGGGTCCTAAACGGGCACTAAACTCATGGCTCAAAGCCATGGCGGCAGCTTCACAAACTTTTTCTTCCAAGTGTTTTACCGTGATCCGGATCACGCGCACAAATGGCGGAAATACGTATTTGCGGCGTTCGTTTATTTCGTGCTCGTAGAGCGCTTGGTAATCGTTCTCGATTACCTTCTGAAAAATAGGCTGGTTGGGATTGCTGGTTTGGATAATTACTTTACCTTTTTTGCCTTTCCGGCCCGCCCGGCCACTCACCTGCACAAACATCTGGTAAGCCCGCTCGTGGGCGCGGTAATCAGGATAATTAATAATACTATCGGCGTTGATAATACCTACCAGGCTAACGTTTTCAAAATCGAGCCCTTTGGTTACCATTTGGGTGCCTACCAGCACATTGGTAACGTTGTTTTCAAAATCCGCAATAATCTGCTGGTAGGCATTCTTAGATTTGGTAGTGTCCAGGTCCATGCGCTGGATGGCGGCTTCCGGCAGTAATAGTTTTAATTCATCTTCTATTTTCTCGGTGCCAAAACCTACTGTTTTCACATTGGTAGATCCGCAGGCCGGGCAATCGGGCCGCATTTTTTCGTGGTAACCGCAATAGTGGCAGCGCAGTTCGTGGTTATATTTGTGGTAGGAAAGGCTAACCGCGCAGTTCTTACACTTTGGTATCCAGGCGCAATCCTGGCAACTGATATATGGTGCATAGCCCCGGCGGTTCTGAAATAAAATGACCTGCTCGTGTTTTTTTAACTTGGTTTCGATTTCGGCTAGTAAGTCCTGCGAGAAATGACTATGCATGTTTTTCTTCAACGCTTCCCGGCGGGTATCTATAAGCTCAATACTGGGCAGGCCGGCTTCGCCGAAACGTTTGTTCATGGTTACTAAACCCCATTTGCCGGCTTTGCAGTTAAAGTACGTTTCTACGGCAGGCGTAGCAGAACCCAGCAACGTTTTGGCGCGGTGAAAGGTAGCTAACATCAGGGCTACTTCGCGCGCATTATAACGCGGCGCCGGGTCGTATTGCTTATAAGACGATTCGTGTTCCTCATCTACAATAATGAGTGACAAATTATGAAACGGCAGGAATATAGCCGAACGTACCCCAATCACCACCGAAAACCGGCCGGCTAAAATGCCGTTCCAAACTTCAGCCCGCTCATTATCCGAGAACTTAGAATGGTACACGCCCAAACGGTTGCCAAAAACTTTGATTAACCGGGTTACAATCTGGGCGGTAAGCGCTATTTCGGGCAGCAGGTATAAAACCTGACCACCACCTTCCATCGCTTTTTTTATCAGATCAATATAGACCTCCGTCTTGCCGCTGCCGGTAATCCCGTGCAACAGCACAATATCTTTCTGGTTGAACAAAGATAATATTTCTTCGCGGGCAGCCAACTGGTGCTCCGATAATTTGGAAGGCGCTTTTTTTTCCTTATCATCTACCGGGAAGCGGGAAATAATAACTTCGAACTGCTCCAGAATACCCTTTTTAATCAAAGAATTAATGGCGGCCAGGGATAAATGCGAATTAGAAGTCAGGATATTTTTATCCATGCCTTTTTCGTTCAGATGCACGTTTTGGTAAACCGGTACTTTCTGAAGGTAATTCATGACCACATCTAACTGTTTGGGTTTGGTTGCCAGTTGGGTCAGGAGCTCTTCCAGCATTTCCTGCTCGTGAATAAAGTGCGCCGACAACCGGAGCCGCTTTACAATTTTGGGCGTATATTTATCGGCTATCTCTTCAAAAATAATAATGGCCTGCTTTTGAATAAGCGATTTTATTATTTTATGAAAAGAACTGATTTGCAGGATATTTCCTACTTCGGTAAAAGTAAGGGCCGGCGTTTCCAGTAAAGTGCGGATAAGGGTTTCTTCGTGCGTTGAAAAAGAAAATTCACTTTCTTCGGGATTAAACGACGGGTGCAACTGGATACGGGATTCGCTGCTGAGTTTTAAAGCCGCCGGCAAAGCGGCATTAATTACTTCGCCAATGGTACACATGTAATACTCCGCTATCCAGGTAAATATTTTGAGCTGCGCTGCCGTTACCACCGGTTTCTCATCGATTACCTCCAGAATGTATTTGGCCTGGTAACCTTCCGGCGGATTCTCGTGCACGGCCGCCACAATACAGCTCAATACTTTCTTGGCGCCGAACTGCACAATAACGCGCGCGCCTACCAGCACCTCATCGTTCATCTCGTACGGAATGCGATAAGTATACAGTTTAGGCAACGGCAACGGTAATATTACATCTACAAATAATGTAATACGGTCGGTGGGTAAATCGGAAGTATTAAATTCTAACTGGTGATTCAAGGGCGAAAAGGCTGGGCCTCTATTGAGAAAACAAAGTTCGGAAAGAACCCGGAGAAATCACAATGGTTTTTAGTTGTTAGCAATTAGCGGTTAGCTTTTAATTTTTTAAGTAAAGTCTCTAAAATATGCTTGGTCAGTTTTAGAGTTTGATAAAAATGATTGTGTAATTAACTCTTAAAAAAAACTAATTCATTTTTTACTCTAATATTTAACCGCTAACCGGTTAAAGCTATATACTCTGCAATTGTGCCAACGCTTCTTCCACCGTGTGTACCGGTAACTGGCAGGCCTTATTATAGCAAACAAAAATGGTTGTTTTTTCATAAAGCGGTTCCCGGTCCAGGAGCAATGGTAAGTCGCTTTCGGTGGTAGTACCCATTAAAACAGCGTTGGGAAAAAAATGCTGGCTTAACTCAGCCCGGAACGTTTCGGCTTTTTCTCCCACAATGGCTACTTCGGCGGTAGGTTTAAGTTTTAAGTAATAGAGCGAAGCCCAGTTGGCCAGGTGCGAAGGCTCTTTTACGACCAACGGTTTTACTTTCGCCAGCATCGTATCCGATAATTCCTTATAACGGGGATCATCAAAAAATAGACTCAGGAAGTGCAGGTTAGTGGCCATTACGGAGTTGGAAGCCGGGATAACATTGTCCAGCACTTCTTTTTTGCGGGCAATCAGTTTTTCGCCTTTCTGATCCGTGAAATAGAAAAGTTGCTCTTCGGTATCCAGGAAATTAGTCAAAACATAATCGGTCAGGCGCCGGGCTTCATTTAACCATTTTACCGCAAAAGTGACTTCGTATAATCCGATGTAGGCTTTTATAACCAATGCATAATCTTCCAGGAACCCGGCAATAGTGGCTTTGCCGTTTTTGTAGTTATGGTATAAACCTTTATCATGGCGCATTTTAGTTTGCAGGAAATTAGCATTCTGTAAGGCCAACTCTAAAAACCACGTTTCGCCAAAAATTTTGTAAGCATCGGTTAAGCCTTTTAGCATTAAAGCATTCCAGGAGGCTAGAATTTTATCGTCCAGCCCCGGCCGCACGCGTTGGCTCCGCACCGCCATTATTTTTTCTTTCCAGTTACTAACGCGCTGTTGCAATTCCGGTACACTCAGGTTATGCTGTGCGGCAAAAGCTTCATCGCTTATTTTACGGTGCAAAATGTTATTGCCGTGTTCCCAGTTACCTTCGGCGGTTACGTTATAATATTCAGAAAAAAGCGGTTCTTCCTCGTCCAGTATAATTTGCAGTTCTTTCTGGCTAAAGACGTAAAACTTACCTTCTTCGCCTTCACTATCGGCATCCAACGACGAATAAAAGCCGTTTTCCGGGCTGGTTAATTCCCGCTGTACAAAAGAGATGGTTTCGTACACTACTTCTTTAAACAAAGGATTTTGAGTTACGGCGTAGGCTTCGGCGTACAAACTTACCAACTGGCCATTGTCGTATAACATTTTTTCGAAGTGGGGCACGAGCCAGTCGGCATCTATGGAGTAGCGGGCAAAGCCGCCCCCGGCCTGGTCGTAAATGCCGCCGTAAGCCATTTCCTGCAAGGTAAGAACTGCCTGATCCAGGGCTGCCGTTTGTTTGGTATATTGGTAATAACGCAGCAGAAAAGCGTAATTTACCGGCATCGGGAATTTTGGAGCCTGACCCAAGCCGCCCCGGTCCTTATCAAAACGCAGACTTAAATTATAATACAGCAGCAAAAAGTCTTTGGGGGTAAAATCGGATTCGCTTTGCCCCAAGCCGAACTTTTGTAAATCACTGGCATTTAAATGTTCCGCAAATTGCTCTGCCGAATCGTCCAGTTCCTTCCGGTTGGTTTGGTAAGCAGTTGCAATATTTTGTAAAACTTTTACCCATTGCTGGGGCGGAAAATACGTGCCGCCATAAAACGGTTTGGCATCGGAGTTCAGGAAAACATTGAGCGGCCAGCCCCCCTGAATGCCCATGGCATGGATGGCATCCATATAAATCTGGTCCACATCGGGGCGCTCTTCCCGGTCTACTTTAATGCACACAAACTGCTCGTTCATTACCTGGGCAATATCTTCGTGTTCAAACGACTGGTGTTCCATTACGTGGCACCAATGGCAGGCCGCATAACCAATACTCACTATTATAGGCTTTTGCTCTTGCTGGGCTTTTTGCAGGGCGGCTTCGCCCCACGGATACCAATCTACCGGATTGTGGGCGTGCTGTAACAAGTAAGGACTAGATTCGTGGATAAGCCGATTGGTATGTTCCATAATAAAATAAGTGTTGTGAAAACTGCAGGTTTACATAAAGCCTGCAGTTTTCATACGTATATTTTGCGGCTTTGCTTTACTTCAACTGTTTTTTTACGATGGCTATCTCATTTGTGCAATCCAGAAGCGGTTGCAACTTTTCCAGTCGGTTAAGTGTGTTGCGCAAAAAAGCTTGGTGGGCGGCTGATTCCGGCTGAAAAGGCCGGTGCTGCAGAGCCTGTTGTATCTGATCCCACTCCGCCGTAAAACTTTGAAAATTCTGGTCGAAATAAGCTTGCTTAAATTTACGCCAGATATAATCTTCGGCCACTTCGCTGGGGTGTATCATATCAGGTTTATAGAACCGGTAATCCCGTAAATCATCCAGCATGATTTCGTAAGCCGGAAAGTAACAGGCTGCGGGCGTTTCCCGGACTATTTCGTGGCAGAATACCCGCAGAATTGATTTGCTCACACTGTTTAGTTCCAGGGTTTCTTTCAGGTGCCGGACCGGACTAACCGTAAGTATAATGCGCAAGTTGGGGTTTAGTTGCTGTAGGGCAGCGTAGAGGCGCCGGAAAGCATCTAACATTTCCAAAATCGAAATAACATGTTTTTTAAAATATCGTTGCGGAATTTTATGGCAGTTGGCTACCACCTGCTGGCTTTCCTGGTGTACATAGGCCACCGCCGTACCAAAAGTTAATATTAACACATCGGTTTGGGCCATAAAAGCCTGCGTTTGCCGAAATTGTTGCTGTATATTCTGGATTAGTTGGGAGCGGGTAGGGGCATTAAAACTTGAATGCAGGTCGTAAGCATACCAATAGCCATCCCGTTCTACTATTTCGCCGGTAAATTCCTGATCCGGGCTTAAAGCCTGTTGCAGAAGCTTGCATAATGATAAAGGATTGAAAATAGTACCGAAAGGATTAATCAGCGCTGGTATTTTATAATGCTGCATCTTCCGACCCATTACTTCGGCAAAACAAGAGCCAGCGGTTAAAAACCGATTTGTTATTTTGAATGGTTTAGAAACGGATGATATATTTACCTCGGTACGGAAGTCGGTCATTATTTAAACAAGATATATAAAGCAGCTGAACTAGAGCAGCACCTTTTTTCTTAAGCTAGGTGTCAGATTTATTTTCTTTGCCTGTAAAAACGAAGGTATTGATAAAATAATATTATGCTTTATCCTATATTTAACAAGATAAACAGTACAGTAATACGTGTGATACAGCTATTAGAGCAAAAAAAATTGTTTTTACTTATAAATGAATTCTGCAAAAATTGCCAAAACCGAGATTTTTATCGAATTCTCTAGTATCTTTACAGCTCTATAATAAGTAAAACCTATATATATTAAAACTTAAATGTATTTTTAAAGTATACTGGTTAAATTTTCTATAAATAAGGAGTGCTTATAAAAATAATTAAATTAACAGCCCTTTAAAGAATTAAATTAATGCTGTACATTTATAATTCAGCAAGATAAAGAGAGCTGCATGAAATAATAAGAGCCTTAAAGCTGCTTAATTTGTAGGCAATTGTGGTTTTACAGCAAGCGTATTAAGGAGAACTGAGACTATTTAATCTAATTTAATAATATTTAAACTACTAAATTTTAAGCTGTTTGAATTGTTGCTTTCATATTCCAAATCACTATTAAACAAACCTGCTGATCGGATTTTAATGTTAAAGGGCCAACTTAAAACCCAAATTCTGTAAAATAATTTGATCTGGGTGAAGGCCAGTTCCTGCTTAATGAAATAAAATAAATTTTTATGAATTACCGTTCTATTGAAGACTTAAATCATACTATTACCTCTAGTTTATCTAAAATACCGGTAGGCACCGATTTAATTGTAGGCGTACCCAGAAGCGGGCTACTAGTAGCTAATTTGTTGGCCTTGCACCTAAACTTGCCTTTTACCGATGTAGAAGGCTTTATGAATGGCCGCATATTGCAAACCGGTTACCGGCTCAAAAACTATATTAAACCTTTTCCGGAATACCGGAAGGTAATTGTAATAGAAGATAGTGTTTGGTCGGGCCGCTCCATCGATGAAGTTAAAGAAAAATTAACGGGCATATACCCGGATAAAGAATTGGTTTATGCCGCTGCTTACGTAGGTCCGGACACCACTGAAAAGGTGGATATTTATTTTGATGTTGTGCCGGGTCCCCGCATTTTTGAATGGAACATGATGCACCACGATTACCTGGAGCAATGTTGCGTAGATATTGATGGGGTGTTGTGTATCGATCCGACCGAAGATGAAAATGACGACGGCCCGAATTATGAGAAATTCTTGAGTAATGTTGATCCTTTTTTCCGGCCTACCAAAACCATTGGTTATCTGGTTACGAATCGGCTGGAAAAGTACCGGGGGCTTACCGAAGCTTGGCTCGCGAAACACAATATTAAGTATAATAAATTAATTATGCTGAACCTGCCTAATAAACAGGCGCGGCTGGACGCTAATAACCACGGCGGCTTTAAAGCCGATGTTTACCGAAAATACGGTATACTATTTATTGAAAGCTCTATTTGGCAATCGCAGCATATAGCAGAAGCAACCGGCAAACCCGTTTATTGTGTTGATGCCCGCAAGATGATTTATCCCTCTGCTTTGAACGAGAAAAAAGCCACAATGAGGCGCCTCCCTTCCGCTATTATGAATAAATTAAAAGCTATGTGGTCTAATTAAAAGAAGTTTCCGTAACTTCTATATGCTTGCTATAAAAAAGCTTGTAAGATGCTTGTGTTTGTTTAAGCAATTTTAAGATTTTATTATATGTATTCTGAACAGATTAGGTTGAGAAATCTTAGATGGAAGCTTTGGTTTTGAAATACATTTAGGGAGATGTTTTTACAATAAAATTATGCCATTTACATTTGCGCATCCGGCAGCTGTTTTACCCCTAAGTTACCTGCCTGGTAAATGGCGATCCATGACGGGGTTGATTATTGGTAGTATGGCGCCCGATTTCGAAAAGTTTATACGGATGCGAGCTTATGATAATTACAGCCATACCTGGGAAAGTATTTTTTACTTTAATCTTCCTTTATCGCTTCTGCTTTCTTTTTTATTTCACCTGATTGTTCGTAATCAACTAATAGATCATTTGCCTACTTTTTTGCACGAACGTTTGGCAAGTTTCAAAGATTTTGATTGGAGGCAGCATTTTAAAAAGCACTATGCTATTATAATTTTATCCGTTATTGTGGGGACGCTTTCCCACATACTTTGGGATGCTTTCACCCACCATGATGGCCGTTTTGTGAGGTGGTTTCCGATATTAGCCGAAAGAATATACTTTGGCAGGTTCAGAATAGCTGTATATGATTTTCTGCAGCATCTAACTTCTCTTTTAGGCGGTTTGGTAGTGCTGTATGCTTTATTTATACTTCCCCGGCAAAAGGTAAAGCAACAAGTAGACGGAAAATTAAAGTATTGGGTTGTTTTAACAATTGTAGCCTTTATAATAGTGGTAATCCGTTATATTTATGGTTATCACCTCCGCTACCTGACCAACCTGGTAGTCTCGGTTATTGGGGCAGGATTTCTTAGCTTGCTTCTAACTTCTTACGTTTATAGCAAATTCAACTCTTTACGTAATTCAGTGCCTAATACCTAATAAAAGTACTGGAAGCCGATATAATACCTGATTTTCGATACCTCCGGGCTTACATTATGCTGAGCTTAATTTACTTCCGGTGGAGAAGGGTTGGCAAGTAGTAATCTTTTACTTCTTAAAGCAGTCTATAAAAAACCAGGTAGGAGCTTGAAAGATACTAGCTAGGTATAAATTAGCAGATGGTTTAACCTTGATTTGGTAACCTGGCCTAAATAGTTTGCCAGGAACGTCAGCAAACATGTGTACTTTCAATATATTGGGGGGCAGTAGGAGCTTACTGCCGGTTGATAAGCATTTTGGTGTAGATTTTCAATACTTGCGGATAAAGAGTTAAATTATTGGCCAGAGATAGGGCCGTTTTGATCTGGGTATGGGCACTGGCTTTATCATGATTTAAATGCCAAAGCTGGTTTGCCAGGCGAAGACCATAAGCTGCATAAAACTTTTTTGATTTCTTTAAAATACTTTGGCGTTGGTTTTCTGGTAAATACTGTTGAATATAGGCCATGACCCGGGTTAAATCATGTAAGTGCTGGCCCGATAAAAATTTTTGTCCCGATATAGAGCTAATGTGTTTGCGGTAATCGGCTAAAATTTCCGGGGTATAAGCTATCGGATAGTTATGGGCAATCCGTACCCACATCTCCCAATCTTCTCCGTAAGTTACGCCGTAAAATCCACCCATTTTTTCGTATACTTCCCGGCGCACCGTTACCGCTACATACTGCATGCGTTGGTATTCCGCTATTTTTAAAAGCCAGTTGGGTAAAATGCCATCGGTTGTTATTTCGGGCCGCTGGTCATAAATTTTATCACCTTTTCCGTCCACGTAGTTAAACCGGCAATAAGCAGCCCCCGCCTCCGGAAATTGTTGAAAGAGGAAACTTATTTTATCGTAATAACCCGGTAATACCCGATCGTCACCGTGCAAGAGGTGTACGAGCTGGCCTTGCGCCCGATGCAGACAAGTTTCAAAATTACGCAAACTACCCACGTTTTCGGGTTGGCGAAAATATTTAACCCGGCCCTGGCCCACTTGTTGTACAATTGCCTTTACGTCCGCGTCGGTACTGGCATCGTCTATTACTTCTATTTGCATAGCAGTTTCCGCAGAAGCCTGTTGCAAAACACTTTGCAGGGTTTCGGGTAAATATTCCGCACAATTATAAACCGGTATCATAACCGACCAGAGAGGCCGCTCCCTGGTTGGCGCAAGGGCGGGAATAACAGGCGGATACATTGGAATTCGGTCGGGCATAAAAAATAAAGAATTACCAATAAAAGAAGGGCTATTGCAATTAGAATAGTTATAGCAGTAGTGCTGGGCAAACTTATGACTTTTTCGGGAAAATGCCGCTATACAAGGCTTTTTCTTTATAGAAAATGAAGTTTTATGCGTAGAATTAGGTTCTGGTAGTTAAGTAGTATTTCTAAAGCTAGTACCTATATTCACTTCATGTTACGCAAAAGAAATATTATCAGGTAACATTTGCTTTTTAACACAGTTCATTCTGGAAGGTTCTATTTGGTTTACGGCAAAATAGATCCTTCCGGAATTCTTTGAATTCTTCCAGGATGTCAAGAGTGGGCTCATCTAAGTTTACCAACCTTTGTTTTGCGTAACGTCAGATTCACTTCATAAAAACCATAATAAACAAAGTTGGTGTTTAATCAGCAAAATAAGGAGTTGGGTTAAATAACCAGCAAAATATTTTGATCCTAATTAAGTAGGAATACCTAGCCTTATTGCTAAGGCGATAGTACGGGTATTTATATTTTAAATGATGCCAGAATAAGATTATTTAGTTTGCAGGCCCTCCGGAAAAATGCTGTATATTTGCGTTCTTGATTGGATAATCACTTACCGGTAAGCAATTATAGTATTTATAAGCCGGAGAGAATATAATCTGCCTGAAGGAACAGCCAACACGAATACTATTAAAACAAAAAACAGAACATGTCTTGGTTTAGAAGAGTAGAAAAAGGAATCGTAACTCCCACGGAACAAAAGAAAGAAACGCCGGACGGATTATGGTATAAATGCCCTTGTTGTAAAACGGTAATTAATACTACCGAGCATAAAAAGAACCTATATGTTTGCCCTAAATGTGAATTTCATCACCGGATAAACTCCGCCGAGTATTTCGAAATTTTATTTGATAACAACTCTTTTGAAGAATTAGATGTTAATCTGAGTTCTTCCGATCCACTCCACTTCACCGATACGAAACCTTACCCCAAGCGTATTGAAGTTACACAGGAAAAAACCGGTTTAAACGATGCCGTACGTACTGCCCACGGTAAAATAAACAACCTGGATATTGTAATTGCCTGTATGGATTTCTCTTTTATTGGTGGATCGATGGGGTCGGTAGTAGGAGAGAAAATTGCGCGAGCCATTGATTTTGCCCGTCAGCATCATTTTCCTTTTTTAATGATTTCCAAATCGGGAGGCGCCAGAATGATGGAGGCGGGTTTTTCGCTCATGCAAATGGCTAAAACTTCGGCTAAATTGGCTTTGTTAGCCGAAGCAGGCGTACCTTACATTTCCTTGTTAACCGATCCGACTACCGGTGGTGTAACGGCTTCTTACGCCATGCTCGGCGATTTTAACATCTCGGAACCAGGTGCTTTAATCGGCTTTGCCGGCCCGCGCGTAATAAAAGAAACTATTGGTAAAGAACTGCCCAAAGGTTTTCAGAGTGCCGAATTTGTATTGGATCACGGCTTCCTGGATTTTATTGTAAACCGTAAAGAAATGAAGCAAAAGCTAACAGATTTGCTTTCTATGTTAAGCCAGTCCCTAACTAAGTTAGAAACCGCGCAACCGGTAAAAACAGTTTCTATCCGTAAAAAAACGTTAAAAGCATAATTTTCTTACCCATTAAAGTAGCTATCAGCCCCTTAATCTAAGATATAAGGGGCTCGCTAACTTTTGCCCGAGAAATTATTTTTCTTTTCCCGGAAAACTGGTCTGAATTTTGAAGTTGTATAATATATAATATTCTAAATATTTATAAACATTTTTCTTTATTTCAAGTATTATTGTTCAAGTTAACCAACTCAAATTATTTCTTAAAACTAAATTGCTATGAAAATTGCTAAAAGTTTATTCTCATTTTTGCTGGCCAGCAGCATTCTCTTTTCTTCTTGTAAATCAACCAATCCATATAGCACTTCTAACGACAGCACTACCCGAAATCCGGACGAACAGCGCGATCCGAACCGGACTGCCCGTGGCGGTGCAATTGGTGCCGGCGCCGGTGCCGTTTTGGGGGGTATAATAGGTAAAGTTGCTGGTAAAAGTACAGCTGCTGGTGCCATTATTGGTGCCGCAGTAGGTGGTACTGCTGGTGCGGTAATCGGCCGTCGGATGGACAAACAAGCCGAAGAATTACAGAAGGACATGAAAAATGCCAAAATAGAACGGGTTGGAGAAGGCATTAAAATTACTTTTGCTTCCGGTATTCTATTTAATACCAATTCGGCTGACCTGCAAGGTGGTTCTATTTCGGACATTAACACCCTGGCCGAAACCCTAAAAAAATACAATGATACCAACGTAATTGTTGAAGGCCATACCGATAACTCCGGTACGGATGCCATTAACCAGCCGCTTTCAGAAAACCGGGCACGTTCCGTGGCCAGCCAGTTGCAGGCACAAGGAGTAGAGGCTTCCCGCGTTACTACCCAAGGTTTTGGTTCTTCAGTTCCGGTAGCTGATAACACTACTGAATACGGCAAACAGCAAAACCGCCGCGTTGAAGTGGCCATTATTGCTAATGAGAAACTGAAAAAAGCAGCTGAAAAAGGTACTATTAAGTAAAAACTTTTTGCATTATATATTAAAAGGCCAGCTAAACAGCTGGCCTTTTTTTATGCTCTGAGTTCCGGCGTAAAAACTACTAAAAATAATTATTCCCTAATCCCGCACCAAGGTAGCAAAAATGGTGCAGTTGATAATATGTTTATATGTAAGCAATTGCTACCCTCAGGATCAGTAAAGACTGTGACTGGTAATCACATCATATATCTAAAAAACTATTATTTTTTATGCCAGCTTGTTGCCGTTAAGCGGGCTGTTACCGAAAATGCAAGAGCAAACTTAACTGTACTTAAATAACTGTTATGTGAGGTTAATAGAGGTAATAGCACCTTACTCTCAAACAAGTGAAAGTGTGTTGCCGGCTATTTAACGGTGAATGAAAATTGGCCGAAAAGTTAGTGCAGCGCGCCGGAGCTAATTATTAATTTTATTATCAAATAGGCCGTTCATTTCTGCGCAGGAAAAAAGTAAATAACAATATTAATAAAGCTCCTCCGACCGCTAAAGCCATGTCTTTCTGAGCATCCCATAAATCGCCCTGCATTCCTAAAAAGGCAGGCCCTTGCGTGGGGAAAAAGATATCCGCTACTATCCATTCTACAATTTCGTAGAGAGCACCTAATGCTAAGGTGAGCACAATAGGAATGAGGTAGGTGAGCCAAGCCGGCATTTTAATTTTATCCCGGCCTATTTCGTGCATGGGATAAGCCAGTAAAAAACCAAATCCGAAATGAACCAGCCGATCGAAGTGATTGCGTTGCAGGTGCAACAAATCTTTTAGCCAAAATCCAAAGGGGTTTTCGGAATAAGTATGTTGGCTGCCATAAACATGCAGCATCAGAAAAATAAAAATAAAAGTTACTGACCAGGTAGAAAAACGGTGCCAGCGGTAGAGAAAATACAGTAAAATCAAAAAAGGCAAGGTTAAGGTATTTTCCAGAAGCCAGTTAACGAAATTACTAGTTGTAAAACCAGTATAGAGCCAAAATATAACAAATAAAACGCCATACAGCAGAATAAATGGCGATCCGCTGTAACTTACAAAACTTTTTCGGCTTTCGGCATAAAGAGGCATAAGGCTTATGTTAGCTCTTTTTAAAACAGAAAAAGTATTTGGTTTGTTTTATCTATTTTGCTGGTTTTTCTATATTTTCAAGTATTTGCCTAATCATAATAACTATACTTAAGTTTAAATTTTTATGAATAGCTGATCAAAGCTTAGATCATCTTTTTAAAAACAAGCCGTAAAATCTCCGAATATTTTGGTACAAGATAAGAACGGAATACGAGCAGGTATTTGATTTGTGAAAATTTATGCATGGAATCTAAATACCGCATTTTAAGATTAAAGAAACCGACACGTTATATATTTAGAATAAAATACTACTTTTATCATTTATTTGCTTCCGGAGGGGGTAAGCCTACTTCAAAATACGTTTGAATATAGTTTAATTTTTGTAAAGAAAGATATGTTTATTGCCTTAAGTACCTTTACCATTGCCAATGATTTAGCACCCCAGGTGAAAGAAGCTTTTGTAAACCGCCCGCACCTGGTTGATGCGGCACAAGGTTTCGAGCGAATGGAAGTATTCTGCCCCCAGGATAACCCGAACGAAATCTGGCTGATGACATACTGGACAAACGAAGAAAGTTACCAGACCTGGTACAAAAGCCATCAGTATAGCGACTCGCACGAAGGTATCCCGAAAGGATTAAAACTGGTTCCCCGGAGCACCCAAATTCGTTTTTTCTCTCATATTGCCGGGTAAAAATACTTTAGGTTAACTTTAAGATCTATAACAGTAGGTCTTTGCTGTTTCGTTCGTACTTAACCTAATATATTGACCATATGCAATTTAAATTAACAAACGGCCTAGCCTATTTCATAAGCTAATCAGTTTAGGTGCTATAAGATACAATTAAAAGAAACTAATCATCCTCATAATCCAGGCCCATCAATTTATTGTAAACCTGTTGGAGTTCCGCAAAAGCGTGTTGGTTGCCTTCTTGCCGGCTGATTTGCATTCCTTTCTTGTAAATTTTTTCGGCCTGATCTTTTTCACCTATTTGTTCGTACAGTTTTCCGGCATGATAGTAAGTGCCCACGTAGTTTTCGTGATTAGCTAACAATATTTCATAGTAGTAACGGGATTTTTCAATATCGATTTTTAAAAACTCGGTGGCAATCGCATAAATTGTGAAAGGATCGTTCGGGTCTTCTTTATAAAATTCAAAAAGTTGATCTAATCGGGAAGGGTTCATTTCTATTTGATTTAAAATTATTTAACTTCGCCCAAAATTATAGGTATAAAACCATATTTTACTTATGAAAATATTAGTTTGTATAAGTAACGTACCGGATACCACTGCTAAGATTAGTTTTACGCCTGATAATAAGGCTTTTAATACGGCTGGCGTTCAATTTGTGATTAATCCTTACGATGAATACGCTTTAACCCGGGCCATAGAGCTCAAAGAAGCGCAGGGTGGTACCGTAACGGTTATTAATGTGGGAGAAGCTGATACGGAAGCTAACATCCGGAAAGCATTAGCTATCGGCGCCGATAATGCCATCCGGGTAAATGCCAAGCCAACTGATGCTTTTTTTGTGGCGCAGCAAATTGCGCATTATGCCCAAGAGGGAGCGTATGATTTAATTTTGATGGGGAAGGAGTCCGTAGATTATAATGGTTTCCAGGTGCATGGTATGGTAGCCGAAATTTTAGGTATATCGGCCATTACCCCGGCTGTTAAATTAGACGTAAACGGCAATACGGCTACGCTGGAACGCGAAATAGAAGGAGGGAAAGAAGTTATTTCTGTAGTATTACCTTTGGTGGCCAGTTGCCAGCAACCCATGAGCGAGCCCCGGATACCCAATATGCGGGGTATTATGACGGCCCGCACCAAGCCCTTGAAAGTAGTAGAACCAGTAGGGGCCGAAGCTAAAACTATTTTTGAAAGTTATAGCCTGCCAGAGAAAAAGACCGGGGTAAAATTAATTGATCCGGCAAACGCCGAAGAGTTAATCCGGTTATTAAGAAATGAAGCGAAAGTAATTTAAGAACATGTCTGTTTTAGTTTTAATCGAATGTGCGGATGGGCAGGTAAGAAAATCGTCTTTAGAGACGGCTTCTTATGGTGCGCAGGTAGCCCAAGCTATGGGTACCGAGGCGGTAGGACTGGTTATAGGTGATGTACCGGTCGACGAACTGCAGCTGTTGGGTCGTCAGGGCATGCAAAAAGTATATCTTTGCAATAATGCTAATTTAAAAGATTTTGTGCCGGGTGCTTTTGTAAAGATTATTGCCCAGGCCGCGCAAACGGTAAATGCCCAGGTAATTATTTTAGCCAATAGCAATATTGGTACGGCTGTAGGTTCACGCTTAGCCATTCGTTTGGGAGCCAGTTTGGTTACCAATGCTGTTGCCTTGCCCGAAATAGATGGCAATACATTTAAAGTAAAGAAGAGCGTTTTTTCCGGTAAGGCTTTTGCCGAGGTGGTTTTAACTGCTGATTTAAAAATTATTGCCGTTAAGAAAAATGCGGTTGATATAATAGAACAGGAAGGTACGGCGGAGATAGCAACTTTAAACGTAGACTTAGCGGCAGCTGATCTGATTGGTGCTCCCCAGGAAACTATCCGGGCTACCGGCGAGGTATTGTTAACCGAAGCGGATGTAGTGGTATCGGGTGGCCGGGGGTTGCGCGGACCGGAAAACTGGCATTTGATAGAGGATTTAGCGAAAGCTTTGGGAGGGGCTACTGCTTGCTCTAAGCCGGTAGCTGATTCGGGCTGGCGCCCGCATCATGAGCACGTAGGCCAAACCGGCATTACCATTAGCCCTAATTTGTACGTGGCTGCGGGTATTTCTGGGGCTATCCAGCATTTAGGTGGGGTTAACTCTTCAAAGGTAATTGTCGTTATAAACAAAGATCCGGAAGCCCCTTTTTTCAAAGCCGCGGATTACGGCATAGTTGGTGATGTAGCCGAGGTATTACCCAAATTAACCGAAGCCGCAAAAGCTTTGAATAGATAAAAGATACTGTGAAAAAGATTCAGTTAGAAATTTTAGGTTTATCGTCGAGCCAGTCGCAGACAGGTTCTTTTGCCTTGGTATTAGGAGAAAAAGATGGCAATCGCCGTTTACCAATTATTATTGGCATGTTCGAGGCCCAATCAATTGCTATACAAATAGAGAAAATTAGCCCTAACCGGCCGCTTACCCACGATTTGTTTAAATCCTTTGCGCAGCACCTGCACGTTGCCATCCATGAGATTCTGATATCGGATCTAAAAGAAGGCGTATTTTATTCTAAAATTGTATGTTCGGACGGTGATCGCCAGTTTGAATTAGATGCCCGTCCTTCTGATGCTATTGCGATTGGTTTGCGTTTTGGGGTACCCATTTATACCGTAGAAAGTGTATTATCGGAAGCCGGTATTATTTTGAGCGACCTGGAAGACGAGGAAGAAGAAACTGATGAGTTAGAAACCTCTACACCCAGCAGTAGTACCTACCAGGCCGAAAGTAAAAGTAACCTGCGGGATGTTTCGGTTGATGAATTAAATAAATTGCTGGATGATGCCCTGGAAAAAGAAGATTACGAGCGGGCCGCTAAAATCCGCGATGAGTTAAACAAACGCAATTAATTTGCTTTAATACCAAGGTAAAACTATAATAAAAGCCTGTATGAAAATACAGGCTTTTATTATACCAATGTATCCGGACCGGTATAGGGATTGCGGGTTTGCCCGTTATTTAAGTTGCCTTCCTGCGAATTTACGGTATTTAGTTCTTCTTTACCACGTTCATCCGCAATGGTAGATAACTCATCCAGGCTGCCCAGTTCATCGTCAACTTTTTTAGCGGCTTTCATCAGGCTACTGGCAAAAATAAACTCCTGGAGTTCTTTTACAGTTGTATCCATAATGTTTTCGCGGGTGCCTTCCCATAACTTGTTGCCTTTGTGCATAAACATAATATTATCCCCGATTTCCATTACCGAGTTCATGTCGTGGGTTACTATCACGGTAGTAATATCGTATTCCTGGGTAATCTCGTAAATCAGTTCATCTATTTTAATAGACGTTAAAGGATCCAGGCCGGAGTTAGGTTCATCGCAGAATAAGTAACTGGAGTTAGGCGCAATAGCCCGGGCTATACCCACCCGTTTTTTCATACCACCGCTAATTTCGGATGGCATTTTCTTGTGGGCATTTTCTAAACCCACCCGTTTCAGACAAAAATCAACGCGGTCTTTTCTTTCGCCTTTACTCATGGGGGTAAGCATACGCAGCGGGAATTCTACGTTTTCTTCTACCGTCATGGAATCGAAAAGGGCACTGCCCTGAAAAAGCATCCCAATTTTACGGCGTATTTCTTGTTTCAAATCTAATTTATTGTTGGTAAATACCTTGCCATCGTACGTTATGCTGCCAATATCAGGCTTAATTAAACCCACTATGCATTGCAGCAAAACACTTTTACCGGTACCGCTGGCGCCCAGCAACAAATTTGTTTTACCGGATTCGAAGATACCCGATATGCCGTTGAGTACCTTGGTGCCGTTAAATGATTTATGTATGTTATGAATTTCTATCATGATTATATTAGTTAAAAGTTATTGGTCAATGGTCCATAATCCACGGTCCACAGCTTTATCTTACAACAGTCACCAACATCATGTTTAGCCTGCTTGTGACTGTTAATTCTAATTATTAAGATTTTAAACTTTGGACTATGGTCTATCGACTATCGACTAAAGTAGTACTTGCGCGCAAACAAAATCTGCAATCAGCACGGCAATAATACTGTTGGTTACCGCATTGGTACTGGCGGTTCCTACCTCTAAAGCGCCGCCCTTGGTATTATATCCCTGATAAGCAGATATAGAAGAAATCAGGAAAGCAAATACTACTGATTTAATCAGAGCAAAAACTATATTGTAAGGAATAAAAGTATCCCGAATACCTTCTATATATTCCTGTCCCGAAAGGGCTCCGCTTAATGAGCCGGCAATGTAACCACCCGAAATAGAAAGTGTCATGGCTATAATAACCAAAAGCGGAAACATAAACATGGCCGCCAATACCTTGGGCAATACCAAATAAGAAGCAGAGTTTATACCCATCACTTCCAAGGCATCTACTTGTTCGGTTATCTGCATGGTGCCCAAGCCGCCCGCTATATTAGAACCTACTTTACCAGCTAGTACAATAGAAGTAATGGTTGGTGCCAACTCGAGAATAGTCATTTCCCGTACCATAAACCCGATGGTAGATCTGGGAATAAGGGCGCTGGTGAGATTATAAGAAATTTGGACGCAGGTTACCGCACCGATGAAAGTAGCCACAACCGCCACAATAAAGATAGAGTTAACCCCTATAATAATGGCTTCATCTACGGTACGACTTAATAAAATGGAAAAAGATTCGCCCCGGACTAAAAGGGTTTTCATGAATAAAATAAATCGGCCAAAAGTTTTCATACTGGGCTTATACAAACGCCTGATTGGCGCCTTGAAGTTTCAAATGATTATATTACGTACAAAATCAAAAAATATATAAGTATATGCAAAAATATATATTAGTGACCGGCGGAACGAAAGGAATTGGGCGTGCCATCATCGAAAAGTTTGCCGCCGATGGCTTTCATATTATTACTTGTTCGCGCCATGAAAACGACCTCCGTAAACTAAAGTTAGAGATAGAAGAAAAGTATACCTTCTCGAAAGTTTTATACCAAACTACGGACGTGAGCGATCGGATAGCGGTAGAGGGTTTTATTAAATTTGTGCAAAAACTAAATGTAAAGATTGATGTGCTGGTGAATAATGCCGGGGTCTTTATACCGGGCAAAATAACCGAAGAAAATAGCTTAGCCCTCGACCACATGATGCAGACAAACCTGTACAGTGCTTATGCAATAACCAAAGGTTTAGTAACAGATATGATCAAACGAAAATCCGGACATATTTTCATGATGTGCTCTACCGCCAGTATTACAGCTTATACCAATGGCGGCTCTTATTGCGTCTCTAAATTTGCTTTGTACGGTCTAACGCAAGTTTTGCGGGAAGAACTGAAAAGGGTAGGGGTAAAGGTAACAGCAGTACTGCCGGGAGCCACTTTAACCGCCAGTTGGGAAGGAGTAGACTTGCCCGTGGAACGTTTTTTAAAACCGGAAGACGTAGCTTCGGCCATTAGTAATGCATATTGTATGAGTGCCGGTGCGGTAGTAGAAGAAATCTTGATCCGGCCCCAATTAGGCGATATTGAAAGCTAACAATTTAAAGTAAAGTTTTAGATTGTAATTCATATATTATTGGAGGATAAATATATGTGGAAAATTATTAAATTAAAGGTTTAATTTCTAAATAAGATAATTATTACGAGGCTGCTGGTATTTTAACCAATGCTAAAATAAATAGCATTGAAATTTGTGCAACAAGCTTTAACTCTAATTAAAAATAGAGGCTTTAGCAACATAATTTGAACTTAGGATTGTAAATGAGGTGAAGAAAAGCTGCGGTTTTTAGGTAATAACTTCAATCAGATTATAACTTAAAGGCTACATAGAGCAATCGTAGTTGCTGATTTTTTGCTTGAAGAAAGATGTTAAAATGGCAGATAAAGATTGGTGAAAGGCACAACCGGTGGCCTTTAGTAGTAATCTGCTTATCTTAAAGATTTAAGTAAGTAGAAGGACTAAATGCAACTAAAATTGCCAAAATCAGTGCTCTTATATGAGCCTGATTTTGGCAATTTTTGATACAGAATGCCGATACATTGGAATTAATTATATGAAGTAGATGCCTTGAAAATATTATAATTTAAATGAAAAGTATTTAGGGCAATTATTAAGAGTAGATAGATTCTATGGTATTCTTAACTAATCTGTATTTGCTAGCTTGTAAGAAAAGTAAGCAGTAAGATTTTTGCTTTTAGACTTAATCAATTTCATTATCCTGCGGGTGTATAATGGAAGCTGCTTTTATCAAATTTGATGTTCTTATCCGCCTTAATATTTTGTTGCCGCTTGTTACAAGAACGATCCAGATTAAAAAGCAGTAGATGAATTTGAGGTATTAGAAGTATTGTGGATTTATAATCTAATTATCCTGCTTAAAATGGTACTTGTTACAAAAGAGAAACGCAAGGTATAAACCGCAATTAATAGTATATTTGCACGTTTTCGGAGAGATATAAATCTGGAAAATCTAAAATGTCGGTTGAAGTTAAAAATTTAACAAAACTGTTTGGAAGCCAACGTGCTGTCGATAATATTTCTTTTCGGGTAGATAAAGGTCAGATATTGGGTTTTCTGGGGCCAAATGGCGCCGGTAAATCCACTACCATGAAAATAGCTACCTGTTACTTGCCGCCTTCGGCAGGCACTATTTTGGTAAATGGCTATGACGTTTCGGAAGCACCGGTGGCGGTGCGCCGGCAGGTAGGCTATTTGCCGGAGCATAACCCGCTTTACCTGGATATGTACGTGAAAGAATACCTTTACTTTGTAGGCAACTTACACGGGCTAAAAGGAAAATATTTGCAGACGAGAATAAAGGAAATGGTTGAGTTATGTGGCTTAACCGTGGAGCAAGGAAAAAAGATCGGGTCTCTATCGAAAGGTTACCGGCAACGGGTGGGATTGGCGCAAGCCCTCATTCATAATCCGGAAGTACTAATTCTGGATGAACCTACTACCGGTTTAGATCCGAACCAGATTCAGGAAATCCGGTCGCTTATTAAAATGGTAGGCCAGAAGAAAACGGTTATTTTTTCCACGCACATCATGCAGGAAGTTTCCGCTATCTGCGATCGGGTAGTTATTATCAACCGGGGTACTTTAGCGGTGGACAGTACCGTTAGTGACCTGGAAAGCTTACACAAAGGGGAAATACACACCATTGCGGAGTTTGAAAGTGCCATAGATGCGGCTGTTTTGCAAAGCATTCCGCATATACTGGGCGTAGAAACTTTACCTCAGCATAGATACCGGTTGCGCTCCCAGCCTGGGAAAGATATCCGGTCTGCGGTCTTTGGTTTAGCTGCAAGCCATAATTGGAGCCTGATTGGCTTACGTCAGGAAGAAAATTCTTTAGAAAAAATATTCCAGCAATTAACGAGTTAAATAAATTAGAAATTAAAAAATTTTAGATTATAAAATATAGGCACTTAAGGAAGTTTTAATCCAGCGCGCCATTTTAAATTTCTAATCTATAATTCATAATAAAAAACCATGTTTGCAATTCTGCAAAAAGAAATAAATAGTTTTCTTAATTCTATGATTGCCTATATTGTAATTGGGGTTTTCCTGGTTGCAATCGGGCTTTTTATGTGGGTTTTTCCGGATACCAGTGTGCTGGAGTATGGGTACGCCGATATGCAAACGCTATTTAGTATGGCACCTTGGGTGTTCTTGTTTTTAATTCCCGCCATTACCATGCGTTCTTTTTCGGAAGAAAAAAAGGCCGGCACCATGGAGTTACTTTTAACCAAACCATTAACGGACTTGCAGTTAATATTGGGTAAATACTTCGCCTGCCTGTTACTGGCATTATTGGCGCTGGTACCCACGCTGCTTTATTATTATAGTGTTTATGCTTTGGGTAATCCGGTGGGTAACATCGATTCGGCGGCGGTCACGGGTTCTTATATCGGACTCATTTTTCTGGCGGCAATTTTTACCGCCATTGGTATCTTTGCTTCTGCTATTACCGAGAACCAAATTATTGCTTTTATTCTGGCCGTATTTCTTTGTTTTCTTATTTATAATGGCTTAGATTATATTGCTTCTGTAGATGTGTGGGGGAATATTTCTTATATAATCAGCTACTTGGGCATTGCTTTTCATTATAATGCTTTAAGCAAGGGCTTAATCGATTCCCGCGATATTCTTTATTTCTTAAGTGTAATTGTGCTGATGGTGTTGGGTACTAAGCTGGTGTTGGAGAGCAGAAAATGGTAGAAGAAAACAAACCGGATTTATCCTCGCGTAAAAAGAAGGACCTGACGCTTTTCCTGGTTCTGATAGGAGTAATACTGTTGCTGAATGTGCTGCTGGCCCACAGTTTTTTTCGGATAGATTTAACCGAGGATAAGCGTTACACCATTGCGCCTGCCACCAAACAACTATTAAGAAACCTGAACCAGGATATCACCATTGATGTGTACCTGGCGGGTGATTTTCCTACCCGCTTTAAACGGCTGCAAAATGGCGTGCGGGAAACCTTAGATGAGTTTGGAGTTTATTCCGATCATATCCGCTACAACTTTATTGACCCCAGCGCCAATACCGATGAAGCAAAGCGCAACCAATATTACGAGCAGCTGGTTCGCAAAGGCATTCAGCCTACCAATTTATTTGCTACCGAAGGGGATAAGCGGGTAGAAAAGCTAATTTTTCCGGGTGCGATTGTATCGAGCCAGGGCAAAGAAACGCCCGTAGTGTTATTGAAAGGTAATAAAGCTGCTTCTGCTGATGAACAGCTCAACCAATCCATCGAGGGCCTGGAATTTGAATTAGCTTCCGCTATACGGCAGTTAACGCGTAAAGTAAAAAGACGCATCGGGTACATTGAAGGCCATGGTGAACTAAGTACTTTGGAAACGGCCGATTTTATTACCTCCTTGCAAAAGAATTACGATGTATACCGGGTAGATTTAAACAAAATATCGGATCTGAAAGCTTTAGATGCCATTGTAATTGCCAAGCCCTTGCTAAGTTATTCGGAGCCGGAAAAATATAAAATAGATCAGTTTATAGTGGCTGGAGGGAAAGCCTTATTCTTAGTTGATCCGGTTAATATTGCTTTAGACAGCATCCGGACCGGCGGAACCGTGGCTTTGCCTTTAGATTTAAACCTGCAGGATTTATTGTTTCGCTACGGGGTACGCATTAACGGCAACTTAATTCAGGATATTAATTCCGGGCAGATTCCCATGGTAGTGGGTAGGATGGGTAACCAGCCGCAGACCCAAATGATGAATTGGAAATACTACCCGGTTATAAACGGTTTCAGCCAGCACCCGATTACCCGTAATATGGACGCCGTTTACGCTAAATTTATCAGCACCATCGATACGGTTCGGGCCCGGGGTATTCGCAAAACACCGCTCATGGTAAGTTCCCTGTTTTCGCGGGTAGTGGCCGCACCATTAGAAGTAAGCCTGGATGAGGCCCGCTTGCCTGTCGATCCGAAACAATACAATGCCGGTCCGCAGGCGGTAGCTTATTTGTTAGAAGGTAATTTTCAGTCGGTATTTAGAAACCGGCCCTTACCGGCTGGTATTACAGCTAACCGGGTAGCGGCGGCCAAGCCTTCTAAAATCGTGGTGGTTTCGGATGGCGATATTATTCGCAACGATGTGGACCCGAAAACCCAGCAGCCTTTCCGCCTGGGCTTCGACCGGTATTCGCGCGCTACCTTCGCCAATAAAGATTTCTTATCCAATACCATTGATTTCTTATTAGACGAATCGAACCTGATTTCCCTGCGCACCAAAGAAATTAAGTTGCGGCCCTTAAACCGGGTGAAGGCAAAAGAAGAAAAAAGCAAATGGCAGTTAATCAACTTGGTTTTACCGCTGGTTTTACTCTTTCTTTTCGGCCTGATTCGCTATTACCTGCGCAAGCGTAAATACGAATCTGCTACTTCCTAGACGGAGTTGTTTTTTCTAAAGTTTATTCCGGAGAAATTTTAATAATTTCATAAATTTAGGCTAATTTGCTATCTCAAATACAGAAGCGGGTTGCTGACCGGGCAATTTTACTTTTTTGTAAAAACGCTTTTGCTGTATACCAGAATTTATCAGATACTTTTTTAAAATTATAAACGACTGATCGGAATGAAATTTATTGTATCGTCTTCGGCTTTATTGAAACAGCTTCAGAGTATTAATGGAGTAGTAGCCAATAACCCGGTTGTGCCTATTCTGGAAAACTTCCTTTTTGAAATTAACGAAGGCACCTTAACCATTACGGCCAGTGACCTGGAAACTTCCATGATTACGGAGCTTCACGTGGAAGCCAAAGAAAATGGACGTATTGCCGCCCCGGCCCGTATTTTATTGGATACTTTAAAAAACCTTCCGGATCAGCCTGTAACTTTTACCATCGACGAAGAAACTTATTCCATTGAGTTAAGCTCAGCTAATGGCCGTTATAAGTTATCCGGAGAAAATGCGATGGATTTCCCGAAAGTACCGGTAGTACGGGGCAATAACTCCATTGAAGTACCCTCTAATTTGATGGCCCGCGCCATAAACAAAACAATTTTTGCCGTTAGTACCGATGAGTTACGGCCCGCCATGACCGGTATATTTGTGCAGCTGAACGAGAATAACATTACGTTTGTGGCCACCGACGGTCACCGTTTGCTACGTTATCGTCGTTTCGATGTGGCTACCGGTAACACCGCTTCTATTATTATCCCGCGCAAGGCTTTCACTTTAATAAAATCTACTTTGCCCTCCGAGCCTACTACGGTACGGGTAGAGTTTAATACTTCTAATGCTTTCTTCAGTTTCGATAATATCCGGATGGTATGCCGCTTAATTGACGAACGCTACCCGGATTACGAGAACGTTATTCCGGTGCAGAACCCGAATAAACTCGTAATAGACCGTTACGATTTATTAAGTTCTATCAAACGTATTTCTATTTACTCCAATAAAACAACTCACCAGGTACGGTTACGCATTGCCGGAAGTGAATTACATATTTCGGCTGAAGATCTTGATTTCTCCAACGAAGCCAACGAACGGCTGACGTGCCAGTACGACGGAGAAGATATGGAAATTGGTTTTAACGCCCGTTTTCTAATTGAAATGCTGAACAATATCGATTCGGATGAAATTACGTTAGAAATGTCCACCCCGAACCGGGCCGGTTTATTAATGCCGTCCAGCAATGATGCCGAAGAAAATATCCTGATGCTGGTAATGCCGGTAATGCTGAATAATTACGTTTAGTGTTCGATTGTTTGAAGTTTGATCGTTTAATTTTTGATGAAACTATAAATAAGAAAGGAGGCCAAAGCCTCCTTTCTTATTATCTAATATCCTAAACTTTTAAACCCGAATACCAAAACCGGAACCATTTAAAATCAAAAGATTGAAAGTCGAACAATCGCAAAACTAATTATTACCTTTACCGAAAATTAGATAATTAACTGACATGAAAAAATCAGAAATATATTTTAGCATTGCCCTGGACGATCAGCATGTACCGGAAGCCATAAGCTGGCGGGCTACGGATGCCGGGGAAGCTATTCAGTTTGCCAAGGCCATTAACGTATCCATCTGGGACCGGAACCAAGAAGGCACCATGAAGCTCGACCTTTGGACAAAAGATATGCCCGTAGAAGAAATGAAGCACTTTTACATTGATATTATTGGTTCTATGTCGCAGACCATTCGTACGGCTACCAACGATGAGGTAATGGCCACCAAAATGAAACAACTTTGCGAAGAATTAATGAAGCACCTGGAAGAAGAACAAAAGCAGTAAACAAAAAAGGTATAAAAGCAAAAAGCCTTCCCGGATAAGAGGAAGGCTTTTTTTATAGTTTATTTATGAGTTCTATTTAGAATCGTCGGGCCGGATAACGGCTTGTTTAGATCCCTTAGTAACTACCCTTTCATTGCCAATCGGTAAGGATGTAGGTTCTTTTTTGGCCGTAGCACTCGGAATTAAGCCAATTTTAGCGGCAAAATCCTTATCAAATTTATAATACTGACTGCGCGACGAGTAATAACTACTATACTGATCGGAGCTTAATATATTGGCCAGTTCATTATCTCTTTCTTTGCAAACTCCCAAACAGTTTTTATCAACAAGAGCCGGATCATTGGCGTATTTTGATTCGATGGCCATCATTTTGTTTACCTTGTCTTGGTTAATGGCCCTTAAACGGGAAGCCTGGAAGTTATTTAAACGTAATTCCCGGATCATCTGATTCGATAAACGGTTTGCCCGGGTAGTAGCCGGAGAATTATCCTGAGCTATGCTGCTGAAAGCAGTAACAAACCCCAGACAGGTCATCACAATTATCTTCTTCATAACTTTTCCTTTCTTAGTGGTTGTTCTGTTAATTTCTTTTAATCCTGATTCTTCAAGACATATAAATTTATATACGAATAATAATGCCAAAAAGCAGTTAGAAAAAGAAGTTTTCTTTATATTATTTAAAGAAGTTCAGGTAAAAGAAAAAGTCTAAACTAAAATAATCTGAAAAACAGGTAATTATTTTGAAGTTACCATTTATTCTTCCACATCATAGATTCTACCGGTTTGTCGGTTCTTGCGTTATACTTTGCCGAAGATTTCTGATTGTACAGGTTTTCTATTTGGCCGCGTACTTCAAAGTATATTAGTTGACCAATGGGCATTTTATAGTATACCCGAACCGGCTGCGTTACCGATATTTCCAGGGTCCAGGTGTTACAGAAGCCCACATCACCTTTACCGGCAGTTGCGTGTATATCAATACCCAAACGGCCTACGCTGGATTTCCCTTCTAAAAAAGGAACGTGGGCGTGCGATTCGGTATATTCTTCGGTTACACCTAAATACAAGGTGTTGGGTTGCAGTACAAAACCTTCTTCGGGAATCTCAAAAACACTGATTTCGTTGTGTTGGCGGGCATCAATTACGGCGTCTTTGTAATTTGCCAGGTATTTACCTAAGTGTACATCGTAGGAGTTAGTGCCCAGGCATGCCCTATCGTAAGGTTCAATTACAATGTTGCCTTTTTCAATTTCGGAAAGTATTTCCTTATCAGTAAGAATCATAAATGCAGTAAAAATACAGGAGTGTAAAGGTAATAAGAATAGGGCCAAGTGCCCCGGAAAATTGTAGCTAATGTTCTTTAAAAACAAGAAATCATCGGGGAGTAAACTTTAGTTAAAACTAAGGAGTTTACTCCCCGATGATTGATGATTTTCCCTGATAATGGTTATTACAGGTAGTTTTTTAGTTCTCTTAGAGATGCCAAATTAGCTTCCAGGTACTGATCGGCTAATTCGTCGGTAATGACCGTGGACAGGAATAAAGATTCGAATTGGGAAGGGGCCAGGTAAATACCGCGGTTGAGCATACTGTTGAAATAACGACCAAAAAGATCCAGGTTAGAAGTTTTCGCCGACTCAAAATCTTTTACTTCCTGCCGGGTAAAGAAAAGGCTGAACATAGAACCTACTTGGTTTATGGTAAAATTCATGCCTAAGGTTTGCATGTTATCCCGCATACCGGTAACCAGCTTATCCGAAATATTGTGCAGGTAATTGTATACTTCGTCGTGTTTACTCAGGAACTTAAGCATGATTACGCCGGCGGCCATGGCAATGGGGTTCCCGGATAATGTGCCGGCCTGGTATACGGGGCCGGCCGGTGCCACCACATCCATAATTTCTTTTTTGCCGCCGTAAGCGCCAACCGGTAAGCCCCCGCCAATAATTTTACCCAGGGTGGTCATATCGGGTGTAATGCCGTAAAGTTCCTGGGCACCGCCTTTGGCTAATCGGAAACCCGTCATTACTTCATCAAAAATAAGGATGATGCCGGAGCGGGTGCAAAGTTCCCGCAAACCTTCCAGAAAGCCGGGTGCCGGCGTCACCAGGCCCATATTGCCCGCTACGGGTTCAACAATAATGGCGGCAATTTGGCCTTCGTTAGCATTTACAATGTTTTCTACGGCTGCCAGGTTATTATAAGGAGCCGTTAAGGTATCCTGCGCTACCCCTTTGGTTACCCCCGGACTGTCCGGAACGCCTAAAGTGATAGCACCGCTACCCGCCGAAATTAAAAAGGAATCGCCGTGGCCGTGATAACAACCTTCAAATTTGATAATCTTGTCGCGGCCGGTATAGCCCCGCGCCACCCGAATAGCCGACATAGTAGCTTCAGTACCGGAGTTTACCAGCCGCACTTTCTCAATAGAAGGCACCATGCTGATAATCAGTTCGGCCATTTCTATTTCGCGTTCGGTAGGAGCGCCATAAGAAAAAGAATGAGGTAGCGCTTCTTTTATGGCATCCTGTATCATTTCGCAGGAGTGCCCCAGAATCATCGGCCCCCAGGAGTTAATAAAATCGAGGTATTGATTGCCGTCTACATCGTATAAATAAGCGCCTTTGGCTGATTTAATGAAAATCGGGTTACCGCCTACGGCTTTAAAAGCCCGCACCGGGGAGTTTACGCCCCCAGGAATAATTTTCTGGGCACGCTGAAATAAGTTCTGACTAGCAGTATGATTCATGTTGGAAATTTAAATGTGGTTTATTTAACTGATCTTACGCAAAATAACGGATAAATAGACTTAGATGAGCTCACTCTTGTCATCCTGGAAGGATCTATTTGGTTTTCGGCAAAATAGATCCTTCCAGGATGACGGTAATGGGCTCTTAGTCTTTTCAAATGTGTTTATATAAAAATTTGCGTAACGTCAGTTATTTAAATACCGGATTTACTACTGTTAGTTGCAGGTTATCCAGTTTTAAAAGCGGGACGTATTGGTTATCGTGCTGGGCACCGTAACCTATGCCTTGGTAAAAAACGCCCGAAATAGCGCCTTCGGATGGGAGAGAAGTATTAAACTTTGCCCCGTGGCGCGCCAAAATATTGCCGAAATAATAAATTAGGTCGAAACCGGTATACACATTTTCGAAGGGCGGTATGTTGAACCGGGAAACGTAATCTTTTTTGAAACTTTTTACCGTTTCCGAAGAAGTATCAACAAAATGCGGATGCAGAAAATATATTTCCTGTTCGTCTAATTGCTTTATACTAAACTGGCTCATTTCTAACCAGGAAGCATATGTTATTACCGGTAATTTCTTGTTTTGCCGTTCCAGCATACTCATGGTTGTATAAGCCACCGATACATTGTTGGAAGCTACCATCAAATGGCCCAAGGTGCTGAAATCAATACCGCTATACACGCCCGCCCCCGAGCTGGTGGGGCTCACCGGCTTCATAGTGGTAACTTTTCCCCCGCGCTTTTCAAATTCAGTTTTATACGCCTGGGCAAAAGTAATGTAATCCGGACTATTAGAGTACACCACTACAGCGGTTTTCTGCGGGAAATTATCATAAGCAAAATCAGCACTTTTACGCGCCTGGGTAGCAATAGAGGCATTAAATAAATACAGATACGGGTTATTTTTGATTAATGCCCCATCATCCGAAAGCGGGTTGATGGCAATTATTTGGTTCTGTTGGGCAAACCGCGTTATAATTTTACTTGCTGATTTATAAACCGGCCCAATCACCAAATCCATGGTGGCCAGTTCGGGTAAACCCAATACGGCTTTTACTTTGTTTGTATCGGCCGGAGCATCGTAGGTATATAAATTTACAATAATATTTTGTCTAGCCAGGGAATCTTTGGCTAGCTGCATGCCCGCGTATAAATCCATGGCAAACTTATTTTTGCGGAGCGTTTGTTCGCTGGTTTCGTCTAATTGAAAAGGTAGTAAAACGGCTACGTTGTATTCACCTTTTTTGCTCGCGGCTTCCTGCGGCTTATACTTTTTTTTATCTAATTTAAAGCGCGAGACAATTCTATCGAGGGTAGCTTTATCTTTTTCATCGTACCAGCCACCCATTAGTCTATCAGCGTAAGTTACGGCTAATTCTTTGTCATCCGGATTTTGCTCCACCAATGAACTCAGCTGCGCTTTATTGTAAATCCGGGCTAAGTAATTTTGTTTCATTGCCGCAACATCGTCAGCCATGTTAGACGATTTAATGACACGCAGCGTGTTTAGCGCCTTGGCATAATCATTTTGTTCAAAGGCGATATTAGCACTTATAAATTGAGCTTCATCCAGGTTTGTCCAGGTAGGGTATTGCTGGATAAGCTGGCTAATGCGGGCGTCAGCTTCTTTCAGCTTTTTAGCGTTCAGGGCCGCCACACTGTAAAAATATAAAGCTTCCGGGGCACTTTTGCTTTTCTGGTCGTTATTAAAAACCGGTGAAAGCTCCGCCATGGCTTGCTGGTATTTTTTCTGCTCCAGCAGTACTTTGCCATTGCTTACGTGCAGTTCTGCTTCTTTAGCAGTTTGGGCAAGCAGGGCAGTGGGGAAAAGCAAACATACCAGTATCCAAAAAACAAGCTTACTTTTTATAATAATTTTAGATTGCATATTTATTCCCATTCGATGGTAGCGGGTGGTTTAGAACTAATATCGTATACCACGCGGTTTACCCCTTTTACTTTGTTTATAATTTCATTCGAAATGTTGGCCAGGAACTCATACGGTAAATGCACCCAATCCGCAGTCATGCCATCCACGCTGGTAACGGCCCGCAAAGCTACTACGTTATCGTAGGTTCGTTCATCGCCCATTACGCCCACCGACTGCACGGGTAAAAGAATGGCACCAGCCTGCCACACTTGGTTATATAAATTATGTTTACGTAAGCCCTGAATAAAAATAGCATCTACCTGTTGCAAAGTATGTACTTTTTCCGGGGTAATATCGCCTAAAATCCGGATGGCCAAGCCCGGACCGGGAAAAGGATGCCGCCCCAGAATATTTTCGTCTATGTGGAGGGTTTTACCCACTAGTCGCACTTCATCTTTAAACAAAGTTTTGAGGGGTTCCACTACTTTTAGTTTCATAAAGTCCGGTAAACCGCCTACGTTGTGGTGCGATTTTATGGTAGCCGAAGGCCCTTTAACCGAAACTGATTCTATCACATCGGGGTAGATGGTGCCCTGCGCCAGCCATTTTACATCTTCAATCCGGTGGGCTTCGTCGTCGAATACCTGTATAAATACCTTCCCAATGGCTTTTCTTTTTTGTTCCGGATCGGTAAGGCCGGCCAAAGCAGTATAGAATCTGTCTTTTGCATCTACACCTTTCACATTTAAACCCATGTGCTGGTACGATTCTAATACCGATTCAAACTCATCTTTTCGCAGCAAACCATTGTCCACGAAAATACAATATAAGTTCTGGCCAATGGCCTGGTGAATGAGCATAGCCGCAACCGACGAATCAACCCCACCAGATAAACCCAGTACCACTTTGTCGGAACCAATTAAAGCTTGTAATTCTGCTACCGTGGTTTCAATAAACTGATCGGGAGTCCAGTCTTGGGAGCAGCCGCAGATGTGCACGACAAAGTTGCGCAGAATGGTTTTGCCTTCGGTGGAATGGGTTACTTCCGGGTGAAACTGGATACCGTAAGTTTCCTGATCCTGCATTTTATACGCGGCCACTTGCACCGAATCGGTACTGGCGAGTATTTCGAAATTGGCCGGAATTTGTTTGATGGTATCGCCGTGCGACATCCAAACCTGCGACCCCACGGTAATTTCTTTCATCAGGCGGTTGGAGGCATGCACTTCGTTTAAAATAGCCCTTCCGTATTCCCGGATGGTAGAAGGTAAAACTTCACCGCCGTTTTCGTAGGCCAGCAGTTGGGCACCATAACAAACACCCAAAACCGGTATCTGGTCCAGGTATTGGCTTAAATCTGGGTTTGGATAATTTTCATCGCGTACCGAGCAAGGACTACCGGACAAAATGAGTCCTTTTATATCGGGCGTGCGTTCCGGTATTTTATTAAACGGATGTATTTCGCAGTAAACATTTAACTCACGTACCCGGCGGGCAATTAGTTGGGTATATTGTGAGCCAAAATCGAGGATAATAATTTTCTCTGGCATGCGCAAAATTAAGCACAGATTTCCGCAGATTAATAAATTTTACCGATTATTTTATTTTCAAGGTAAAAGGACGGGTTGAAATTGATTGTTTATCCTCCTCATCGAATTACTATTATATTTAATAAATACAGAATGCTTCTGGCGCAAGATACTTCTTAACCTTAATATGTACGAGGAAGCTTATGCGGGCTTTAAATAATATGAGAGTTTGGGATAAATTATTCGGTTTGCATTTGCAAACTAAGAAATGCCGTTCTATCTTTGCACCGGCAAATCGGTACGACCAGCTCCTACTGAACTCCCCCAGGTCTGGAAAGAAGCAAGGGTAGGTGGTTGAGCGGTGCGATATTCGGTTTGCCACTTTTTTTACTTCCTTCCCAATCCTACCGGCTTTAATTTCTTTTCTTTTATTAGCCATTTACCCAAGATATACCTTAGATTTGTAGTCTGAACCTATGACTCTTATCTTATGAAATTTTTTGTCGATACCGCAAACTTAAAAGAAATACAGGAAGGCTATGAACTGGGCGTTCTGGACGGTGTAACTACTAATCCGTCGTTAATGGCTAAAGAAGGTATTCGTGGCCACGACAATATAATGGCCCATTATAAAGCCATTTGCGATATTGTGGATGGTGATATAAGTGCCGAAGTAATCTCCGTAGATTTTCAGGGCATCGTGCGCGAAGGTGAGATGTTAGCGGAACTGCACCCGAATATTGTCGTGAAAGTACCCATGATCCGGGAGGGTGTGAAAGCAATTAAATATTTCTCCGATAAAGGCATTAAAACCAATTGTACGCTCATATTTTCGGCCGGGCAGGCTTTATTAGCCGCCAAAGCCGGTGCTACTTACGTGTCGCCGTTCGTAGGCCGCCTCGATGATGTTGGAACCGATGGTTTGCAGCTGATTGAACAAATTGTACAGATATATGCTAATTACGGCTACCCCACCGAAGTTTTAGCCGCTTCGGTACGGCACGTGATGCACTTGCTGCAGTGTGCCGAGATAGGCGCCGATGTGGTAACCTGTCCGCTTAATGTGATTACCGCTTTGTTAAACCATCCTTTAACCGACAGTGGTTTAGCTAAATTCTTAGCCGATCATAAGAGTGTAAATATTTAGTTAGTGTTTAGTTCTTAGTGGTTAGCTATTAGTTAATATATTTTTATTAATCACTAAGAACTAGGTACTTAAAACTTAAAATGTATATTATCAAAGTTAAAGGCAAAGCCAAAATTCCGGATTATATCCAATTGCGCGACGAGCACTTTGTGCTAATCGCTTATTTCCGGGCCGACCGGCCGTTGAAAAACATGGAACGGTACGGATTGGCCGGGAAAGAAGAAGCATTGGCTACGGTCATTCAGAACCTGGAATTTGGTAAACTGCAGCAACTTGAAATTTAATTTATGTCCTTTTCTTCTTCTCCGGTTGTCAGTTTAAAAGATGTATCTATTTACCAGGATGTACAAACAGTACTGAGCCAGGTAAACTTCGAAATAGACAAAAGCGAATTTGTTTACTTAATTGGCCGTACAGGCAGCGGAAAAAGTTCATTATTAAAAACCCTTTACGCAGATTTACCGCTTTATACCGGTTCGGCAACCGTGGCCGGGTATAAAATATTTAAAGTAAACCGCAGCCAAGTACCTTTTCTGCGCCGGAAAATCGGTATTGTTTTCCAGGATTTTCAGTTGCTCAACGATCGTACGGTGGCCGAAAACTTGTCTTTTGTGTTGAAAGCAACCGGCTGGAAAGAAAAGTCGAAAATGAAACAACGCATTTCCGAAGTGCTGATGCGGGTAGGTATGGGATCGGCCGGTACAAAAATGCCGCATCAATTATCGGGAGGAGAGCAGCAACGGGTAGTAATTGCCCGCGCGTTGCTGAATGAACCCGTTATTTTATTTGCCGATGAACCAACCGGTAACCTGGACCCCATGGTATCGGAAGGTATTTTGCAGTTATTCCTGGAAATTAATAATTCCGGCACTGCCGTGCTGATGGCAACGCACAACCACCAAATCATTCAGAAGTATCCGAAACGTATTTTAAAGTGCGAGCAGGGCAAGGTATTAGACTCGGCAAAGGTAGATTTTAACCTAAGCGATAGTTTTTAATTTATTTTGGCAGTACTACCAACTTGTATTGTTCCTGATTTATCAACACCAATTACTTCAAAACTTTATTTAATCATTAGATTAACGAATTAATTTAATGATTTTCACTTATTACTTCAATCACCTGGAAAGTAGATAATCATTGGTATTTACTAAAACAGAGATTTAAACTTCAGCATAAACAAAAAAGCCTCATCCGAAATGAGGCTTTTTTGTTTATGATTCAACAGCTGTTTTCTGTTGATGCTATTAGTAGCTTAATCGTTAGCCGGATCTTTGTCTATTTTCTGATCTACTTTTTTGGCTCCTTTCTTAGCCGTAGAACCTACCGTATGCGCCGCTTTCTTAGTACCTTTTACAGTTGCTTTTCCGGCTTTTTTGGCGCCCTTACCTACTGCATGCGCACCGCTGGAAGCTAAATCTTTGGTTCCTTTTCCTACTGACTTAGCACCTTCTCCTAGTTCCTGCACACCTTCTTTTGCTTTTTCTTTATTAGCGCCATCTTGGGCAAATGCCGCAGTTTGTACAAAAAGAAATCCTCCGAAAAGGAAAGCAGCTATACTTTTATTTATATTTTTCATAATCTTAATTTTACGTTTAGTAATTTCTTTCTTTAAAACGATAAAAAAGATGTATGGTTTTAATTTATCTATTTTAACATCTCCCTAGAATGGCCCGCGGTAGATAGGGATGGAGAGATATTATTGGTAATACCCAAATCGCTGCTTAAAAGCTTTCCCGGCAATAGCGTAGAAACTGTTTCATAATTCTGGTCAGAATTCAATTGGGAATCAGAGATTCTTCTTCTTTAAAAATCCTGTATATTTTTCGGTGATTTCGGGAGCCAGGTTTAAAGTTAATATCCCGGCTCCGTATAAAATGGAGATAATGCCGGAACGAAGAATTATATCCAGGAAAGGATTTTTGTATATAGGTAAAAGCGCTCCCGCTACATAAGCTATGCCGGCCAGCAAAATTATATAAAGAGAAGTACGATCGAAGGGTTGTATTTTATAAAATACCCAAACACAAATTACCCTTATGAGATTGATTAAAGTATATACCCCAAAAAAAACAAATCCGGCTCCTATAATACCGTAGCGGGGAATAAAGTAATTATTGCCCAAAATGGTTAAGACTGATAACAGCACGTTAAAAAGCAAATCATAGCGGTAGTGGGAAGAGGTAAGCAGAATAACACCATTTATACCGGTAGCTAAATCAAACAACCTGCCCGCACAAACAAACAGGATTACGTATTTTCCGGCGGCGTATTCGGGCGGCAGGAAAGCAAATAAATTATGAATATTGGCCCAAATTCCTATAAAAAGTAAGCAGCCCATTACCAAATTTAAGCGGCTTACCTGTTTGTACAACTTTTGCATGCCCACCATATCCGCACTTTTCCAGTAATCCGCAATCTGGGGCAGGGCTATTTTTAAAATGGAGCTGCCCATAATCAAGATCACACTGGCCACATTAAGGCAGGTGGAATAAACACCTACCGAACCCAGATTCTGAAAATGGGTAATCATAAACTTATCGATGATGGTGATGATAATACCGGAAATATTACCCATAAAAGCATACAAGCCATAGCGAATCATTGGCTTAATAGGCTTATCCTGTAGCGGGACTTGATCGAATTTTATATGAAATTGTTTTAACCAAACCAGGTATACAAACAAAACAATTGTAATGGCACAATTTACTCCAATAAACAGGAACAGAAATATTTCGAAGGAAATAAGGTGGAAGTAATAAAGGAGAATACAAGCCGTCGTGCCTAAGCGGAGCAGGAAATCTTTGGTAAAAGATGGTACTACGGTTTTGTAGAGGGAAGTAAGATAGGCGGTAAATAAATTATAGAATAAAGTAAAAAAGCTTAGCGGTACTATATAATAATTATAGGCAATCAGTAGCTTTTCGTCTTTGCCCAAATATCCCAAAAACGTAGGTTTAAACAGATGATATATACTGATTATTATCAGGAAACCGCCTAGTGGCACCCCTAAAAACAAAAGCAGAAAATTATGATGGCCCCGGGCTTTATCCCGGAAAAAAGGGAAATACTTAATGCCGGCATTGCCAAAACCCAAAGCTGATAATTGAGCCAGAATCAGGGCAATATCAGGTAGAATCCGGGTAAGTCCCACCTGATCTATGGATAGTACCTTGGGAAAAAGTATGATCAGGTTGATATAACCCAGGATAACACCGGCATATGAAATTATACTATTCTGAATTCCCTGCCTTTTAATAATACCCATTAATGTTAACTATTTTTATATGTAGGCACGAAAGTAAATTGCTAAAGTCGCTTTATAATTTTATCTAAACTGCCGATTGCCGACGGCAAAGGTACGCCTTTGTATTTTACATAAGTTGGAAATCAGTTATTCGTGTTCTGTTTTAATTTTAGAAATTCCTGAATATAGCCGACGGCCAAACTATGACTATTACCTTCATTTTCGGTGCCCATAACGGCATTATAATAATTAGCTTTCTGGTACACCGGCGGCCGGTTATTTTTATACCTGTTGAGCAAAGAAATAAGCTGTTCGGGCGTGTCGGCAACTTGTACCAAATGGTGCTGGGCGTACCCATAATAATCGTAAACAAAGTTGCCCGCGTTAAAGCGGTAGTAAATACTCAGGATATTCAGCATTACGGCTTCCAGGTGAATAGAAGAATCGGCGGCGATAATAGCATCTTGCTTTTTTAAAAAATCGAAAGCTGGTTCTGTTTTGCTGTTAGATAATTCAATTTTTGGATTCAGGTTGGATATAAAACCATAATCGCGTTTATCGCTGGGGTGAGGCCGGACCGATATATGAAACGTGGGTTCCTGCTCTGTTAAAAGCAGCAGCAATTCCCGTACGGCACCCAGATCATCAATAATATTAACACAAACCCCAATGTGCTGAATAACGGTGCGGGTGTTTTTGTTGCGGATAAACTGATCGGCTTTGGGCATACCAATTAATTTTACTTCGCCGCTAATCGGGCCGCATTGCCGGTATTTATCTAAAGCATCTTGGCCTTCGAGTAAATTAAGCGCAAAAGCCAGCGGCGGAAAACTGGTACTAACGCTGGCGTGCTGGATGTAAACCGTAGGTATATGTAGTTCTTTAGCGGCTAAAAGCAATGCCCGGGAATCGGTATTATGGTCATTAGCAAAAATAATGGCTTGGGGTTGATGCTTTTTTAGATAACCTAGCGAAAGTTCATAATAACCGGCGGCGGCAAAAATCAAATCGAAAAAACGTAAAGCCCGCCGGCCTTTTAATTTATATAACCCCCATAGCAAACCCGGAAATTTATACAGGTATTTAATTTTATAACGGGTAGAAAGCCGGTTTACTTTGGCGTTGTAGATACCAATTTGTTTGTTTTGTCCGGCCACAAAAACCGTTTGCGGCATGGCGTCTTTTAAAAAGGCTAGCGACTCGTAGTTGTTTTTAGAAACCACGTAAAGCCAGATTTTACCGCTTATATTTTCCTGGTGCTTCCGCGGCAGAAAAAGGTTCAGCAACAAACGTCCCAACCATAATACAACCCGTAACAGGCGCTTCCAAAAGTTATTAGGCGATATAGAGTTCAATGCGTTAGCCGGGAGCGACGCAAAGGTATCGGTAAATCGGAGGTATAAAATATCGGCGTAAACCGCTAGTAACTTCCGGTTCATGTTACAGTAATTCCCAGGTTAAAGGGGTACCGGTTTTAATATCAGTCTTGGCCACTTTACCCAGCACCTCATCGTAATATTTAGGCGCCAAGCCGTTGCCCGGCCTTATTACCCGTATATTTTCTTTAGAAAAAGCTTCTCCGGCTTTTATATCGCTGGAAACGTAAATAGACCGCTTAAAGAACAAACTTTTCTGTTCGGCTTTCTGCACGCCGTATTTAATGTGGCCTAAAGCCAGAAAAGCTCTTTCGGATTCCTCTACCAAGGCTTTTAGCTCCTGCGGCTCCAGCGAAAAAGCAGCGTCTACGCCGCCTTCGGCCCGGCTGATGGTAAAATGTTTTTCGATAACGCTGGCTCCCAAGGCTACCGCTGCCACCGAAGCGCCGATGCCCATGGTATGGTCCGATAAACCTACGGTACAATTAAATAACTGCGCCAAATGCGGAATAGTTTGTAAATTGGTGTTTTCGGGGGTAGCCGGATACGTGCTGGTGCATTTCAATAAAATCAGATCGGTGCAACCGTGCGCTTTTAAAGTTCTGACGCCTTCATCAATATCGGCCAGGGTTGCTACGCCCGTAGACATAATAACCGGCTTTCCGGTAGCGGCTACTTTTTTCAGCAGCGGAACATCAGTATTTTCGAAAGAAGCAATTTTGTAACATGGCACATTTAACGATTCCAAAAAATCAACGGCCGTTTCATCGAAGGGCGAAGAAAATGCTAACAAACCTTGTTCGGCGGCGCGTTTAAAAATAGTTTCGTGCCACTCCCAGGGCGTATGGGCTTCCTTGTATAAATCGTATAATTCGCGGCCGCGCCACAAAGAATCCGCATCCTCAATGGTGTGAGCACCCAGCAAAGTCATGGTATCGGGCGTATACGTCTGCAGCTTAATGGCGTGCGCTCCGGCAGCAGCGGCGGCATCCAAAATAGCCAGGGCTTTGTCCAGCGATTGGTTATGATTACCAGACATTTCGGCAATAATAAACGGCTTATGCCGGGCACCAACGGTATACTTTCCGATTTGTATATCTTTCATACGTACTAATGCGTGCTAATAAATTGGTTTTTTAAACGATAAGTTTTAAGGTAAAATCTTTTACAAATCACTTAATTAAAATTTAAATCATTTATTTTGATCCAACTACTTGGTTTAAAAACAAACGTAAAATTACGTTACTTTAAGCTTTTCGCAAAAACCAGGGAGCCGGGCTGAATGAGCGGTAAAGTATAATCAGGCGCAAAATTATTTTTTTTAAAGGCAGCAATAGAAGCCAGATTGGATTCTTGAATATAACCGACAGCCTTAGTAACAGCTGGTTTCTGTTTTTTTAAAGCTTCTAAACCTTTCTGTAAAAGCAACGTGCCAATGCCTTTTCCCCGGAAACTTTTATCTAATAAATAACTTATCGTAGCGGTGTTTCCCTGAATATCAAAACGAATCATACCTGCCGGTAATTTGTTAACTTCAGCAATATAGAAAACACAACCTGGATCTCGCAGTTTATTCTGTAACCAAATTTGATGGATTTCCAGCGGAATGGGCTCCGTGTTAAAAGAGTTCCGGCGCACTTCCGGGTCGTTGGCCCGGTCGAATAAAAGCATAGTATCCGCTTCGGTAACCGGGCGCAACCCTAAATGCTTTTGGTAATAGAGTTTGTTGAAAACCGCCCTTAACTTTTGCCGACTCTGACCATTAAACCAGGATTTTTGCTTTTGAATTTGCGCGGCAATCAGATTAGTTTGATCCGGGTTATTTAAAATAGCGGGCAAATCTGCAAGCGAAAAAGCCAGTTGATTTTCTAATAAAAACGCATGCATATATTGCTGATTATCGGCGATCTGGTGTAGAAACAAAGGGCCGCTTACACTACACCACTCATACGAAACCGAACTGGGCGGCAAAATAGCGGCATCACAGCTTTGCATCAGCCGGCACATGGCTTCGGCCGTTAAGTTTTGGTGTAAAGTAATATTAGTATTAACTCTTAGGAGTTCCTGCAGCGCTTCTTGGTGCGAAAAAGCACTGCCAATAACGACATTGAGGCTTAAATCGGAATAATATGGAATTATTTGGGCAAGAATACGGAAGGTATGATTTTCCGGATCGGCCCCACCCATATTCAGCATTATTTTTTTGATAGTAGCAACAGAACGTGGTTGGACGGCGGCTTTTAAAAAAGGCTCGCGCAATAAAGCAAAAGCAGGGCCTAAACAAAGCTGGGTGTTGGGTTGTACCTGGTAATTTATGGGGTTTATACCGCCAGTCTGGTTTATAACAACATCGGCCAGGAAAGAATCAGCCTGAATATCGTCGATGCAAACCAGGGAAACCGTTGCTTGCTTTATAATTTGTTGGTATTCAAAGTTAAAATTATAACCATCTAACACCACAATATCATCCGCCGTTAAAACCTGCTGCGTTAAATAAATTGCATCAGATTGGAAATTAGTATTTTCGGGTAGCACTATCGGAACTGCGCCGTAAAGTCTAATCTGGTTTATAATATCCGGACTGGAATTTTGAATAGCGAAGTAACAGCGGAAGTTGTCTTGGAGCATGTGGACCAACGCCAAAGACCGGACTACATGGCCTAATCCAATTTGGCTGTTACCATCGGCCCGAAAAATGATCCGTGGTTTCATGAGATTTGCTCAGCTAATATTTGAGCCGCCCGCGGGAAATCTAAACGTTGCAGCATTTGTACGGCTTCGGTCAGTTCTTCCGGCAAACTGCTAAAATATTTTTTTTGGTAGTTGTTTTTATTAATCAGCAGTAAAGCCGGGTTGGCATGCAGTAATTGCGCTACGTCTTGGAGCGAAAAAATATCCGGGCGGTTGTCCAGTAATAAATAAAGCGCACAAGCCAGCGCGTAGTCGGTTTCGTTATCAACGGTTAAGCGCCAGGTAGGCAAGCCATATAGCGGATTTTCTAAATCCCGGTGTAGGATATTAAAAGCCGTAGGATTCTGCCGGATGTATAAAGTGACGTGCTCCCGGTGTTCCGGCCGCTTAGCTTCTTCATAACATTTTTTCAAAGCCATGAAAGTGACGATTTCGATATTGGTGCCAATGGGTAAACCGGTAGTATAGGTGTAATCGGCTTGTTGAGCAATATGCTCCTGCAATATCCGCGAGAGAATAGAAGCATCGATAAAAGGATTATCAGCGGTTAACCGGATAATAATATCTAAATTAAAAGCAGTAGCAGCATCGTAAAAGCGTGCTAATACATCATCTTCGTCTCCCTGGAACAGCGCAACCTGGTTTTGTTCGGCTACAGCGGCCAACTGGTCGTTTTCTGAGTTGGTAGAAGTAGCAATAATAACGGTGCTCTGGGGTTGTACCGCTAAAGACCGCCGTACAATCTGATCCAGTAAAGTTTGGCCGTATATTTGGGGCAAAGACAATAAAACTTTGCCGGGTAAACGGTTGGAATTTATCCGGGCCTGAATCAGGATCCCGATTTTAGGGTTTACCATGCTGTCCAGCCTCCATCTACTACAAAATTTTGCCCCGTAATATAAGTGGCCTGATCAGAGCATAAAAAAACAAAAATGCCTTGCAGTTCTTCGGGTTTGCCAATGCGGCCCAGCGGGCTTTTGGCATTTAAGTTAGAAATAAATTGTTCGTTTTGCTGCACAGTTTCGTTCGGGAAAGGGCCGGGCGTAACGGCATTCACCAGGATATTGTTTTTACCTAAGTAACACGCAAAGTAACGTGTAAGCTGCAAAACGCCCGCTTTGGCCGCGCCGTAATGCGGCGGATTTTGGAACTGTTCCCGACCGGCATAAACCCCGAAATCCGGGGAAACTAGGCCGTACATAGAAGAGACATTGATAATGCGCCCGCCCTTGTTTGCCAGCATATAAGGTACTACTTCCCGGATGCAGCGATATACACTGCCCAGGTTTCCGTCTAAGCTAAAAGCAAAATCTTCGTCGGATATATTTAAAGGCTTGTTGCCTTTATTATAAAAAGCGTTGTTGATGAAAACATCTATTTTTTTAAACTTAGCGATAATAGAAGCCAGGCTTTCTTTTATACTTTCGGGGTTAGCAACATCGGTAGCCTGAAAATATAAGGACGCGGTCGGAGCGGGGAAGGCAGCCTGAAACTTTTCCGGCGATCGGCCCAGTACCACCACGGTAGCTTCGCTCTGCAACAGGCCATCGGTAATAGCTTTACCTAAATAACCGTAGCCGCCCGTTATTAAAATAACTTTATTCCGGAGCGAAAATAAATGTTGGTTCATGTTAATTTCCAGTTAAAAGGCAGGATCAGGTTTTCGTCGGTGCAGGCTAAATTTTTTAAACTTGCCAGGTACGGAGTTAAAGCTTCTAAAGCATGAACATAGCTTATATTAGCCACTAGCTCCGCTACCGAAGTAACCCCGATAACTAATTTACTTACTTCCGGGAAACCATGCACAAAGCTAAGCAGTAAAGCCGGCAAAGGTATGCCCGCTGACTCAGATATATCCTGTATGGTTTGTAAAGCCGGTTGTAAAGAAGAGAAAAACTCCGGTAAATTAGTGGTGGTTTTAAAAAACAATCCTTGTAAGAATATAGAACGGGCGTGCACTTCTATGTTTCTGGCAGCTAATGCGGGCAGTAAATAAGCAAACCGCTGATCAAAAACATTTAAAGGAATTTGCACCAACTGCAACGGCAGATCATTCTGCAAAATCTTTTCCAGGTGGGCCGGATAATACAACGAAAACCCAACTTTTTGGATTAGCCCGGCGGTTTGCAGTTTTAAAATTTCGTCGTAAATGCCGGGCTGTTTTTCGTAAGTAGCATAATCGTGCACCAGGTAGCCATACAGTTGGTTCTGCTTTAATTTCTCTAATGAATGATGGAACTGCGGGAAAACTTTGGCGGGAGCGCTTCCGGGAGCTAATTTTGAAACTACCTGAAAATTGAAGTCCGGTAATAATTTACCCAGTACCGCTTCGCTCTGGCCATAAGCGGCGGCTGTATCTAAGGTATTAATATCGTGCTGCCGGCAAAAATCTAGTATTTCGCGCACCTGGTTTTCCGGTACCTGGCCTTGCGTATTGCTGATACCATAATCCAGCCCAAACTGGACGGTACCCAGCGCTAGTTTGTTTGGCGCTGTACCCATGCCAGAATTTTATCGATAACGTATTGCTGATCTTCTTCGGTTAGAGACGGAAACATCGGCAGGCTTAAACAGTGCGCGTAGTAATTTTCGGCTAAGGGAAAGTCTCCTTTTTGCCAGCCTAGTTCTTTATAATACGGCATACTTGGTACCGGAATGTAATGCACCTGGGTTAAAATTTCGTTTTCCCGCAGGTAATCGTATAATTCTTTGCGGTACTGTACCAGGATAATATATAAATGATAAGCATGAAATATATGGGCCGGCGTTTTACCCGAAGCATAAGCTAGCGGATTTAATATTTTAATTTTTTTTTCGGGCGCAAAAGCCGCATCGTATCTGCGGGCAATGGCTTGCCGGGCATGTAACCCGGCATCGGCTCGGTCTAACTGAGAAATACCCAAGGCACACAACATATCGGGCATCCGGTAATTATAACCCAGGGCCTGCATTTCGTAGTACCAGCCGCCGTGGTTTTCGTGCAGCAGCTCCGGATTTTTGGTAATGCCATGGGTTCTTAAGAGCAGCAATTTTTGGTAAAGTTCGGGGTTGTTGGTGGTAATCATGCCGCCTTCGCCGGTGGCAATGTGCTTTACCGGGTGAAAAGAGAAAATGGCCAGATCAGCGTAATTACCGTTGCCGCAGTTTTGTTTTACTCCTGCTGAATCAACGAAATAACCGCCCGGGGCATGGCAGGCATCTTCTATTATCCATAAACCGTATTCATCGGCTAATTGCCGGTAGGCTTCTAAATCCAAGGGGTAACCAGCAAAATCGACCGGGATCAGGCCGCTGAAATAACCTTTGGGTTTACTCTCCAATAAAACCCTTACTTTTTCTAAGTCCAGTAAAGCCGTTTCAGGATCGATATCGGCAAAGTGTACTTGTCCGCCGGCGTATAACACGCAATTAGCGGAAGCCGCAAACGTGATAGGCGTAGTAATTACACGGCTGTCCTGGTTTACGCCCAGAGCCAGGGTACATAAGTGTAAAGCCGCCGTGCCGTTCGCTACCGCTACCGCGTATTTACAGCCAATATATTCGGCAAATTTCTTTTCAAACTCTTCTACTTTGGGGCCCTGCGTTAAGAAATCAGATTGCAAAGTCTGCATCACGGCTTCCAGGTCTGCGGGAGCTATTTGCTGACGGCCATAAGGTATTGGGCGCATGTAAGGCAGTTTAGATAAGTTAAACAGTAAATTCAGGGTCGACGTGCAACCGGATTTGCTCCCGGATTTGTTCCGGATTCAGCCATTCTGCGTTGGTTTGGGAGTTATACCGGAAACCAGGCGTAACGTATTGGCCTTTAAATTTTTGGATAAATTCTTCGGCCGTCCATTTAAATGGCATCGAAGGTAGAATTACAAAATATTTATCTAGCTCTACCGTGTTATGCGAGTCGGTTTCGGTAATCATTTCCTCGTGCAGTTTTTCCCCGGCCCGGATACCTACGATATCCTGTTGGCAGTTCGGGCAAATGGCTTCCGCTACATCGGTTATTTTATAAGAAGGAATTTTCGGCACAAATATCTCCCCGCCCCAGGAATGCTCCAGGGCGTATAAAACCAAATTTACCCCGTCTTCCAGCGAAATATTAAAGCGGGTCATATCGGGATGGGTAATCGGTAAAACACCTTCGGAACGCTTTTTTAGAAAGAAAGGCACCACTGAACCCCGCGAGCCGATTACATTGCCGTAACGCACCACCGAAAAAGCCAGGTTGCGGGAGCCTTTCATGTTATTGGCCGCCACAAACAATTTATCGGAGCAAAGCTTGGTAGCGCCGTACAGGTTAATGGGTGCGGCCGCTTTGTCGGTGCTCAGGGCCACTACTTTTTTCACGCCACAGTCCAGCGCGGCATTAATCACGTTTTCGGCCCCAAATATATTGGTTTTAATGCATTCTATCGGGTTGTATTCGGCAGCGGGAACTTGCTTTAAGGCAGCGGCGTGCACAATAATATCAATGCCTTCGCAGGCCCGTTTCAGCCGTTCGCCATCGCGAACATCACCAATAAAATAACGAATGGCCTTGTATTTTTCCGGCGAAAAAACCTGGCTCATTTCAAATTGTTTGAGCTCATCGCGGGAAAAGACAACCAGCCGTTTAACATTAGGCCAACGATCCAGAATGGTTTGAATAAATTTTTTTCCGAAAGATCCGGTAGCGCCGGTAATTAATATGGCTTGATTATTTAAATCGAGATTCATGCAAAAGAGATTATTTTCTTTAAGTTTGAAAATAAAAATAAGGTGAATACTAGCTTATGTAAAAAGCTTGCCTAAACAAAATGGCCGGCAATTTACGCAAATATTATTACATGCGGTTTTTATATCGGCTAAAGCTTTAGCCAATTACTTTATTTAACGAAGAGGTGCGATTAATAATAAGTAAGTGGAAAGATTTAAGTAATAAGTTATAAGTATATCCATCTTTAAGTTGCCAGGACTTACCTTATTTTGTGTATGAAGCCAATTTTGTCTCTTTACTTATGATATTAAAGAAATGGGTAGGTAAGCTGTTGTCGATCGCCAACTATTTTTATAAAACAACATCGGTTTTTCACCACTCGGCCAAAAAAGTAATCCAGCCCGCTTACCTGGTTTCTTTCGACCAAAAAGAAACCGCTTTCTTAAGGCTTTGCGCTGAATCTTTTAATTACCAAATAGATTATTCCTTGGGTTTCCGCCAAAAGGAAGTGTATACGCTGCCGCTGCAGCAGGTTACCTTTCTGGGAAATGCCGGCGCTTTGCTTTTACAAGACAACTTGGTTACCGAATCGGTTTTTGATGCTTTGCGCCTGGTGAAATCGCCGGCATTTAAAACTTTTGCCTGGCTGGGCCTGCAAAAAAATAAGAAAGGTTTGTTTACCTCGGTAATGCATTTGCCCTGGGCGGAGCAGAGTAATTACCACTGGTTCCTGGATTGTTTGCCGCGTTTATGTTCTTTGTTGGATCTGGTGCAGGAACCAATACAAATAATTGTGCCCCGAAAAATGCCGGCTTTCCAGCGCGAAACGCTGTTGCTTCTGTTAAAAGATCACCGGAACTTTTCTTTGGTGCCGATCAGTAAGCACGAAAAATGGCACTTATCCAGATTTATATTTCCGTCTTTTGTATCGAACCATAACAGTGGCTATTTACCGGCAGCATTTCTGCAAAAAATAAGAGAAAAAGTATGGGCCGGTTATGAAGTTCAGGATATAGCAGAAAAGAAAAGATTTTATATCAGTCGCCGGAAAGCTTCTAAACGCCGGCTTTTAAATGAAGAAGCGCTGGTGCAGCTATTAAAGCCACGTGGTTTTCAGGTAATTTTTGCCGAAGACTTAACTTATCAGCAACAAATCCAGCTTTTTTATAATGCCGAATATATTGTGGCTCCGCACGGCGCCGGCTTAACCAATATCTTATTCAGCAAAAAAAGCAAGGTCTGGGAGCTGCACCCGGCCGATATTGTGAAATCGCATTATTTTTTGTTGTGTAAGGCTTTGGACTTCGATTATTTTTATTCCATCGGTACTATTTCCGACGCTAACCTGGATTTTGAAATTAATGAAGCAGCGTTTGCAACTAAATTACCGGAATTTTTATCTGACGCAACTTCCGCTTTATAGTATGCTAGCAAATTACTGATAAATAATACCGGCTAACGTACCCGTTAAATTGCGGCGGGAATAACGATGGTAATTAACCGATGGTAAATCTAAATTATGATTCACTTTCCACATGTGGCTTAACTGATCCAGGTGATCTACCATTAGTTCATAATCTGCATAATGGAAAGTACGGCCGGCGCCACACTCATCAATTATCTGATCGGCATCGCTGTGCAAAGGGCCAATACAAATGATGGGTTTATTAGTGGCCAGGTATTCGAATAATTTGCCGGGCAAGATGCAAAAGTTATTCGCGACATCCGGAATGCCAATTAATAGGATAGTAGAATTTAACAGGTACTTTACCGATTCATTATGCGGTACAAAAGGAATTACTTCGGTTAGATGTTGGATGCCAGCGCCGGATATTTGTTTAGAGATGCTATCGGATATTTTACCAACAAACCGTAATTTAAAAGGTATTTCGGGATAACGATGAATGATCGTAGCTAGCGCCTGTAGGAATATTTCTATGTTATAAGTTTCGGTAATCGTGCCGGTGTAAGTAATTACAAAGGCATCCTGCGGCGGTTCCGAACTAATTTTGAAGTCTTCTTCGTCGAAACCGTTAGGTATAACTTTTATCTTGCCGCTTTCGATATGAGGCACTTTATCCGCAAACAATCTTTTGGTGTTAGAACTCGTAACCAGCAGGGCATTGGCTTTTTCCAGAACAGTTTGCTCGTAGCGGGCATCTATTTTCCGGGCCCAAGCGGTATGGTTCAAATCTTTATAATAATAAATATCCGTCCAGGGGTCGCGTAAGTCCGCAATCCATTTAATGCCGAACTTTTCTTGCAGGTGCAAACCTATTAATTGGCTGGAATGGGGCGGACTGGTCGTGATCACCGCATCGAAAGATTCCTGCTCTAACAACTGGCTGGCTGCTTTTATGGCGTATTTATTCCAGCCCACGCGCGCATCCGGGATAAATAAATTACCTCTTAAAAACTTAAATATTTTTTGGGTGAGACTGCTTTTATTTTCGTTCGCAAAGCCGCCGTACGGAATTTCTTTTTTGCCGGTCAGTTTTTTGTAATATTCGAAAGGCTCGTTGGTAGCGGTGCGAATAACCCGAACGCCCGCCGGAATATCAGCGGCTAAAGAATCATCCAGAACCGGATAAGAAGCTTCTTTTTCCGCAACCGTAATGACGGTGGGCGTAATGCCAAATTCGGGTAAGTGTTTTACAAACTTCAGGCAACGTTGTACGCCGGCACCGCCGGAAGGTGGCCAGTAATAGGTAATAAATAATACCTGTTTGTTTTGCTGATTAGTTTGCGCAACCAAAATGTTAATTGAAAGCTAAGAAAAATTCTATTTTAAAGTTGGCAATATACATAAGTTCTGTTGTTTTTATCCCTATTAATTCTGAAATTTTACGTATTTTTGTAATCCAAAGAGAGAAAGAATATGTTTGATAATTTAAGTACTAAATTAGACCGAGCCTTTAAAACCCTGAAAGGGCAGGGCAGTATTACCGAAATTAACGTGGCACAAACCATAAAGGAAGTGCGCCGGGCTTTGGTAGATGCAGACGTAAACTACAAAGTAGCTAAAACAGTTACGGATAAAATAAAAGATGAAGCCATGGGCCGCGATGTGTTGATTGCGGTATCGCCCGGCCAACTCATGGTAAAAATTGTGCACGAGGAGCTTACGGCTTTGATGGGCGGCGAAAAGCAGGATATCTTATTAAAAGGCGATCCGGCGGTTATCCTGATTGCCGGTTTGCAAGGTTCTGGTAAAACAACTTTTACCGGTAAATTAGCCAACTTTTTAAAACGGCAAAACCGCAATGTACTGGTAGCTGCTTGCGATGTTTACCGTCCGGCCGCCGTTGATCAGCTAAAAGTTTTAGCCGGTCAGGTGGGAGTAGATGTTTATTCGGAACCCGAAAGCAAGAACCCGGTACAAATTGCGCAGAATGCCATTGATTTTGCGAAGAAAAATAATAAAAAGGTAGTCATTATTGATACGGCGGGTCGTTTGGCCGTGGATGAGGCTATGATGCGCGAAATTGCCGAAATTAAAAATGCGATTAAACCGACGGAAACCTTATTTGTGGTAGATTCCATGACCGGGCAGGATGCGGTAAACACGGCAAAAACCTTTAATGAACGCATTAACTTTGACGGCGTTGTACTGACCAAATTAGATGGCGATAGCCGGGGTGGGGCAGCCTTATCAATCCGGGCGGTAGTAGAAAAACCGATTAAATTTATCTCTACCGGCGAAAAAATGGAAGCCCTGGATCTGTTTTATCCCGATCGGATGGCCCAACGGATTTTAGGTATGGGCGACGTAATTTCCCTGGTAGAACGGGCGCAGCAGAGTTTCGACGAAGATGAAGCTCGCCGCATCAATCAGAAAATCCGGAAAAACCAGTTCAACTTCGATGACTTTTTGTCGCAATTAGAACAAATTAAGAAGATGGGGGATATCAAAGACTTGGTGAGCATGATTCCGGGTATTGGTAAAGCCATGAAAGACGTGGAAATAGATGAGGGTGCTTTCAAACCAATTGAAGCCATTATTAAATCCATGACCAAAGCCGAGCGTGCGAACCCCGATATGATTAGCGGCAGCCGGCGCAACCGTATTGCCAAAGGTAGCGGAACAACTATTCAGCAGGTAAACAACCTGATGAAACAGTTTAACGATATGCGCAAAATGATGAAGAACATGAATAAACTTACCGGCAAAGGCGGGGCTTTGTCTAAAATGAAGATGTTTGGTAAGTAACTGATATAATCAAATTGCAAGTAATCTCCAGTCCTGGCCTGGCTACTGGAGGCCGATAGTACCAAGCCTTCAAAAGTTACTATATTAACTGTTTGCACTTGATAATACCAGGTGCAGACAGTTAATAACAGATCATTATTTGTTTAATCTTTCTAGGATTAAAAATTCTTGTAATTAACTCCAGATGAAGCATGAATATCAATACAAACGAGGAACTAGGAGAAGGTAGTTACTGGTTGGGTACAAAGTAATTAGAGAGACGTAGCTCTAGGTAAAGTACCAGAAAAAGGCGTAAAAAAAGCTTCGTTCAGAAGACTGGAAAGGGCCTTTCTTATATAACTATTATTATGTTAAATAGAAAGGTTTTATGACTTTTATTATATTTAAGCGAAGGAAAGAAAGTGATTGTCTAGTGCCGGCAGCAGCTAAAACAACCGGGCCAGTTCAGGCTCCCGGTGGCCAGGTGGAGAATAGGAAAGTATTTGCTAAATTAGCAGAAGGAAAGGATAGAGATAGCGGCAACTAGTCTACAGTAAAAATATAGAAGTAGCGGTAAGCTTGCAAGACATAGATGCAGTAAAGAAAAATGAAAGTTTAATCTCTGGTCATGATAACACTTTCACTATAGTACTTTTCCTTACGATAAATCGTGTAAATGCCGATAAGGACTAAGGTAAGGGTTTCTGCAAATGAACGGGATAACCAAATGCCATTCAGTCCCAACTTGAAATATTCAGGAAGTAGCGTCAAGAATAATGCAATAAATACAAAGCCTTTTAAAATGTTAATCAGCGTAGATAAAGTTGATTTACCTATACTTTGCAAGTATGCTGATAAAATATAATTGGGTCCTGCAGCAATGAAAAGAAGGAAATAAAGGGATATTGCATTGCTGGCTACTTGCTTGAATTCATCAGTTTTATCTCCCGAGAACAATGTAATCATCAAATCCGAAGTTATGAATCCAATTGCTACCATTGCTAATCCAAGGGAAATGGTGAAAGCAAGTGAAAATTTAAGTGTTTCGAGTACTCTATAAGGTAATTTTGCTCCAATATTAAATGAAATAATCGGAAGCGAAGCAATCATGGCAGCGGTGAACAACCTAATAAATATGAAGCTTAAATAATTGATAAGCCCAAAAGCTGAAATCGCTAATGGACCATAAGGCAGAATGCTATGACTAATAAACAGAAGGCCAGAAGAAAAGGAAATTTCTGATGCAAAAGAAGGAAGGCCCAAATTCAGCAATTGTTTCCATTCTTTAAATTTAAGCGTAAATTGAAATTGTTGAAAGTTGAAATGAGTTTTCCCCTTATAAATGAAAAAAAATAAATATAGGACTGATGCCAAACTAGAAATGACTGTTGCAATAGAAGCACCTTCAACCCCCATTTTCAAACCAATAATTAAAAGTAAGTCCAGAATAATGTTGAGTGCAACAGCAATTAATGAAGCATTTCTGGAAATTTTTGGGGCATTATCATTGCGGATAAAATTACCCCAAACCATTCCCAAAAAGAAAAAAGGAGTGCTAACTAATTGCCAAAATATATAATCAGAAGTATTTCTAACAAGTAATATGTTTTCTGAGCCAGCCAGAAAATTAGCAACAGGTTTTATAAGAAATGGTGTGCTTATAGCAACGGCTCCTCCAAACAATAAAGCTAGTGATGTCGCAAACTGAAAAATATCTTGTGCATTGTTATAATTTGCTGCCCCAATATTTTTAGCTAATAAAATCCCACTGCCAACCATAAGTGGAAGTATAAACGCTATAAACATAATAACAACAGGTCCATACAATCCCACGGCCGCCAATCCTTCTTTACCAACTTGCTGACCTAAGATTACTCCATTGATTGTTTGGTGAAGTGTTATCGAAAGAATGCTTGTTAATGCTGGAAAGTAATAATTGAAGAATAAGGACTTAATCGGGGCTTCTCTAAGTTGATTTGCAGCATTCATGTGAAGATTTTTGAATGAGGGCGCAAATATATATTAATCTAATTGCTTATCATATAAGGAGTTTATATAAAATTTTAGAATAATACTGATACAATGACCCAAGTTATAATCTAGGTAGTGTTGACAAATAAGGAATTAAAAAGAGGTAAAACTGTTTAGGTGTATAAAAAGCCTATGCGACGGTATGAAATTGATGAGCAGGCCTGGGATCGGGTGCAGGATCTGCTGCCAGGCAAAGCGGGTGATGTAGGGCGGAGTGCAGTAGATAACCGACAGTTTCTGCATGCGGTATTGTGGATAGCGCGCAGCGGTGCGCCCTGGCGGGATTTGCCCGAGCGGTTCGGCCCCTGGAACTCGGTCTACCAACGCTTCCGGCGCTGGGCTAAGAAAAAGGTTTGGCAGCGGGTATTCGAAGCCTTGCAGGAACCGGACTTAGACTGGGTGATGCTTGACTCCACTACGGTGCGGGCGCATCAGCAGGCAGCCGGGCAAAAAAAACAACCGCCCAGGCCGAATGCTCAGGCCGCAGCCGGGGCGGGTTCTCCACCAAGGTACATGCCTGTTGCGATGCCTTGGGGAACCCGAGAAGGCTTATCCTCTCCGTGGGCCAACAGTCCGACCACCGGCAGGCCGTAGCACTCCTGGCCGATGACAGGCCCGCCGCCGTTATTGCGGACAAGGGTTATGACAGTAAGAAGTTTGCCGACCTGGTTGCGCAGACAGGGGCAGAGGTAGTCATCCCTTCCCGCAAGAATGCCAAGGAACCCCGCCAAGTTGATGAAAACCTATATAAAGACCGTAACAAGATCGAACGCTTCTTCAACCGCATCAAACATTACCGCCGCATCGCTACCCGTTATGATAAATCCGCCGACTCTTTCCTGGCTTTCTTGCATCTGGCCGCCACTATGACACTGCTCCTTTAATTGTCAACACTACCTAGATAAGGAGTAATGAATATTTAGACTTAAAAACGCATTTTATAAAAAGCAGTCGCTGACAATGCGTATGTGTCATTGGACAACCTCTGCTCATAGAGACTAAAAAGCATTAATTCATATTCTCACCTATTAACTAAAAAGAATTGCTAATTTTAGCAGCCCTTTTTTATTGCGAATAACTTGGTGTTATATTTTATTTAATAATCTTTACGATCAGTTTTTTCACTCCATATTTTAAAAGCTTCCCACGCTTCTTCCCGCAATAATGGTTGCATCGGGATGCTGCGGGCCGCAAATTCTTTTTCCAGTTCTTCGTAAATAAACTGATCGTCGAAGCCGATGCGGGCAGCATCTTGTTTGGTGTTGCCATAATAAACTACTTTAGGACGAGCCCAATAGATAGCGCCTAAACACATGGGGCAAGGTTCGCAGCTGGTATACAATTCACAATCCAGCAATTGATGGGTGCCTAAAACTGCACAAGCTTTCCGGATGGCATCTACCTCGGCATGGGCGGTGGGATCGTGGGAAAAGGTAACGTTATTAAAGCCGCGGGCAATTATTTCTCCGTTACGTACTACAACCGCACCAAAAGGGCCGCCGTAACCAGCCTGCATTTTCTCGATAGAAAGCCGAATTGCTTCCCGCATGTACTCCTCTTTCATAGCATATATTAACCGAAAGCTTCCGGCGTATAAAAGTAAAATTGGTTTATCTCTCCAGAATATAGAATATAAAGAGAAGTTAAAAAATGGCAGATTAAATGCTTTTTAACGCTTTTAATTCAGTTTTTAATTCTGCTATTGCAACCGCGCAGAGCGCTTGGGCACGCTCCACCAGGGGCGGAACAACTTTTTCCGGGTTAGAACCAAGTGCTTCTTTCTGCAAATTTACAAATATATCTTCCAACTCTTGTATGCCCACCAGTATTACCGATGATTTCATTTTGTGAGCTAAAGATTTTACTTCCGGCCATTGTTTCTTAACGGTATATTCCCGGAGTTTTGTTAGGTTTTCGGGGGTTTGCTGAATAAACATATCCATGATTTCTTCCATGAAACTGCTATCGCCGGAAGCCATTTCCCGTAAATAAGTCAGGTTTATAGTGGCGTAATTAGCACTGTTTCCAGCCACATTATTCTCATTCATACGAAGCGGATTTAATATTGAGGTTTTGTTATCCTCGGGTTTATTCTTTAGTAAAGCGGCTATTTCCTGTAGTAAGTTATCAGCTTTAAAAGGCTTAGACAAATAGGTATCTGCGCCCGCCTCCAGGCATTTTGTAGCTTCGCCCGCCGATGCATGCGCGGTTAAAGCAATAATTGGGGTATGCTTTTTAGCATGGTTTTGGGCCCGGATGGCCGCAGTTGTTTTATAGCCATCCATTTCGGGCATCTGCATGTCCATTAATATTATATCGTATTCGCGTTGCTGAAACAACTCCAGCGCCCGGACACCATTAGAAGCAATGTCTAAGGGGAAGCCCCATTCGCTCATTACTTTTTTTACCAGCAACTGGTTTATTTCGTTGTCTTCGGCGAGTAGAACCCGCAACTTGCCTAAGTCAGCCGCCTGAATAGGAGGCAAGGCTGTTGGTTCACTAATATCTATTGCTGCCGTAGCCGCAGTTGTAATTTTATTAAAGGTTAAACGAAAAGTAAAACTGCTGCCTTCGTTGGGTTTACTTTTAACCGAAATAATGCCGCCTTGTAACTCTATAAACTGTTTGGAAATAGTTAGGCCCAATCCGGTGCCGCCATATTTACGGGTGGTACTGCTGCTGGCTTGGGTAAAACTTTCGAAAATGCTGTTTAATTTATCTTCCGGAATGCCAATACCGTTGTCTTCGATGGTAAACTCCAGTATTACCTGCTCCGGCTGATCGGCGGCCACTTCCACTATAATCTTGATAAAGCCTTCGTGGGTAAACTTAATGGCGTTACTCAGCAAATTATTGATGATCTGGCTTAGTTTGCCCGGATCGCCCTTTATTTTTTCCGGAACATCCGTATCGATAATAGCCTTTAATTTATTCTTTTTTTCCGCAGCTTTGGGCTCCAGCAGGTTTATGCTTTCTTTTACCAACTGGGTCGGGTTAAATTCTGTTTCTTCAAAATCTATTTTTCCGGCTTCAATTTTAGAAAAGTCAAGAATATCGTTTATAATTACCAGTAATTTATCAGCCGATGATTGGATGGCTTGTAAATATTGCCGCTGCTCTTCGTCTTGTATCATCTTTTGTAAAACTGAAGTTAAACCCAGAATGCCGTTCATAGGCGTACGGATTTCGTGGCTGATATTAGCTAAAAATTGTTCTTTTATTTTAACCGAACGTTCCGCTATTATTTTTGCTTTGGTTAATTCCTTCTCAATACCAATGCGTTCTGTAATATCCTGGGCGCTGGCAATTACATAAGCTTCCTTGCCAGCTTCCTGGTAAAGCGTATTGCGGTACAATAAATAATGATTTTTTTGTTGATTATCGGTTACTTTTAAAATACCCCCCGCTTGTTTGTGTTTTTTAAGGGTTTGGAGGTAATGCTCGAAACGCACAGAAACATCTTTGCCGAGTAAGCTTTTAAAGTTTTGCCCTACTAATTGCTGGGGCTCTAAACCAAAAATAGCGGCACCCGCCTGGTTAATAGATATAATTTGGCCATCCAGGGCGTGGGTACAAATAAAACCCTGGGTATTTTCAAAAAGCGTCCGGAATAGTTTTTCACTGGAACTTAAAGCTTCTTCAATTTTTTTGCGTTCGGTTATATCCGAAAGCGCCCCTAGTGACCCTAGTATCTCGCCTTTAGAACCCATGATTGGGCTGGCACCAATTAAGAAACAAACCAATTCGCCGTTTTTCTTTTTTAAACTTACTTCGTACTGATCCGAAACGAGTTTTTGGCGTAGTACCGTTTTTTCTTGTATTAAAGCCTGGGTTGCGGCATCCGGAATAAACATATCAAAGGGTTTCCCAATGACTTCCTTTTTCTTGTAGCCCATCTTTTCACAAAATTGTTTGTTCGCAAAAACAACAACTTCGTTTGCATCCAGGTGAATAACGCCTTCGTTCATTGTTTCAATCAGCATTAAATACCTTTCTTCGCTTTCTTTTAAAGCATTGCGGGTATTAATTCGGTCTGATATATCCTGTAACGTACCTATGAAACCAACTAAATTTTGCTCTTCATCGAAAATGGGGGTGCCATTAGCCGTGGTATACTTGATTTTGTCGCTGGGTAAAACTAATCGATAATCTACCTGGTAGTTCGTTTTCTGGTTTATGGCCTCTTGCAATGCGCCTTCCCGCAACGCCATGTCATCCGGATGAACGCGGCTGATATAATCTTCTAAGCTGAAAGGGCTATTCCAATCTAATTCTAAAATGCGGTAAATTTCCTCCGACCAGAACATTTCGCCGGTAAGATAATTGTATTCCCAATTGCCGATTTTAGCTAGCTTTTGCGATTCTCTTAAGCTGTCCTGAATAAGTTTAAGTGCTGTTTCAGTCGTAAGGCGTTTCTGTTCCAAGTCATAAAGTTTCCTGATACTGCTGATACTTTTCAAAACAGTTTCCGGAATTAAAAAATCTTTTAAAAGAAAATCGGTAATACCCTGGTGCGCTGCTCTAATGGCTAAATGTGCTTCTGCGGAAGAAACAAGCAGCAAAATAGGACTGGAAACGCCCCGCTCCCGAATTATATTTACGAAAGAAATACCGTCAATATCGGGTAATTGTAAATCTATGAAAAGGCAATAATAATCAATTTGCTGCACAAGCTCCAATCCTACCGCTCCCTGATGCGTAACATCAATGGTCACCGGCAGATTGGTTTTTCTCAGCGACTCCTGAATAGCCAACTGATTTTCTTTATCAGCTATAATCAGGAGTTTAAGCTCGTCAGACATAGGTGTTATTCTTTGTAGTTTAAGGTAACCAGGTAGAAATGATTAAACTAATTGGTCAGTTTTTATAAAAGAAGCTAAGAAAATGTGTTTTCAAATATTTACATTCGATTTTGGGAACAAATCGGTTTTTAATCATCCGCTACAGCCATATGTAATTTATATACCCCAGCGGCTTATTTTCAACAATATAAATTGTACCATCAGATTAATCTGGTCAGCAAGGCTAAATTATTATCGGTTAACCTATACTTTATAATTTATTAAACCGTGTGATAAACCTACTTTGCTTTTTAACGCATATATGCTAAATAATTAACTTTTCCCTGAATGTCCTATAAAATTAACTATTTTGTTTTAGAGTATAAGTCAGATTGAAGAAAAGTGCAACTTTATATGCTAAGGATTATTTACCGTAGAGTCAATTTAAGTTTACTAAGATCTCTATTAGGCAGTTTAAAGAAGAATGATTGCGTACCAATGAAAATATGCAGGAAAACCCGGTAGGGTTTAAAGGAAATGAATACTTTTGAATGTAAAGTAAATTCTATTTACCTGATTCAAAGTGCCCATTTACGGGTTATAGCTTAAGTTTTAAATAAAATATGAATACCATAGATGCCGACGTATTGGGAATTGCATTAAAAGACCAATTAGCAGGAAAAGGAAATGTGACGATAACGGTGTATTCTGATATAACAGAAACCGAAACATTACCTGCAGCTTATTTTTTCCGGGATTACGCTGCGATGCCCGAAATAGAAAAAGAGGCTTTAAATCTTTGCCGGGGCAAGGTGGCTGATTTGGGGGGCGGTGCCGGTAGCCATAGTTTGGTGTTACAGGAAAGAAAAATAAACGTTACCGCCTTTGATGTATCGGCGGGTGCCTGCACCGTCATGCAACAGCGGGGCATAAAACAGGTAGAGAAAAAAAACATATTTAATTTAGGAGACAACCAGTATGACACCATACTGATGTTAATGAATGGTTTGGGTTTGGTAGGAGATATAGACGGTTTAACTCATTTTTTGCAGGCTGTTAAAAAAAATCTAAAACCCGGCGCCCAAATTATAGCTGATTCTTCCGATATCAGTTATATGTTTTACGACGATGAAGGTGCCCTGCATATTGATTTAAATGCTGAATACTACGGGGTAGTTACGTACCAGATGGAATACAACCACTTAAAAGGCAAACCTTTTAAGTGGTTGTTTATTGATTTTATGGTGCTGGCCGATTATGCGGCTCAATGTGGGTATAATTGTGAGTTAGTTAATGAAGGGGATAATTATCAGTATTTGGCGAGGTTAAGTTTGCAGGAGTAGTTAGAAATAAAAACATATATATGTTTTCGAAGCCGAAAACGGCAAATTATGCAGAAATCAACTACTTAAATTGCAGATACCTTATCTTCCTGCTTCAATATCAATTTTATTTTATTAAGACCAAGGTTTATTACTTTGAACAGGATTAATAATAAAGATAAAATAAGCCCACCCAATAACCCCTTTATTGTATTTGTCGGAATAGTTCCGCTTTTTGGATCGCCATAAGCAATAAACGGATCAATAATTTCAATTTCTGAGTTGATATATAAAAGGCGGTCTATATTTAATTGTTGTTCAAAAAGACGCATATCCTCCCGATAAACATCAATAGGATTGGTACCTTTATCATCTAAAATTACATTATTAGTACCCGTACGTCCACCAGCCTGACTACGGTAGCTCAGAGCAATATTGCGTTTTAAGGTATCTAAACTCAAAGATTCTTTAATAATTTTTGCCTTGCGGTTTCTTAGATTTTCACGTTCAATTTGTATGCGTTTACTCACATAGTTATTCTTCATTATATAATTTACTAATGAAGTATCCAAGCCGTTTAAAGCGGTGGTGTCATAAACCAGCACCCTAATCTGAAAAGTTGAGTCTTCGGTATTGAGGATAAGAGAGTCTAACCGTCGCTTATTTCCTTCTGTTTCTTTATAGAGTTCTATCAATAATTGCGTACTTGGCGATACAATCGGCTCAATCTGTATGCCTTTTAAGCTCATAGCTTTGAGCTTAGGTATTTGTAAAATCTTAGATAAAGCACTATAATTATGACCATTACACAGTTTATCTAAACTTCGAATGGAATTGTTTATTAATTCGCCTCTATAATAAGCTGACCCTAAAGTCATACTGGATTCATAATAAGGCTTAACAAAAAAAGTATAGGCCATCCCCACAATTCCACCCACAAGCATGAATAGACCTACTAATTTTAAATTAGCAGCAAGTGTATCTAAGAATAAAAAGAGTACTCTGAAAAGTCCTTTGAAAAAAGTGGAAATTCCATTTATAATTGAATTAAAAAGTTTGTTTAAATCAATTTCCTCTTCGGAAGAATTTTGCTTATTAGAACTGTTAATTTCTTTATTATTCATAAATTGAAAATGCTGACTGGCAAATTTATAACTTTTATAGTCTATTATAAAAAAAGCTAATTAATGTTATTTTTTAAAACTGGAAATATTGAGGTGAATGCTTGTTTTAAGCATTTTTATTTTAATTGAGTCGGATTTAATTTAAAAAACTTTATAAGTGTCGTTTATAGCTTATAAAAATTTAAAACAAGGTTATCATAATTGAGATGAGAAAGAATTACAATAAATGCTAATTTGCATAAAATTTAGAGAAAGTGATTTTAAGACAGGTTTATAGTTTAAAACAAAGATTAGAAGGGAAAGAAAATTTAAAGCAAGTATTAACTAATATTAGTTGGTTATTCTTGGATAAAGTAATCAGGGTTGGATTAAATTTCTTACTTACTATTTTAATTGCCAGGTATTTAGGAACAGATCTGTTTGGTTTATGGAATTATATTATTGCTTTTGTAGCGCTTTTTAGTATTCTGTCTTCACTGGGTTTAGACAACATTGTCACTAAAGACTTGGTTAAAGAAGAAATACCTAAAAATGAGGTATTAGGGGCAGCTTTTATACTAAAATTAGGAGGGGGATTTATTGGACTTATATTATCCACTATATGCATTTATTTTATCAGACCAAATGAGCCTCTTACCTTTTATTTGGTGCTGCTAACCGGGGCGGCATTGATTTTTCAATCATTTGATGTTATTGACTTTTATTATCAATCTAAACTGCAATCTAAGTTTATAGTTTACTCCCGAAGTTTTTCTTTTATTATATCAGCTTTAATAAAAATGGCTATTTTATTTTTTAAAGGACCATTGATATTATTTGTAGTAGCAACCTTACTTGAAGCTGTATTATCTGCCGGATTTTTTATTTTAGTCTATACTCGTTCAAATGGTTCAGTTCTAAAATGGAAAATTAGGATGCCTGTACTAAGGAAGCTTCTAAAAGACAGTTATCCGCTGGCTTTATCTGTTATGCTAATATTACTATACATGCGTACCGACCAAATTATGTTAGGTACCATAATTGGTGATAAAGCAGTTGGTATATTTTCGGCAGCGGTTAAACTATCAGAAGCCTGGTATTTTATTCCATCCATTATTACCAGTTCAATTTTACCAACTTTAATAAAAGAAAAAGAACTTAATCAAGGTAGGTATTTAAAAAAACTGCAGCAATCTTTCCTACTTATGGCTTATTTAGGCATTTTAACAGCCATTGGGATTAGCTTATTTTCTTCTTATATAATAAATTTTTTGTATGGCGTAGAATACGCTGGAGCGGCTTCCATATTAGCTATACATACCTGGACAAGTGTGTTTGTATTTCTTGGATTTGCTTCTGGAAATTGGTTTATAGTAGAAAACCTACAAAAGTATGTTTTTTACAGAACATTGGCTGGAGCATTTATCAATATTTCTTTAAATCTAGTTTTGATACCAAAGTACGGTGGTTTGGGAGCAGCAATTGCAACTTTATTGTCTCAGTTTACTGCTTCCTATTTCTTCAACTTATTTAATAATAAAACCTATCCTGTTTTTTTAATGCAGACAAAAGCACTATATCAGGTTCTGGTACTGAGAGACTTATTTAATTATTTAAAGAAGTAAAAAATAATGTTTATAGAAAAGGTAATAACTTGTCGGGCTTAGGACTAGAATAATGTTTGAACACCTGATAATAGATACTGGCAAAGCCGCTTCTAGTAAAAGATAAACTCTGGCAAATTACTTCTTCCTAAAGCTGTTTAAATAAGTTTATACTAAATTAATTAAATTTGTAGCATATTTTAACAAAAATCTATCTTATAGATTTATACCAATGCTAAAACATTTTAATACTCCTATATTATTTTTAATTTTTAACAGGACTGATACTACACAAATAGTATTTAATGAGATTAAAAAAATAAAACCAAAAAGTTTATATGTGGCAGCTGATGGGCCAAGGCTATCTGTTAAAGGAGAAACAAAGGATTGTGAAGCCACACGAGATATAATTAAACAAGTAGATTGGGATTGCGAAGTTCATACTTTATTTAGAGATAATAATTTAGGATGTAGAATTGCTGTTAGTACGGCTATTGATTGGTTTTTTACTCAAGTGGAGGAAGGTATTATTTTAGAAGATGATTGTTTGCCCGATCAGAGTTTTTTTTGGTTTTGTCAGGAACTACTGGATTATTATCGCACTGATAAGCGGGTAATGCATATTGGAGGTACTAATTTTCAGTTCGGGGAAAAAGTAGGAGAAGCATCTTATTATTTTTCCCGGCTTGCACATGTTTGGGGTTGGGCGAGTTGGCGCCGTGCCTGGCAATTATACGATGTGAAAATGCGAACGCTGCCCGCGTTTATATCTGAAAATAAAATATCCCATATATTTGAAGATAAACGAGTGCAGAAGAACTGGATCGGGAACTTAAAAAAGGTATATAATGGTGCTAATACCTGGGATTATCAATGGGCTTATGCAAACCTGGTAAACAGCAGTTTTTGTGTTATCCCAAACATCAATCTAATTTCCAATATTGGTTTTGGTAAAAATTCTACGCATACTTCTGATCAAGGAGATAAACTAGCCAACATGCCCATCGGCAATATTCCATATATTACTCATCCTCCCAAATTAGAATATGCAATTGCAGCCGATCATTTTACTAATACCAAAGTCTTCAATCCGCCTTCTTTAATTAAAAGGGTTAAGAACAAAATAAAAAAGATATTAGGTTAGATTACTATTCTCTGCTCTTGGTACTAATCTAAGTAATTCTAATTGCTCCTCTTCATATTAGTTTATTTAGTTAATTAAATTAATTTAATTAATGTTAATCCTTAACCTAAATTGGCGACCCCAATAGTATTAGAAAACCTCTGGTTATTTACAACCTGATTTTAAGTTTTATGAATTATCTCTTTAAACATTGTACTAATCAATAATCAGGTATGAAGATAGCTATTGATTGCAGAGCGCTTAGGAAAAGCCCTTCAGGAATTCCAAATTATGTTGTTTCCGCCATAAATAGCTGGACTACAGAGTTTCCTAGCTGCAACTTTTACTTACTTTCAAATGAGCCATTTCACCCCGAGTTACAAGATTCATTAGAGAAGAAAACTAATTTAAAAATTATTATCAGTCCATTGCCTATATTAAATAAAATATCTTTCTTTTGGTTGCTGTTTAAAGTTAATATTATTTTAAAAGAACTAAAGCCCGATCTTTACTGGGCTCCAGCTTTCTTATTACCGCCTGGTATTTCAAATAATGTTAAAACTCTTGTAACAGTACACGATATGGTGTTTAAACAATATAAAAATACTATGTCGGTTATTAATCGCTTCTTTTTTTATTTACTTCATGATCGTTCTATAAATAATGCCGATTTGCTTTGGGCTAATTCTAAGTATACCCAAAATGGTATTGATCATTTCTTTCCGGAAAGAAAATGTAAAGAAGTATTTACTGGTTTTTTTATCAATACTGCTATCTTTAAGCCGGTAGTTTTAACACCCACTGAGAAACAAGCATTACAGCTCAATTATAACTTAACAGAAAAGTTTATAATATTTGTAGGTACATTAGAACCCCGTAAGAATTTATCTTTTTTGCTTTCGCTAATGCCGGAACTAGCGGCTTTGGGTTATTCTTTATTAATAATAGGAGCAAAAGGTTGGGGCGAAACTAGTATTAAGGAAATAGTAGAAGCGCCATGTTTTCCTAAAGAGAGGGTTAATTTTGCCGGTTTTATTTCCACAAATGACTTAGTAAATTTATACACTTTGGCTTCAGTATACATCTCTACATCAGTAAATGAAGGGTTTGGTATGCCTCAGTTAGAAGCTATGGCATGTGGATGCCCGGTAATATCACCTCATAATTCGGCCATGATAGAAGTTGTTGAAGGTGCCGGTGAAACTGTTAGAACCTGGATTAAGAGTGATTGGATTGAAGTTGTAGAAAAAGTTGTGGAAAATAGGAGTAAGTATGTGAAGCTAGGTTTTGAACGAGTAAGATTTTACGAAAGAAAAAAAGTTATTCAGGATCTCCACCATTATATACAAAAAGGGTTTTAAAAAGCAAACAGTTGCTTTTTACTTCATAAGCAAATTAATACAATCAACATTGATTTAGATGATATCTAATATTTGTTGTATGTAATCATACAGCCTATATTTACACGTTTATTTATTAAGTTATCATTTACATCAACACTTTTAGAATTTTTAAAGTGTTGATGTAAATTAAACCTTTCAGCAATTTTATAATAGGTGAATTTAGTAAAATAAAAAATAGAAAACTTCACCTTTTATGTTTGTAAAATTTTCATAAAATGAATATCAATGTATATGAAAACTACACTTCTACATCTGTTTTATCTGGTGTAGATGAAGTAGCGTTAACTAAGTGGAGTGCTAAATATTTTGAAAAGAACTTTTTAAAGCATTTAGGAAGTGATAAAAGTATAGAAATTTTAGAAATTGGTTGTGGATACGGGCGATACACTAAATCTATCCTCGAATTAGGTTTTAAGAATATAGTAGGTATAGACATAAGCCAAGAACAGGTTTTGTATGCGCAAAAAAAATTAGGACTTAAGAATGTCCATTTAGCTGATGCCATCGAGTTTATGGACAATGGCAAAAAGTACGATGTTATAATACTGATGGATGTTCTGGAACATTTAGAATTAGAATATGCAATTACCTTGCTGAGTAAAATAAACGCCAGTTTAAACGTAAATGGCCGGTTTATTGTTCACGTTCCCAATGGATTAGCTCCTTTAACTCCTCCTTATTATGGCGATGTAACCCATATACGTGCCTTTTCTGTAGATAGCATGTCTCAGATTTTGCGAATGGCAGGCTTTAAGCAATTTAATCATTTTGCTTTGCCTCCTTTAGTAACTGGTATAACTAGTTTTATCCGCAGGGTTCTTTGGTCAGCATTTCTTAATCCATTAATAAAAGCTTTTCTAATTATTGCTAATGGCGGAAGTAGCGGTGGTATTTATACCAGTAATTTATTAACTGTTGCCTATAAACATAACCACTAATTAAGCTTTTTACTCTCCTTTTATTAATTATTTATTGTACATTTTAACAATAGCATATTCTTTAGGTACTTATGGTCAATAATCTTCGGAGTAGGTATATTGTTATTAATGCTAGATTCCTTACCCAACCTATTACTGGTGTTCAGCGCTTTGCCATCGAAATATGCCGGTTTTTGAAAGACATTTTGCCAAACGTTCACTTTGTAGCACCATCAAATATAAAGCATCAAGAACTGGCTAAAGAATTTAAAGTTGAAACTTTTGGTAAATTTTCTAGTCATTTTTGGGAGCAATTAGAATTGCCGCTGTATTTACATAGGAGTGGTAAACCTCTATTAGTAAATTTATGTAATACAGCACCTGTTTATTATTCAAACAAAGTAGTCTGTATTCATGACCTGGCTTCTTTGATTAACCCACAATGGTTTTCTAAATCTTTTGCTGCAGTATATAAAATTTTGATACCTAAAGTTGCCGGAAGTTCAAAAAAAATAATAACCGTAAGTAATTTCTCAAAAGCCTCAATTCATTCTATTTTACACATACCCCAAAAAGATATAGAAGTTGTATATAATGCCGTTTCAGAATCGTTTGTCAGTAATAATTATCCCGCCAGTGAAAACAAATATGGTCGTTATATTTTAGCAGTATCATCCATAGATCCCCGTAAAAATTTAAAAAACTTAGTGGAAGGTTATAAGTTAGCTAATCTTACTGGTGTTAAATTGGTTATTGTGGGTGCTGCTTCTAAAGTATTTAATGACCCGAATCTTAAACATTTTGTGCAAGGCCGAGAAGATATTGTATTTACAGGATATTTGCCGGATAAAGATTTGGTCCAGGTCTACAAAAATGCCCTGATGCTTGTATATCCATCTTTGTTTGAAGGATTCGGCATACCTCCTCTGGAAGCCATGTATTGTGGCTGCCCTACTATTGTATCCAATACATCAAGTTTGCCTGAAGTTTGTGCTAATGCAAGTTTATACGTAAATCCTTTGCTGCCGAATGAAATTGCTAATGGGATTAAACTACTAGCAGAAAATGAGGAGATTAGAAAAAAATTAGTTTTGAAAGGTTTTAAAAGGTCCCAGGAATTTAGCTGGAAAAAATCTGCCGGTAAATTAGCTAATATCATCAATACCTTGAATAATTAATTTCATGCAACGACAATTAATTATTGCCGCTTCTGTTTTAGGTTTATTTGGTACAATGACTAATATTTTATTTATTAGTCCTTTACCATCGCTCATCGCGGCTTTTCTCTTTCCTTTTATATTAGTAAACCGCAAGTATTTACCCAAAACTGTTTTCTGGCTACTATTATTCTTTTTGTTTGCGGGCTTTAGTACTTTACTTTATCATCCTGCTTCTTTTCTGCAATTTAGGTTTTACCGTTACGATGGCAACTTTTTTATATCTTACTTACCCTTGCTGGTGTTGCCTTTTTTAAGTATCAAATATAATGTAGATAAGCTGTTCAGATATTTCTTATACGTATCTACAGTCGTAAACTTATTTGTATACAGCATTAATGTATTACAAAACCGGTCGACTTTTTCCGGGTTATTCTTATCCACCAATGGGGCCGGTGGCTTTTATAGTATTGTTACTTCTCTGGCTTTTATATATTTTATGGAGAAAAAGTCATACAAGAATTTAATTATACTGATCTTAAATGCTCTTTTTCTTTATGCAACTTATTCGCGGGGGTCTATTTTAGGTTTAGTTGTAGGTTTAACCTGTTTGTTTTTTATAAATATTCAAAAAACTTATTTAATTAGGTGGTTGCTGGTAGGGCTAGCCGTTATCCAGATTTATATTTTGGCAGATACCTATCCGGAGTATAAAAAGTATATCATGAACAGCCGCAATGCTGATATTTATGAGAATTACGAAACTTTTGTTCATAAAAGATACGGCTTTGTTTCTACTAAGTATAATAATGTACTTATCCGGATGTATGAAACCTGGCCCCGGGCAGTAGATTGTTTTTTCCATTCGCCTATACTCGGAACAGGCTTTGGGTCTTTAAATGATGTGCCTTTTATATTTAATGATGCAGTTCCTGGCGTTTTTAGTACCAATAAGCAGAAAGAAAAGGTGTACAACGATTCGCATGCCCATCATTCTTTTTTACATTTCTTAGGAGAACAGGGGTTAATAGGCCTTTTTTTATTTTATATGTTTTGGCGTTCGGTTTATAAATTTTTGCGGCAAAATGCGCAAGAACCAACTATCAGAGATTTTCTGTTAGTATCTTTTTTTAATCTAACAGTAATGAGTTTTACAGAGCATCGCATTACTACTCCTTCTAATGCGCTTCCGTTTGTACTCACCCTTTCGCTTTATTATGTTTATGTAAATTACCAAAATAAATCAGTACGAAATATTTCCGAAACAGCATACTAAGTAAAGGGACAAAAATAGGTATAGATTTGTTATAGCAGCTATGCGTTATATAAAAGATATTACAGCGGAGCAAAGAGCAGAGTTAGAAGCGTTATATAGGCAAGGCACTTATGTAGTGGAACGGCAACGGAGTCACTGTATCCTGTTATCATCGGCAGGTAAAAGCATGCATGAATTGGCCCTTATCTTTGGGGTAAGCCGTTTAACAATTAGCAACTGGCTGGACAAGTGGGAACAAGCGGGGAATGCCGGTATTAAGTTGCAGGCGGGCCGTGGTCGCAAAAAGAAGCTGGCAGGTATTGAACAGGGGCAAATAGAAAAGTATGTAGAGCAGCACAGCAGGAATTTACAGGCAGTAGTAGCCTTATTAAAAGAAAAGCACGCAGTAGAGGTTAGTAAGAAGACCTTGCAGCGCTTTTTAAAAAGGTAGTGCTTACTCCTTCAGAAGGGTACGCCATAGCTTGAAAAGTAAGCGTAACCAGGAAGAGTTTGAAGAAAAACAGCAGCAGCTTCAAAAGCTGGAAAAGCTACAAGAACAGGGATATGTGCAGTTGTACTACTACGACGAGAGCAGCTTTTCGCTGTGTTCGGCTTTGCCTTATGCCTGGCAGAAGAAAGGACAGACAATACAAATACCAGCTAGCAAAGGTAAACGCATGAATGTGGCAGGATTGATCAATACACAGGGAGATTTCTATTATCATGCGCAAGATCACAACATCACCAGTACAGCAGTTATCTCTTTTCTGGACCAAGTTTGTGAAAAGCTACAGCAAAAGACTATTGTCGTAGTAGATAATGCACCTACTCATCGCAGTAAGGCTTTCTTGGAAAAAATACCACTATGGCAAGAGCAGGATTTGTACATCTTCTTTTTACCGCCTTATTCGCCTGAACTCAACAAGATTGAAATGCTTTGGAAAAAAATCAAGTATTATTGGCTCGACTTCAATGCTTATCTCTCTTGGCAAAACTTGCAATCCTGCCTCAAACAGGTCTTGGATAACGTAAACCAAAAATATATAATTAATTTTGTCTAAGCACTTAATTTACATAACATGATTTTTAAAAATCATTCTGAAAAAATCTATTTAATTCTGCTGGTATTGGTTGCTTTTACTTTACCGCTGGGAATTGCCTTCAATAATATTGCCATTGGCCTGTTGTTGCTCTACTGGCTATTTTCTGGAAACCTCTTATCTAAAATAAATAATGTTTTTCATAATAAGTACTTCTGGGTTTTTACTGCTGTTTATTTGATTCAATTTTTTGGTATTTTGTATAGTACCGATGTGCATGATGCCCTCACTAAACTGGAAAAGAAAGCAGGATTGATTATTTTTCCTTTGATTATACTATCTATGCCGTCTTTAAAAAGTAAGCACTTAACTTATGTTATTATATCGTTTGGCATCTGCTGTTTTGGTCTTTTTGCTTATGCCGTAAGTAAACTAATATTAACTTATGGCTCTCTTACCCAAGTACCGCAGCTTACCGAAGCTATAGATGAACTGATTCATTTACATCATGCATATTCCGGACTATACCTTGTATTTTTGATCGTTAGTTTAGTTTATCTGTTAACTAAGTACTGGCCGCAACTTAATTTGTATACACGATTATGTTTAGGTTTTTCAATAATTGTGTTCTATGTATTTCTAATTGTTTTAGGTGCTCGCATGGCCTTGTTTATCTCTTTTATTGTGCTGGCTTTGCAAATGTTAATTTTTACTTTACAAACTAAAAGTTTCAAAATATTAACTTTGCTGGCATTTACTATTATTATTGGTGCAGGCGGCATATTAGCTTTACCAGCTACCCGAAATAAAATAAACGAAATCTTATTTGTGCGGGGTGTGCATCATCCGTTTACACCACGGCTTATCCAATGGCAATGTAGTTTTGATATACTCAACGAAAATAGTTCCTGGATTAAAGGAGTTGGTACTGGCGATGTAAAGCCGCTTTTGCAAGATTGTTACCAGGATAAAAAATTTTGGGGGCACTTGTATAATTATAACCTGCATAATGAATATTTAGAAGAAATGGTGCGCCATGGCCTAATTGGTTTGGGTTTACTATTATTAACTTTCTTTTATCCTTTAATCGTGTCTATAAAACATAATAATTATTTGTATACTTTTTTTATTATTGTTTTCATGCTGGCTTGCATTAGTGAAACTTTTCTTAACCGGCAGAAAGGGGTAATCTTTTATGCTTTTTTTAATTCACTTATGGCTGTATCTTCATTTCAAAACAAAGTAAAGTCAGCTGAATGAGTTTAATTGCTTCTTCAAAACTTTAACTACCAGATACTTATAAAATTATAATGATTAAATCGAATAAACTTTTAATCTTGTTTCTTTTAATATTATCAGCTGTTATAATACTAAGGAGCGCTTGGGTAGGAGATGATTCCTATATTGGTTTCCGGACCGTATATAATTTTGCAAATGGATATGGTTTAACTTTTAATATAAACGAAAGAGTACAATCTTTTACCAATCCTTTATGGATATTGGTAATGTCTATATTGTATGTTTTTACGGGTGAGGCTTATTATACCGCTATTTTTCTTTCTTTGGCTATCACCCTTATTTTGCTTTATGTTTTAACCGAAAAAATATCGGTGATTAATGTTAGTTCGCTTTTCATATTCAGTATTATTCTTTCATCTAAGGCCTTTATAGATTATAGCACAAGCGGACTGGAAAATCCACTGGGCCATTTATTTCTGGTTTTATTCGCTTACATTTATTTAAAAGAAATCAGAATAGAGAAAAGGTTATTTTATTTATCCCTTTTTGCAGCTCTGGCTGCGGTAAACCGCCTGGATAATATACTCCTTTATATATTTCCTCTTGTCGTTGAATTCTTTAAGTATTTTAGTGTTAGACGGACACTCATTATGGCCGCCGGTTTTTTGCCCTTAATAATTTGGGAAATATTCTCTTTAGTTTACTACGGCTTTTTGTTCCCGAATACCTATTATGCCAAGCTAAACACGGATATTTCTTCTGGTGAATATATTGCTCAAGGTTTTAGGTATCTCGTAAACTCTTTATCTCTTGATCCCATTACACTTTTAACCATTGTTTTGTCTTTGGTTGTTGTAGGTGGTTATTCTTATCGGTACAAAAAATATAATCTTATACCACTTTTAGGAAGCATCATAATATACCTTATATATACGCTTAAAGTAGGAGGGGATTTTATGAGTGGCAGATTTCTGACTTATCCGTTTCTGTTAAGCGTTATTGTAATTACGCAAATAAATATCGCTCCAAGAGTTCAGTTTGCTTTGGCGAGCTTGGTAGTATTCTTTGCTGTTCTTTCACCATTTTCTCCAATTACTGCTAACTATAATTATCGGCGGTCAGATGCAGGTGCTTTTCATGAGGTGGTGAGAAACGAAGGGGTGGCCGATGAGCGGGCCTGGTATTATTATCAAACGGGGTTTTTGCACCTAAGCACGGACTTAGAAATAATTAAGCATGAAAAAGCATTGGATAGGGTTCTAGTGCAGGGAGATTCCATTGTTATATTTGAGGAAAGTCCGGTTGCGCTTGGCTTTAATAGTTATGCGGCAGGACCTAATGTTTATTTATTAAATCACATGGGTTTATCCGATGTGCTAACAGCCAGGTTACCCATGGATAAAGGCCGAGATCCTAAGTGGCGAATTGGTCATATCTGGAGAAAGATACCTGAAGGTTATGTGGAGTCGCTGATACAAAATAAGAATTTAATTAAAGATAAAAATCTCTCTTTATACTACGACAAAATATTAACCATTATTAGAGGTGATATTTTCAGCGTGAATAGGTTTAATACCATTTATGAAATGAATACCGGTAAATATGACTATTTAATTGATAAAGATTTATATACTACCCATAAAGCTCCAGTTGGGCAAACCATTTGGTTAAAAGGTAGTAATATGCAGTATGTAACAACAGAAAATAATAATGCTTACCTTTCATGTAATAAGGCTTCGTTAGGCGCTACAGAAGAATTTTTGATAATAGATGCTGGTGCCGGTAAAATTGCTTTAATCAATAAAAACCAATATGTGTCGTCTGAAAACGGTAATGCACCTCTTATTCGCAACCGAAGAGCCTTAGGTGATTGGGAAAAATACGATTGGATAACCAATCCTGACGGAACAATTTCATTAAGAGGCAGCAACGGCCTTTACATATCTTCGGAAAATGGAATAACAGTAATGACCAGTAATAGATCTACTGTTGGAGAATGGGAAAAATTCACTTATGGCAAAGTATCCAAAAATTAAAAAGATTTTATCGATTATAGTTTAAAGTTTTTGTAACTGACATTTACATTTTTGATAAATAAATAAGTATTAAGATATCATATAAAATATAAAAAATACAAGAAGTTTATTTATGATTTGGATTATTGACGTTATTAAATAGTTGTTCGTATGTTAGTGTAATTTCAAATACTGTTTCTTCAAACACTCATTTATTTGTCTTTGAAATTTTTTTTTAATTAATATTATTTAATTTTTAATAAAATGTAATATATAAAAAGTTAAATACCAGCTAAGTTGAATAGAATGATGAATTGTACAATGAGGTAAAACTCATATTACTTTAAGATTTTGATTTAATTTAGCATTTTAAATTAACAAGTATGTATTTTAATAATGACTGGGCATTGGTTGTGCCGATGGCCAACGAAGAGAATGGTTTTGCACCTTTAATATCACTTTTAAGCGTGCAATTAGATAGATTAGAAAGTGGGAAAGTATATATTGTAGTTGATAAAGCTTCAAAAGACAGAACGCTGCATCTAGCCCAGCACCTTTCCGAACAGGATGATAGATATGTAACTGTCTGGGCGCCGGAAACACGTAATGTTGTAGAGGCTTACTTGGCTGGTTATAAAGCCGCCTATAACAATGGTCATGCATTTATAATAGAAATGGATGCCGGTTTATCTCATGACCCCCGCGCTTTACCTATGTTTCTGCGGGTTTTAAACGAAGGAAATGAATGTGCTTTCGGGAGCCGATTTATAAATGGCGGCAGCACCGCCGATTCCGCCTGGACCCGGTGGTTCCTTTCCAAATTCGGAACTTTACTGGCCAATTGGCTTTTAGGTACTACCATGAAAGACATGACTTCCGGTTATCAAGGCTTTAGTCGTAATGTTGTAAAACAATTTTTAGATTATCCGCTCAAATCCACGGCTCACTTTTATCAAACTGAAATACGTTATTTGCTGCGTAAAAAAAGGTATATGGAAGTGCCAATTCATTATAGAGCACCTTCGCCGAGTGTTTCGCCCAAAGCAATCCGTAATGCCAGGGAAACGCTGCTCTATTATGTAAAAATGCGCATAATTGGTAAAAAGTGTTTCTTATAGTACCATATAACAAAATAAATTAAGGTGAAGAAAAAAATTACTATAATTGGAGCTGGAATATCTGGCCTATCGGCAGCTCGTTTATTGTCACCAAATGCAGACGTAGAACTTCTGGATAAAGCTGATAAGGTAGGGGGGTTGATTAAATGTGATTATGTAGCTGGTAATTTATTTCACAAAGTTGGAGGTCACGTATTTAATTCAAAGAACAAAGAAGTTTTTGATTGGTTCTGGTCACCCTTTGATATTGAAAAAGAATTTCTAAAAACCAAAAGAAAAGCTAAAATCCTTTATAATGGTAAATTAATTGGTTATCCTCTTGAAAATCATCTTTACGAGTTTGGAAAGGATATAGTGACAAAAGTGATATCTGAATTAATTGATATCCAAAAAAGTAGTGTTAACCAGCCGGTTAAATACGATAATTTTGAAGCTTTCTTAAAGGCTAATTTTGGCGATACGCTCTATCATCTTTATTTCAAACCATATAATCAGAAAATATGGAATACCGACTTATCTAAAGTGGCACTGGAATGGCTCGAAGGAAAATTGCCGATGCCTAACATCAAAGAAATATTAATTAATAATATTATGAAAGAAGAAGAATCAGAAATGGTTCATGCTACTTTCTATTACCCAAAGTCGGGTGGTTCGCAGTTTATAGCCAATCGATTATCGCAAGGTTTGCATATTAGAACTGGTGTTTCGGTAAATTCCATCGAAAAGCTTGACGCAAAGTTTAGTATTAATAATGATTTACATGCCGACACCATTGTTTATACGGCCGATGTGCGGAATTTGGCAAATATTTTAAAAACGGATGATAAAGATTTACAAGCTGCCCTGCAAGATGTAACCACTTTAAAATCAAACGGGACATCAAACCTTTTTTGTGAATGCGACGATAATGATGATTTATCCTGGTTGTATATTCCAGAAGATTTTACCAAGGCACACCGTATAATTTATACTGGCAATTTTAGTCCTGCTAATAATGAAGGCTCTAATCGTAGAACCTGTGTCGTAGAATTTTCTGGAAAAGTTGATCCTGAGATAATGAAAGAGGAAATAAAGTTATTGCCGGGAAATCTTTCGCCGCTCTCTTATAATTACGAACCTAATTCATATGTTATTCAGGAAAAAGATACCCGTCAAAAAATTAACTGCCTGAAAGAACATTTACAGAAGTACAATTTTTATTTGGTGGGTCGATTTGCCGAATGGGAATATTATAACATGGATAAAGCTATAGAAGCTTCTCAAAAATTATCCCGGAAATTATCTAACTATCCTTAATTACTATTGATTTAAAAATCTGCTGCTAAATTAAAAAAAAGAATCAAACGGCAGATTTTAGAAATATAACCTTAATTGTTATGGAGATTACATTCAACAAGATTAAGGAGAGTGCCTTACGGTATTCGCTGCAATTAATTATTTTCTTCTCTTTTATTATTATATATTTAATTACCAGGTACCCTGGGGTAGGTGGCCGTATTAATTTTGGTGATTCTGCGAAGTGGCAATTTTTACATTTTGTTAATGGGTTGCCGCATGGTACTGGTTATCCGCAATTTCTATTTCTTTCCGAGATATTCTCCCGCCTTATTTTCTTTCTGAATCTATCCGAAAGAATAACTTTTATTTCTATTTTTTTTGGGGCGCTTTCATTAGCTGTATTTCATTCGTTAATCCACCTTTTAACCAAAGATAAAGCGGGAAGTTTATTGTCAACTTTTTTAGTAGGGTTTAGTTATGTTTTTTGGACACAAGCCACAGAAGCCGAAGTTTATACTTTAAATATTTTCTATCTTTTAACTGTTTTTTATCTTTTTATTCAGTTTTACTTAACAAAAAATAGTAAATATTACCTCGCCGGATGTGCGGTTTATGCACTTAGCTTTGGCAATCACTTAAGCATGGTTACCATATTACCAGCGGTGGCCTTTATTTCAATATTAACTGATTATAAAACAGTTTTAAAACCCAAAAATCTGGCTCTTGTTACTTTATTTGTAATTTTGGGAGCACTTCAATACGCATTTATTTACTATCGGGCTTATCATAGCGATCCACATTACATGGAAATTGAGCCGAATCCTACATTTGCTCAATTTTTGACTTATCTTACTGGTAGTGATAAATCTACTATGATGGCTTTTACATTTGACCAAATAATAAATGATAGAATACATGTTTTATTAAAATTTATAAATGTAAATTTTACCTATATAGGACTCCTTTTGGCTTTTGCTGGCTTTTTTTACTATTTATATGTAAAAAAATCTTATGTAATCATAGTATTTCTTTCTTTGGCTATTCTGGGCCAGATAGCTTTTAATATTAGTTATAATGTTAATGACCTCATTGTATTTTTTATCCCAGTTTATGTTATATGTTGTATATTTATAGCTTTAATTTTTGCTTCGAAAAGAGATTTAATTCCTAAAATAAGTTTATTGTTTTTGATAATTTATATTTTTATAAATAATATAAATTCAAGAGATATTTTATTAGAAGAAACTTATTGGCTTAATCATTTCAAACCTCAAGTATCATTATATTACGAACAGGAGGATAATTTACCATTATATTTTCCAATTCCTAGTTCCGATTATTTTACCCATAATTACATAAATTACTTAAATCTTTCGGGTACTTTAAAAAAAACTAAAAGTATTACTGATGACATCTCTATGATTCCTAATCAGGATTCTTTTTATATAGGAAATGCTTTACCAGATTTAACGGGAAATTATGACTTTAAACTTGTAAATGCGGAAAATATATCTGATTTTATAAATAACCACAACAAACCTCAAAATGCTTTATTTTTTAGTGTTAGAGATGAAGGTGCGCAAAACTTATCACGGGAATTTATAAATATTTTAAAAACCTATGGTTCCCAAATCGAATCCCTTCCTCCCGGAGGTTCTTATGCGGCCGTTCTGTACAACGGTAAATTGGTTGAATTGATAAATGGATCAGGTCTGGCTATCATTAGATCCGACAGCATCAATAACGATCCATTAGAAGGTAAATTATCATATAAAGTTTACTCGGGTGGTAATCAGTTTGGTGATAGTAGTGCCATAGAAATCAAAGGCTTTAATTATTCTGTAAACAGGAGGGGAATGAACATAGTGGTTTACGATAAACAGAACGAGGCCATTACAGATATGATCAGTTTTGATATTGTTACTAGAGAAGAAAAAAGGTTGTTTAAAGCTGTAAAAAAAGAATATGTGGCCTCTCATGCCTCAAAAGCGCCTATCGGGAAAGTAATAGCCCTAAAAGGGTTCAATAATTTATTTGTGAGTAGTGAAAATGGTGCTTCACCATTAACTTGTAATAAAAATCAGATTGGTGACTGGGAAAAGTTTGAGGTGGTTGATGCCGGAGGAGGGAAAATAGCTTTAAAAAATGAAGGTAAATTCCTGTCTTCCGAAAATGGCAATAGCCCTATGATATGTAACCGTACTAGCATTGGTGATTGGGAAAAGTTTGATTGGCTAGAAAATGCAGATGGAACCGTTTCTTTGAAAGGTAGTAGTTGGTTTAATATGTCTTTAGAAAGTGAAAATGGTCCTATCACGTGTAATAAATCTATCCTAGGTGTTAAGGAAAAATTTACCGTACAAATTGTTCAATAATGGTTCTTTAAATTAAATATTACTTTTGAGATAACATTTCCAAGATTCAATAAACTACTTTAATTTAAAGTAGTTTATTGAATCATTCATTATAAATTGGTTTCAAAGTTAAGTAGATAATCATTATTCTAGAAAATTTAGATAATATAATCTGGATCATCATAAAAAAGGTTTTTTATAATCTGCTTATCTTTGTTTTAAAAAAACAATTGTGAAATTAGCCATTGTGCACGATGATTTGATGAGAAGGGGTGGAGCGGAACAGGTAGCTCGTTGCTTGCACTATGCCTTTCCGGAAGCACCCATTTATACTTTATGTTACCAACCCGAAGATACTTACCCGGATTTTAAAACTGCAAAAGTACGTACCTCCTGGTATCAGCGCCTGGTAAAAGATGAGCACCAGATGAAAAAGCTGTTTTTCCCGCTGGGAGTTATGGCAATGCGACAACTTGATGTAACGGACTACGATGTGGTGTTGATGTCCTCGACTTATTGTGCCAAGTACGTAAAGATTTCGCCTAAGGCTATTGTTATCAATTATTGTCATCAGCCTTTTCGCCTGGCCTGGTTTCCAGAGTCGTATACCGATTATTTACAAGCGCACGGCATAAAGAAACTGGCCATGAAGGCAATGATTGCCAGCCTTAAATACATAGATTACCAAGCTGCACAACGAACCGACTATTTTATTGCTAATACCGACGAAACCAGCCAAAGAATAAAAGAGAAATATGCTTTTCATAAAGACATACCGGTAATTTACCCGCCGGTTGTAATAGATAATTTCCGTACCACGGAGAAAGTACAGGATTATTACTTAGTAGTAACTCGGTTGGAGTATTACAAGCGCGTTGATTTAGCTATAGAAGCATTTAACCAACTAGGATATAAATTGATAATAGTGGGTAAGGGTACCCAAAAAAACGAGTTAAAAAAAATAGCTAAAAACAATATCGTTTTCAGAAGTGGGTTGTCTAAGACGGAACTAAGAGAACTGTACGCCGACTGTAAAGCTTTTGTGTTTCCGCAGTACGAAGATTTTGGCATAACCGCCTTGGAAGCTAATGCTTCGGGCCGGCCAGTCATAGCTTTTGGGCAGGGAGGCGTACTTGATACCATGATTCCCTACACCGGCAACCCTAAGAAGAGTACGGCTATTTTTTTTAACAAGCAGGAACCAGCAAGTTTAATGCAAGCCATCCAAATTATGGAAAATATTTACTTAGACTTCGACCCTGATTTTAACCGAAAGAATGCAATTAGGTTCGACGAAAGTAACTTTATTCAAGCTATTCAAAATTTTGTACAGGATAAATATAGTCTGCCCGAAAGAAGGAAAGAGGCGGCAGGTATAAATATTTAATATTATTACCAGATCGGTTTATATTTATTAAATTTGCGTCAGATAAGTTTTTTAAATTTAATGCCTGGCCAAAACGAAAAATACATAAAAGTAATTAATTCTGTTGGAGACTTACTTTTACTAAACATAGCCGCTGTTGCCAGTTACATTTTTAAATTCGGAGCGTTTTTTCTATTTCAAGACCAACAATATCTTAGCCTCTTATTATTTTCTAACTTTGCCTGGATAACGTCTGCATCTATCTTAAATGCTTATAATGTTAAAAGGGTAACCCGGGTAACCCATATCATAAACAACTTAATTAAGCAGGTTATCTTGTATATACTGCTGGTAGAGGCCTCCCTCAATATAACAAAGACCTATTCTGTTACCCGTTCTTTTCTAACGTATTCCTATATCCTTGTAATACTACTCATCTTTATTTGGCGAGTGGGTTTCACTTATCTTCTTAAATTTCACCGCATAAAAGGGGGAAACTATAAAAAGGTAATTATAGCTGGTTATGGAAAAGCATCACTTCAACTTAAAAATTATTTCGAAACCCACCCGGATGTGGGATACCGGTTTTTTGGCTTCTTTGATGATAATTTGAAATATGTTAGTAAAGTATTAGGCAAAGTAAGTGATTTAGAAGCATATGTTTTTAAACATGAAATAGATGAAATATACTGTTCTCCTTATGAGCTAAGCAGTGCCCAGGTTACCCGGCTTATTGATTTTGCCGAAGAAAATTTAATCCGATTAAAATTTTTGCCGGAGTCCAATTTACTGCTGGCGCGTAAAATGCAGATTGACTTTTATGATTTGCTGCCGATTATGGTTCTGCGGCCAATTCCGCTCGACGATTTATTAAATCAAACTATAAAAAGAATATTTGATGTTGTATTTTCATCAATTGTTATTGTTTTTATATTGTCCTGGCTGGTACCGCTTATCGGCCTTTTAATAAAGTTTGATTCACCGGGACCCATTTTTTTTATTCAGAAGCGGAACGGACGTGGTAACCAACCTTTTAATTGTTTTAAGTTCAGAAGTATGCGCCTTAACGATGACTCTGAAACGAAGCAGGCCACTAAAAATGATGAGCGAATAACCAAGTTAGGGCATTTTTTAAGAAAAAATAGCTTAGATGAATTGCCCCAGTTCTTTAATGTATTGGTAGGCGAAATGTCGGTAGTAGGGCCGAGGCCCCATCCAATTAAGTTGAATGAAAACTACCGTAGTTTGATAGACCGGTACATGTCTCGACATTTGATTAAACCAGGCGTAACTGGTTTGGCCCAAGTGATGGGTTATAGGGGAGAAACTTCTAAGCCGCACCAAATGAAAAGCCGTATAAAAATTGATATTTTTTACGTTGAACACTGGACATTTTGGCTGGATATGAAGATTATATTCCTGACCTTTTTTACAACAGTTAAAGGCGACAAAAATGCCTATTAAACCTGTATCAAATAAGATTGGATTGCTATAAAACAACAAGGCTGTCTCTTTACAGGGACAGCCTTGTTGTTTTATAGCAATCTTCAGCTTACTTCTTATACAATACCGCTTTCACCGCCTTAATAGTTCTTTCTACGTTGGGCAAAGAAGCCTCTATTAAAGTAGGGGCGTAAGGCAAGGGTACATCGTGGCAGGTAACCCGTTTTACCGGGGCATCTAAGTAATCAAAAGCGTTATGCTGCACGTTAAAGGCCAGTTCTGAGGAAATAGAAGCTAATGGCCAGGCTTCTTCCACTACTACCAAGCGGTTGGTTTTCTTTACCGATTCCAAAATGGTCTTATAATCGATTGGGCGAACGGTGCGTAAGTCGATCACTTCAGCGGAGATGTTTTCTTTTTGTAATTCTTCGGCCGCCGCTAAAACCACTTTCATCATTTTACCAAAAGAAACTAAGGTTACATCGGTACCAGCACGCTTTATATCCGCTACCCCAATCGGTAATACATATTCTTCTTCCGGTACTTCGCCTTTATCACCGTACATTTGCTCCGATTCCATGAAGATAACCGGATCCTCGTCGCGAATGGCGGCTTTTAACAACCCTTTGGCATCGTACGGATTGCTGGGTACTACTACCTTTAAACCCGGGGTGTTGGCGTACCAGTTTTCGAAGTTCTGGGAGTGCTGCGAAGAAAGCATCCCGGCACTGCCGGTAGGGCCCCGGAAAACAATGGGGTTACCGTACTGGCCCCCCGACATAGACATTAATTTGGCTGAAGAGTTTATAACCTGATCAATGGCTACCAGCGAGAAATTAAAGGTCATAAATTCAATAACCGGACGTAAGCCATTCATGGCTGCACCAACACCAATACCGGCAAACCCAAGTTCGGCAATGGGCGTATCAATTACCCGCTCCGGACCAAATTCATCCAGCATGCCCTGACTTACTTTGTAAGCACCATTGTATTCGGCAACTTCTTCGCCCATCAGAAAAACACGCTCGTCGCGTCTCATTTCTTCCGACAAGGCTTCCCGAAGAGCTTCTCTAAACTGTATTGTTCGCATGTTTAAAATGTTTTCAATTTATTTGCTAAAGGTCTAAAATTTTAGCGCCTATTAATTCTTCCTCAAAGGTAAAAATGAAAATGCAATTATTTAGCTTTTAAAAAATAAATTACCGGTATTCAGCGGTATTTTTCGTTTATAGATAGCTGATTGGAAAGAGGCATTCTTCAGGTAAGGTTTAAATTCTATATCTTCTATGGCTTTCTGCGTAAAAGATTTATCTGCCCGTACTGCCCTTTGCAAATAATATTCCAATAGGTTTTCATCTTTGGTCCGGGCGGCTATAATGGCCTGGCTGTAATAAGCCAGGGCAGCATCGGGTTTTATTTTCAAAGCTGCTTCGTAAAATCCAGTTGCTTGCTCGTAGTTTTCCTTCAGCAGGTAACATAAGCCTTTGTTCATCAAATTCTGGTAACTGTTACCACCGTATCGCAAGCTGGCCAGCGCAGCATTCATTTGGCCCATTTGTATTTGCAAAGCCGCTTTATCGGCAAAAATGTTTTGCAGCAAATTTGCCGGGCCTCCTGCTTTTAAGGCATAGTCATAGCTCTGTAGCGCTTCTGTTTGTTCTTCTAATAGTTGCTGGGCCGATGCTAAATGATAAAAGTTAGCGGCCGTGGGCTGGCGATGGCTGGCGTACTGCAAATTTTTGACGGCTACTTTAGCTAGGGCTTTAGCTCGAGCTGATTTTCTCTCGCGGCGGGCAAGTTCCAGGAAGACAATGCCTAAATTATGATAAGCTTGCCAATCGTCGGAGGTAGCAACGGCTGTTTCGTAAATTTTCTGCTTTTCGGTTAGCAAGGGAGTTAAGGTGGCGGCATACCGCAATTCTTCGGGCGTAAGCGCTTCCCTATCAACGGTATTTTTCAGAATTTTTTTGGAGAGCAGGTAAATCTGGTAGTCTTTCCTGGGTTGCGGCGCAAAGTCAATCTGTACTTCAGCAAAGCGTAAAGTCGGGTAGATATACAACGTTAAGTAATCTGCTGATTCTAGTTTAGATAGCTCTTCAAAAATTTCGGTATTACTTTTAGCACTGTTAATAATGTTCAACATTTCTACTTTACCGGCATCAGGTAATGCCGAATGCTGGATTTTTTTTATAAGCAGATCCCACGGATTAGGCGGCACTGATGCATTAAAGCTGATGGCATTGTTGAGACTATCAAACCCGCTTAACTTTAATTTGCTTATATAATAGGTTTGCAAGGCCTGTGCTCTTTCCGAGGCCAGGCGCGGGTTCTTCAATTCAGCGGGTTCGGGTGAAATACCGGCGGTAATGTGCACCGATTGCGTTTGATAATTAGCTTCAATGAAATTATTAAGGACTGGAAGGCTGTTACTAATAAAACTTTTTAATTCTGTTTCTCCTTTCTCAAAGTAAAAAGTCAAAGTTTGTATATCGCTGCTTTTAACCGGAGATAAGCTATCGGATGCATAAGCCACCTGGTTATGATGCACGATTAACTGGGAAGTGGTAACAATGCCGGTAGCCAATTCCTGCCAGGGAGTTTTTTTAGTGCGGCCTTTCGGAGTACTGGCTACACCCTGCACCAGGAGCCGGCCTGGGTTTTTAGCCGGCGTATAGGTTAAGGAAAATTGCCGCGTAATCGTAGGCCTATTATCTTCATAGACAAACTCGCCGGGCTTAAATGCTATACAGCCTACCGGTTCTTTCTGATTTGCTCCGTATTGGTATACTAACTCAACCGCGTAGATGGCTTTATCCCGAAGCACTTGCCGGGGAACTTGGGCTTTTACCTCAAATAAAACATTTTCGCCGGTAACTTCCAGGCGCTGGGGTTGGACGCTTACTTCTTGGTGGCGCCCGTGTTTTATCATGCTGGATAAAGTGCAACCGCAAAAGCAGAAAACAAATAGTAGAAATACAGCTAAACGGAAGGGGAAAGTTTTAGAATTTGGTTTTTTCATATCCCTGCATAAAGATAAATCGTATATTACCTATCCGTAGGCTTGATTTAAAAGTATAATTATTTCAAATTACAGAATATAGTGGACATTAATCAAAAGTAATTGTATCTTCATTTTTTATTTGCGGCGTATGGAACGATTACAATATTTTATTGAGTCTCAGGCGTTTGGCGTTTGTGCCAAAATAGGAGAGCGCTTGGGCTTTGCTACCAGCAGTATCCGTTTTTCTTTTATTTATTTGTCTTTTCTTACTTTTGGTTCGCCCCTGATTATTTACTTGATGCTGGCTTTTTGGATGAATATCCGCAAATGCTTACGCCGGCAAAGAAGTACCGTTTGGGATGTGTAAGGCAGCAAATATTTTTTTTCTTCTTATAAAATAATCCAGTACAATACTCCGGTTATAGCGCCCATTTAACTTTCTTTCGGTAAAGGAGAGCTTTTTCTTTTGTTTCTGAAAGTACTTACGGCTTCTCCAAACGGCCCCGTGCGCCGCAAATACCGCCTGCATATCTTTAAAATCACCGCTTGCTAAAAATTTAAAAGCGGCTACCCAATCCAGTATAATGCGAATGGTTAAGATTTTTGCGGTTTGGTCGGGGGCTGTGTTTTTATACAACATCGCTAAACCGTTCCGGAAATTTAAATAAGTTTTTCGGGCACTTGATTTTGGTAAAGTACCGCCCCCAACGTGGTATACTTCACTCGCGCCACAATACATAATAGAATATCCCCGGCGCTGCAGGCGCCAGCATAAATCAATTTCTTCCATGTGGGCAAAAAAGGTTGGTTCTAGTCCTCCGGCTTCCTGGTAAGCTTTAGCCCGTACAAACATGCAAGCGCCGGTAGCCCAAAAAACCGGTAAGGTATCGTTATACTGGCCGGTATCTTCTTCTATGGTTTCGAACAAACGGCCCCGGCAAAAAGGATAACCCAAATAATCAATGAAGCCGCCACCTGCCCCGGCGTATTCAAATAAATTTCGGCGAAAAAAAGACTTTATTTTAGGCTGACAGGCCGCAATACCCGGATCGGCTTCCATCAAAGATAGAAGAGGTTCGAGCCAATGCGGGGTTACTTCAATATCGGAATTTAATAAAACAAAATAGTCAGCTTTTATTTGCCGCAGGGCTTTATTATAACCTTCGCAGAAACCATAATTTTCGGCAAAAGGAATAATGCTCACCGAGGGATAATTTGCCTGCAAAAAGCTGATAGAATCATCGGTAGAAGCATTATCGGCAACTACCAACGAGGCACCGGCAGAATAAGTCAGCACCGATGGTAAAAACTGCTCCAGGTATTTACGGCCATTCCAGTTTAAAATAACAACAGCTACGGTTGGTTTTAAATCAGAGACCAAGGTTATTTAAATCAAGTCCGGGAATATTGGGTAACAAGCCTTCGGTTTTGCGTTTTAACTCGTCTTTGGCTTTTTCGCCGGCTTCATCCATTGCTTTATTGATAGCTGCTACTATTAAATCCGAAACCATTTCTTTATCGTCTTTATTCAGCAAAGAATCATCAATATCAATGCTGATTACTTTTTTGTGACCGTTTACTTTTGCTTTTACCAAGCCGGCCCCGGCTTCGGCCGTAACCGTAATAAATTGCAAGCTGTCCTGGGCTTCCTGTACTTTGCCCTGCACTTCTTTCAGCTTGTTCATCATACCAAACATATCAAACATAAGCTTCTTCTTTATAATAAAATTTAAAATTACACCACTTCTTAGTATTTTCAAAAGAATAAATACTATAGGCTATACTAACGCAACAAGGTAACGGTTCCGGTTTTAGTAAACTCTTTTCCGGCAGCATCTTTTCCGGTTATGCGGTACGGGTAAGCACCCGTAGGTACTTCTTTCCCATTCAGGCGGCCATCCCAGCCTTGGTTTTGGTTTTTACTATCATATAATACTTGTCCCCAACGGTCGTAAATGCGCATGCGGTAAGAAGCTAAAAACTGCCCTTTTACCTCAAAAACATCGTTTAATTGATCGCCGTTAGGAGAAAAGGCATTAGGAATTAATATGCTGGCTTCCTGAATAAGCTTAACCGTATTCGAAAAAGTTTCTGCGGAGGAGTTACTTCCGGTTGCTCTAATCCGAAAAAGTACCTGTTGGTTTTCCCTTATATTTATCTCGGCGTTTAAAGTATTGCTGTTTACCGGCATGTTTTGTAAAATAGTTCCGGTAGCATCTAAAGTTTGTATATAATATTGATTAACGCCCGCCGGGAAACCTTCGTAAGCCGACCAGTTTAAACGAGCAATGTTATTGCTGTGGGAAGTAACTTCCAACCAAATGGGACAAGTAGTATTGCTACCGCCAGAAACCTGGTTACAGGCGTTTTGAAAGGTAGCCTGATAACACCAGGGCTGCGGTCCGGATTTAAGGGTTTGGTCGGTGTAGGTAAGCTGATCCGATACGGATAACTCCGTAAAATTTGCGTTTTCTATTTTTTTTTGATAGGTTATTGCCTGCGCCTGCGCGTTTTCAGGAGTAACAAAATTTAAAAGAATAGTATTGGCCGGCGTGAAGGTACTGCTTAAATAGCCAGCCGGGGGGGCTTGATTGGAAACGGCTGTTTCGCAGACTTCGTTGGAAACGGATTGGTCCTGATTACGCAGTACGGCCGTGATATTGTAACAATAACGGGTGCCGCATTGCACTTCTTTATCCTGGTAGCCGCTTCCGGTGGCAGCCACGTTTGTCAATAACTGTCCGTTCCGGTATATTTCGTACCGCACCAAATCGGACGGATTGGGGTAAGCGGGCCAGTTCAGGCTTATATTTTGGTTTTCGGCGGTAGCAGTTAACGGAATGGTGCATAAGGTATTGGAATTTGCCGGCAAAACCGTACCGCAGGGATCGGTCATTCTGATCCGCAAACAAATACTGGTACGGGTATCTAAATTCGGTATTAAAAAAGTAATGTTATTAAAAGTGGGATTTTTAAAAGTATCTAATACAGAAACGGTATTGTTGGTGATATTTTCGATCAGGTAATAATGATATGGTTGGGCACCCGACCAGGTTAAAGATATGCTGCCAGCTTCCGCGTAACTGGTAATAGTGGCAGATTCTATTTTAGGGGGACTAACGGCTGGTAACGTTTGGATGGTAGATTCCTGAAAATTAGTGCAGGTAGCCCCGTTGTACTGGCCGGTAACTTTTATTTTGTACGTGCCGCTTTGCCTATATGAATGCACGGGCACCGATTCGTCCCGGTTTACAATTTGGAAAGTGCCATCACCAAAATCTACCGAATACTTGTCGTACAATTGATCCGTTATTGTAACTTTAACTTGGTTAAACGCGCATAATTGAGTGGTAAAACCAGGCTGAGGAGCATCCACTACAGTAAAATCCTGCTGATTTTGTATACTAGCCTGTTCTGAGTTGGGCGTTCTTATTAATTGGGTAACCGTATAAGTGCCTGCGGTAGTAAACGTATGATACTTTACTGTGTCTGGAAAACTTAATTCATTTCGGTTATCAAAATCATAATATTCTTTATCAGGCTCGATAGAAGCATCACACGCTTTGAACCGAATTCTTTCCCCCACACAGATATTAGTTATTCGTTGTCCTTGACTGTTGTAAGCAATAATTTTTTCGGGACAGGTTGTTTGTGCAACTCCATCCAACCATAGAAAATGCTGTAACAGAAAAAACAATAAAAAAAATTTTTTCAAGCCTGATTAGTTGGAAGATGCGTTTTAATAAAGGTTATGGTCTTATCTAACTGAATAATGACCATTTCTTTTGGAACGAACAATTCGGAATGATAATATGCGGCCAGGGTTAAATTTTCGGCCGCCAAATTAAACACTTTGCCTACCTGCGAAACTGACCAGAAAGCTAAAGCAACTATTTGCTCGGTTAAGGGAATAAAGCTCTCCAGCGTTTTATTTAGCAAGAACAGTTGATGAGACGTGGCTGCGGCATATACTTGTAACTGATCTGATTGGTGCTTTAGTAGATTGACCAAAGCCAAAGCCTGCGCAAAGCTGGTGGTTGCAGGTGGTTCGGAAGTGGAAATTAAATTCTCAAAAGTTTCGGCCGTGCAATTAGCCAGACTAACTATGTTACTTTGCAGTTGTAAAGCTAAATCAGTTAAAGCACTGGCTAAACTTTGCTGGTTTTGGGTTTGATCAGTATGCTGAGCATCACGCTCAAAAAAAGTTTGCGCCTTATTAAAAGCATTTTGGAGTTGGGTTACTTGCGCTTCCAACTCGTCCGGATTGGCGCTGCTTATTTGGGTAAATACCGCGGCCAGGTAGGCAACCCACGGCATTAATTTCTTTGTTTGTAATAAATGATAAGTTGCCTGCGCCAGCGGAAATGTTTGTTCTTGCAGGAGAGCCGTTACTTCGGCGGGATGTAACGTTAGGGGTTCCCAACTAAATATATCTAATATATCCGCCGCATTTAACTCGTAGCCCTGGTATTTTACTTTACCTACACCTGCCAAGGGTAAAATTAATTGGGCTAATTGCGCCGCACTGGTACCTTCTTGCAATACTACCGGAAAAATATCCCGGTTAAAGAAAGATACAAGACGGTTTAAAGTGGCTGGCTGTATGCCGGGCTGGCTCCGGTTAATTAAAATTTGCAAATGGATGATAAAAGCTAACCGGATTATTTCTTCCGGTACTTCGGCACCAAAACCTACGGCATGAACGGCTAAATAATCCTGCGCAATAACAGCCTGGTCCGCATTGATTGTAACTTCAACCGCCGAAGGTGCTGCTGAATCAATAGCCGGTATTTCCAGCAACAAATGTTTCTGAAGGATATCTTCCAGGTTCTGCAAGGTTAACGATGTACCGGAAAATGTAAAGGCCATAATTAAGCAGTTTGTAAGCGGGAAATAATTTCTTCTTTTGTTAAAGCTTGTTGCTCACCGGTAGCCATATTTTTGAGTTGAAGGAGACCACTTTCTTTCTCTTCCGGACCAACTAAAAGAACAAATGGTATTTTCTTCTGGTCAGCATAGGTCATTTGTTTCTTAAGTTTAGCCGCTTCGGGGTACAGCTCCGTGGCAATACCCGCTTCTCTAAGCTGTTGCAGCAAAGGCAAACATTCCATTTCTGATACTATATCAAAATTGAGCAGGAGCACTTGAGTTACGGTTTGGCTGTTGGTAGGAAACAGTTTAAGCTCTTCCATAACATCATAAATCCGGTCAACGCCAAAAGAGAAGCCAACACCCGAAACATCAGGCAAGCCAAACATACCAGTTAAGTTATCATAACGACCACCGCCGCTGATGCTGCCCATTTGTACATTGTTTACTTTCACTTCAAAGATACAACCAGTATAGTAGGAGAGCCCTCTGGCTAATGTTGGATCGAATTCAATTCTTTTGAAATTTTCAAAATTGAACCCTTCTAGATATTTATAAACTTTAAATAATTCTGATAAGCCTAAACGGCCTGTTTCATCTGGATCATTATTATCTAATCCTTCTTGTTCTAGGCCTTCAATTTTTTCATTATATGAGCCTTTAATAAATATAAGTTCAAATAACCGGTTAATTGATTGTTGGCTAAATCCTTTCTCATTTAATTCTTTTTCAACTCCTTCTTTACCAATTTTATCTAGCTTATCAATGGATGTAAATAAATCTATTTCTCTTCCCTCACCTCTAATTTCCTGATAAATTCCGCTAAGAACTTTCCTGTTATTTATCTTAATCGTGAAATCGTTAATCCCTAGATTAGTTAACACCTCATTAATCATCAGCACTATTTCGGCTTCACACAGCAAAGAAGTGGTGCCCACTACATCGGCATCGCACTGGTAAAATTCACGATACCGGCCGCGTTGGGGGCGGTCGGCCCGCCATACCGGCTGTATCTGGTAGCGCTTAAAAGGAAAAGTGATCTCGTTGCGGTTCATCACCACATAGCGGGCAAACGGTACGGTTAAGTCGTAGCGCAAGGCTTTTTCCGATATTTTCCGCAGCATACTTTTGTTGCCCTGCTCAAAATCATGGGCGGTGGTTTTAGCCAGGTAATCGCCGGAGTTTAAAATTTTAAAAATAAGTTGGTCACCTTCTTCGCCGTATTTACCCGTTAAAACCGATAAGTTTTCCATAGCCGGGGTTTCCAAGGGCTGGTAGCCAAATTTCTCAAACGTTTTGCGAATGATAGAAAATATATAATTCCGTTTTACAACCACCTGCGGACTAAAATCGCGGGTTCCTTTGGGAATAGCTGGTTTTTCTTTGCTCATGTTTAGCAGTTAGCTATTAGCCATTAGCTTTTAGCTATTAGTATTTAATGTTTGGAGTTTAAAATTTCCAGGCCACAAAGGTATTAAATTTAAAAATTTAATGGCTGACTTTATTCAACCGGATTTCTGATATACAAAAAGATGGAGCACCAGTAAAAACTAATGCTCCATCTTTTAAGACAAGCTAAAAACTAATTGCTAACCGCTAAAACACTGTATCCGCAATATCTTTTTTGGCTAACCAGCTCAGGTTATACAAATCTTTCCGACGGTCGCGTAAGTTACGAACACTGCCGCCCGAATTTAAATCTTTCAGTAAATCTAAATCTAAATCCGCTATCAAAGTCATTTCGGTATTTGGCGTTGCTTCGGCAACTACAGCATCGTGCGGAAAAGCAAAATCGGAAGGAGAGAACACCGCCGATTGCGAATACTGAATATCCATGTTTTCGACACGCGGCAAGTTGCCTACACTACCGGTAATGGCTACGTAGCATTCGTTTTCGATGGCCCGGGCCTGGGCACAACGCCGTACCCGCAGGTAAGCATTTTTGGTGTCGGTCCAGTACGGTACAAATAAAATCTTCATGTCCTCATCCGAAAGCATCCGCGCCAGTTCCGGGAACTCCACATCGTAGCAGATCAGGATACCAATTTTTCCAATGTCCGTGTCGAATACCTGCAGTTTATTGCCGCCGCGCAAACCCCAGTAATGCGCTTCATCGGGGGTAACGTGCAGTTTATATTGCTTGTCCCAGGTACCGTCGCGGCGGCACAAATAACTTACATTATGCAGCTGCTTGTTATTATACTCGGGCATGGAGCCGGCAATAATATTAATGTTGTACGACAGCGCCATGTGCATGATCTTTTCGCGTACCTCATCGGTATAATCGGCCAAAGTCCGGATAGCGGCGGAAGGCGACGGATCGTTGGAAAGGGCCATCAGCGGCGCATTGAAGAACTCTGGGAACATAATGATATCGGCCTTATAAGAACTCACCGTATCCACGTAGAACTCAATTTGCTGCAATAAATCTTCGATGGAAGTTAAAGCCCGCATTTGCCACTGCACAATGCCAATACGCACTACTTTTTTCTGTACCCCGATAATTTCGTCGCTGGGCTCGTAGTACACGTTAATCCATTCCAGCAAGGTGGCATACGATTTCGATTCTAAATCGCTGGGCATATAAGCCTTTAGTATTTTCCGGACGTGGAAATCGTTGCTGAGCTGAAAAGTGAGAATAGGATCGTATATTTCTTTATTCCGCACCATCTCAATATATTTCTTGGGCGACATTTTATCGGAATTTTCCTGGTAGCCCGGAATGCGGCCGCCGGCAATAATAGCCCGGAGGTTCAAATTCTCGCATATTTCTTTCCGGGCATCGTACAAGCGCCGGCCCAGGCGCAAATTGCGGTGTTCCGGATCAACAAAAACATCTACTCCGTAAAGCGTATCGCCGTCCGGGTTATGCGTATTAAATTCACCTTTGCCTACTATTTCGTCGTAGGTATGTTTATCGCCGTAATCAGAATATTTTACAATAATACTTAAAGCGCCGGCAATTACTTTGCCTTTGTCGGTAATGCAAATCTGGCCTTCCGGAAAGGCATTAAGTAGGTTCTCAAATTCTTTCTTCGTCCAAGAGCCGCCTAAATTCGAATATACCGTATCCATGATGGTTTTAACGGGTTTATAATCGGATAAACGAAGTTGGCGGAGGGTTAATTTATGTTCAGTTTCTTTTGATTTTTCAGCCATGTTAAACCTAGCAATTTTTAGGTAATAATAAGAATAAGTTATTAAGGTAACAGAATAGGAGCAAGATAAAGTTCTATACCGTTTCCGCAAAAGCAAGGAATAAGATAGTTTAATCGGCTTTTAACAACGCCAGAACCATTGTTTGGTCGGTAGCTAATTTTTCTTTTAACTCGTCCAGGCTGGCAAAATGTTCTTCCGGCCGGATGTAGCCCACAAAATAAAGGGTAATCGTTTGTTCGTAAATATCTTCGTCAAATTCAAAAATATGCACCTCAATGGTTTGCTGGGTTCCGCCAACCGTGGGGTTGGTGCCAATGCTCAGCATTCCGCCCCAAATTTTATCTTTTACCTGAACCCGCACCGCGTAAATACCCTGGCCCGGAATGAGTTTATAATCTTCGGATACTGCTACGTTGGCCGTGGGGTAACCAATGGTACGCCCGAGCTTTTTACCATGTACCACTTTCCCGGTTAATGAATAAGGATGGCCCAGATAAGCACTAGCGGTTTTAATATCTCCTTTTTCTAAGGCGTGCCGAATTTTAGTTGAACTAACCGTTACCGCATCTATATCCTGGGCCGGAATTTCTTCTATCACAAATCCGAAGGTGGCCGCGTGTTGCTGCAAGTAGGCAAAGCTGCCTTCCCGGTTTTTGCCAAACCGGTGGTCGTAGCCAATAACCAGTTCTTTCGTGCGGATGGTATCCAGCAAGATTTGCTGTACATATTCCCGGGAATTAAGCGCCGCAAACGCGCGGGTAAAAGGAATAAGCAGCAGGTAATCTATCGGGTAATGGCTTAAGTACGCAATGCGTTCGTCGATGGTGCATAAAAGCTGCACCGGCGGTCCGGATGGATTTAATACGAGGCGGGGGTGGGGCCAATACGTAATCACCACACTTTGCCCGTTGGTTTCGCGGGTTCGCTTTATTAACTGTTGTATAATTTTCTGGTGCCCGACGTGTACGCCATCAAAAGTGCCGCTGGTAACTACGGCATGGGAAAGCTCGGGGAAGGACTGAATATCACGAATGACTTGCATTTTCGATTATTTGCCGGCGGATATGCTGAATGTCCTCCATGGTTAATGCTTTTTCCAACTCGTACGGGCCTATCCGGGTTCTTACTAATTTAGACAAATGAGCGCCGCAGCCCAGGGCTATTCCAAAGTCGCGGGCTAAACTCCGGATATAAGTACCTTTGGAGCAGACGACCTTAAACGAAACCACAGGCAACTCGATCCGGGTTATTGCGAAAGCTTTTATATGGATTTGTTTGGCTTTTATTTCGGCCGTATCACCGCGCCGGGCAAGGGTATAAGCCCGCTCGCCGTTTATCTTTACTGCTGAATATAGGGGCGGCGTTTGTTCAATTACACCTTCAAAGCTTTTAGCCGTTGCCTGTATTAGTTCTTCGGTAACGTAAGTATATTCTTTTTCTTCGTCTACTTCGGTTTCCAGGTCGAAGGAAGGTGTGGTTTGGCCAATGGTAAAATGGCCGGTATATTCTTTTTCCTGGGCCTGAATTTCTTCAATTTTCTTCGTGAATTTACCTGTACACAAAATTAGTAAACCTTCGGCCAGGGGGTCGAGGGTGCCGGCGTGTCCTATTTTTTTTATGCGTAAAATATTGCGCACTTTTTTTACCACGTCAAAGGAAGTCCAGGTAAGCGGTTTATTTATTAATAGAATTTCTCCGGTTTCAAAATCAAATTGCATGTTTATACGGTTAAATCAACCCCCAATAACAACATTGCCAGAATTAACACACCAATTAAAATCCGGTAAATACCAAACACTTTAAACCCATATTTGGTCAGGAAATTAATAAAGAATTTTATTGCCATCATGGCTACTATAAAGGCCACCACATTGCCTAATAACAATACTTGTAAATCGTGCGCCGATAATAAATTAAAGCTGGATTCTATTTTGGGCGTATTCATTTTCAGAATATCGTTTTTAATATCCAGGTGCAGGAAATCGGTTATAAATTTATAACTGGCCGCGGCCAGCATGGTAGGAATTGCCAGAAAAAAGGAGAATTCGGCAGCTGCTTTGCGCGAAATGCCTTGGGCCAACCCGCCAATAATGGTTGCCGCCGACCGCGAAACACCCGGAATCATGGCAATGCATTGGGCAAAACCAATTAAAAAAGCTTGTTTATTGGAAGGAGTGGTATGCGTGGGATTATTGTTAAACCATTTATCAATAAAAAGCAGCACAATACCGCCCAATACCAACGAAACCGCTACCACTGTAACGCTTTCCAGCAATTCATCAATTATCTCGTTTAGGGCAAACCCAATTATTATAGCCGGGATAAAGGCAATTAAAAGCTTTTTGTAGAAATCTACCGATTGAAAAAACCGGTTCCAGTATAGCACCACTACCGAAAGAATAGCGCCAAATTGAATATTTACGGTAAACATTTTGGTATATTCGGAGGCGTTAATGCCCATTAAACTAGAGGCAATAACCATGTGGCCTGTAGAAGAAACCGGTAGAAATTCAGTTAAACCTTCTATAATAGCAAGGATAACAGCTTGTAACCAAGTCATTTAAGCGTCTTTACGATCTTTTGCCATAATGGCAAAAAACTCGATAATAAAACCAATAAATACCACTATCGGTCCTAAAGTTAAGCCCATAAAACCTAAACCGTAAGGTTCAGTATCCAGGGTCATGATAAAAAAGCCAATGGCCAATACCGCAATACCTATAAACATCAGCAGGTAATTTTTTCGGCCAAAAGCAAAGTTATGTTTGTTTTCCATTTCTTTATTAAGATGTTCGAGCTTCGATTCTTCGAGATTAAACTTTGAAAAAGATAATCAGATATAATTAGATGATTTATTCGGTTTTTATTGATTACCTCATTTAAAAACTATTCTAAATTGAAAAATTAACTATCTAATAATCAAATATCGAACAATCGAATATCCAAAATTAATATAGTTCGTCTAAAGACATACCCAGGTATTTTTTAACTGCCCGGTAAGAACTGAAGAAACCCAGAATACTGCCCAAGATTATTAAAGCACCAAATAAAATGCCTATCTGCACTTCGTCGCGCAATACGTACAATTCATTTAGCTGATAATAACTGTACTGCAGTAAAGATAATAACAAAATACAAGCCAGCAAGCCACTGATAATACCTTGCACCGTAGCCCGATTTAGAAAAGGTTTCTGAATAAAAGCCGAAGTAGCACCTACCAATTGCATGCTCCGGATTAAAAACCGCTGCGAAAATAATGCTAATTTTACCGTATTATTAATGAGAATAATAACCGCTAGTATTAAAATACCAGCAAAGCTCAGTAATACAATGCTTAGCTTGCGCAGGTTTTTGTTTATCGATTCGATCAGGCTTTCTACGTACTGCACTTCGTACACGCCCGGTATTTCCTGCAAATCGGCTTTTATCTTTTTCAGATTAGGCGAGTCCGCAAATTCCGGGTTTATCTTGAGTAAATAAGCATCGCGGAGCGGGTTTTCGCCTAAAAAAGTCAGAAAATCTTCCCCGGTTTCTTTTATAAATTCTTTGGCGCCTTCTTCTTTGGAGTAAAACCGTACCTGCGCTTCTTTACCCCGGTAAGCAATGTATTCTTTCTTAGAAAAAGCTTTCTTTAAAGTAACCAGTTGGGTTTCGGTTAAATCTTTATCCAGGTAAACCTGCATTTCAATACTTTCCTTTACCAGGCCCGACAGTTTACCAGCATGGATGAGCAGCAAACCGAACAAACCAATTACAAAGAGAGCCAGTGTTATACTAAAAATAACCATGGCGTGCGGGTAGCTGCCAAGCTTTTTTTTTCGGGAAGGTTTTATCTGATTACTTGCCATACCAACATAATTGCTGCAAAAGTAAGAATAAAATTTACAGTAGAAAAAGAATCCCTAACGCATCGTGTCAAAACGCGGATCAGAATCAAGCGGCACGGTAACTTTCTGCTGTTCGCGGTAGCGGCGGCGCAACCGGCGCCGGCCAAATAACTCCCTTAAATTATCAAATTGCTCGGTGTGTAATATACTGCCCCGCGAAATAGCCGTATTGGTGGTAGAAGGCGTATAGATTTGCCTTTGTGATGTAATGTATTCCATCCGGGCCCGTAATTTACCATTCTGCCCCAGGTAATATTCAACCCGCCAATCGCCGGCTAAGGTATTATTATTTAAATTTTCCGGTAAGGCCGGATCGCTGTAATTACGCAGGCCACCTTCGCGGGAAACGCGCAGCCGGCCCTCTAATAAGCTGTAACTGAGCCTTACCTGCAAATTACGTAACGCGATATCGTCTACATCACTAGAATTTAAGGTTTGCATACCAATGTCTACTTCCAGGTTGTTATCCAATTGGGAAAGCCAGTTGCCTAATTGGTTGGTTACCAGTTCGCTCAAACTGCCATAAATACCTTGTTGCACGGCTTGTCCGGCACCGCCGGAAGCCAGCCCAATGGTATTGCGGTCGGATAAACGTTTTAAGATAAGTAAACTAAAGACCTGCCGGTTCAGTTCGTCTTGGTCGTTCCGGATATCAGCCAGGTAAGAAGCAATCTGGGCTTCTATATCGGAAGGCGTATTATTAAATTCCAAACCTAAATTTATTTGCGGGGTAAGTAACTGTCCGTCTAGTTCCATGATGGCTGTTACCGGTACCCGCACATTGCCGGTAACACCCAAGGAAGCCGGAATAGGCACGGTTTGCGTATAAGTTGCCGTAAGGTCCATAATGCCGGCATAAGGATCGCCGTTCCAGGTAATGGTGCCACCCCGCCGGATTAAGAATTCTTTGTTGATGATGTTGTACAACGTAAAGTTGTAAGCTCCCCGCACAATCTCCACTTGTCCGTCCATGGTAAATTCGCCGCGGGTATCAATATTCATTCTAACCCGGCCGGTGCCGGAGCCCCGGACAATATCGCCGGTATTCTGATCCAGGATAATTTCGAGGTAAGCATCCGGAGTTATATTCAGGTTGAAGTTCATGTTGATACCGGCCAAGTTTACCTGGTTACGCGCGGCTACCGGAGTAGTGGCAGCGGTATCCGGAAGGTTACGGTTTACAAAATGGATAAAGCTTTGGCGGGTAACTTTGGCATTGTTATCTAACGGTATAAACATCCGGGTACCCGCTTCGCTGCGGGCATCAATATTTATTACTAAATCGGAGGGCGGGCCCAGCACGGTAGCAGAACCGGTAGCAATAGCCGTTCCGTAGTAAAGCTCGTTGTTTTGCCGGGTGGTGTTCATGACCATTAACTTCTGAAATTCGCCTCTTAAATCCAAGATCATATCTTTAAAGCCTTGGTGAATGATACTGCCGCTAATGGTACCAGTATTATTTAAATTATCGCGCAAGCGTATATTCCGGAACGTGATGTCATTTTCGGTAAAGTAAATCCGGTCGGTAAACGTGTAAACCGTATTCAGGTAAGTAAAATTAAAACGCCCGTCCGACACCAAGACCGATCCTTCCAAAACGGGGGCTTTTAATTGGCCCGCTATTTTTATACGGCCCTGCATGGTACCTCCCAAATCAGAAAATAAAGTTTTAAGGAAAGGGTCGACGAGTTTAACCGGGGCTTCATCCATTACGGCCAGTAAATCCAGTTGGTCGGTAGCTTCAGTAGGATTGTAATATCCGGTCAGGTTCAGGACCTTCATGTTGTTGCGGGTAATGCCCACATCTACGCCGAGCCGGTTTTGCTGATCTTCCCAATTGGTTTGTCCGGCCAAGGTACCGATCAGGAAAGTATCCATACTGACCGAATCGGCTATAAAAGTGCTGCTGATAATAGGTACTTTAAAAATATCGCGGGCGTTAACCGAGGCATTCAGTATGCCTCCCAGCTTTAGCTTTAAGAGTGGGTTCAGGTTTTCGAGCCGGAAGTTATCGAGCTTTACTTGCAGTTCTTCGTTCGGGTTTTGTGATATCAGGCCGGCTAAACTAACTTGCTGATTTTGGTGGGAGATAACGAAATCATGAAAATTGATTTCTTTTCCGAAATTAGAAATTTCAATTACGTTATTAGGCGTAATGCTCCACACCTGGTCCAGCACCTGGATATCAGAAGTATCGAAAACTATCTGCAGGCGGTTTTCCAGGAAAGCTAAGTGCCCGCTGAGGTTGGCTTTGTTGGTGGTATTGGATTGGGCCAGGTTCGAGTTGAATAAAATAGTCCGGTTGCTCCAGACCCCTTCTAAAAATAAGTTTTCGGTGGCTCCGCCGGTGGTTAAAGCTTGTTTTTGCGATAATATACTGGCATTGGCGAGTACATCGCGGCTGTAAGGCAATTTTGAAGTGTTAAAGTCAAGGTCGTTGTAGTAAAATATATTTTGGCCGTAGTAAATAGTATCGGCATGACCGGTTAAAGCAAAAATAGCGTTTTCACCTTGCCGGAAAGTGCCCTCAAAACGAGAGTTATCGGCAATTCGTAGCTGCGGCACAAAGGCCTGCACTATTGGGTTTGCTTTTTTTAGATGCAGGATATACTCCAGGTTATACTCCTGGGGTTGGCGCCGGATTTTATTCCGGTAATAAGAGGTTATGGCCGGCTCATTGCTCTCGAAATTTAACCGGTATTCCTTTACTAGTACCTGCATATCGCGGATGAGCGAAGTAAAATCCCAATTGCCGATGGCATACATATCGGCTATGTCAGAGTTTACTTGTACAGTTCTGTAATTGTTGGATTCTTTAGAAAGTAATGCGACCGAGTCTAGATTTATTACTTTCTGGTTCAGGGTTAAAGTGGTGTTGGTAAAAGTTGCCTGACCTAGAATATTGTCTAATTTTAATCCTGTAAAGTTAAGATTGGCCCGTGTTTTTAAAAAAATGTTTTGTTTAGCTAAACCCAAGGCTTTAAAATTGAGCTCATTCACATCAGCTATTAAATCAAATGCAGGGTTACTGGGGTTTAAGTTTACCTTACCCTGCGCCGCTAAATTTATATTTGGATCCCGGATAACTATATTGCCCGCAAATACCTGTTGCCGGAAAGTGCCTTTTGCCGTTATGTGGCGGTAATTGTAACCTTTTACCCGCACCGCCGCAATTTTCGCATCTACGTTTACATTAGCCGTATTTAAATTAAACCCCGAGCCTTTTACCCGGCCATCCAAACTAATGGTAGAAACGAGTTGTTCATTGCCAAGTAATTTGCCAAGCTGAAAATTATCGGTTTTTAAGTAACCGTTGTAAGAAGTAATATTGGTATTGTTATTTATTTTCAGGTTGATATCGGATACCACGTTGCCCAGCGCCGTAGCGAAGGAGCCATTGGCCACAAAGTCGTTGTAGAATCCTAAGAAATTGCCGTTAAATTTCACCGTGCCTAACCGTTGGCCCAGCGCATAGTTTCTGGCCGGTATATATTTTTTTAAATCGGTAGCGTTTAGAACCGAGGGTTTTAAATTTAAGTCCATGAAGGCTTCGCGCACGGCTGGCAGGCCATTCGCACTGAGGTTGCCTACCACATGGGTGTACTGTCCATAGCGGGCATCCAGGTTTTTGGCCGTAAACCGCCTTACCCGGCCCGTTACATCTCCGCTAATTAAAATACTGTCGTTTATATTTTTCACCTGCGGCGCAAATTGCGCAATATCGGCCGAGAACAGACGCGTATTTTCTAAATGGGCGGTAACCTTTACGCTGTCATTAAATTGGGAGAAATTGGAAAATTTACGATAATCGAAGCGGACGTACTGGGCCAAGTTACTTTTGCCCAAGCGTAAATCTAAATCGGCAAATTCCAGGAAAGTAGGCGCATAGGCCATTTGGGTACTTAAACGATGCAGATGGGTTTTACTCCGGCTTTCGGTGGTTTGCAATCCGGTCACCTGCACCCGGATGGTATCGCCTAAATTTATCTCGGAAAAAAGACCGTTAAAGTTATCCAGAATTAGGTGCTGGTAATCCAGGCCAGAAGCGGCAAAAGGTTTATTCTGATCGTCGTAAGTAAAATGGCCATTGATAATGCTTATAGCATTAATTTGAAAATCGAAGGGAGTTTTAGTAGTCGTGGTCGTTTTTTTCTGCAAAAGATTATTCAGAGAATCCAGCAGCGAGTTCAGGTTAAACTTTTCGGTTCCCCGGTATTTAATCAGGTTGGCCTTGGGTTGGGTAAGGGTGAGGTTAGAGATATAAAGCTTATTGGGGTTGAAAATATTAAAAAAACTGATATCGGCATCCAACTGATCTACCGAAAATAAAACTTCGTTCTTATAATCCAGTACCTTAACTTTGTCGAGAATTACGCTTTTGAAGAATTTAATATTTACCCGGCCGACACTTACTTCGTGCCCTATTTTATCTGATAACAAGGCAGAGGCTTCCTGTACCGCCCTGGTTTGAACGGCCGGAATGCGGATAGCTATTAAAGCTGCCCCTATGAGCACCAGTAAGAACAGGATCAATCCGAAAATAAATTTCAAGATTGTTTTCCCGACTGCCGGCCGCTTATTTTCTTCTTTTTCCAATTAATTATGAATCCTACAATCTTAGCAATAGAATCTTCCTGCGATGATACCTCGGCCGCTGTTATTAAAGACGGCAAAATAAGTGCAAATATTGTGGCTACGCAGGCCGTTCATGAGAAATATGGTGGCGTGGTGCCGGAACTTGCTTCCCGGGCCCACGAACAAAACATCATACCGGTAGTTTCTCAAGCTTTGCTTACGGCAAATATAACTAAAAGTGAGTTAAATGCCGTCGCGTTTACCCGGGGGCCCGGCCTTTTGGGCGCATTGTTGGTAGGTTGCTCATTTGCCAAGTCTTTTGCCTTGGGTTTAAATATTCCGCTTATCGAAGTAAATCACATGCAGGCGCATATTCTGGCTCATTTTATTGATGACCCCAAGCCGAAATTTCCGTTTTTGTGTTTAACCGTAAGTGGGGGCCACACCCAAATTGTTCTGGTAAAAAATTACTTAGACATGCAGGTACTGGGCCAAACCACCGACGATGCGGTAGGAGAGGCCTTCGATAAATCGGCTAAGTTATTGGGTTTGCCTTATCCCGGCGGACCTTTGCTGGATAAAATGGCCCAAACCGGTAATCCGGATAAATATACTTTTCCCATTGTAAATATGCCGGGTTATGATTACTCGTTCAGCGGCATCAAAACCGCGATACTAAATTTTGTAAATAACAATAAGCAGGTCAATCCAGATTTTATTACGGAGAACCTGCCGGATATTTGCGCCAGTATTCAACAAGCGCTCATCCAGACGTTAATGAAAAAGCTGGTATCTGCGGCGCAGGAAACCGGTATTAAAGAAATAGCCATTGCGGGTGGGGTATCCGCTAATTCCGGGCTGCGGCAAACCATGATAACTTACGCCGCAAAGTACGGCTGGCAAATATATATCCCAGCTTTTGAATATTGTACTGATAATGCCGCCATGATAGCCATAACGGCGCATTATAAATATTTTGCGGGTAGATTTACCGATCAATACGCCAGTCCTGATCCCAGATTGAAAATAACCTTCTGATAAAGAGTTTTAATGTTCTGTTTTAAATCAGCTAAGCTTTTAAAACCAAGCTTTTAGAGGTATACTATTTTTCAAGATTAAGTAAAAATACGTATGAGTTAAATTTAGTAAGCGTTCTGCCTTACTAATACTGATTTTAACGTTTCTGACACTTAAAATCTTTTGTTTAGAAAACACCCCATCTACCTAACCGTACTTTCCCATCGGTAGTAATCAGGTACTATTCGCCTTAAAATAAGCGAAGTATTTACTTGTTTTATGGCCCATGAAATCTAACTGCATTAGGAATTATGATGCTATTTCTTTTTTGATTTAGCAAAATAAGTCTGGTTAAAAGCATAAGACACTTAAGGTCTGATCTGAAAATCTATAATTATGGAACAAAGTGACAATATGAATCCTGTATACCCGGAGGTTTGGGCAGGGTTGGAATGTACGGTAAATCGGGTGGGCGATGTCTATTTAAATCAGATGGAATTTAACGGGCATGCCCAGCGCGAAGAAGACATAGCCATGTTTGCCTCGCTTGGAGTAACCAAAATGCGTTATCCTTTATTGTGGGAACTAACGGCGCCGAACGGTCCGGCTACGGCTGATTGGAGTTGGGGTGACCGCCGGATGCAATTACTGCAAGAACACGGTATTACCCCTATTGTAGGTTTAGTCCATCACGGCAGCGGACCCGAACATACCAGTCTGGCTAAATCTTGTTTTCCGGAAGGTCTGGCCGAATATGCCCGGGCGGTAGCGGAGCGCTATCCCTGGCTTAAGTATTTTACCCCGGTAAACGAACCCCTAACCACAGCCCGCTTTAGTGGTTTGTACGGACATTGGTATCCGCATGGAAAAGATGATTATACTTTTGGCCTTACTTTATTAAACCAATGTAAAGCTACGGTATTAGCCATGCGGGCCATACGGGAAGTAATTCCGGATGCTAAATTGGTGCAGACAGAAGATTTAGGTAAAACCTATAGTACCCCGTTGCTGGCTTATCAGGCTGATTTAGAGAATGAGCGTCGCTGGTTTAGCCTGGACTTGCTTACCGGACAATTAACCCCGGAACATACCATGTGGCAGTATTTCGTAAACAGTGGCATTCCGGAAGAAGATTTGCAGTGGTTTCGGGAGAATCCTTGCCCGCCCGATATTATTGGCATAAATCATTATCCTACCAGTGAACGGTATTTAAACGAAAATATAAAAGATTATCCGGAATGGTCTTATGGGGGTAATGGCATCCATACTTATGCTGATATTGATGCCATCAGGGTGAAAACCTCGGAGCCGGTTGATATATATTCCGGGCATAAGATCTTACTGCGGGAAGTTTGGGATCGGTTCGGCTTACCCATTGCCGTAACGGAAGTACATATTAGCGGTGCCCGCGAAGAACAAGTACAATGGTTTAAACACGTTTGGGATGCGTGTACCCAGCTTCGGAAAGAGGGAGTTAATGTAGTAGGAGTTACGGCCTGGTCGTTGCTGGGTACTTATGACTGGATAAACTTAGTAACCCGGATAGAAGGTTTTTATGAGCCCGGCGTTTTTGATGTACGTGGTACGAAGCCCCGGCCCACGGCAATTGCAAAAATGCTCTCCTGCCTTGCTCAGGGCAAAGATTATAAAAATCCGCTTTTTAGTTTGCCCGGATGGTGGCAAAAACCGAATCGCTATCTTTATCCCCTCACAGACCAATCCGAAGATTTTGGGGTTACAATCCAACATGAAGCTAATTGGTTAGGGCGGGGTAACAAAGCCATCTGGTGGAGTAACTGGGATCCGACTTTTGAAACCGACGCAATTCCGGAAGATTTGGGTTTAACGGAACAGGATATTCATGGACTCGAAAATATCACCCGCCCCATTCTTATTACCGGGGCGACCGGCACCTTAGGAAATGCTTTTGCCCGTATTTGTGGCGACCGGCACATTCCGTACCGGCTTATCGGGCATAAGCAAATGAATATAACCGATCCTTTCTCAATCGAAAGGGCCATTAATTACTATAATCCGTGGGCAGTAATCAATACGGCGGGCTATGTGAAAGTAGATGAAGCCGAAGAAGATGCCGAGGCTTGCCATTTAGTTAATACCCACGGGGCCATGTTACTGGCAGCCGCCTGCCAAAAGCGGAATATTCAATATTTAACGTTTTCTTCGGACCAGGTTTTTGATGGATTAAAGCAAAAGCCTTACACCGAGCTGGATGAGGTAAACCCATTGAATGTGTACGGGCAAAGCAAAGCGCTGGCAGAAAAATACGTTTTGGATATGCATCCGCAGGCCCTGGTAGTACGCACCAGTTCTTTCTTCGGCCCTTGGGATGATGCTAATTTTCTGACCCTGATGATTAAACAACTGGCGCAGGGCAATACCTTTTTAGCCCCGGAAGATATTATAATATCCCCTACCTATGTGCCGGATCTGGTAAATGCTTGCCTGGATTTATTGGTAGACGATGAAGCTGGTATTTGGCATTTAACCAACGCAGGCGAATTGTCGTGGGCCGAACTGGCCCGCAAAGGAGCCGAACTGGCCGGCTTAAATCCGCATTTGATTCAAGGTTTTTCGGCTAACGAATTACAAGGTCAGCAAGCTAATCGGCCGCGCTATAGTGCTTTAAGCAGCGTAAGGGGGCAACTACTTCCTTCCTGGGAAGATGCTTTAATGCGCTATGCTAATCGCCTCAAATTAACCAACCGCATTCTCGTAAGCGGTTAAATTTATAACTAAAGAGAGTAATTGTCGGCAACTATCTTAAACATGGTTGTCGGCTTTCTTTTTTGTTCTAAATAAAATTACTTTTGCCATTTATAAAATTGGGTTAGATCAGGATTTTTGGTCTAAACTTATCATTTTAATATTCTTTTACGTTTAGCTAAAAGCTGGAGAAAACTGCTTGCCGCCAGTATACGTTTCCCGCTATGGTACATGCATGTGCGATAGAAGAGACAGAAAATGATTAGTTAAATTTGATAAAAGAAATATTAGCAAGGCTTTTAGCATCCAACCGGGCTTAAATGGCAAAAGAAAAAGAAAGAATACAGAAAACAGTTAATATTCAGAACCGCCGGGCATCTTACGAATACCAGTTCCTGGTAAAATATACGGCGGGCATTATGCTCTCTGGTACCGAAATAAAATCTACCCGGGAAGGCAATGTGAACCTGGGCGATGGTTTTTGTACTTTCCTGAACGGTGAGCTTTATCTGAATCAGGTAAATATTGCTAAATTTACGGAGGGTACTTATAATAACCACGAACCTACCCGCACCCGCAAACTTTTACTCAATAAACGGGAGCTGAATCAACTCGAAAAGAAATTGCAGGAGCAGGGCTTAACCGTTATACCTATACGTTTATTTATTAACGACCGCGGTTTTGCCAAAGTGGAAATTGCCTTGGCCAAAGGTAAAAAGCTGTACGATAAGCGCGAGGATATTAAAGAGCGCGACGTAAAAAGGGAAATGCAGCGGGAACGTTTTTAAATAGGATTGTTCGATATTTGATGTTAGACATTCGATAAAAATATTCCTAAATTTGGATTCTAAATAGTTATTTGCGAGCTACCTAGTTGCCCATTATCATCCTGGCATCAGATCAAAAATATAAAAACGATATCTAAAATATAATATCCCCAAAAAGTGGATTACGGAATTTGTACTTTAAGTCATGTGCCGGTAAGGAGCGAAGCTTCGGATAAGAGCGAACTAATTACCGAGCTTTTTTTTGGCGAATGTTATACGGTGCTCGCTACGCAGGGCAACTGGCGGCAAATTCGTAATGCCGCCGACAACTACGAAGGTTGGATTGATTTTAAACAACATACCGTTGTTAGCTACGCGTATTTTCAGGAATGGCAAAGTCAGGCGCATCCCCGGTCGGTTGATATTGTACAAACTGTAAGTAATGCCAACGTGCGGATACCGGTAATGATGGGCAGTACCTTGCCTTTTTTTGATGGCTTAAATATTCGGTTGGGCGAAGAGAAATACGTGTATAATGGCCGGGCCTCCAATCCAACTTTGCCTTTTAAAATTAACTTCCTGCATAAAATTGCTATGTCATATTTAAAAGCACCTTATGTGTGGGGAGGCCGTTCGGTTTTTGGTATTGATTGTTCCGGATTTACGCAGCAGGTATATGGCATTTGTGGTTACCAGTTACCGCGCGATGCTTGGCAGCAGGTATGCCACGGCCAAGAAGTACATTTTGCCGCCCAAACGCAACCCGGCGATTTAGCTTTTTTCGAAAATGCCGAAGGCCGCATTGTACACGTGGGCATCATGCTCGAAAATAACCAGATTATTCATGCGCACGGCGAAGTTCGCATCGACCCCTTAGATCATCAGGGGATTTTTAATACTACCCGTAAACGCTACTCCCACAACTTACGCATCATTAAACGCATTTTTGATCAAGGCTATTCGGTTTAAGCTAAACCCAATAGGTGAGAATCTAGCCATTATTAGATATACAGCCCTATTGACCTATATAGATGCCAAATGACTTTTAATGATTCTTTTTTAATTGTACTATCAGGTATTTATTTTAATAAAATTTCTTCTTCTTAGAGACTTGCTTCGATACCGAAAATTACCTAATTTAGGCAGGGTAATTATTTATGGATCAGAAGGTACTTATTTTAAATCAGGATTTTTCAGCGTTTGCCCTCTGCAGCATCCAAAAAGCATTTATATTGCTTTACCTGGAAAAAGCGGAGATGGTGCATAAATCAGAGTTGGGCGTGCTCCGTAGCATTAGCTGTACGTATCCTATTCCATCTATTATCCGGCTGCAGCACTATGTACACGTGCCCTACAAAGGTATTTCTTTAAGCCGCCACAACGTAATGAAGCGCGATTCTTACCAGTGTTTGTACTGCGGTTCCACCAAAAACTTAACTTTAGATCATTTATTGCCTAAATCGCGGGGCGGCGGCTCCAGCTGGACCAACCTCGTTACGGCTTGTATGCGTTGCAATACTAAAAAAGGTGATCGTACGCCCGAAGAAGCCGGTTTAACGCTAAAACAGAAACCCAAAAAGCCTTCCCTCACCGCATTTCTGGCCGCTAATGCCGGGGCTTTGGACCAAAACTGGCAGCTATATTTAAAGGTTAAATCGTGATTTTAGTTTTAGAAATTTAGTAAGTTATAGCTAAATATTCAGATAAAGTTTAAAAAAGGCTAATTAGATGCAACCATTTCTAGCGTATTAGTATCTTTAAGTTAAGCCGTAGATAATACATAAGGCTTACTTCTTGAAAATTAATATGAAAAACTCACTTATTAAAATATTAGCATTTGTTCTAATAACAGCCTGTGATAAAGGAAATGACATAGAGCCTGACCCCCTTGTAAGTTGCTCCGAATTGGCTAGTGCACTTATAGAAAGCGATAAAGTAAAGATAGAAGCTGAAATTACACAAGCTATTAACGACCTTAATTTAAGTTCTCAAAGTGAAGGCTTAGGCCATAAAGAAAGGTTAGAAAAGTTAGTGGAGCAGATTGATAAATGTCCCAATCTACAAGTTGTTAATGCTTGCTATGAATGTATTGAAACAAATCCAGTTCAAACTGAAATTATAATTAATATATCTGATAAAAGTAATATAATAAATAGAACGATTGACTTGCAAGTCAAAGACAGTAAATTCATAATTGTCAATGTTCACGATTAAATAAGAATAACTTTAACTTTAACTATCCCAAACAGCTATAAAATTAAAGATGGTTCGTAGACTCGGACTGGCGCTAGTGTTAAGCGTAGCGTTTCTGGTGTCTATAATGCAAGCCAGTCTTCAAACTGGCGAGTACCCAAAAGCATGAATACGTCGGGCTGAACCCTGGCTTTTATCTTGGATAGATCAGTCTGCTGGCACCGAGAAATGAACTTCCTCCAACAACTAATTAGTTTGTTCAATAATTTACCAAAAGGAATTAAAAATTCGGCAGTCTAAAATTTGCTGTATGCCTGTTAAGGTATGTTTTGGTATATAAAAAAACATATTTCTTAATTGTAGAAAGTAAAAGCAATTTAAGCTACGTACTTGCTAAACCTTTTATAAAAATCTCTGAATCATCTATTTTCTGATTTAATATATATATTGTATCTTTGCCCTTCATTCAAAATGGATGGTGTTGCGGCAAGGCAATATAATGTTAAACCAAATGGCTGTTAGTTTGGCTCGGCTGGCAGTTTTGTAATAAGAGCTACTTATTAATATGAGTGCAAATGATGATTTTGACTGGGACAAATTTGAGTCGCAGAAATTCGGTGGTGCTTACTCTAAATCAGAGCGGGCGGAATTAGAACAAATGTATGAAGGTACCTTAACTACCGTTCAGGAAGAAGAGGTTATCAAAGGTACCGTAGTGGGTATCACCGATCGGGATGTTATTCTGAACATTGGTTTCAAATCGGATGGTTTGGTGCCTATTTCGGAATTCCGCGATCAACCGGATTTGAAAATCGGCGATGAAGTAGAAGTTTTCATCGAAGATCAGGAAGATCCAAACGGCCAGTTGATTCTTTCCCGTAAAAAAGCTAAAATTGTACAAGCCTGGGCTTCTATTTATGATGCCCTGGAAAATGATAACATCCTGGAAGGCATGGTAAAACGCCGGACCAAAGGTGGTTTAATCATGGATCTGCACGGCGTGGAAGCTTTCTTACCCGGTTCACAAATCGACGTGAAGCCAATTCGCGATTTCGATGTGTTCGTAGGCAAGAAAATGGAAATCAAAGTAGTAAAAATTAACGCTGCTTTTGATAACGTAGTAGTATCGCATAAAGTACTCATCGAGAAAGATCTGGAGCAACAGCGCCAGGGCATCCTGACCAACCTGGAAAAAGGACAAGTACTGGAAGGTGTTATCAAGAACATGACCAACTTCGGGGTATTTATCGACCTGGGTGGGGTAGATGGCTTGCTGCACATTACCGATATTTCGTGGGGACGTATCAACCATCCGTCGGAAGTATTGGAATTAGATCAGAAAGTAAACGTTGTGGTACTTGACTTTGATGAAGACAAGAAACGTATTTCTTTAGGTATGAAGCAATTAACGCCTCATCCTTGGGATGCGCTTCCGGCTGAAGTGGAAGTTGGTTCACGCGTGAAAGGTAAAATTGTAAACGTAGCCGATTACGGTGCTTTCCTAGAATTATTACCGGGGGTAGAAGGTCTGATCCACGTTTCCGAAATGAGCTGGTCGCAACACCTGCGTAACCCGCAGGATTTTATTAAACAAGGCGACGAAATCGAAGCGGTTGTTTTAACCTTAGACCGCAACGAGCGCAAAATGTCTTTGGGTATTAAACAACTCACCGAAGATCCTTGGACTAAAGAAGATGTATTAACCAAATATGCCGTTGGTACGAAACACACCGGTGTGGTGCGTAACCTGACAAACTTTGGTTTATTCATCGAGCTGGAAGAAGGCGTAGATGGCTTGGTACACGTTTCTGACCTGAGCTGGACGAAAAAAATCAAACATCCTTCAGAATTTGTAAAAGTGGGTGAGAACCTGGATGTAGTGGTACTGGAATTAGACGCTCCTAACCGTCGTTTAGCTTTAGGCCATAAACAACTGGAAGAAAACCCTTGGGATACTTTCGCCACTGTATTCAGCGTAGGATCTGTTCATAAAGCAACTATCCTGGAGAAAAACGACAAAGGTGCGGTATTGGAGTTACCTTACGGTATTGAGGGATTTGCTTATCCTAAAAACCTGGTGAAGGAAGACGGAACTACTGCCGAAGCCGGTGAAAGCTTAGACTTTAAAGTAATGGAATTCCAGAAAGACGATCGTAAGATTGTTCTTTCCCATACCAACGTGCATACCGATCCGAAAGAAGATGCTTCTAAAGCGGATAAATTCACCAAAAAGAAACCTGCTGGTGACGTTAGAAAAGACGCTAAAGTAGATAACAACAAGAAAACCAAAGATGTTGAGCGTTCTACTTTAGGTGATTTAGATGCGCTTTCTGCATTGAGAGAACAAATGATGAGCAACGAGGCTAATACCACTACTGGTTCATCCGGAGATGAAGCAGAAACGGAATAGTTAACACCAATTAGATAAATTATAAAGCCCGGTTGCAAAGCTTCCGGGCTTTTTTTTCAGAGTACTTTATCAGCCTGATTAGGCTAATTTTTACCATTATTACACAAAAGCAGAAAAGAATAAAATAAATTCTGATAGGAGGGTTGCTATAATATTGATTTATGTTTATGTTTGCACTCCCAATCTGGTAGCGTGGCCGAGTGGCTAGGCAGAGGTCTGCAAAACCTCGTACAGCGGTTCGAATCCGCTCGCTACCTCCACATGCAAGTCCCGGCTTTTTCTCAAGGTCGGGACTTTTTGTTTCTTTAAATATACCTTTCTGATCATTCGTGTTTTTTCCGTTCCATCCGTACAATTACGTAGGTTCTGCTGGAGCCAACCCTTCCTATCCGTATATTAACTGAAATCTATTTTTCAGGCACTTGCGTTGGCTATTTACAAATCCTTTTAGGGTGTGATTCGTTATTATCTCACCTTATAAACGGGTACAAGCTAAGACTCTCCTTTACCAAGCTAACCATTTTAATATAAAATGTTTTGCTGGTTGCAAAACTGTATTAGTGTTAATGGTACGCTGGTTTAAAACAATATAGAGAGGCGTAATAGAACTAAGTATTATGAGTAAGAAAACTGCAAAAGAAGATACCCTGGAACCCCGAGGCATTTTAATTGCCATTGGCGGAAAAGAAGATAAAGACGGGGAGATGGATGAAGATAAGGAAAGAAATAAAAACTTTATTCAAATGGCAATTTTAGAACGTTTTTGCCAGGAGTTAAAAGATGAGAATCCTTTGATAGCAATTATTCCTACTGCCTCGTCCGTTCCGGCAGAATCGGCCCAGGATTATATTGATGTTTTTGCTAAGCTTGGCTGTACCAACATTAAAGTGGTTGATATCCGGAACCGGGAAGATGTAACAAAACCGGAGTATTTAGAAATTATTAGAACGGCCGACGGCATCATGTTAACTGGTGGCGATCAGTTAAGGCTTACCGCAATACTGGGCGGTACAGAATTGCTCATGATTATGAAGCAACGTTTTATTAAAGAACCCATTGTTATTGCGGGCACCAGTGCCGGAGCAGCCGCTATGTCTACCGGCATGATTTACGAAGGCCAAAAACTTAACGGTATGTTGAAAGGCGATGTGAAGGCAACCACTGGTTTGGAATTTTTAAAAAATGTAGCTATTGATACGCATTTTATTGCCCGCGGACGTATGATAAGAATGGCGCATCGCTTAGCCACTAACCCGGGTTGTCTGGGTATTGGCTTAGAAGAAGATACCGGTATTGTAGTTAAAAACGGCCGCAATGCCGAAGTAATTGGTAGCGGTTTAATTGTAGTAATGGATGCGCGGGGATCTACTGAAACCAATATTCATGAAGCTGATAATGGGCAGCCGGTTACCTTACGCAATATGAAAGTTGATTTATTGGGCCGGGGCGATACTTTTTTAATTCCCGATTTTAATCCACTCTATTCCTATTGATTAAGACTTAGATAAGTTTATAAAAATGGAAATCGTAGACTTGCGCATTATGCGCGGACCAAACTACTGGTCAGTTAAGAATCCGAAAATTATTGTACTGCGGCTAAACCTGGAAAACTACAAAGATATGCTGACGAGTGAAATTCCCGGTTTTTATACACGACTGGAAAAAATGTTTCCGGGCCTTTCTGAGCATCGGGCAGTGGAAGATACCGATAGCAGGTTTTTTGAATCGGTGCGGGAAGGAGTGAAGCTTAGCCAGGTAGTAGAGCATATTGCGTTGGAGTTGCAAAATTTATCCGGTATGGGCTGTGGCTTTGGCCAGACCTATGCCTCACCTCAGCCAGGTATAGATTACGTAATATTTGCTTACACCGAAGAAAGAGCCGGAGAGTATGCTGCCAATGCAGCTGTAAAAATAACCGAAGCGCTGGTTAAAGACACGAAGTATAACTTAGATAAAGATATTGAACGGCTACATGAAATCCGTGAAGACGAGCATATTGGCCCTAGTACCTACTCTATTGTAGCTGAAGCGGTAAGCCGCGGAATACCTTTCATCCGTTTAAACAGAAATTCCCTTATCCAGCTAGGGTACGGCGTTAATCAAAAGCGCATTCAGGCTACTATGACGTGCCGTACCGCCACTTTCGCGGTAGAATTGGCCGGCGATAAAAATGCGACGAAAGATATATTGGAAGAAGCCGGCGTGCCGGTGCCCCGGGGTACCACCGTGTACGACCTCGACGAATTAAAAAAAGCTGTTCAAGAATTAGGTTATCCAATCGTGACGAAACCTTTAGATGGTAACCACGGCAAAGGTGCCACTATCCATATTAAAAGTTGGAAGGAAGCCCAACGAGGCTTAATCGAAGCGCAGAAATTTTCGGAAGGGGTAATTGTGGAGCAGTTTATCCAGGGTTACGATTTTCGTTTATTGGTAATCAACCGAAAATTTGTAGCTGCTGCTAAACGTACTCCTGCCATGGTTATAGGCGATGGCGAAAGCTCTATTCAACAGCTCATTGAAAAAGTAAACAAAGATCCCCGCCGCGGAGTAGGGCACGAAAAAGAGCTTACCCAAATAAAAGTAGATAAAGCAACCCGCGATATCCTAAAAGATAAAGACCTGACCTCGAAATCTGTTTTATCCGCCGGGGAAGCGTTATTTCTGAAAAGTACCGCTAATATAAGTACCGGCGGCACTGCTACCGATGTAACCGATTTAATAGATCCTTACAATGTTTTAATGGCGGAGCGCATTGCTGGTATTATTGGTTTGGATATCTGTGGTATTGATGTCATGACCAGTGATATTGCTATTCCTTTAAACGAAACCCGGGGCGCGGTTCTGGAAGTAAATGCGGCTCCTGGTTTCCGGATGCACGTAGCTCCTACCGAGGGATTGCCGCGTAACGTGGCCGAGCCCGTAATAGATATGTTATTTCCGCACGGATGCCCCTCCCGGATTCCGATTATTGCTATCACCGGCACCAACGGCAAAACCACCACCACCCGGCTTACAGCACATATTGTAAAATCAAATGGTTATCAGGTAGGTTTTACTACTACCGACGGCATTTATATACAGGATAAATTACTGGAAAAAGGCGATACTACCGGTGCCAGAAGTACGGCTTTTGTGTTGCGTGATCCTACCGTAAACTTTGCCGTTTTAGAATGTGCCCGGGGCGGTATGTTGCGTTCGGGTTTAGGATTTGAGCAATGCGATGTAGGTATTGTTACCAATGTGGCCGCCGACCATTTAGGTTTACGCGATATAAACACTGTAGAAGAAATGGCAGATGTTAAAGCCGTTATTCCCAAAACTGTGCGTAAAGATGGGTATGCAATATTAAATGCCGATGATGATTTGGTTTATAAAATGGGTAAGGACCTGGAATGCAACTTAGCTTTATTTAGTTTAGACGAAAATAACCCGCGCATTTTAAAGCATACCGCCCGGGGTGGTTTAGCTGCCGTGCTGGAAAACGGCTATATCTCTATTTTTAAGAACAGTTATAAAACCCGCGTAGACCGGGTAGCCGATATTCCTTTAACTTTTGGTGGCCGGGCCAAATTTAATATTCAGAATGTGCTGGCAGCTACCTTGGCGGCTTACGTATCGCGTATACCAGTAGAGGATATTAAAATGGCCCTGCGTACTTTTATTCCGTCGGCAGCTAAAACGCCGGGCCGCATGAACGTTTTCCATTTTCCCAATTTCGAGGTTATCGTGGATTACGCCCATAATGCGGCCGGCTTGCAAGCCATTGGCGAATTTATCCGCAGTACGGATGCCATCCGCCGGATAGGTATTGTGGCCGGGGTAGGTGATAGGCGCGATGAAGATACCCGGGAATTAGGCAGCATAGCCGCCGAAATATTCGATAACATTATCATTCGGCAGGACAAAGATTTGCGTGGAGCCTCCTTGGAACACATCAACAATAATTTACTCGCCGGTATTCATCAGGTAGATGCCAATAAACCCGTGATAATAATACCCGAAGAAATGCGGGCCATTGCACATGCCCTGGAAAATGCCGAGCGCGGCGATCTGATTACTATTTTCTCCGAAGATATCACGGAAGCCATCAAGCTAGTGGAAAACTTCAAAATAATCCAGGATAGAAGGGTATTAGTTGATTAGATTGTTCGCTATTAGTACTTAAGGGAAATACGCAAAATGGTCGGTGCGCCACCGACTATGGAAAAGTAATTTTACTTTAGAGGTAATATAAAACAGCAAGGCCGAAGATTAATCTTCGGCCTTGCTGTTTTTAAATATTACTAATAGCTGATGAATTTTACTATATATAATCAAGTATTAAAAAATCGAATATCGAAAAATCGACCTTCTATTTCAACGTAAATGTAGTTTTACCAATAATAAAGCCATCGGCATACAACTCTACAGTATGCTGGCCTTTTTTATAGTCTGCACCTTTCGAGTAAGTAAACGTAACCGCTTGCTGAGAATTATCAAAAACAATATCGCGCTTGGCCGTATAATATTTTTCTTCTCCATTTACCTGAAACGTACCCGAACCGGTAGCTAAGTTAAATAAAGCCGATCCATCGGGCTCTATCAAGCGCATCATAATTTCTTTTGTTTCTTTGGTAGCTACATCGTTTTTGGCCAGGTTAAACGAAACTTTAATTTTATCAACCTGGCGGGCCCGGTATTCCAGGTCATCATCATCTTTTTCTTTACCGCGCCGGTTAAGTATATTAATGTTAATTCTTTCGGCTTGCAGGCGGGAAGCAATAGCTACTTTTTCCGACAAATTCTGATTATTGGATTTCAGCGTAGATATGGTATCGGCCAGGATATTCTGGGTGGTTTTAAGTTGGGTATTTTCGCCGTATAGTGCCTCATTATCTTCTTTTAGCTTGGCAATTTCCCGGTCCCTTTGTTTTATTTGTCTTTCCAGGTTAGCGGCTCTTTGCTCGTATCGGCGCCGGTCGGCAGTACTAAAACCGGTATTCCGGAATGATTGTAATTTTATTAAATCAGCATTAATAGAAGCTATACGGGCTTCCAAAGAATCGTTGGCCAAGCCCATCGTCTGCAATTCGCCACTTTGTCTTTCAAAATCTAACTTTAAAGCTTCGTACACTTTAATCTGATTTTCCAGTTCACTGTCTTTTACCTTAATATCTTCGGTTAGCTGATCTACTTGTTGCGTTTTTTGATGTTGCATATAAAGCAGAACCCCATTAAGACAAAGTAAAGTTACCAACAGCCCGATAATCCATAATTTCCGGTTGTCTTTTTTTTCTGATGTATTTCTTTCAGACGTGTTAAGAGCCATTTTAAATAGGTTTGTTTAGATCGAATTTAAGCAAATATAGGTAAAACACAAATATATTAATCCTGCAATTTTCTTTTAAAGCAAATAACGCACTTATTGTGCCATAAAGTCTTTACAATTAAATAACTTTGATCAACTTAATGCCGCTAAATATAGTCTTATACGCTATATAGCTACAAGCATATTAGATAAACCGCTAAATATTTTATTAAATTAATTCATGCTATCTATTCCTAAACTGGCACATACTAATTCCGGTAATTTTTTTTTGATGGCAGGCCCTTGTGCGATTGAGGGCGAAGACATGGCACTCCGCATTGCCGAAAATGTAAAAACCATTACTGACCGCCTGCAAATACCGTTTATATTTAAAGGTTCTTACCGGAAGGCAAATCGTTCCAGAATTGATTCTTTTACGGGCATCGGTGATGAGAAAGCTTTGCGGATATTGCAGAAAGTAAGTCAGACTTTTGAGGTGCCCACCGTAACCGATATCCACGAATCGGAGGAAGCGGCAATAGCCGCCGAATATGTGGATGTGCTGCAAATTCCGGCTTTTTTGTGCCGGCAAACCGATTTATTGATTGCCGCAGCTAAAACCGGCAAAACAATAAACGTAAAAAAGGGACAATTTTTATCCGGCGAAGCCATGCGTTTTGCGGTGGATAAAATTAAAGATTCCGGTAATAGTAACGTTATTTTAACGGACCGGGGCAATTCTTTTGGCTACTCTGATTTGGTTGTAGATTACCGGAATATAGTAGCTATGAAGGCGCACCAGGTACCAGTAGTAATGGATGTAACCCATTCGCTACAGCAACCAAATCAGTCTTCCGGCATTACCGGCGGCCGTCCCGCCTTAATCGAAACCATTGCCAAAGCGGCTATTGCGGTAGGAGCAGATGGTATATTTATCGAAACGCATCCTATACCGTTAGAAGCAAAATCTGACGGCGCCAATATGCTGCCTTTAGCCCAATTAGAAAATTTATTGGAAAAACTGGTGCGTATCCGGCAAGCAGTGCAATAATATACTGCTAGCGTAAGCTTAATAAGCTGTCCGGTTAGTACCAGATCGTAAAATGTTGCTTGGGCTGCTTTTTTCGGAAGAAGAGCAGCCCTACTTGAAATAAATCAATGGAAACCGTAACTGCCGGATGGGCGCATATTTCCTGCCAAGCTTTTTCCATTTCCGCCGACCAGTAAATATCGTCCAGCACAAAAATACTGTTTTCGTTGTGTTTTGCCAGGCATAAATTAAAGTAATGCATGGTAGGTTCATAGCGGTGGTTCCCGTCAAAAAACACCAAGTCCACTGTTGTAGCTGCTTGCTGCAGAAAGAGGGGCAATGTCGCATCCAGGTTGCCCAACTCCAGCGTTATATTTTTTAAGTTAAGCCGGGTGAAATTTTTTTTGGCCAGTTCCGCTAAATTAGGACAGCCTTCAAAAGTATAAACCTTTGCTTTTTGCCGGGCTGCTGCCAGGTAAGCCGTTGTTAAACCAAGCGATGTGCCTAATTCCAGAATAGTTGGGGGCTGGTAATAATTAACCAACCGGAACAAAAGCTGCGCGTATTTAGGGGGCTTTGCCGAAACTTGAGCAATATCTTTTATCTTTCTTATGCTACCAGCATTGGCTTTTGAACCCGCACCAAAATCGGTAACGGTAATTTCTTTTTTATTTCTTAAAAGCTGCTTGCGCAAAGATTCGATAGGAGAAAACGCCCCGAACCCGCCACTATGTTGGAGTACGTTTTGGTGCAGCTCAAAAACAAAAGGAGAATGAATGCCGTGCAGGCGGAAAGATTTTAATCGGTAAAGCAGGAATTTGTAAAAAAGCCGGAGTATTTGCACAAGGCAAATATAATTTTAATTCAGTTTATACGGAACAATCAGAATAAATTCAGGTATGATTACTTCAATCTGTTTGCCGTCCACGAGGCGCTCCATCAGGTAAGTGCCCCGCATTTTGCCAATACCGGTTTTTAAGTTGCAGCCCGATACGTATTCGTGCGATTCGCCGGGTTCCAGCACCGGTTGCTGGCCTACCACACCTTCTCCTTCTACTTCCCGTACAACTCCGTGAGAATCGTGAATAAACCAATGCCGCCGCAATAACTTAACGGTAAATTCGCTGTTATTCTCAATGTTAATTTTATAGGCAAAAACAAAGTGCTGCTGCCCCGGACTGGAATAGTCGGGTAAGTAATTAGTGGTTACCGATACTTTAACGCCCTGTGTGGTGGTCGTATCCATGATGCTACAGGTTTTCCGTTATTAACAACCAATTTTAATTAATAGTTTTGGTATAACAAGTATTTAAGTTAAAAACTTTTATTCTTTTCTTTAACCAGAAAACAACTTTATGGGTGTAAAAATAGAAGAGAGCTGGCATCAGGTCCTGCAAAATGAATTTGAAAAAGAATATTTTAAAAAGCTAACCGCCTTTGTTAAAGAAGAATATGCTACGCACCAGGTGTTTCCGCCGGGCAATTTAATTTTTAATGCGTTTGATAAAACTCCATTTGCGGCGGTTAAAGTGGTTTTAATCGGGCAAGATCCTTATCACGGGTACGGCCAGGCGCACGGTTTGGCTTTTTCGGTGCAGGAAGGCGTGACCCCACCACCTTCTTTGCGCAATATTTTCAAAGAAATAAAAGATGATCTGGGTAAACCGATTCCCAAAAGCGGTAACCTGGAACGTTGGGCAGATCAGGGAGTTTTATTACTAAATTCTATTTTAACCGTGCGGGCCAATGCAGCGGGTTCCCACCAGAAAAAAGGCTGGGAGGAATTTACCGATGCCGCCATTAAAGCTTTATCGGACGAAAGAGAAGGCTTGGTTTTTATGTTGTGGGGCGCTTATGCGCAGAAAAAAGGAGCTATTATTAATGCCGCTAAACACCACGTCTTAACCGCCGCTCATCCGTCGCCTTTTGCCGCCGACAAAGGTTTCTTTGGCTGCAAACATTTCAGTAAAGCCAACGCCTATCTTCGCCAGCAAGGCCAATCGGAAATTGATTGGTAGGTTTTTTTCGTTATCCGTTGTTTGTTACTTGTTGTTCGTTAAAGATGATCGGGTGAATTGTATTGGATGATTTTTGATGAAGACACAAAAAAGAAAAGCATCTGAAAGGATGCTTTTCTTTAGTATATAATTATTAAACGAATAACGAACTATCGAATAATATTAAATATCCGGTTCCAGCGAATTTTACCGGACACGCCGCCGTTCGGATCGGCTGACATCCAGATTAAAACCGCCTTGCCTACAATATGGTCTTCGGGCACGAATCCCCAAAAACGGGAGTCTAATGAATTGTGGCGGTTATCGCCCATCATAAAATAATAATTTTGCTTGAAGGTGTAAGTTGATTGTACTTTGCCATCAATGGATAGCCGGTTACCTGCGAGCGTTACATTTTTATTGTCTTCGTATTTCCGGATAACGGGTTCGTAAAGCGGAATAGTTAAAGAATCCAGGGTAATGGTTTCACCTTTCATCGGAATGTGTACCGGTCCGTAATTATCTTTGTTCCATTTGTAAAGAGAAGGCACGTGCGGATAAACCTGCGGATCAGCCTGGCCGGCTGGTTCCAGATTATAGAAATCTACTTTTTTTATAATGCCTAGGCTGGCTATTTCCTTGGCAACTTCGGGGGTAGTATAAGCAGCATAATAATTGCCGCCCGACATGGAGCCGAACTCAGAAATTTTGCGGTCCCGGAAAAAATCATCGGTGAGGGCACTAGCGGTTTCAATGGTGTATAAAAACTGCATGTTATCCGGATTGTCGGCTGGGTTGCCGTTTACGTAAACCTGCATGTTTCGTACTTCCACCAAATCGCCGGGAATGCCAATACAGCGTTTAATGTAATTGGTGCGTAAATCTACCGGATGTTGTTCTTCGGGCGGATAGTTAAAAACTACTACATCGTTGTTTTTTACTTTAGAGAACCCAGGCAAACGGTATTGCTTTAACTGGATAAGGTCGGAGTAAGAGGGTATATTGGTTCCCCAGATGGTTTGGTGGGTAAGCGGTACTTGCAGGGGCGTTTTAGGCGTGCGCGGACCATAATGGAGTTTACTCACAAACAAATAATCGCCTACGAGTAAAGTTCTTTCCATGGAAGGCGTAGGAATTACGTACGCCTCAAAGGTGGCCCACCGGATTAAAGTGGCCGCTACAACTGCAAATAAAATAGCATCACCCCATTCCCGGAAAAAACCTTTTTTTTGTTTAGGCGCCGGGGTATAGGGCACGGTGCTTTTTCTGAATTTTAGTTTCATTCTACTTGTATCTTCTCTTATAAATTAAGCATATCTTTCATGCCAAATACACCTTTTTTATTTTGCAGCCATTCGGCCGCCATTACCGCACCCTCGGCAAAGCCAATGCGGTTATGGGCATTATGCGTTAACTCAATGGTGTCGTGTTCAGAAATGTACCGCACGGTGTGTAAACCTACCACGTCCGCAATACGTTCCGAAACAATATTTAAATCATGGGGTTGCGGTGCTGTGGCATCACTTACCCATTTATTTTTTAACGCGTAATTATTTAAAATACCTTCGGCCGTGGTAATAGCCGTGCCGCTGGGTTTATCAACTTTTTGGGTGTGGTGTACTTCTTTCACTTCCACGTTAAAGTTTTTATAAGCCTGCATTTTGGTGGCAATATATTCATTAAAATGGAAAAATAAGTTTACCCCCACGCTGTAATTAGAAGCATAGAAGAAAGCCCCTTCTTTTTGGGTACACAAAGCCTTTATTTCTGGTAACACCTCTAACCAACCCGTAGACCCGCTCACAACCGCTATATTATTTTCTAAACAATAGCGGATATTGTTCGGGGCCGATTCCGGATGGGTAAATTCTATTGCTACATCGGTATTTTCGGTTGAATAATCCGAGAGTGTTTCCCGGTTATTAAAATCTATAATGCCGGCAATTTGATGTTCTTTTTGTTCCGCAATATTTTGAATGGTTTTACCCATCTTGCCGTACCCAATTAAAAGAATGCGCATTATTTTTTTAAATTGATGGTTAAAGAAAAAGCAGGGGAGTAATTATTCTGAGCGACTTGCAAAAAAGTAGGGCTTACCTGCAGGGAAAGATCATCGCCCACATCGAAACCTTTTAAATGCGCGTGTACATACGCCTCGGTTATGTTCAATCCATAAGCCAGAATAGAATATAAAATAGAATAATCGCGCCAGCGGCGATATTGGTCACGCCCCCGTGATAAAAGGCTAATAGCATCGGCATTGGTTCGGTTTTCTAAGCGGGGTGTAAATTCATCTACATCATTCGAGGAAATTGTATCGCGTCGCACTGCTACTCCCTGGCGCCATTTTAAATAATTCTGATGATTTGAAACAATGGAATAACCTAAACCGGCCGCCGCCGCATAAATAATGGGTACTTTCCAGTAGCTTTTGTTGTAAATCTGGCCTAGCCCCGGCAAAATGGCCGAATAAAGGGCGGCCTTTCCCGGCGTACTTAAGCCTTTTTGCTCCGGCGGCAAGGGATCCAGATCGGTCCTGATTAGGGTAGAATCTGGTCCGGACGTAATTACCTGGGCCAAGGCACCTGTTATAGTATAGCCCCAAAGTAGCAGGAAAACTAGAACACCTTTGAACAAAAAGTTTTTCATTTACGAATAATTAAGGATTTCCAGAATGCGGTTTAAATCATCAACGGAAACAAACGGGATTTTAATCTCTCCTTTGCCTTCATTATTTGATTTAACGTTAATTTTGGTTCCGAAATAAGTAGATAACCGGGATTCTACTTTTTTAATTTCGCCGGTGTATTTGCCTTCCTGGGGTTTAACTTCGGGCTTGGTATTTTTTTGCCCGTTGCTGATATGGCGGACAATTTCTTCTACTTTCCTAACCGATAATTCTTCTTTTATAATTCGGCGGTATACTTCTAATTGCAGATCGGCATTCTCGATATTAATCAGAGCGCGGGCGTGACCCATGCTAATCTGATTATCGCGTAAGCCAATCTGGATATCGGGCGGCAATTTAAGCAAGCGCAGGTAATTGGTAACGGTGGTTCTTTTCTTGCCAACCCGGTCGCCTAATTCTTCTTGCTTTAAATTGCATTCGCTCAGTAAGCGCTGGTAGCTTAAAGCAATTTCAATGGCGTTCAGGTTTTCCCGCTGGATATTTTCTATAAGCGCCATTTCCAGCATTTGCTGGTCGTTGGCTTTGCGAATATAAGCCGGAATAGTTTCTAAACCGGCCAGCTTGGAAGCCTGGTAACGGCGTTCGCCCGATATAAGCTGGTAGGTGTTGCTGTTGAGCTGCCGCACCGTAATGGGTTGAATAATGCCTTGTACCCGGATAGATTCGGCGAGTTCTTCTAAGGCATCCTGATCGAAATGCGTGCGGGGCTGATAAGGATTAGTTTCTATTTGGTTTACCGGAATTTCACCCACAATGCTTACCGGATTCCCGGCAGTTGGCGGCGGGGTTGTTTTGCTGCCTTCAATAAGGGCGCCTAATCCCCGGCCTAAACCACCTTTTTTCTTTACTGAATTATTATCGGACATTTAAAATATGCGGTTATTGCGGCTGCAGAATGCCATTCTTCTCTACTATTTCCCGGGCCAGGTTCAGGTAACTAATGGCCCCTTTGCTGTCAGCATCGTGCAGGATGGCGGGTATGCCAAAGCTGGGCGACTCGCTTAATTTAACGTTGCGCGGTATAATGGTATCAAATACCATTTGCTGAAAATGCAATTGTACTTCTTCTACTACCTGGTTCGAGAGCCGCAAACGTACATCGTACATGGTAAGCAAAATACCTTCAATCTCCAGTTCCTGGTTCAGGCGCGATTGAATAATTTTAATGGTGTTTAATAATTTTCCCAGCCCTTCCAACGCGAAATATTCGCATTGCACCGGAATAATAACCGAATTAGAGGCCGTTAAAGAGTTTACCGTTATTAAACCCAGCGAAGGCGAGCAATCGATGATAATAAAATCGTAGCGATCTTTTATCTGCAAAAGCGCATCTTTCATTTTGTTTTCCCGGTTAGGCAGGTTAATCATTTCCACTTCGGCACCTACCAGGTCAATGTGCGATGGAATCAGGTCTAAAAAAGCAATATTGGTATTAATAATAATATCCTCTGCTTTGGTGCCGTCAACCATGCATTCATAAATACTTTTGGTAATATCGTTGGGGTCGAAGCCAACACCGGAAGTGGCATTGGCCTGGGGGTCAGCATCCACCAATAGCGTCTTAAACTCCAGCGCGGCCAGACTGGCCGCCAGGTTGATCGCCGAAGTTGTTTTACCTACTCCACCTTTTTGGTTGGCTACTGCAATAATTTTTCCCATTTTATTTTAAAAAGCGCTTAATTCTTAGATGTTAATTGTTTCGCCTATTGGTATCAGGGTCAGTTCTTTTCCTGCTTTTTGGGCAGTATCTATAGCAGCCTGATGATCTATCTGGATAGTAGGAAACGTATCGTAGTGCATGCCGATCAGGCGATTGGTCCCGATCCAGTTAGCTGCCAGTAGGGCGTCATCCAGATCCATAGTTAATTGGCCACCAATAGGCAAAAAAGCAAAATCAATTTGATACTGCTCCGCAATTATTTTCATGTCATAGGTCAGGGCGGTATCGCCGGCGAAGTAAAAAGTTTTCTCACCAGTTTCGATTACAAAACCGGCCGGGTTGCCCCCATAGGTGCCATCGGGTAATACACTCGAATGAATGGCGGTTACCATTCTAACGGTTCCGAAAGGTAATTTTACTTTCCCCCCGATATTCATCGGCACCACATTTTCAATTTCTTTGGTTTTGTACCATTCACAAATTTCAAATATAGCTACCACTGTAGCGTTATTCTTTTTAGCGAAATATTCCGCATCGGCCGTATGGTCCTGGTGGCCATGTGATAGCAGAATGTAATCGGCTCTAATTTCTTCTTTGTTAATTTGGCTCGCTAAAGAGTTGTACGAAATAAAAGGGTCGAACAAAATCCGGGTGCCATTTATCGTTAGCAGAAAGCAAGAATGACCGAGGTACTTTATTTCCATAGTTTTATTTATTCTTAAAAATGCGGTTCTTTACCGTTAAATCTGACTTCTAACTTTTGGCAAAGATACATTATTTTGGGCACATTCGGGTACAAGTTTCCCACATGTTTCCCACACGTTTACTATTGCTCCTGAGCCTGCTCAATATCTTGTTTTCCTGCAAAACCAAGGACAAAACGTTAACGGATAAAAAGATTTTCCAGTATAACCAGCCCGAAGCTTTAAGCTCCCTGGATCCTGCATTTGCCCGTAACCAAGCCAATATCTGGGCTATTATGCAGCTTTTTAACGGACTTATTGAACTGAACGACGAGTTAAAACCGGTACCGGCCATTGCCCGCGCCTGGGAGATATCGGCAGATGGGTTAAAGTATACTTTTCATTTACGCCCGCAGGTTTTTTTTCATCCACATCCGGCTTTTCCGGGGGGTAAAGGACGCGTTGTAACGGCCGCTGATTTTGTGTATAGCTTTAAACGCATTCTGGATCCCGGAACTGCCAGTACCGGCAGTTGGGTTTTTAAAGGAAAAGTGCTGGAAGATGCTACCGGTACGATTGCGGATACTTGTTTTAGTGCCCCCAACGACAGTACTTTATTTATTTACCTGAAGGAGCCGTTTATTGCTTTTCCGGAAATTTTAAGCATGCCTTATTGCGCCGTGGTGCCGCGGGAAGTAACCGAAAAGTACGGTAAAGATTTCCGGGAACATCCGGTAGGCACCGGCCCGTTTTTGTTTAAGCTCTGGGACGAAGGCAACGCCGTGGTAATGCACAAAAACCCTAATTACTGGAAAAAAGACGAAAACGGACAGCGTTTACCTTACCTGGATGCGGTGCAGATTTCTTTTATTAACGACCGGAAAATGGAATTCCTGACGTTTCAGCAAAAAAAGCTGGACTTCTTATCTGGTATCCGGGGAAGTTCCAAAGATTTGATTTTAAATAAAGACGGTACGTTACAGGAAGAATTTGCCCAAAAATTTAACCTGGATAAATCGCCTTATCTAAACACCGAGTATATTGGCTTTCAACTGGACCCGACCAACCTGCGCGGCAGCCAGGGCGCCATCCGGGATAAACGGGTACGGCAAGCATTAAATTATGCGCTTAATAAAAAAGAACTGGTGGTTTACTACCGCAATAACCTGGGCATTCCGGGGCATTCGGGCATGGTGCCGCCTTCTTTGCCTTCTTACGACGAAAATAAAGTGACGGGCTATGCTTACAACCCAGTTAAAGCCCGGGAGCTGCTAAAAGAAGCTGGCTTTAATACCCGTAATCCGTTGCGTATTACCCTCAATACAGTGGCCGAACATAAAGAAATTGCCGAGTTTATGCAGAAAAAATGGTCGGAAGTAGGAGTGATAGCGGAAATCAGTATTAGTCAGGCGGCCGCCCACCAGGAGTCCGTAGATAATGGCCGGTCGGCTTTTTTCCAGAAATCCTGGTTTGGTGATTACCCAGACGGCGAGAACTTTCTGGCTTTGTTTTACAGCCCGAACTTTTCGCCGAAAGGCCCGAACAAAACGCACTTCCAAAATAAGCAATTCGACCGCTTGTACGAAAAAGCCAAACTGGAACAAAATCCGGAGAAGCGTTATGCGCTATACCGCGAAATGGATAAAATAGTGGTAGAAGAAAGTCCGGTAATTGTTTTGTTCTACGACGAGGTCGTAATACTCACCCAGAAAAATATCCAAGGTCTGAAAGCAGATCCGATGAATTTGCTTAAGTTAGAGAAAGTGAAAAAGCTGTAAAAGCAATAAATACAAATAGCAAAATTATATGCTTTTAAAATTGGTCCGGTAAAGTATTCAGGTTGCCCTTACCATCTATATAGCTTTGTGTATTGCGACTGGAAACTTTGGCCGTTGTATAATCTCTGTTGTCATTCGTAAGTAGTTGCTGGTTGATTTATTAGTAAATGAAAATATTTTACTTTTTACAATCAGCCGCTTTTATAAGCGAATATTTACGGATATATACCTTTATAAAAAAGGCAGTATTCAAGAATTAAGAGTATAGTAAGTGCTGGTGATTAGGTTTATAATCCGGGCTATCTTACCCGGTTCTAAACTATTATATAAACTGTTAAAAGCGTTTTAGATAATTAAATGCTGCTACTTAATTAAGGGCAACTAGGTAGTAAGGCTAAAAAGCAAATTCAATGTCCTGCTGCGTAGTTTTACATCCAAGTACTAGAGAAATTAACCTGCTTGCTAAGGGTACTTTATAAAAAAATATATTAGTACAAGGGCTGGTAAAGATATCTAACCCCTTGGGTGGATTGAATATTTAATATTATAAATATATTTAAGACAAAGTTGTATATACGCACCTAATAGAACGAATATAGAAATGGCTAGTTATTATAAGTTGCTATTTTTCAGTTACTTAATTAAGTGCTGCTACTTGTTATTAAAGGCGATATAAACACTAGTGATGCGTATATATAAGAGTTATGTCCAATTTTAAGACGACAGACAAATGGATCTTTTCATAGATACATCGGTGGTTTATACTGACCCGTTTTGGAAAAGAAACTTTCCCGGACAACTTTTAGAAGCTGCCAAAGACGGTAGAGTTCGAGTTTATATAGCTGACGTTGTTCTAAGAGAGTTAAGGCGAAACTTTGAAAAGCAATTGGATAAGGAGTTTTCCGCTATTAGTTCGGCTAACAGTAATATAAAAAAGCTTTCACGCAGACATCAAGACATTCCAGCACCGACAAAGGACAAATACTTAGAAGATTTTGATAAGTATTATGAAGAACTTTTTAAAAACAAAAACATCATCAAATTGCCGACAGACGAGAGTATGTTTAACGACCTGCTTGACCGAGCAATTGAACGTAAAAAACCTTTCACGGACAATAGAAGTGAATTTAAAGATGCGGTTATTTGGATTACGTACTTTAAGTATGCAAAAGAAAAAGGACTTCAAAACTGCCACCTCCTTTCTAATAATAAGAAGGATTTTACAGACACCGATGGCAAGTTGCATCCAGAATTAAAGAGTGATTATGACAAATTTGAAGTTCATATCACTATTGACGACTTCTATAAGGCAAACAAAGAGACAATTGATAAGCCATTAATTGAGTTTCAGCAATGGATTGACAAGCAAACAATCAACGACAAGTATGTTTTTGATTTGCTATTTGATAATGAAACTGACAAAGTATATGAAGAAGTAAGAAGAAAATTTGACAATGCAGACCCAAGTTCCTTTGTTGACGACAGAGAAGTTGGAAATGTTTTTGGTGGCTATGTTAACGTTGATGAAGTTGAGTGGTATGATTGTGACGACATAGAGATAGATGTAATTAAGGACTATGCAATTATCTCAGGTAAACTTACACTTAACGTTACATTAGAACTATATGGTTACAATTCAGTGAGAGATCCTGGTGACGACAAGTTCCCACACTACGGTAGTGCTGACAGAGAAGTGACTGTGTATTTCAATTTTATCTTTGACAAAGACGAAACACCAAAAAGCTTTGAAGTTACAGACGTTGAATAGAAAAGCTGGGCATAACACGGGTTTTGCGTCAGGCGGGTGAAGTGCAAACTTTGAGATTTGTGCTTCTATTCAAGTTCAGTACAGGTTGACAGTTTTATGCTCCGAAACCCGCCCGAACGCAAAGCCCGAAAACGTTATGCCCAATTATAAAAATTAATAATGAACAGAAATGGGTTTAGATAGAAGATTGATAACAGCTTGGAACATTTATCTAGTTTGGACAGGAGTGACTGTTATTTCTATTATTTTAATTCCTCTAATTCTTGGTTTTACCACATCTGGAGGAGAACAGAAACCATTGATTTGGATTTCAATTGTTGCAACTCCAATTATTTGGGGATACTTATTCATAAGCATTTTGACCTCATTCTTATCTAAAAAATGGATTCAGGAATATTGGTATGTGAACTTGGGGGTACTTATTTTTACCTTTTGGATTCTTTTTAACTACTATTCTGAATAATCTTAGAACATCAGAAAAGCTTTACTTCAAAAGCTGGACAATGAACTAAAGAAAATAACTAATTTCACGACAAGCTCAGCTATAAAATATTAACTTGACAGAAGATTCAAGTAAAAAAAGAAAAAGACGTACATGCCGTGCAGGAATAAATAACAGGGCATAACAATGGCTATACGGCAGCTGGGTTTTCTTCCGGTTGTTGTTGTATTGCTTTCTGCAAGCGTTCGTCTGTCCGACATTATCCTGCGGATAAGTCTCCCAGCCGACCGCATAGCCGGGCACGTTAGGTGCAAGGCTAATCAACCACTGTACAGATATCAGAGGACTTACAAAGCGAATAAAACCAAGCATACCCATATCCAAATAAATTTGACTAAGACAAAAGTTGTTTTGACTAAATCTGTTTTTGAAAGCCGTTGCAATTTTGCATCATCTAAAAGACAAAAAAATGGAATTAAAAAACAGCACAGTCCTAATTACAGGCGGAACAAGCGGAATTGGTTTAGAGTTTGTAAAACAACTTACCGCACAAGGAGCAAACATTATTGTTACAGGTCGCAAACTTGACAAATTAAATGAAACTAAAAAACAGTTTCCAAATATATCAATCTTTCAAAGCGATGTTGGAAGTCCGAAAGACATTGAAAAACTTTACAAAAGCATTACGCAACAATTTCCAGAACTAAACATTATCATCAACAACGCAGGGATTATGCGTAACATTTCTTTGCAAGACACAAGCTTGGATTTAGAATACATTACACAAGAAGTTGAAACAAACTTGTCGGGCGTTATTAGAATGAACCACCAATTTATACCTCATTTGAAAACAAAAAAAGCATCTGCCATCCTAAATGTTTCTTCGGGTTTAGCATTTTTGCCTTTTCCGCTTTCGCCTGTTTATAGTGCAGCAAAATCAGGTATTCACGCCTATTCGCAAGTTTTGCGAATACAATTAAAAAACACAAATGTAAAAGTATTTGAACTTGCACCACCTTTAACAGATACAACTTTGATGAATGCCTTTACAGATGACATCGAAAAGGATAGTGCTGGTCCGGCTATGAAAGTTGAAAAAATGGTTCGTGTAGCAATCAACGCACTTTTGAAAGACAAGCTGGAAATCAAACCCGGAATGGCGAAGGCATTGTATTTTATGGGAAGAATTGCCCCAAAATTTTTCTTAAATTTTATGGACAAAACCCTAGAAAAAGCTAAAGCAAAAAAAAGAAATTTGTAATCGTGAAAGCAATAAGAATTAAAACGATTACGGAATTTCACCGTTTGCGGAATTTACCAAAACCCGAACACCCACTAATCAGCATTATTGATTATTCTGATTTAAGATTTAGCGAAGAAGAAAAAGGACAAAAATTAAGTGCCATTTTTGACTTTTATTCAATTTCCATAAAACGTAATTTGAGTGGGAAATTGCAATACGGACAACAACAATACGACTTTGACGAAGGCGTAATGTCCTTTGTGGCACCAAACCAGGTGTTCGGTGTTGAAGTTTTTAAAGAGGAAATTAAAAATCAATCTGGCTGGATTTTGATGATACACCCCGATTTTCTTTGGAACACCTCATTGGCAAAAAACATAAAGAAATATAAATACTTTGATTACGCTGTAAATGAAGCATTGTTTCTATCGGATAAAGAAGAAACTATAATTAACAGCATCGTTGAAAATATCAAACAGGAATACCATTCCAACATCGACAAATTCAGCCAGGACATCATAATATCGCAAATAGAAACATTATTAAATTATGCCGACCGTTTTTATCAACGGCAATTTATCACGCGAAAAATCAGTAATCATCAAATCCTTGACCGTTTAGAAAAACTACTCTCAGACTATTTTAACAGCATTGACTTAGCAATTAAAGGCTTGCCAACAGTTCAATACATTTCAGAAAATTTAAATATTTCGCCAACCTATTTACTTAGTTTGCTTAAAACACTAACAGGACAAACTACGCAGCAACACATTCACGCTAAACTAATTGACAAAGCCAAAGAAAAATTATCAATGACAGACTTATCAGTTAGTGAAATTGCGTATGAATTGGGCTTTGAACACTTGCAATCTTTCAGCAAGTTGTTTAAAACGAAGACTACTCTTTCTCCTTTGGAATTCAGACAATTGTTTAACTAAAAAGTAATAAATTTAATTTAGCAAATAAAAAAATCCCAGCACCTAACAGCAGCTTGGCAAAATGGCGGGTTCAGCGCAAAAATAAAGGTAAGTTTTCCGATTGAACTTTTGTATAAAACTCAACATTTGTGCTTCGATTTCCGCCACTTCGCCAAGCTGCAAACCGTTAGCAGCAAGTGTAAGAATAAAAAAAAGAACACTAAATTGGGAATGTACATCGGGGCTCTGGCAAGGTAAATCTGTTACTTAATGGATGTACTTTTATTGGGTTTATTCTCTTTCTTATACTTCAATAGCAGGTGATTAGCGTATATACGTTACTACATCCGTTTATCTGCAATACACAACAATCACAGTTAGCAATCTTTGCTTAAACGATTACTCTTTATTTAGAACGGATAGCAATTACCGGATCGAGGTTAGAGGCCAGCACCGCCGGAATGATACCGGATAAAACGCCAATAACCACAGATACGCCCAGTCCCAGAGTGATATTGCCCAGCGACAGTAAAATTTCCATAGAATCCTGGGGAATAAGCGTGAGCAGAAATACCAGCAAAATACCAAAGCCGCCGCCGATTAAACTCAGGAAAATAGATTCGAATAAAAACTGGAACAGGATAAAGTAATTTTTGGCTCCTAAAGATTTTTGAATACCAATAATATTAGTGCGTTCTTTTACCGATACAAACATAATATTGGCAATACCAAAGCCTCCTACTAAAATAGAAAACCCGCCGATAATCCAGCCGGCTACGTGAATGCCGTCAAACAAAAGGGTAACCTGATCCGTTATCATTTCGGGGCGGTTTAAAGCAAAGTTGTCATCGTCGCGGGGTTTCAGGCCCCGGATGTTGCGCATGGCACCTCTTACTTCAAATTCCAGTTCTTGCAGGCCAATATCAGTATCGCGGCCTTTAACGGCAATGGTGGGTTCCAGGCCTTGTTTTCCTACCGCATATAATTTATTAAAAGCCCCATATGGCATATACACGTTTTTATCGTTCGTCGGCAGACCCATCATGTTTTCGCCCTGGCGCTCCATTATCCCGATAATGGTATAATTTAGGCCTCTAATCTTAACCATTTTGCCTAAAGCCGAAGTTTGCGGAAATAAATTAGCCGCTATTTCATCGCCTACTATTACTACGTTACGCCCGGTATTCGTTTCCTGTAAGGTAAAATAACGTCCTTCTACTATTGGTACATCCGATACCTGGTTGTATTCGTACGAAACACCTTGCAGGCTAACATTGGAAATGCTGTTGTTGCGGTACTTAACCGTGGCGCCACTCCGCTGCCCGAAAATGGCGACCCCGGTGGCATTTTCCAGGCGTCGCTGCAGCAAGCGGTATTCGCGTACATCGGCATTCGGACGTTTAAAATATTTCCACCACGGGTACTGGCCACTACCAAAGGTCCACGGAAATTTAGCTACATAAATAACGTTGCTCCCCAAAAAATTCATGCTGCCCCGAATGCTGCGTTCCAGAGAGTCGACAATGGTAAAGACGGATATAATGGCAAAGATGCCGATGGTAACGCCTAACAAAGATAGGATGGTGCGCAGCAGGTTGGCTTGCAAGGCCTGTGCCGCAAAACGAAAGCTTTCGAGAATAAGCCGGAGGTAGATCAAAGGGCGCGGTATTTAACTAAATTTCATAAAAATAGAAAATATTCGGTTAAAATAACTAATTTTGCGCCGCTTTTTACGGGTTATAAGTAGTTAACCAAAATGGTATGCTTTGTCCAGGTTAAATCTGCCGGCCAGAGTTTACTACCAAATATATCCGAAAACACTAAATAATAAAAGTACCGTAATACTTACACATGAAACTTTCCGAATTCAGATTTGATCTCCCCGCCAATTTAATGGCCACGCACCCCGCCAAAAACCGTGACGAAGCACGCATGATGGTGATTCACCGGAGTACCGGTAAAATAGAACACAAAATTTTCAAAGATATTCTGGAGTACTTCAGCGACGGCGATGTAATGGTGCTGAACGATACAAAAGTATTTCCGGCCCGTTTGTACGGCAACAAAGAAAAAACCGGCGCTAAAATAGAAGTTTTCCTGCTGCGCGAACTCAACAAAGAAAATCATTTGTGGGATGTACTCGTCGATCCGGCCCGTAAAATCCGGGTGGGCAATAAATTATACTTTGGCGACAGCGATTTAGTAGCCGAAGTAATTGATAACACCACTTCGCGGGGCCGTACCATTAAGTTTTTGTTTGATGGCTCCGACGATGATTTCTACAAAACCATAAACGACCTGGGCGAAACGCCTTTGCCTAAATATTTAAAACGCGAAGCCGAACCCGACGACCGGGAGCGTTACCAAACCGTTTACGCCAAACACGTAGGTGCCGTAGCCGCTCCTACTGCCGGTTTGCACTTTACCCGCGAGGTACTGAAACGCCTGGAACTAAGCGGCGTGGATATAGTGCCGCTCACCCTGCACGTAGGTTTAGGTACTTTCCGGCCGGTGGATGTAGAAGACTTAACCAAGCACAAGATGGATTCGGAGCATTTTATTGTTCCCGACGATACGGCTCTGACGGTAAACAGGGCTTTAGACAATAAAAAGCGGGTTTGCGCCGTTGGGACTACTACCATGCGGGGCCTGGAGTCTTCGGTATCGGCCAATGCCCGCCTGAAACCAACCGAAGGCTGGACCGATAAATTTATATTTCCGCCCCACGATTTTAAAATCCCTAATGCTTTAATTACCAACTTCCACATGCCGGAGTCTACTTTATTAATGATGACCTGCGCCTTTGGTGGTTACGATTTAATAATGGATGCCTATAAAGTAGCGGTAAAAGAGAAATATAATTTCTTTAGCTACGGCGATGTTATGCTGATTTTGTAAACGGACGCAAGTATCTGGATATATCAGAATTAAACGCGTTAACGGAATGAAAAAGAAAGCCCTGCTTTGTAGAGAAGTAGGGCTTTCTTTTTATCTGTTTTCGGGCATGTTATACAACCTTTCGAGCGGAAAAACCAGAAATGTTTTAATGCCTTTAGTGTCGGCAGTAAATTTTGTTATTTATATTTGACCTATGTCTGATTCTCCTGAATTTGCTTTAATTGTGGCTGGTGGTTCAGGCACCCGTATGCAAAGCCAGTTGCCTAAACAGTTTATCGCTGTTGGCGGCGAACCTATTTTAATGCGTACTATCCGGCGGTTTTACGAATATAATGCTGCCCTAGAGCTAATAGTGGTATTACCCCAGGTAGAAATTCCGAAATGGCAGGCCTTGTGTTTTACGCACGTATTCGAAATAAAACACCAGGTAGTGGTCGGCGGCAGCACCCGCTTTAGTTCTGTAAAAAACGGTTTAGCGGCCATCACCGCCCCGGAAGGAGTAGTGGCCATCCACGATGGCGTTCGTCCGTTTGTGCCGGTTTCTATTATAGCGCAGGCTTTTGCCGTAGCTACCCAAAAAGGCAATGCCGTAGTAGCCGTGCCTTTAAAAGAATCTATTCGGCAGGTAAGCAATACTGGCAATGCCGCCCTGGACCGCAATCAGTTCCGCCTCGTCCAGACACCCCAGTGTTTCCGGCTATCATTGTTGCGGTCGGCTTTTGCACTCCCCGAAGAATCAACTTTTACCGACGATGCTGCAGTAGTGGAGAAATACGGGGAGAAAATTAACCTGGTAGCGGGTGCTTACGAAAACATAAAAATTACCACTCCCGACGATTTACGCTGGGCCGAAGCTTTTCTGAATAATAAGCATTAACAGTTTTTATGTAGGTACTTAAACGGCCAGCGTAGGGCAGAAGAGATATAGCGCTCTTAAAATTCTAAAGTAAGCTGGTAATTTGGCGGCAAATCGTGGGCGTGTACCAGATTAGAAACCGAGATGCCCAATAAGCGGACCGGCGCGTGCGGCAGTTGGGGCGTGCGGAGCAAATCACGGGCTACGGTAAAGATGGCATCGGCTGTTTGCAGGTGAGCAATTAAAGTTTTACTGCGGGTTTGTTGCACAAAGTCAAAATACTTTAGTTTCAGGGTTACGGTTTTGGCGGTAGTCTGCAGGCGGTTCAGGTCGTGGGCTACTTCCTGGGCTAAGTATTGCAGGCGTTCCAGCATCTCTTCTTCAGTAGAAATATCTTCTTCAAAAGTGCGCTCGGCGCCAATTGATTTACGCACGCGGTGGGCTTGTACACTGCGTAGATCCTGGGCGCGGGCAATCTGGTAATAGTAGCGGCCTACTTTCCCGAACCGTTGTACCAGTTCCGGCTCCGGGCGCTCGCGTAAATCGGCCCCGGTATAAATACCCATATTTTGCATTTTAGCAGCCGTTACTTTCCCGATGCCGTGAAACTTGCTTATATCCAGTTGGGAAACTAAATTTTCGGCCATATCGGGTGTTATAAGGGTAAAGCCATTGGGCTTGTTCATGTCCGAAGCAATTTTAGCCAGGAACTTATTAAAAGAGACGCCCGCCGAAGCCGTAAGTTTGGTTTCTTCCATGATGCGTGCTTTAATTTCTTGGGCAATGATGCTGGCCGAAGGCATGCCAACTTTGTTTTCGGTTACATCCAAATACGCTTCGTCTAAAGAAAGCGGCTCTACCAGGTCGGTGTACTGGTAAAATATTTCCCGTATTTGCCGGGAAACGGCACTGTACACCTCAAACCGGGGCTTTACAAAAATTAAATGCGGACATTTCTGCACGGCAATTTTGGAGGCCATGGCCGAGAATACCCCGTATTTACGAGCTTCGTAACTGGCCGCTGCTACTACGCCCCGGGCTTTAGAGCCTCCCACCGCCACCGGTTTACCCCGCAAATCAGGTTGGTCGCGCTGCTCCACCGACGCAAAAAAAGCGTCCATATCAATATGAATAATTTTACGAATAGGAGTGGCCAAAGAGATAGCTGTTGCAGTTAGCAAAGGTATAAAATAGGGCGGTAAACTGTTTTTGATAGTCAGTAAATTAAATCGGGCAAGACTTAATTCCGAATAAAATAGCAGCATTCCCGTGGGTCCGGAAAGCGGTCAGGAAAACTTTTAGGGAAATTATACTTATAGTAGTAACCAATAAAAAGTAGTAGCTAATAATTAGCTTTTTGTTATTAGCTGATTTAATTGATAGAAGAGACTGATCAACATTGGTTTCCTGCTTAATAGGTTCATTTCTTACAGTATCCGCATGAAGAGTAGCTTGATTTTACAGTTGTTAGTTTTATTTTTTATTTTATCCTTGCCGGTACAAGGCCAGCGTTTGAAACCCGGTTTTGACAAGCAGGAGTTCCTGGAAATGATTTACCTCTCGGGCCGGCAGGCCGATACCGTGGCTTATTATAAAAATATTCCTTCGCCGCAACGCTTTCGTATTGTTTATCGATCGCCTTTAATGGGTTTAGATAACCGCTGGGATCTGGCTTTAAGCAAAGATTCGGTAGCAGCCATTAGCATCCGGGGTACTACGCGCACCAATACCAGCTGGCTCGAAAATTTTTATGCTGCCATGGTGCCAGCTACTGGCAGTATTACCCTATCCAAAGATTTTACTTTTAAGTATCAGTTGGCCCAAAATCCGCAAGCCGCCGTGCATGTGGGCTGGTTAGTGGGTATGGCCGCCATTTCCCGCGATGTTGTAACCAAGATAGATTCGTGTGCGCGCTTGGGTATCCGGAACTTTATTATTGTGGGCCATAGCCAGGGCGGCGCTATTGCGTATTTACTTACCTCTTACGTACACCAGCTCCAGCAGCAAGGCCTTATTGCTAAGCGCCTGCGGTTTAAAACATATTGCATTGCGGCGCCTAAACCCGGTAATTTATACTATGCCTACGATTTTGAAGCTGCTACTGCTTCCGGCTGGGCCTTCAACATTGTAAACACCGCCGATTGGGTACCCGAAACGCCCGTATCTATCCAGACACTCCAGGATTTTAATCCGAATAATCCGTTTCAGCAGGCACCAGCCTTAATTAAAAAACAAAAGTTTCCGAAAAACTTAGTATTACGTTATGGCTTTAACCGGTTAAATAAACCCACCCAAAAAGCAAGGCGCACCAATCAGAAATACCTGGGAAACCTGGCCGGAAAATTTGTAAAAAAACAACTGCCCGACTTTGTGCCGCCTACCTATTTTCCTTCGGCCAATTACATGCGGGCGGGTACTTTTATCATTTTGCAGGCCGATGCCGAATATTATAAGGTTTATCCACCTAAGGGAGAAAATGTCTTTCTGCATCATTTGTTAAGCCCTTATCTGTATTTAACCCGGAAACAGCCGTAAACACAATGACGCAACAAGGGTGAAAATTATAATGCGGCGTTTGCAGTTGTATTTACCAGACCTAAGCAAGAATGAAGGTTAAGAACTTAACTTGTGCTTTGAAGTAAAACGGAGAAATGTAAAGTGCTAATATCCAGTAAACATTAAATAATTAAGTTGGTGTTGTGCAAATAGGAGAAAAAGCGGTATTCTTTAAAAAAGCAGCCTGTTTACCGGAACAAATGAATGATCTGAGGGTATACTAAACTAATTACATGACGATCAAATGTTTAAAGTAGGGAGAGATGAAAAATATATTTCTTTTGCTAATGCTAGTAGGAGCAAGTATATCTTGTAATAAAAATAAAGTCGGAGGAATCAACGGCCCTTCAACGGGCAGCGGAAGCATTCTGGGCGTAGTTTCTTTTACCGAAAAAGACAATGCCAGTCCGGATGCTGGCGCTACGGTTTACGCTGTATCTGCTACCCGGCAAAACCAAACTCCTGCCCCAAACGATATTTTTAAAAATGTATACTTTAAAACCACGGCGGATGTAAATGGTAATTATCGGCTTTTGGATTTACCAGCCGATACGTATACCTTGGTTTTTCTGTCCCAAAATGCTGCTCAAAAATTGAGTTATTACAAAAGCAGGTATACGCCAGCATTGGAGCCATTTGTAAATGATTTGCCGGAGGGAAATAGCAGTGGTTCCCAGGCCAAAGCGGATCGGCTGAATGCTTTATTCCGGGACAAGCAGATTGGGGTTAAGCCGGAAACAAAGTTGCAGGGAGCAAAAAAGCAGGTGATCAACCAGGAGTTTATAAAAAGTTAACGCCAACTTAGAGCATGTTTAAATTTTAGAATTTGCATGAATACGCTGTATAAGGCCTACTCAATAAAGAAAATAAAAACACGAATTACCCTTAATCACCGTCATTCAGAAGGAATCTTAAAGGAATCTTATCGGTTAGCTGCCAATAAGATCCTTCTGGAATTCTCTGAATTTTTGCAGAATGACTTGTTTGGATGGGTTTAAACATGTTCTTAAATAAGTAAACGGAAACAAGTATTATCCACCTCCTATACAAGGTAGCGGTGAACGGATATTCTGGGTAAAACTATAGTAACTTTGTTTAAGATAGCAGCCAATAGAATAGGTGGGAATAACAAAATTTGTTTTTATCTGTATTCTACCTAGATAAGTAGGCTATGTACCGGAAAATAGAGTTAAGAAGCATCCGTTCAGTTGAGCACCAGGGGGCTTTGAAAGCAATTTTATGAATAATACCTCATCCATACTAGAATATTATCAGATTTTAGGCGTAGATCAACAGGCTACTCCGGAAGAGATTAAACTAGCTTACCGAAAAAAAGCCAAACAGTTTCATCCGGACCGCAACAAAACAACGCAAGCGCACCAAGATTTTATTTTATTAAATGAGGCTTACGAATACCTGACTAATCTCAAAAAGAACAAATCTAATTCCCACGAAAGAGTAGTAGACTACGATAAGTGGTTTAGGCAAGAAAGAGAAAGATCGCGGCAAAGGGCAGAAGCTTACTCGCATATGCGGTACAAGGAGTTTATACGATCGGCTAAATACCAGGTGGCCTCTTCCTGGGAAATTATTTTTTCGCATTTCTATTACTTTTTTGCTTTAGTTACCATAATTGTGTTGCCGGTAGTGGCCACCATTATTTATGGCGTTCGTGGGTTGGGGATTAGTTTATGCATCATGGCCCTGACGTCGCCTTTAACAATTGATGCCGTCCGGAACAAACCGGTTATTAATTTCCGGCGGTTATTCCGGGCTTGTCTGGATGTATTGCGAACCGGCGGGATTTGGGTGGTAATTTTTACCTTAATTAATATTTTCCTGGTTTTACGAATTGGCTTTCAAACCTTACTACCCCTAAAAGAAATATTTACCAATTTTGCTCTTTCTATTTTGGCCATGTTTGTGATAACCAAATGGATAATGAAGCCGAGTACGCTTTACCGTCATTATTTTTATACTTTTTGCCTAACTCCATTCTTAATAAATATTTTATTTCTGGTGAATTTTGTATTCAGTCATAATTCTACCCAGGAAACCTACCCGTTTCACCCGGTATACCAGCGGAGCCGCGGCGGCATGCAGAAAAGTACTTTAATCAACCTCGAAAATGATGCTTATTCCCACTTCCTGGGCATCCGCATGTTCTGGAGTTTAGATGCCATGGCCAATCGCAACCAGATTACCTATACGTTTAAAGAAGGCCGGCTGGGCGTGAAAGTCATGACGGATTATAAGTTCGAGACCACGGAATAAGGTAGATTAATATTTATGCTGCACCTAATCTATTATTTATTTTCTGCATGATTGGCTTTGCTTTGCCAGTAAATTGTGCTGCCCGCATTTTAGCTGCTACAGGCTATTTCTTTTTCTTTTCCCCAAACCTATTTCTTAATTTAGGCTGTTCTGTTTAAATTGCTTTAATTAAAAACTTAGATTAAGCTGTTGGTAGGCTTTCATCCGATATGTGGTAAATTAAATACCATACAAAAAGTTGCTTATTATTTTATACGCACGAAATAAAACTAAAATACAGGCTCTAAATGGGAAATAAGAAATTGGTTTATACCGATACATTAGTAAAAGTAGCAGCAGATTGTCCGGTTGATAAAGGCGAAATTCCGGTAGGAAAGAATTTGAAAAAGCCGGCTCATTTAATCCAGTACGAGTTGCTCACTCAAAATCCTTATACCTACAACCACGAAGAATTAATTTACCAGGTGTATGTATTGCAAAAGGAAATTCCGGCAAGTGCGCTGGCAGCCGAGTCTGAACAAATTAAAGCGGAGTTATTTTCTAAAGGGCATCCTTGTATGCGGGCTTCTTCCTTAACAAAAAGGTACGGCTGGGGCGCCCATTATAACGCAGATGGCAAAATAGCTATTTATCCAATGGAGTCGGAGGCGTATAAAACGCTTTTGGAATCGGATAAGGTTAAAGTGGTGCCTGCCATGAAGTCTAAAAGGTAGATGCTGTATAAGTACCAGCATTTAAATACAGCAGCTAATTACTGATATAATTAACTACTGTATTTAGATCTGATTTTACGCAGGATGACGGAATTAAGCGGAATTACCGATGCATGTATACCCGACGAGATAAACATTATATTTTAACGAATAACTCTTTTGTCGCTTGTTTTACGTCTTCGGCCATTTCGTGGATTTGGCACAGCGCATCTACCACGGCCATTAAACCATTAAACATACGCTCCTCGCTGTTTTTACCCAGAGCCGCTCTTTCGAAAGCAGCTTCCAGTAAGGCCAACTCTTGCCAGGAATAGCCAGTGGCATCAATCTGTTCTTTGGCTTTACCATTATAAGCCCACGGACATTGGGTTTGTTCTGGTTTAGAACGCTTGGTTACGAAAACCGTCGACCAGGCTAATTGTTGCCCAATCCATTTCAAATCCTGATCATATTTAATTTCCAAGCTGGCTGCTATAATGTTGCCTACAGCGCAGGCACAGCAGTTATTATGGACTAAAGTATTGTTCAGATAAGCGTTTACCAGTATTTTAATCGTTTTATCAAATAATTCTTTATGCTTCATTTCATTTAGGGCTATTAAGATTTAAAACAACAGCAGGACCGGATAAGTCAATCCTTAACTTATAAATCGGTATAGCTTTTAAACGCACAGCGTGTACAGAAAATTCGATTTTCAGAATAATGAAGGAAGCTGAAGCAATGGGTTTGTTTATTTAGTTCGAATAAATTTTACTCGTAAATAAAAAGAGAGCAGAAGATATTATTTTTTTTATATGCTACGAACAAGAAAGTTGTTATAGTAGGCCGGAGAATTGCTGTTTATAGTTATTAAACAAAAAAGTGGTACCAAAAACCACCTGTTTTTAGTACCACCTGTTGTTAGCTAAATAATTTTCCATTATAGCAGCCGCAAAAATTTTAAAATACGGCAGTAACTATAAAGAAAAAATTAGTTGTTTAGTAACTGGTTATTATAAATTGTGAATCCAGGCTTTTACATCCTGAGCAGCTTTACCAATTTTATCGCCAATTTTCCCGAACCATTCTTCTTGGGTACCTTCGGTATATTCCAAATCATCGTCGGTTAAATTGCCGTATTGCTGACGTATTTTACCTTTTGTTTCAGTCCAGTTACTGCGAGCTCTAAGCTCAGCAGCATCATCATTAAAATTGCTCGTATTCATAGTTTTTTAGTTTAAGGTTAATAGGTAATTAAGTATTTAACGCGCTTTAGCGGAGATTAGTTATTTTTTAAAACTAAGAAGTTGTTCTATAAAGACTTAAAACTGGGCTTATTCTCCTGCTAACAACTTTATAATTAAGAAGGAAAAATTAAGTTTATATTTCAACTTGTTAGAATCTGAAGATAAATAATTGAAAATCAAATTTTCATAATGCATATAGTCTTGATACTGTAATCTTGATACTTGTGTCTATTTACTTAATTTATATTAAAAGCATAAATAATCAACTAACAAACCTCTCCGGTTCGTATATAAAATTAAGTGGTATAATTCTATCTTTAAAAAAGAATCTGATGTTAGAAAATATAAAGAGTGCTTTTAAAGGCCGGCCGGCCCTTTTGTTATTCGATGTAAACGGGACCTTATTGGATACCGGTCCGATGCAGGATGCAGTGAATAAAGCTTTTCAGAGTGAATGTGCTTTTCAGCAATGGTTTTCGTGGGTGCTGCATTATTCGCTCGTAGAGAATGTTACCGGAAAGCATCACGATTTCAGCGAAATAGGCAAGGCCGTTATGCACATGACCGTAGAAGCTTTTAGCCGCAATATTCCGAAGACGCAGCAAATGGAACTAGTAGCCATGATGAAAACTTTGCCGGCGCACCCGGACGTAGCACCGGGCTTGGCAAAACTAAAACAAGCCGGCTACCGCATGGTCGCCCTTAGTAACTCCCCCCAGAAAGAAACGGCCGCCCACTTGGAAAAAACCGATTTAATTAACTATTTTGAAGAGGTGCTGAGTGTGGATAGTATGGAGAAGTTTAAGCCTGAGTTAATTACTTATCAGTCTGTAACCGGAAAACTAAAGGTAGACATTAGTGATACCATGCTGATAGCAGCTCATGGTTGGGATGTAGCCGGCGCTTTGCGGGCCGGCGCCCGGGCCGGTTTTATTTCCCGCCCTGGCCAGGCTTTGTACCCTTTGGCACCGACCCCCGAAATAACCGGAACCACTTTATTAGAACTCGCCGAAAAACTTATAGCGGCTGATTAGCCCATTTAACATTAACCTTGCTGTTTAATTAACTGATCCTACGCAAAAAAGAACAATAAATCTTTATTAATTCTGATACTGCAGCCAAGGCTTAGAAACTGATTCTTGGCTCAGCGGGGCTTAATAGTTTTTTACCGCGCTACTTAAGCTAATTGATGTTACGCAAAACAAAGGATGAGTAGACTTAGATGAGTCCATTCCTGTCCTCCAGGAAGGATCTATTTGGTTTACTGCAAAATAGATCCTTCTAGGAGGACAGGGGTGAGCTCAAGGTTCTTGAATTATCTGATAATATTTCTTTTGCGTAACATGAGTTGAGCTAAACAGTTTTTGCTAAAAGTGCTAAAAGAAACTTAAATTAGCCCAAAAATATATTGAACTATATGTCTGCCACTAATACCAATCGTCGCGATATGGTAAAGAAAATAGGAGCCGCTGTGGGCCTGTCTTGTTTACCTGTATTTAGTAGTGCGGCGCAGCCGGTTGTTAAACCTGCTTTTACGTTGTGTTTAAATATGAGCACCATTCAGGGCCAAAAATTAGGCTTTGTTAAAGAACTGGAAGTTGCCGCAAAAGCAGGTTTCCGGTCGGTGGAGATCTGGATAAATACCCTGCAAACCTACCTGGACCAGGGTGGTACCTTAACTGATGCTCGCAAACGCCTGCACGATTTAGGTTTAAAAGTAGAAAACGCCATTGGCTTTGCGGCTTGGATTGTGGACGATGCTGCTACGCGTACCAAGGGAGTAGACCAACTAAAACGCGAAATGGAAATGCTGGCTCAACTGGGTTGTAAGCGTACGGCTGCCCCGCCCGTAGGAGCTACCCAAGAGCCCGGTCTCGATTTGAAGAAAGCGGCCGAACGTTACCGCGCTATTCTGGAAATAGGTGACCAAACCGGGGTTGTTCCGCAACTGGAAATGTGGGGAGGCTCTAAAAACTTAAGCCGGGTAAGCGAAATATTGTACGTTGCCGCCGAAAGTGGCCACTCTTCCGCCCGGGTATTATTGGATGTGTTCCATTTGTATAAAGGTGATTCCAGTCTCAATAGTCTGCCTTTGGTAGGAAAAGCGGGCATAGAGGTTTTTCATATTAACGATTATTTAGCTACAACTTCTCCGGCTACTATCAGCGAGCCGGACCGCATCTATCCCGGTGATGGCGTGGCGCCGATAAAACAGATTCTGCAAACCATACGTAATCCTGACCGGCCAATTGTACTTTCTTTTGAAGTTTTTAACAAAAGTTATTACGCGCAAGATGCCTTACTGGTAGCCCAAACGGCATTAAAAAAAATGACGGCCGTTATTAAAACCGTTTAAACTTATTCTGCTTTAAGAAAGTTAATAAGAAATATGGCGCTAAAAGGAAAAATAAATCAATGAACGTCTTTTTACATACTACTGGGTAAATGGCTTCGCTGGTACCCGCTTTAAGGCATAATTTTACCAGTATATTTCCCCACTAAGAGACGGATTTTATAAAAGAGTATGATGAACATTTTGTTCAGAGTTATACAAGATATTCAAGCATTAAAAAAATATGATGAAAAAATATAAAGTAGTGCAGGTAAGTTCGGCTGAAGCTTTTGAAACGAGCCTGAATGAATTGGCACACGCCGGCTGGAAAGTAATTTCCGCCAATGTAACTTTCCCGGTAGCTGCTGAAAATACGCTCATCTACTTTGCTTTATTAGAAAGTTTTCCCCTCGAAACAGAATTAAAACACATGCTGGAGGAAAATGCTGATGAGATTACCGATGAAATGGATAATCTGGGCCTTAGCCCTTCTATTAATTAAATGCAACTTACAGCTTACTTATTTGGTGTCTGAAATTACTGGATCAGCTATAACCTTATTAAAACAATTCTCAACTAAAGTAAAATCCCCGGCAGAGGGGTGTTATGAGTAGCGCAAAACAGAAAGAAGAAAAAGAATCCTCTTTCTGATTTACGGAGTACTTAAACCGCTATTATGAACAGGCAGACGCGGGAAATCAGATATTTTTTATTTAGTGAATATTTTTCCGATGGGCTGCGCATTACCTTAGGCGTGCTGCTGCCCTCGCTTATTGCCGCGCAGTTAGAGCGTCCTCAAATCGGATTAGCATTGTCGATTGGCGCTTTGTGTGTGAGCATTGCCGATAGTCCGGGACCGGTCCGGCACAAGCGTAATGCTATGTTGCTGTGTATTGGTTGCATTTCGCTGGTAGCGCTTATTACGGGTTTGGTGCAGCCTTTTCCTTGGTTACTCGGCAGCGAAATATTCTGCTTGTGTTTTTTCTTCTCCATGTTTATGGTGTATGGTAACCGGGCGGCGGCAATTGGTACGGCCAGCCTGCTTATCATGATTATGATGATGGGGCAAACGCCACCCGCTAAAATTTGGAGCTACGTTGGTTTAATAGCAGGTGGGGGCTTATGGTATTTGGCCCTGACCCTGATCTTTTACCGGGTACGTCCTTTTTTGCCGGTGCAACAGGCCTTGGGCGAATGTATCCACGAAACGGCAAAGTTCCTGCGGCTTAAAGCTAACTTCTATAAAACCACTACCGACCTCGAAGAAGATTTTCACCAACTTATCCGGCAACAAACCATTGTAAGTGAAAAACAGGATGCCGTACGGGAAATCTTGTTTAAAAGTGAGTTTATCATGAAAGGTTCGGCTGTTACGGGGCGGGTCTTTGTGCTCACTTTTGTGGATGTGCTGGATTTGTACGAACGTACCACCGCTATTCATTACGATTATACGTCTCTACGGGAAAAGTTTGGGGAAAGCGGTATTTTATCCGAAATAGCCCTGGTTATAACCAATATAGCGAAAGTGCTGGATAACGTTGGATTTTCCATTCAGTCGAACCTGCGCTACACGCAACCGGCTAACCTGAATGCCCAGGTAGAAAGATTAAGAGAAAAGATAGACGAACTGGGGATTAATCAGAGAGAAAACAGTACCCTGCCCCTTAAGAAAATCCTGATCAACATCCGTAACCTGGCGCAGCGCACCAATAATATTCTGGAATACTTTAATGCCAAATACCATAATCAGGATACAAGTACCAGCCAGCTGGAATATTCCCGCTTTGTATCGCATCAGGATTATGATCCGAAGAAATTCCGGGATAACCTGTCGTTCCAATCTACCATTTTCAAGCATTCGTTGCGGGTAGCGCTGGCTGGTTTGGCAGGGTATGTAGTAACCCAGGTTTTGCCTTATGGCGATCACAGTTATTGGATATTATTAACCATCATTGTTATCCTGAAACCTGGTTTCAGTTTAACGAAGCAACGTAATTTGCAGCGGATAATTGGTACGGTAACCGGCGGGTTGCTGGGCCTTTTAATATTGGCTTACATTCCGGATACAAAGGTACAGTTTGTTTTCCTGCTTATTTTTATGATCGGTACTTATAGTTTTCAGCGCCTGAACTATGTAGTAATGGTTATTTTTATGACCCCCTTTATTTTAATTTTGTTTAAATTTTTGGGAGTTGGCGGTACTGATTTGGTGCAGGAACGGGTTCTCGATACCTTGATTGGTTCGGCCATTGCGTTTGCCGGTAGTTATTTGCTTTTCCCGAGTTGGGAATCGGAACAGCTGCAGCAATACCTTCACGCTGTGCTGCAGGCAAATACCAAATACTTGCAAAAGCTCGTCGAAAGTATGGCGGGGAAAACCATTCTGGTACCGGATTACCGCCTGGCGCGGAAAGAAGTTTACGTAAGTGCCGCCAATCTGTCGGCGGCTTTTCGCCGCATGATAAGTGAACCCAAGAGCAAGCAAAAGCACCGTAACGAAATAAATAATTTTATGGTGCTCAATCATATGTTAGCGGCTTACGTGGCTACTATCGCGGCAGCCATGCAGGCCAAAGACCGGGTTTTACCCGAACAGGTGGATTTGCGGCCGCTCCGTCGGGCGCTGGTAACTTTAAACGACAGCCTCAAAAAACAGGATCCGGACTATGAGTCGGAACCTCTTCCGGAAATCTTATCCGCAGAAACCAGCCTAACCAGAAAACCGGAACCAGGCGAAGAGGAAGATGCGCTGTTACTGAAAGAACAACTGGAGTTTATCCGGAAAGTAAGTCAGGATATAGCCAAAGTAGTTGATAATATGGTGCCATGACAATTCTTGATTTTTAACCCTTATTTGTAAGCAGTTTATAGATACAAAACTTTGTATTGGATGATAGCGCAAACCAGTTTATTTTGGTACTTTAACCTCTATAGCTGCTGATTAAGGATAATTACTACAACAGCAAGTTATACACTTAACTAATCTATTATAATTTACATCTTTCTTAGAAGCAAAGGCTTAGTTTATTTTAATGAGTATAAATATGAAATTAAATAAAAGTAAAATTTCTTTAAACCTGCCTTTTCTGCTTTTGCTGCAACTTGGTTTTGCCTTTACGCTGGCCGCTTGCCGCGGAGCAGATGCTTCCAGAGCTTCTAAAACAACGATACCGGCCGGACAAGTCGATAAAGATTGGGCATTTGCAACTACTCCCGTGTGGGCCGATGAGTTTGAATATACCGGTAAACCAGATTCGGCAAAGTGGGGCTACGACATAGGGGGAAGTGGCTGGGGGAACAACGAACTACAATATTATACCGACCATATAGATAATGCCCGGGTAGGGGAGGGGAAACTTACTATTACGGCTCGTCAAGAAAGTTTGGGCGGGCGGGAATATACATCAGCCCGGATTGTTACTAAAAATAAGGGCGACTGGACCTACGGCAGATTCGAGGTAAAAGCCAAGCTGCCAACCGGCAAAGGTACCTGGCCCGCTATCTGGATGCTGTCCACGGATAATATCTATGGTGGCTGGCCCAAATCCGGTGAAATTGATATCATGGAACACGTGGGTTATGACCAGGACCGGGTACACGTTACCGTACATACCGAAGCGTATAATCATGGTATTGGTACGCAAAGAGGTTCTAACAAAGTAGTGGCAAATGCCAGTACCACGTTTCACTTATACCGCATAGACTGGACGCCGGATGCCATTAGGGGGTTTATTGATGATCAGCAAATGTTCGAGTTTGTAAATGAAGGAAAAGGTCCGGCCGAATGGCCTTTCGATAAAAGATTCCATTTGTTACTTAATATTGCTTATGGCGGTAATTGGGGCGGAGCCCAAGGGATTGATACCAACATTTTTCCGCAATCTATGGAAGTAGATTATGTACGGGTTTACAAGCTAATTCAGAAATAAACCACCTGCCAGCCGGGTTAATATAACTTACAATTTAACCTGCATTTTATTAGTATTATAATATATTATTTTAAGTATATCAAATAATTATAACTTAAGGCTAAGAGCATGTTTAAATTTTACCCTTAGTAGTTTTAACTACCATTTTAGCAGCTTGAGTTTACCTTATTTCCGCCCCAAAGCTTGGCAATGAACCGCTAAAAGCGCATTCTCAAAAGCTGGCTTTGATGATTCTCGCTTTTAAAATCAAAATTTAAACATGCTCTAAGCCGGACAAACTCCTGCATCTATTTGCTTTTAAATTTGTAAGCTTATTATTATCAAGTATATTGTTGAAAAAATCTAATGTTAGAGAAGGGTATGTTTCTTTTCTAACAATTTTTTCTGTTAGTTTTAAGTTATAAACAAGACCAAACCGGAATATTTTACCAGAAATAAGCCGGATAACATTATTTATGATGATGAAGCGGAACGCTGTTATTTTCTTGATTTACAGTCTGTTTATCTTATTTACAGCCAATGTTTACGCCCAAAAACAAACCAATATGTGGTATTTCGGGTCAAGGGCAGGGTTGGATTTTAGCTCTGATCCGCCCGCTCCGCTGGAGAACAGCATGATGGCTACGAACGAAGGTTGTGCGAGCATTGCGGATAATACCGGTAGTTTGCTTTTTTACACCAACGGGGTATACGTCTGGAACCGGGATCACCAACAGATGCCGAATGGGTTTCGGTTAATGGGGCACCGGTCTTCTACCCAATCGGCGGTTATTGTTCCCCAACCCGGCAGCCAAACGCTTTATTATATTTTTACCACCGATTTACAGTCGCAGGCTTATGGCCTGCGCTACTCCGTAATAGATATCACCCAAAATGCAAATACCGGCGATGTAATAGAGAAAAATGTATTTATGACCTCGCCCATAACCGAAAAAATAACCGCCGTACAACATCAGAATGGCCGCGACATTTGGGTGATTGCGCATAAGTGGAATTCGGATGCGTTTGTAGCTTTTCTGGTAACGGCCCAGGGGGTCAGCAAGGAGCCGGTTATCAGCCGCATTGGCACGGTGCATAAAGGCAAAAGCAAAGGCGCCATTGGCTGTATGAAAGCTTCGCCGGACGGCCACAAAATTGCCGTAGCTATTTGGCGCGATATCAACCGGTTCGAAGTTTTTGATTTTAATAATAATACCGGCATGTTATCTAACCGCATTCACCTGGAGCCTTATCCTGAAGCGTATGGAATAGAGTTTTCGCCGGATGGTTCTAAGTTATACGGCTCTACCAACGGCATTGGCAAGGCAAAACCCCAACTCTGGCAGTTTAACCTGCGGGCCGGCAGTAATGCGGCTATCAACAGTTCGGCTATTCTAATTGCTACTTCCCAAGACCATAAAATGGGTGCTTTACAGCTTGGCCCGGACGCCAAAATATACCTGGCCAAAGAAAACAGTAATTACCTGGGGGTTATTCAGAACCCCAATGCCCCCGGCTGGTCTTGCAGGTACTTGGAGGATGGCGTTTCGTTGGGCAACCGCCAGGCTAAACTGGGTTTGCCTAATTTTGTGCAGAGTTATTTTAATTACCAGCAACCTGTACTCAATTCTAAGCAATAAAATAAATTAATAATAGCAGGTTTTCAATTTAACACTTCCTCTCAGTAACGCATTTAGTGGTAAAGCGATTTTATGTTGATCAGTATGTTGACCGCATTTTAGCCGGCGATAGGGTCGTATTGAGCCGGGCAATTACTTTAGCCGAGAGTACCTTGCCCGCTGATCAGGAACTTGCCCAAAAAGTTATCCAACGTTTAATGCCCCATACCGGCAATTCTATCAGGATTGGCATAACAGGTTCGCCGGGAGTAGGTAAAAGTACCTTTATCGAAGCTTTTGGCAGCTTACTTGTACAGGAGCAGCATAAAAAGTTAGCGGTACTGGCCATAGATCCGAGCAGCCAACGATCAGGCGGGAGCATTTTAGGCGATAAAACCCGCATGGCATCGCTGGCCACCAATCCGGCCGCCTATATTCGTCCTTCCCCAGCGGGCAAATCGTTGGGGGGCGTAGCCCGTAATACCCGCGAAGCGGTGCTGTTGTGCGAAGCCGCTGGCTTCGAAGTTATTATAATCGAAACGGTAGGCGTAGGGCAATCCGAGACCATGGTACACAGCATGGTCGATTTCTTTTTGTTGCTGCTCTTAGCTGGGGCCGGCGATGAATTGCAGGGCATTAAAAAAGGAATTATGGAGATGGCCGACGGTTTAGTTATTACCAAAGCCGATGGAGCTAACTTAATAAAAGCTAAACAAGCCCGCGCCGATTACCGGCAGGCTTTGCATTTATATCCAATGGGTCCGGCCGGAGTGGCTGCGCAGGTAAAGATTTGCTCCGCACTGGAAAATACCGGCATAACCGAAATCTGGCAGATGATCGTAAGCTTTGTGCATACGCAACAGACCCAATATTTTACCCAAAAACGCCAGGAACAAAATCTCTTCTGGTTGCATCAAGCCATTATGGCCGGACTAGAAGATCAATTTTTTTCTAATCAGCAAGTGCAAGCGCAACTCCACACTTTACAACAGAAAGTAGCTGCCGGTGAAATATCTCCTTTCCTGGCTGCCTCCGAACTACTGAATATGGCCAGATAAGTTTTTGAAAAATAGTGAAATTAATTACCTAGACCTTTAATTAAAAATAACTGGTTTGAAGAAGCCTATAATATTAATAATCAGGTAAATATTTTTATAAGGATAACATCATATTCTTAAATTAACCGTATTTTAGAAAACAAGACAGCTATTAAAAGAAGGGGATGACAATTTAAATAGAGTGATCAGATTATAAAACTCTTCTTTATGAAAGAATTTTCATTTGTTCTTTTTAGTTTGTTGTTATGTCTGTATTATTCCTCTCGTGCGCAGATAAAAAGCCAAATCCCCACAGGAATAAATTTGGATGATAAAATTCGGTTTCTGATGCAAGAAGCGGATATTCCCGGATTATCTATTGCTATTATAAATAATGGCAGATTAAGCTTCTCAAAAGGATACGGTTGGTCTAATACCGAAACCAAAGACCCGGTTAACGATAATACTGTTTTTGAAGCAGCTTCGCTGGGAAAACCGTTGTTTGCTTACTTGGTTTTAAAGTTAGCAGATAAAGGAATTATAGGACTTGATACACCGCTTAGTCATTATATCGGAGATGGATTTGATATTGAAAAGCGGAAATTAGCCGAGCGCATTACGGCCAGAATGGTTTTAAGCCATACTACCGGCCTGCCTAATGCTGCGTCCGGTAATAAACCTTTGGTATTTGCTTTTAATCCGGGCGAAAAGTTTTCCTATTCCGGGGAAGCAATACGGCTGCTCCAGCAAGTAATAGAACAAGTTACCAAGACTGAACTAGAAAAGTTAATGGTAGCGTATGTGTTTTCTCCTTTAAACATGAATAAAACCAGTTTTATCTGGCAAACAGAATATAACTCCTTAAAAGCTTTTTCGCATAATGAACTTCTGGAAGTAGCAGGTAGAGGAAAACCTCTGGAAGCCAATGCGGCCAATACCCTGCACACCACAGCCAGTGATTATGCTAAATTTTTGATAGCAGTTCTGAAAGGAGAAGGACTAAAAAAGAATACTTTCCGAGAAATGGTTAAAAGCCAGGTACCAATAGACAGCATCTGCGTTATTTGTTTAAACCCGGCCCAGGTACCTCATCTTTCGCCGCATTTAGCCTGGGGACTAGGGTGGGGTATTGAAAAAGAGAAAGGAGGTAGTTGGATTTGGCATTGGGGCGATAATGTTACCTACCAAGGCTTTGCCATGGGAAACCTGAAAAGTAAAGATGCCATTGTTTACTTTGCCAATAGCACCAACGGATTATCTATAGCGGAAGAATTGCTAAATAGCACGCTTGGAATTCCGACGTATGCCATAAAATGGCTGGGGTATGAGCCTTACAATACACCCGTTAAAAAGCAATTAAAGGAAATTATTAATAATAAGGATAAAGCCACTGAAACATTAAAGCAGGAAAGTATAAAGGACGAATTAACCAGTAGCCAATTTAATTGGATCGGACAACAGCTTTTAAACCGAAGAATGTCTAGGGAGGCAATCTCTATTTTCTCCCTTAGTTTAGCGAAAGATTCAACCTCACTGCCGGCTCAATTAGGACTTGGAGAAGCTTACCTGAAAAATAAAAACAAAGCACTGGCGCTAAAACATTTAAAAAAGGCTTTAACCTTATCTCCTCAAAATAACAAGCTTGAACGGAAAATCAAACTTTTAGAGAAGCCGGAAGTTGTTATAGATGCTACCTTATTGAAAAGCTATGTTGGTAAATACAAATCAGTGATAGGAGAACTCACTATCACTAAAGAAGAAGAAATGTTATTTGCCCAGTTGGAAGGTAATCCGAAAGAAGAATTAATACCGGAGACAAAAACTATGTTCATTTCTGCTGATGCTGGTGTGCAGTTACAATTTTATCAGAAAACAGCGAATATAACGCAAATTGAAATAACTGCAGGTACACAAAAATTTTTAGCTAACAAGATTGAATAATCAGCAAACGTGCTTTATTAGCTAAATAAAATATTAATAATACTTTTATTGGTATTGGATAAGAAATAAGTTCCGGTCCAATCAGAAACTTTATTCCAGTTCATTACAGGGTCAATATAAAATTAATAACTCCTGACTATCTTTTGTTTAAAAGCTGGTCAGGAGTTTTTATTAATACTAACACAAAGTGCTACTGCCCGTTACCTCGATTCTTTAATCGTAACTTTGGCGTGCCTACAAATACCGCCTAAAGGCGGATTAAATTTATAAACGTTTACTTTTATCTGCCGGATAAGCGGAAAATGCTGATAAATCCGGTCGATGATGCGGTGCGCTAAATGCTCGAGTAAACGGGCCGGTATGAGCATTTCTGCTACTACCAGTTTATACAGGACTTCGTAGTTAACGGTCTGATGCAAATCATCGGTCTCGGCAGCAGCCAGCAAATCGGTATAGATATACAGGTCTACGCCGTATTTATTACCAATTTTCTGCTCTTCGTCGTAAAACCCGTGGAAAGCAAAAAACTCCATGCCTTCCAGTGCAATACGGCCCATGTTAATGCTTATTCAAAATTGTCGAAGAAAGAACCTCCGCCCGCCAGGGCCTTTTCTTTTACCGGCTTATTTTGGCTGAAAGTACCCGGTTGCGGCATCGGCGGCTGAATTTCCGGAATATCTGGTTGCACTGGTGAAATATCTGGTTGAATAGGCTGGATATCCGGAACCGGTTGCTCCACACCTCGGTCCGGAGAAATACCCGGATAGTCGGGCCGCGGCTGTTCTATTTCGGGCGTAGGGCTGTCGGGTACCGGGCTATACGGATCGGGTATTTCCGGCTGAATGGGTTCAATTGGCTGAATAGGTTCAATTGGTTCAACCTGCCTTTCGGCTTTTACTGGTCTATCAACAAACAAATTATCTGTTTTCTTTTCAGGAGCCGTTACGGTAACGGCAGATGGTACATCCTGGAATACGCGGTCGAGTTCGGTTCTTCTTACTTTCATATTAGCTGCTTTCGCTAAGATACTGGATAAAGAGGGTCTAGGTTTCGCCGCGTTCTTTTCTACTTTGTCTAAAGCATCAGTAGCCAGGTTTTTCAGGTCTCGCACCAGGTTATCCAGGTAGGTTTCCATGCGCTGGTGTTCCTGCTCTAGGGCTTTTACCTCGTGCTGCATTTCCACAACGGCTTTTTCCGATTGGCTATACGCGTCTTCAATTAAATTGCGGGCTTTTAAACGGGCATCATTCAACAACTGCTCCGATTTAAGCTGTGCTTCGCGTACCTGCAAGGTAGCTTCTTTCGTAGCCTGCTCAATCATGTTGTTGCCGGTATCTTCCGCTGTTTTCAGGGTGCGGTACAACGATGATTCTACTTCCCGCAGTTTTTGTACTTCTTTGTTCGACGCTTCCAGTTTCAGACGTAAATCTTTGTTTTCATCCTGCATCCGTTCCCATTGCTGCGACAAAGTCAACAAAAAAGCGTTCACTTCGTCTTTATCCACTCCTCTGAAAGATTTTTCAAAAGTTTTTTGCCTGATTTCAATTGGTGTTATTTTCATACCGTAAACTAAAATTTAATTCCCAAACCGAAACTGTCCGATCATCGCTACACGAAACTAACGAATTTTGCCGATCCGACCAAAATAATTTATTCACAGAAGTACCGTGGCCGGCGTGGCGCGCCTTATCAATTACCTTTAAAAGCTTAAAACTTTGCGCATCCCAAATTTTTACCGATTTATCCATACTGCAGGTAGCAAAATAGGCGCCGGTTGGGCTAAATACGATATGATTAATGGTAAATAAATGGGCAATAATGGAGTTTACTTCGGTATAGTTTTGTGTAACATCCCAAATTTTAAGATGGGCATCGCGGCTGCCGCTCAGTAAATACCGGCCGTCCGGCGTGTAAGCAACAGTAAAAACTGAATTGGTATGGCCGGTTAATTCTTGTTTTAAGGCCCCGGTTCGGGCATCCGCAATCCGAATAATATGATCGCTGTAACCTAATGCTAATTCCTGACGGGTAGCGTTTACGGAAATGCTGCGCAAACTTTTGCCGGTATATTGGATGCGGTTTTGCAGAGTAAAGTCTATGCTGCCCAGCAAGAATAGGCTGCCATCGGTACTGCCTACGTAAATTAATTTTTGCTCAGGAGAAAAAGCAATATCGAAGAATGCCCCGCCGGGTAAAGGTACGGCTTTTTTAACTTTTTTCTCGGCGATATCTATTACCTGTAAACCGTGCTGGTTATGACCCACCAACAACAAATGTTCTTGGGGTAAATACCGCAGGGCATAAACCGAAGTGGATACTTGCGCCAGCAGTTCGCCTTGTTCCGGGTTGTCCAGGTTCCAGGCTACCACCAATCCGTCGCCGCCGGCCGAATAAAATATATTGGGTTCCCCGGACTGCTCCAGCGTATACACGCAATCGCGGTGACCCGTAAGAGTTGCTACTTTTTCAACTTGAATGGTACTTGCCATGCTTTCTCCAAAACTGTTTGAAAGAATAAAATTACGCTGATTATTCTAAAGACCGGTAATAATTATGAAATTGTAGCGGCGTTAAGTAGTAAATAGATTATAATCGACGTCTCAGCGTAACTAAGCATTTAAATTTCAGACTAATAATCAAAAGCAAACTTTTAAACACTACTTAGTAGTAGTTCAGACCAAAATACCAACTTACTAAGATAGTAGCCTTCTTTATGCCCCTGCAATCCGTACAAAAAATTGACCAAAATACTTACCTGGGCTTCTGGCTTTTAACGGAGCCGGCGATTGATCTAAGTCAGCAGCTCAAAAAAATGGCTCCGGCTACCCTAGCTCTACCGGAGTTTACCAGTGCCAGCCGGCAGCAACAATGGCTAGCGGCCCGCGTGTTAGTTTATACCTTATTACAAAAAATTACGCCGGAACCTTTCCTGCTTTGCACTGATTCGTTGGGTAAGCCTTTCCTGGAAAACAGCCACTTTTATTTGTCAATTTCCCACACTCGCACCCACGTGGCGGTTATCTTATCCGATCGGTTTGAGGTTGGCATAGATATTGAAACTATTAATCCGAAAGTGCTCCGGGTAAAGGAAAAGTTCATGAGCACCAGTGAATTGACCGCTGCCGGAGATAGTTTACTTAAAATATTAATATATTGGTGTACGAAAGAAACGCTTTATAAACTTTATGGCCGTAAAAAGCTCTTATTCCAAGGACAACTGGGGGTAAAGCCTTTTAATTTAAAAGATAACGGTACTTTAGACGCTTCTATCAATACGCCGGACTTTCAGAAAGATTACTTTGTTTTTTACGAGAACAAAAAAGATTATTTGCTTACCTATTGTTTGGATAAACCAACCGATTAACTAAACTGACATGAAATATATATTTACTTTGATTTTATTCTATACGATATGCCTCACCGGCTTTGCCCAGCAGGAAGGCTACGAGATAGGGCAAAGTGTACAAAATTTTACCTTGGCTAACGAAAGCGGTAAGTCGGTTTCCTTAAGCGATTTTACCGCCGGAAAAGCGGTAGTAGTGGTGTTTGTAAACGAGATTTGCCCTAATTCGCGGCTTTACCAAAAACGATTGCGCGACCTGGCTGCTACGTATGCGAACCAGGGCGTTACTTTTTTATTTGTAAACCCCAGAATCAGCCTGGAACTGGGTGGAGCGCAAGCAAAAACTTTAGCCGATAAAGTACCCGCCGAATCGGCCAATCTGCCATTATTACCTGATTCGGAGCAGAAAGTGAGTCGGCAGTTTGGGGCTACCAAAACCCCGGAAGCTTTTGTGCTCCAAAATCAAAACGGTAGCTTTGTATTGAAATATAAAGGTGCTATCGATGATAATCCGCAGTTGGAAACTTCTGTGCGGCAAGCTTATTTACAAAATGCCTTAGATGCCGTGCTCGCTAATAAACCAGTTTCCACTGCCGAAAAGCATGCCACAGGTTGTATGATAAAACGTTATTAAATTTATTTTTAGGGGCGGAAATGTTGATATTGTTTAGTTCTTAGTTTACAAAAAGAAAGAGGCAGTTTTGGCTGCCTCTTTTTTATCTCTAACTATTTATTCATCATCTTCGTCGCTTTCTTCTTCCTCACCAGACGCTGCCGTTGTGGGTTCATCGCTGATGGCGTCTAATAATTTATTTACCTCTACCGCCTTTTCGGCTTCGTTTAATTTCTCAAAAGATAAAGCCAGGTTGCGTAAAGCCCTTTTTACAATATCCAGGTTAGGGCAGGGCTCGTAGAAAATATCTACCGGGTTCAGGTTTAATTGCAGAATATAATTATCAATATCCGCCTTCGATAACATCAAGCCTTTGTTATAAACATTGATATAAAACTGAAAATCGTCTTTTTTATAAGTAAGGATAAATAAGTTAGGCAAGTTTACGCCGTAAATCGGTAATTCCAGTTTTTGCGCAATCGTCATGTAAATAACACATAAGGTAAGCGGGTTTCCCCGTTTGGTTTCCAGCGCTAAGTGCAGCATAGAATTAGCCGGCGAATGGAAGTTTTTAGTATTGGCCGAGAACTTATACAACTTAAACAAGACGTGGTTCAGGGCTTTTATTTGGTCGTAAGGGTGCATGTCCGGGCGCACGTGCAGCCAGGCTTCGTAGTAAATCTGATCTAAAGTCTTGTTTATATTCTCCAGGGAAGCATCGGGGTACTGGTAAGAGTTCACAAGCCACATGCCTTCTATCAGGTTAACCGCACCTCCTTTTTCCCAGGCAATTAATTTGCTCATCAAACCTTCGTATTGAAGCTTATGAATGAGCTCTTCAATTTTTTTCTGTACCTCCGGATTAATACTCGATTCCCATTCTTCTTCCAGGTAAGGAATCATAGCCTCGCCGAGCGAAACTATTTTTTCCTCTACATGCGACGCAATCCCTTCGTCCTCGTCTTCCAGTAAGGAAATCAATGCTTTTATTTCTTTATTTGTCACGCGTCTTTTAAATTATTATGTCTAAACAAAATACGAGATATTATTCTCGGGGCAAAGTTAGTAAGTAGTTACACGGCATTAAACAAACTTTATCACGAAATTTCCTTTATCTTTTGAGATCAATAAACAAGGTTTGGTTTGATATTGTCCTGCCTGTAACTCTTTATCTATAAACTTCTGCTCTTAATTCCTTATTTCGCGATTGCTTATTATTTCTTTTTTTATGCTAATAACAGCAAATGCGCTTTTTAAATTTCCCGCCGGCCAGTTTTGAAGCCATTATAGTGATACTTAAAATTTTACTCCAATTAGATAAGAGTAGTTACATTACTAACTTTTCTGCTCACGGGTATCGCCCTTGAAGAGCGTATAAAGCAACCTGAAACTTAAGCAATAAAAAGCAAAAGTTGCCTCATCGGGGAAAGAGTAAAAACGACCGCTATAATTTTAGAACCGGTAAATAGCAGTTAATAAATAGCTTTTTTCTTGTCACCAAAGGTTAATCAGAAAGGTTTAATTTATTTGACGGGCTGCGCTTTAGTGCGGATAAAATGTAATGATTATAACATTTATATGTAATTAAATTTCAAAAATGTATTAAGAATCTTAGCTGATTTACATTTATTCTCCGTATGCATGCCTAAAGAACATAAAATACAACTATGAAAAATTACAAATTACCTTTATTCTCCTTAAAGAAGCAAGCCAATGCAGCCAGGCCAAAAAAGAATAATTGGCTGCGGTTTTTTACGCTGATAGCTACTGTTGGCCTGATAACATCTATGTCGGCTTGTAATGACGATGATGATGCATTATTAACCGGCATTAAGCCGAAAGGCGAAAAGCCAGCCTGGGGACCCACCATTGCACCCGAAATGCAAACGGTTATTGAAGCCTTGGATAGTTTATCTAAGAGAGTGTCGCTTACTTCGCTTACGCCGCAACAAGCACGTATGGCACCCACCGCCGCTGATGCTGCTATGGCTGTAATGAAAAACTATCATATTGCTATGCCGCCTATGGGAGTGGATACCATGGGTCATACTATTCCGGTAGCTGGAGGTACTATTCATGCCCGCAGTTACCGGCCTAAAACTGCTACTGGTGCTTTGCCCGGTATTGTTTATTACCACGGTGGCGGCTGGGTAATAGCTACCATAGATACCTACAACTCTTCTGCCCAGGCTTTGGCCGAGCAAACCGGTGCGGTGGTTGTTTCGGTAGAATACCGCAAAGGACCGGAATTTAAATTTCCAACTGCTCATAACGATGCTTACGCAGCTTATTTGTGGGTAAGAGATAATGCAGCTACATTAAATATTAACCCGGCTAAAATAGCCGTAGCAGGTGAAAGCGCCGGTGGCGGATTAGCGGCAGCTGTTTGTCTATTAGCTCGCGATAATAAAGTTACTATGCCGGTACATCAATTGTTGGTATACCCCATTGCTGACAATAATACCAACACCGAGTCGTATAATAAATATGCCGATGCCAAGCCTTTAAGCAAGCCTTTAATGCAATGGTTCTTCAACAATTATTTCCGTACCCCAGCCGATGGCGATACGCCTTGGGTTTCGCTGGTAGATATGGCTGATGTAACTGGTTTACCATCCGCTACCATTATAAACGCCGAAATAGATCCTTTGCAAACCGAAGGTCAACAACTGGCGGCTAAATTAAAAGCAGCAGGCGTTCCGGTTACTACCAAAGTGTACGAAGGTGTTACGCACGAATTCTTTGGTATGGCCCTCGTAGTGCCGCAAGCCAAAGAAGCACAAAAATTAGCTACGGATGAGCTGAAAAAAGCTTTTCAATAAGGTGAATTTACCGCAGTAAATTTATTACCAGCGGCATAATACTTACCTAAAATAAAAGGCACTATCATTTAGTTGATAGTGCCTTTTATTTTAAATTGATTTTATGTCCAAAAAAATTTTGCTTCAGTTAAATCCGACAACGCAGAAAATAAATTGGTTTATGTAGCCTTATTTCTCAGCCCAATCCAAGTAAAAAGCCACAGAACACCTAACATCAATTGAAGTGTTCATCATCTTTCTAGTGTTTCCTTGATAATTAGCGCTTAACCTTTCCAGGTACCAAACTTGCCCTGCTGGTAATCCTGGTAAGCCTGCTGAATTTCGTCTTCGGTGTTCATCACAAAAGGTCCGTAAGCCACGATGGGTTCCTGCAGCGGTTTGCCATGACCAAACAAAATAATACTGTCGGTTGTGGCCTCTAAAATTAAATTTTCATCATCATTGGCAAATTCTACTAAATTTAGCTGCGGTACCGTTTGCCCGTTAATATTTAATTCGCCTTTAACAACGTACAGGAAAATGGTATTTTCGATAGGTACTTGCACGTTTAATTGGCTGCCGGTCTGAAAGGTAATCCAGGAAAGCAGAAGATTGGTGAAAGACTGAATAGGTGCTGCCGTATCTCCCCAACTGCCCGCCACCAAATGCACGTTTACTTTTCCATCCTGCAGGCTTACGCTCGGAATTTCATCTTTTTGTAAACCTACGTAATGCGGGGCCGTCATTTTATGTTGTGTCGGCAGATTTAGCCAAAGCTGCAGTATTTCCAACGGGCCACCCTGCGCCTTAAAAGCATCCGACGATATTTCGGCGTGAATCAGGCCGCTACCGGCTGTCATCCACTGGATACCGCCCGCCTCAATGATGCTTTCGTGGCCACCGGTATCTTTGTGCATGATATCACCTTCGAGGATAAAGGTTACGGTTTCGAAGCCCCGGTGGGGGTGCGGACCAAAGGGCAGGCCTTGGTTTTTAGGTTTATATACTTGCGGACCGTGGTGGTTGAGGAAAAGAAACGGATCGAGTGCACCCATGGGCATCGAATCGGTGGGTAAGGCCCGATACGTAACCAGATCCGCAATAGGAGCATAAGCTGCTTTATGTAATTTATTTATCTTTCTCATTCGTTAAATCTTTGTAATAAAGATTAACAAATCAGCTTTTTTGACTTTACATTATCCGGAGTAGAAATCAAAAAAGATGATTTGTTAAGATGATGCAACCTGTTTTAAGCGGCTACTTTTATAAACAATTTATCATTGGCGCGCCGAACCTTTTTCTGACTGGCTAACCAATCATTAGCTGCATCGCGGTAACCAAGTGGCAATAAGGTAACACTGCGTAAACCTTTTTCTTTCAGGTTAAGGAGTTCGTCCAGAGCTGCTGCGTTAAAACCTTCCATTGGCGTAGCGTCTACTTGTTCGGTAGCGGCGGCAGCAATAGCGGTGCCGAAAGCAATGTAAGCCTGGCGCGCTGCCCACTGAAAGTTCTGCTCCGGGGTATTTTTTTGGGCTATATTTAAAAGCGCGTCTTTAAAGCCAGTCAATGATTCTAAACTAACACCTCTCACTTCGGCGGTATGGTTAATGTAGTCTTCTATATGGGCCGGGGTAATATTATCCCAGGCGGCAAAAATAAGCAGGAGCGAACTTTCGGTTATTTGGGGTTGATTATTGGCAACTGCTTTTATTTTTTCCCGCAGTTCCAAATTTTCTACTACCAAGATGTTGTAGGGTTGCAGGCCCATGGAAGAAGCCGATAAACGGGTTGCTTCCAATATTTTATCTATTTTTTCTTGCGGTACTTTCTGTCCGTTCATCCGTTTGGCAGCGTATCGCCATTCTAAAGCTTGTATCAGGCTCATAATTCTAAAGTTTATATAATTTGGTAAATAATTATTTTAAGTCTTTGTGATATTTTAGGGTATTCTTTACGGTATTTTTTTATTTAATTTAAGTAACTAATTTTATTATTAACGCTAATATAATATCTAACACCGTTAACATATGAAACAAAAAAAGTTAATCGGTTATATTTTTTACAAATCCGTGCATAGCATCTTCCAGCACAGAAAGATTTAACTTATCTGATGTTGCACTACGGCCCATCAGGTTGATAGATACCAATCCGTGCAGCATCGACCAATACGTCTGAAATTTCAGAAATGAATCAACCTCCGGCTTTTTGCTGCTCTTAATTAAATCTTTAACTGTTTCCTGCATCACCTCGGTAAACTTTCCTACTTCGGGTACCTGCCTTACTGTTTCGCAAGTGGGCATGCCTAAACCGTACATCACCTGGTAATATTCTTTATTCGTAAAGGCAAAGTTCCAGTAAGCATACGCCATTGCTTCCAGTTGTTTGCTAGCTTCCGGGTGCCGGGCTTTTGCTTCTAATAATTGCTTGTTTAGTAACCGGAAACCTTCTTTTGTAAACTCCAGCAAAATAGCTTCTTTGTTTTCAAAATGCGTATAAATAACCGGTACGCTATATTCAATGGCATCGGCAATTTTCCGGATGGATAAGCATTGCCAGCCTTCTTCCAGAACTAATTGCCAGCCGGCCTGCAGGATACTAGTCCTGACTTCTGCTTTCTGCCGTAATTTTCGTTCTGTAATTCCCATGTTTTTATCCTCCTGTTATTTTTACTAACAGTGTTAGGAAGCGTAAAGTTCTATATTCTGATTTGATTTTACAAGAGATAAAGTAAAAGGAGGCCAGGGCCAGTATTTAAATAGTAAGACTAAAACTTACTTATCAAAATAGATAATATGCTGATAGATGCAAGATACTTAGAAACTGCTTTAGAGACACGATGTTGGAATGTTTTAAGCTCAGCTTTATCGATAACATCAGGCCAAAAATTTTTTAAAGTAAACCAATGATGTTGTCGGCCACGTTCTCATTAATTAGGTAAACCCATCAGGGAAAAGGCCAGAATATAATAAACATGTTCCTGAAAAGAGAGTTGCCCAATTTTTTCTAAACCCAGGTGTTGGGTATGCACTACATAAGATGCCGAGTTATGCGCAGCAATAAAAGCTATTCCCACATCAAACTTACTTGATAGCTGCTCTTTACTTTGATTGAACAGGCGCGATAGTAATCCTTGCCCGCGAAACTTTTTAGATACCAATACTGGTCCGTAAAAGAAATAATTATAGGTGGAGAGCGGTAAGTTCCGGTAAGTTAAGGCTGGCAGCATCCCAATGATTTGCTGCACCAAAGGCGGATAGGCGTCCGGGCGAAGTTTGGAGTTAATGAGAAATCCGGCTAGTTCCTGTTGTGCATAAATTACCAGGCAAGGCGCAGAATTTATCATAAGTTGCACGCCATTTTCGGTAAACGTGCCCGTTAAGAAACCAGATGCCCGGTCAGCGGCTGTAAGTGCCTCGTACGTATTCTGATTAGCTAAAGTCACAATAGCCGGAATATCGGCGGTGGTGGCTACGTGTATACTGAACTCTTCCATTAATGCAGGAGCAGAAATATCAGGTTATTATGGTTTCTAACTTCGGCCGGGCGTGAAGCGGTATTATTTTAAAATATGAGCGCTCAACAATTGGTATACCAAATTGATATTGTTATCCTTTCTAAACTCTTTACTAATTGGTTCTACCTGACCCGTTACCCAGATTTTTAATTCGGCATCCAGGTCCAGCATGCCGCCGCTTTCTTTCGAAAAGCGGGTAATTGATTTGTAAGGAATAGTTAAGTATTCCGCTTTCGAGCCGGTCACGCCCTGTTTATCTACAAAAATCAAGCGCTTGTTCGTGAATACCAGCATATCGCGCAAAACCTTAAAAGCTTTTTGCAGCGTTTCGCCTTCAACCAAAATGGCGGCATATTCTTTTTGCAAATTATCCAGCGACACCTCACTGGCATTTCCCATTATTCCGTCTAGTAAGCCCATATTTTAATTTATACTTTGAGATGATGATTATTTTAGAGATGAATACTGCCCTAAAAAATGGTCCTTGACAGCATCAGTTCGGTTACATATTTATTACTTATCTTACGGCAGTAGTTTACTTTAAGCTAAAAAATATAAATGGTAAATAACAGGTAGTAAGTAAAAATTAAAGTATTTCTTGTTAATTGCTTTCTGCAAAGCTTTAAAACTGATTATAAAAAAATGACAGAAATAAAAGAAGAAGTGTTTGGCCAAACCAAAGCCGGACAGATAATAAGCTTGTTTACTTTAACCAACGCTAACGGCGTAGAGGTAAAAATAACGAACTATGGCGGTAGAATTACTGCTATTCTGGTCCCCGATAAAAACGGGCAATTAGGAGATGTGTTGCTGGGATATGATGATTTGGATGGTTACCTGGCTGATCAGTCGAACTTCGGAGCTATTATTGGCCGGGTAACAAACCGCATTGCCAAAGGCAAATTCACCCTTGATGGCCGCGAATATAATCTGGCCACCAATAACGGCCCCAATCATTTACACGGTGGTATTACCGGGTTTGCTAAAGTAATCTGGCAGGCCGAAATATCGGATCAGCATACCTTGCAGTTAACCTACCAAAGCCCAGATGGGGAAGAAGGTTATCCGGGAAACTTAAGTGCCGAAGTAATTTATGCGTTGTCGGATGAAAATGAATTAAGTATTCAAATAAGTGCAGAAACCGACCAGGCTACACCAGTAAACCTGACCAGCCACAGCTATTTTAACTTAACTGGTGGCACCAATACTATTTCAAACCAAGAGTTATACCTGAATGCCGATGCCTATATTGCCGTTGATGAAACCGTTATACCTACCGGCGAAATGCCGATGGTAAAAGATACAGCTATGGACTTTACCCAAGCCAGAACCATTGGCAGCGGTATTGCTCAAACTAAAGGTTACGACAATACCTTTGTCTTAAACCGGCTGAGCACCGGATTAAGTCTTGCTGCCCGCGCTTCCGACCCGGTGAGCGGCCGGCAGTTAGAGGTATATACCACCCAACCCGGCATCCATTTTTATACCGCCAACCACCTCGATGGCAGCTTAATGGGTAAACAAGGTCAACCGTATCAGCAGTACCAGGGCTTTACCCTGGAAACAAACCATTTCCCGGATGCGCCAAACCAGCCGCATTTCCCCTCCATAATTTTACAACCCGGCGAGTTATTTCAGCAGACTACGGTTTATAGATTCTCTTAAGCGAAGAATTGCGTCAGATCAAATCGAAAGCCCGGGCGTATTGCGAAAGTTCATATCCCGATTCAACATTTAATTTTTGCCGGATGTTGCGTCGGTGCGTATCGGCGGTAGTAGTGGAGATAAACAGTTCGCCGGCAATCTCGCCCGAGGTTTTACCCAGAGCCAAAAGTTTTAGTATCTCTTTTTCTCTTTTGGTGAGTTTACAAAAATACTGATAATGGTTACGCAGAAAATTATTCTCTTCCAGCAAGCGGGCGACTTTATTGGTGATGTGGTGCTCCGGATCGATCGGAATAGCGATACCGATGGTTAGTAATGGCTTACCGTTGTCGTCGCGCATAAAAATTTTAACGGAAGTCAAATGCCACGTCCAGTCTGCCGAACCTATAATCTGCACCTGCTGAAACATGGTAATCCATTCTTCTTCGTTATTCCGCTCCAACAAGCCTTTCATTTTGGGTACATATTCCTGCGCGTCTTCTTTATTGAAAAAGCGGTAGTAATAAGCCGGACCTAAAGCTACCAGCTCTTCCAAAGTAGTACCCAATTGCTCCGTCCCACGTGCACTCATATACACTATCGAAAGATCTCTTATGTTATGCACCAGAATTACACCCGGAAATTTATCCGCTACTGGCTCTATTTCGGCAATTTTATCTTTTATTTTTAAACTGAGGATATCAGTATCGGTAATTTGATCAGTGTATGATAAATGTATACTCATGTTGCAAATCTCCTTTCCTTGATTTATTCTGTAATATATAAGAATATTTGTAAGATCTTTATATTTAACAAATATTTAATGTGGTTAATTGATGAAGCAATCTATTTATTGCTATTAAAAAAAGGGAGTAGTTTGTTTTAGAAGTACAGTTTGGAGATAAATAAATACTTGTTTTATCTGCAGTTAAAGGAGCCGTTTGCGTTCAGCCTGAGATTAAAAATATTTAAGTGCTGATTGCAGTAAAGATATAACTTAAAGAGCCAGACGGATGCCTGGCTCTTCAGGAGTAAAAAAAGTAAGGGAATATTAGTTAGTTCCGGCCGCGGCTATTGCGATTGTTAGACTGGCTGCGGGTGTTCTGTTCGCTACTGCGGGAACGGTTATTGTTATTGTTTTGGTTTTCAGCACGCCTATTGCCTCTGGTTTCTACGCGGTTGTTTTGCTGGCGATAATCGGGTTCATTCCGGTCAGAGTATTGGCCGCGCAATTGGTTCTGATTCTGATAGCGCAGTTGGTTTTGATTCTCGTAACGAGGTTGGTTTTGGTTTCGGTTGGCGTAGATTTGCCGGTTATATTGCGGATGGCCCGGATTGCCATAGTAACGGGAATCACGGCTATCGCGGATTACCGGCTGGCCAATTCTGCCCCGGTATTGGGCATAGTTTGCCCGGTAACGATCGTGGTATAGGTAAGGCCGGGGATCGTTAATTACTACTTTATAGCCCCGGTAAAAATCATAATTGCTATAGTAGGGCGGCAAAATACGGGAAAACACCCAACGACCGTTTACTAAATATACGTATTCCTGCGTGGGCACATGGTAGTACATATCTAAATCCGGAAAATAATAATATTCTACGTAATCGTAGCCAACCGGCCCCCAAACAGGCTGGCTACCGATGTTGATATTTACCGATACCTGGGCTGTTGCCGGTTGAACCAGCGCAAACCCAAGTAATAAACTAGCTGCTATTATTAATTTCTTCATCTTGTATGTTGGATGAGGCTTAAAGAGTTCATCCCTGCCTTTTAATCCAAGCATCATGCCAAGATTGAAGTATTTATAGTTAAGGCGGGAAAATCTTGTGATTGAAAAATTGTGGAAGAAAAGTGAGTCGTAGTAGTTGTCTAAAAGATAATTGATATAATATTAAAGGTATAAGGCAGGATGCTCTACTCAAAAGAGAAATTAAAAAATCTAAAAGGATGAATTATGAGCTTCGATAAAATTATATAAGGATTCGGTTAAATTCTTTGCATGTTTATTCCTGCTTATATCAGCCCAATTGATATTTCCTGATTCAGCTCCTTCTAAAACAAATTTAGAAAACTTCTCTTTGTAGACTGATTTTAATGTTCCTCCTTTATCTCGAAATTTTGGTAATTTATCAACCTTCCTTGATAATTTTCTATTTAGGAACTCTCCTAAACCAATATCTAAGTAATCTTCCTCAGTGAAGTCTAAAGTATTAGCAATCTCAGTATTAACCTTTAAAACTTTATTTACTATCATCTTTAAAACATCTGCTGATAAAGTATTTTCAATTTCTAAAACTACAGTAGTTTCGTAATAGAATTTATCTTTTATCCAGGATTTAATTGTTTTATGTCTTTCTTGTTTCCATTCAATTTTATCTTGGTCAGCTAAAAGGAATATTCTATTAGATAAAAAATGGGCTTTTATTTTATCTAAACTTTCAGGAGAGTCATCTTCTTCGTTAAATAAGTAATGTTGAAGATTAGTGCCCGCATATTCGAAGAAAGAAAAATGTAAGTCCTCTTGATAAGCTTTCTTGTTATTGTCTCTGGTATAAGCTAAAAGAAAAGCTTTTAAATAACGCCGATCAGAAACTCCCTCCACCCATATGCTGCAATTCGACATAAAAACACTGGAATTATATACACCTAATAATTCTAATATTTTAGTATCGTTACCTATAACTTGCGTAATTTTTGAAACGGAAGCATTATCTTGACTTAGTTTTTCAAAAGTGAATACTGAAATAAATTTATTAAAATTTAAGCTTAAGTTTAAAAGGTGATTAGAATGGGTGGTAATGAAATAGCGGAGATTCTTTTTTATTAAGAAATCATTAAATAACAATGTTCTCAGAAAAATGTGTTGTAAACCTGGATGCATATTAAGTTCGGGCTCTTCAATAAATATCCAAGTTCCTTCTTCTGCCATAAAAATTGGATGAAGTAGAATTATAAGTGCTTGAACTCCATCTCCCAAATCATGTAAATCTCTGTCGTTTTCTCCTTCTATATAAATCTTTATATGTTCCTCATTGTTACTCTCTTCTTCTAGAGCTACAATATCTATTTCTTTATTATCGAAAAAATTCTCTCTTAGAAAAGCCTCAAACGCAGCAAATTTGTTTCTGGTCTCTCTAATACTATTTCGGCTCCTTTTAATTTTATCAAATAAATCAAGACCAGTTATTATTTCTAAATTTTTATCATTTTCATTAAATCCATAATGTTTTTGGATGGTAGCCTTAAAAATATCAGAAGTAGCTTTATCAGAGGAATCAAGGTAAATTGAAATTGCGGCTCTGAGAGTAGGAACATAAATTTTATTAGGAGAATAAGTTTCAAAATCTACAGAGGCTAAAGTAGAGAAAATGGTATGTACCTCTTTCAATAATTTAAAAGACTTATTCAATTCACTTCGTGACAAAATAAATCTAAAAAAATATGATGGATCATAGTTTATTGATCGTAAATCAATACCATTTAATAAAAAAGAAGTTAGTTGTTTATGACTTTCATTTATTGATTTGAATCCTTTTAAATCAAAATCTTTTGTTTCATGCTTTTGCCTTAGGCTATTTAGAACCGATGTAAAGTATTCTTTATTTATATTAATATTCCTTTCAATATCAGAGTTAATAAGATTATACAATGGTTCTAAACCTGTGCGTTTTGACATTTCTTCAGAGCTACCAGGTTTTTTAAGAATTTTAAGGGTGATATAATCATCTTCATTAAATGAATCATTGAATGGTTTTAATGCAATTTCTAATTCTTCTAATAGGTAGTGTATTCTTCTGGAAAATACATTATACTTGTTCATTTTGACTAGAGACCGCATTAACCTACTTTTCCTAGAATTATTTGCTTCAATGAAAAGGTTTATGTTAGATAATTCACCTAATTCTGAAAAATAGCTTTCTTCATAATTCAAATATTCATTTCTAAATGTGTTGTCTTTAGTAATGGAAAGGTATTTAGCCATAATTTAGAATTTAAGTCTTCTAAAATTAATAAATACTTAGAAATAAAAAGGCTCCTTAATTAGGAGCCTTTTTATTTAAATTATTCTTCCCGCATCAACCTTTCTAAAATCTGTTGCGCCGCCACACTAATTACCGTACCCGGACCAAATATACCTGCCACCCCAGCATCGTACAAAAACTGGTAATCCTGCGCCGGAATGACGCCACCTACAATTACCAGGATATCTTCCCGGTCCAGTTGTTTCAGTTCGGCGATGAGTTGCGGCACCAAGGTTTTATGTCCGGCCGCCAGGCTGCTGATGCCTACTACGTGCACGTCGTTTTCGGCGGCTTGCATGGCTACTTCTGCTGGAGTTTGGAACAGCGGTCCGAGGTCTACATCAAAGCCGAGGTCGGCGAAGGAAGTGGCAATTACTTTGGCACCGCGGTCATGGCCGTCCTGGCCCATTTTAGCTACCATAATGCGCGGGCGGCGGCCTTCCAGTTGGGCAAACTGATTGGCCAGTTCCCGGGCTTTCTTAAAATTTTCGTCGTCGGATAGTTCGGCGGAATATACGCCGGATATGGCTCTGGTCACGGCTTTATGTCTCCCGTATATTTTTTCTAAGGCAGTAGATATTTCGCCTAATGTAGCCCGTTTACGGGCCGCTTCAATGCTCAGGGCCAATAAATTTCCGGTGTTAGTACGGGCTGCTTCGGTTAAGGCATTTAAAGCAGTATCTACTTCCGGTTGGTTACGGTTTTCTTTTAAATGTTGTAAGCGTTGCAATTGGGCTTCGCGTACCGCAGTATTATCAATATCCAGTATCTCCATTGGGAAATCATCGGGCGAATTGGAACGATATTGATTGACGCCCACAATTACGTCTTTGCCCGCATCAATCCGGGCCTGACGGCGGGCCGCAGCTTCTTCAATGCGCATTTTGGGTAAACCCGTTTCAATGGCTTTAGCCATACCACCCAGTTCTTCCACTTCTTGTATCAGTTCCCAGGCTTTATGCGCCAGTTCGTGCGTGAGCGCTTCTACATAATACGAACCACCCCAAGGATCGACGGTTTTAGTAATGTGGGTTTCGTGCTGCAAATACAACTGTGTGTTACGGGCAATACGCGCCGAAAAGTCGGTGGGCAGGGCAATGGCTTCGTCGAGGGCGTTGGTATGCAAACTTTGCGTACCGCCTAATACGGCGGCCAACGCTTCCACGGTAGTACGAGCCACATTGTTAAACGGATCTTGTTCGGTCAGGCTCCAACCGGAGGTTTGGCAGTGCGTACGTAAGGCCAGTGATTTTTCGTTTTTCGGGTTGAACGGCTTTATAAGTTTAGCCCACAGCATGCGGGCGGCGCGAAGTTTGGCAATTTCCATAAAGTGGTTCATGCCAACCGCCCAGAAAAAAGACAAACGCGGGGCAAAAGCATCAATATCTAAACCGGCTTTTAAACCGGTGCGCACATATTCCAGTCCATCGGCCAGGGTATAGGCCAGTTCCTGGTCGGCGGTGGCGCCGGCTTCCTGCATGTGGTACCCGCTGATGCTAATGGAGTTAAACCGGGGCATGTGCTGCGAGGTATAGGCAAATATATCCGAGATAATGTGCATGCTGGGCTCCGGCGGATAAATGTAAGTATTACGCACCATAAACTCTTTTAGAATATCGTTCTGGATGGTGCCGCTTAGTTTTTCCGGAGATACGCCTTGTTCTTCGGCCGCTACAATGTAAAAAGCCAAAATGGGTAATACGGCTCCGTTCATGGTCATGGAAACGCTCATCTGGTCCAGCGGAATCTGGTCGAAGAGTATTTTCATGTCCAGGACTGAATCAATGGCTACCCCGGCTTTGCCCACATCGCCGACTACCCGGGGGTGGTCGGAATCGTAGCCGCGGTGCGTAGCCAAGTCGAAGGCCACCGATAAACCTTTTTGTCCATCGGCTAAGTTGCGGCGGTAAAAAGCGTTGCTTTCTTCGGCGGTACTAAAGCCGGCGTATTGCCGGATGGTCCACGGATTGCGCACGTACATGGTGCTGTAAGGGCCGCGCAAATACGGCGGCAAACCGGCTGCAAAATCTAAATGCTCAAAGCTGGCCGTATCTTCCTTCGTATAAAAGTTCTGCAAAGGTATTTGCTCGTGCGTTTTCCAACTCTGCGGTTTTATGGCCGCTCCGGGCGGATTAACACCGGCGGTTAATTCCTTAAAATCTATATTGGTGAAATCTAACTTCACTTTATTTAAATTAAAAATTATAAATGAAAATAGAACTTTTAATCCCTTTTTTCAACTCTGAATTAATGGTTCCTGAAATGCTACTTAATTGAAAATCATTTCCGTCCATGGACTATCGACCATGGACTGTGGACTACATTATAATTCATAATTAAGTAACCGCTGCTGAATACGACCAATAATGGAGGCTGCATTGCAGTTTTGAAAGATCCGGCCATCGAATCCGTTTTCTTCCAGCTCTTCTTTCATATTTTCGGGAGGAGCGGCTAATATAAGTAAGGGCCGGTTTTTGTGTTTCTTTAGGGCTTCGGTAAAGTGCTGCGAAAAGCGTTCGTAATCGGCTTCGCTGCTGGAAAATACAATTGCCCGGCATTCGGTAAATAAAAGTTTTTCGAGGGCGGCCGAAACCGAATTAAAGTGCAAAATTTCGGTGTCGAAGTCACCGCACTCAAAGAATTCTTTGGCAAAGGCGCCGTGAATATGCTCCTGAATATCGGAACCAATAATGGCAACAACTGCTTTGGGACGTTGATTTTTTTTCTGAAAGTGGAGCAAAGCAGCCATGCGCATTACTTCGAACGGGTAGCTGGCCCTGCTGGTATCAAAATACTGACCTTGCATCAGTGCCTCGGCATCGTAGGTAAACTTTTCCTGTTTGTTCGCAAATTTATTCGTACCCACCAATACATCCTGCCCGGTAGCAACGGCTTTGAATTGCGCCTGGGCAACCGTAGATATTTGCTCCTGAACAAAGCCGGTCTGTAAAGCTTGCGTAAAACCGCCCCGGGCTGCTGTTTCCCGGAATAAATTCCAGGCTTTTTCGGCCATTTCGTGGGTCAGGCTTTCGAGGTAATACGAGCCGGCGGCCGGGTCCAGGGCTTGGTCGAGGTAAGCTTCGTGTTTTAACAACAGCGGAAGATTCCGGGCAATCCGGGCCGAGAAAGGATTGTCTTCCTGAAAAGTAATATCAAAAGGCGCAATCGAAACGGAATCGCAACCGCCTATAATGGCCGACATGGCTTCGGTAGTGGCGCGTAATATATTGGTGTGCGGATCGAAAGTAGTGGCATGCCAGCGCGAAGTAGTGGCGTGTACCCGCAAAGCCGCCGCATAAACAATATCTTCTTCAGTAGCTTTTATAATGGCCGACCAAAGCCAGCGGAGTGCCCGCAGCTTGGCTATCTCGAAAAAATAATGCGTATCGGTACTGAGTATAAACTGCATATTCCGGGCAATGGTAGCTAGCGGTAAACCCCGGGCCGATAATTCGTCCAGATAATCGACGGCCAAACTTAACGTAAAAGCAATTTGCTGCACCAGGCTGGCTCCGCGGTTGCCGAATTGCGCACCGTCTACCGTAACGCCGTAAAAATCTACGGCATCTTTGGTTTTTTGCAGCATGCTTTCCAAATTAGAAGCGCTGGTGCGGCTAAAAAGGCTGGAATCAGAATCAGTTACTGCAACAAATCCTTTCAGGCCGTGAGGCGAAATTTTGTGCTCGTGTAAATGCTGGTAGTAATTTTCCAGAAAAGTATCGGACTGACTTCCGGGCAACGAAAAGCAAATTACGGTTTCATTTACCGCCAGTTGGGTCACCAGGTAAGCCAGATCGAAATTGCCGGCTTGCTGAATGTGGAAATATACGCCATCCGCCCCGGATTGAATTGCCTGTACGGCTTTATCAATGGCTAAGTGGCTGTCGTTGCCCACCCGAATCTCCTGCAAATTTTGCCATTGATTCAGTCCGCTTTTATGCCCCCGGATGTAAGGGAATTTACCGGGTAAAGCATCTGTTGCCTGGTGCGGTGGAATGTCGGCAGCGGTGTAAAATGGCCGAATGGAAATACCTTCGTAGGTGGCAGTAGCCAAAGTTTCCGGGGATTCTCCTTTTAGGTCTTTTTTTATCTTCTCTTCCCAGTCGGCTTTGGCAACGGGGCTAAAATCAGTAAAAAGAGCAGCAGGCGGGTTCGATAAATCCATGTAAGATGCTTGTGTTTCCGGTAAATATAAAGGGGTAGCGGGTTACTTAGGTTAATACGGAAAAATATCTAGTTCTGAAAAAGAAATATTCCGGTTTTTAGTATATCAATATACCAATACGTTAATTTGGGGAGTTAAGGCTTTAAAAGAAAGAGAAAAACAGGAGAGAGCAGGTAAAAATAAGGTAAAGTTGTACTTTTATAAAACTAAATTAATACATGTTGCGCGCAGTACCTATGAAAATCAATGCCCTTAAATCCATTTCTTTGTTGGTAAGTGGTATTATCATCATCCTATTGGCATTATCGGTTTGGGTGGCCAAAGATAAAATAGTTTACCACTACCGGGCAGGAGACTTGGTGCATAAGGTAATAACTGTTGGCCCGGAAAAGCTGGCTGAAGCAATAGATGAACGTCTGCCCGAAAAGCCCCGGGTTACCAAAAAAATTATTCCGGGTCAGAAGCAATCGGGGGTATTAACGCTGGATGATTTTAGCGAACGCTGGATGTATCTGGTAGGGGGTAAGCCCGAAACAAAGAATTTTGCCAAATTATTTAACCAGGAGCTAAACGAGAAAGTCGTGCTGACCCACACCCGGGTAAGCGATCCGGTGGAGTTCTGGATGGTATTTCCGGCCGAAATGAATTTTTCGCTGGAGAAACTCCGCTATTACGATGGCTATGGTACGCTGGGTAAACCCACGAAATTTTTCTTTATTAAACGCGATACATCCAAACCGGGTGGCATAGACTGGAAGCGCATTCCCGGGCCCGTATACGACGGCCAAAAGTGGCGCGAATGGGAAAGCTTTGATTTAAAATCACCGATGAATTTGTATGCCTTGGTGGTGGAATACGGCGATATGATGCCCGACGAACTGGAACTGATTGGTAACTGGACTTCTTTCGTGCCCGCACCTTACGAAAATAAAAAAGGAACTATAGGGGCCCATTTAGGTACTAATTCTTACGTCTGGAACATTCTGCAAGCCAGTGGGCGGGGCTTGTACGAAGAAAAAGCCGAGTTGTTTAAAGCCTTTAGCGGCGGGCGCACCCGCGATTATTTCGATTGGTCTAAGCTGGAACCCTATAAAGGTGAGTATACCTTTGCGCCTTCCGAAAGTGGGGCCTGGAGCTACGATACTTATTATAAGTGGCTGCACGACCAGAATATTCAGGTCCTGACTTGCCTTAAAAACAATACCAATTGGTCGCTGGAAGAATTTGGGTATTCCAATAAAAATCATGAATACGCCGTAGGGCACTGGACTAAATTGCCGGAACCGGTAAAACCCAAAAATGCTACGCCCGATCAATCAGCCGCATACGAGAAAGAAGTAAGCCTGTACCAGGCCGATGTTAGAAAGACCAGAACCAATCCAGAATCGTACCGGGCATTTGCCGAAGCTGCTTTCCAGGTGGTGGCCCGTTACGGCAGCAACAAAAAGCTGGACCCCCAATTAGTAAAACCATTTCGGAATCCTACGAAAGATCCGAAGAAAGAATGGTACGCCCAGGACCGCATTCCGGTAGTAGAAAAACCCAATATCAAACAGCGAACCGACTGGAAACTGGATGCCAGCGGGCAATATGTACAGGATAAAAAAATAGGGCTGGGCTACATCCGGGCCATAGAATGCGACAACGAAACTGATGCTACCTGGCACGGCGATAAAAGATATTTACGGCCCGAGCAATACGCCTGGCTGCTCTCGGTTTTTTACGACGGCCATAAAAACACCATGGGCCTCGGCATTGGCGTGAAAAATGCCGATCCGAACATTATTGTTTCTACCACCGGTATTGCCAATATTAAACCCGATTACTTTCAGGCCATGATTGAAACTTGGAAGCAGATACGGGGTTGGAAGAAGAATGCCAAAGGTGAGCAGGTAGTAGATATTCCCTGCGATGTGTTTAACTACCATGCTTATGCTAACAGCGGCGGCGGGCAACATGCCGGCGGAAACCAGGGCTTACCACCCGAATTAAGTAACATGGCGCAGCTTTGTCCGGAATTTCTGCAGACTATAAAAGAAGTAGGTCAGGATAAACCCGTCTGGATAACCGAAATTGGCTACGGCATGAACGAAGGCAAACAACAAGCGGTGGCTACGCCTGCCCGCACCAAAGAACAAACCCAGGCCGACTGGATTATCCGGAGTATTTTATTTAATAACCGGAACGGCATAGCCGAAACTTATTTTTACCAAACCTACGACGAAACCAGTTACACGTACAATGTAGCGCACGGCAAATCCGATAACGGGGTATACAGTGCTATGGGATTAATTGAAGACGATAAAAAATTCCTCGGCGATAATAAATATACCTCCACGTTGCGCCGCCGGTTTGCCGCCGATTACATAAAGCAACTTAGTTTTTTTAAAGATTACCGGTTTAATAAAACGTTGCACAAAGATCCTTTTGTTGATCAGTATCAACTGGGAAATAAAACCCTGTACGCATTGGTAGTACCGGATATGAAAAGCCGAAACGAAAAGTACACTTTAAATACGGGTAAGCCTACAGCTAAAATCTACCGGTTTACCGATGGTTCCGAAAAGTTTGCGATAGAAACCGTGAAAACAAATAATGGCCAGCTTACTCTTACTGTAACCGAAACCCCCTTATTTGTAGAATAAGCTGGCTGGCGTGTACTTATACCTAAGCCGTACAAATCCGTAGTACCAGCATGATTCCTGAAAACCTGTATATAGGCACTTCCGGCTGGAGTTACCGCTGGAAAGGCCTTTTTTATCCGGAAGACTTGCCATCTTCCGATTACCTGCCGTTCTACAGCCAGCACTTTAACTGCACCGAAGTTAACAGCAGCTTCTATCATTTTACTATGCCCAAAACCATTGAGAAATGGTTGACGCAAACGCCGGCCTCTTTTAAGTTTTGCGCCAAATTAAACCAGGAAATAACCCACAAACGCAAATTCGAAGATATCGCGGAGCCACTGGATAAATTTATGAGCCGTTACCTGCTGATAGGTGAGCGCTTAGGGCCTTTGCTCATCCAGATTGCCGGCAGTTTCCGTTACGAGCGCCCCATGGCTGAAGGCTTTTACCGGACCTTGCGGGAAAAATACCCGGATACCAAGTTTGCTCTGGAAGTGCGGCATACCTCCTGGCACAGCGAAGAGTCGTTGGATTTGCTGCGCGATTACAACATCTCTTTTGTGATCGCTTCGGCGGGCAAACGGTTCCCGTACCTGGAGACAACTACCAACAACTTAGCTTATTTGCGGCTGCACGGCGATGAACGTTTATATTCTTCGTTGTATTCCGACGAAAAACTGGAACGCTATGCCTTTATGATCAACGACTGGTTACTGGATGGCAAAGAAGTATGGGTATTCTTCAACAACACCATGTTCGGTAGCGCCATTCAGAACGCGAAAACTTTACAGGAAATGGTGCAGAATCTTTAAACACTCAAAGTAGCAAAACTCAGTATCAAGATAATAAGATAAGAGAAAAGCAGTAGCTAGTAAATAACTGATGTTACGCAAAACTCTAAGATTGAATGATTTTATGAGCTCACATTAGTCATCCTGCAAGGATCTAATCGGTTTACTGCTGGTTAGATCCTTGCAGGATGACTGAAATGAGCTCTGGTCTTTTATAACTTCTTATTTAACAATCTTGCGTAACATCAGTAAATAATACTAGTCGGTGGGGAAAAGACCCTTAAAATTCCGGTGCCGATGCAGGAGGCATTCCGACGTTAGGAGGGAAGATTATTTCATCTGAATCGAGTAAGATAATCTTGAACCAGAATTAAGTTTGATTTCGGCAATGCAAACCCGTAATTTTGTATCCAACTTATTTATATTGAAAATGCCTTTTCCTCGCTTGCGTTATTACCTGCAAATACTTTCGGTTTCTATCTTGTTAGGATCGTGTCAGAAAGCTTGGTACCCGGCTGCTCAGTTGCCCGCCGAAACCGATATAAAACTAACCGACGCTATTCCGAAAGAAGCTACTGCCGAGGCCGCCATCGTGCCTTACCGCCAACAGGTAGAGGAGAAGATGAATGAAGTAATTGGCACGGCGGTCCGGGAAATGAATGGCCGGGGTGGAGGCCTGGAAACTACGCTGGGTAATTTTGTGGCCGATTTACAACGCGAACAAGCCGCGGCTATCAGCCAAAAACCGGTTGATATGGGCCTGATGACCACCGGCGGTTTGCGGGCCATTCTGCCGCAAGGTAATATTAAAGTAGGTGATGTTTTTGAGGTAATGCCCTTTGAAAATGAATTACTGGTTTTAACGTTATCGGGCGCTACTACCAAAAAGCTGTTTGAGTTTGCGGCCGCCCGAAAAATAGTTTCGCTTTCCAATGCTACTTACACCATCCAAAAAGATCAGCCGGTTAATATCTTAATTGGCGGCAAACCCCTGGACATTAATCAGAATTATACCTTGGCCATTTCGGATTACCTGGCCAACGGCGGCGACGATATGATATTCCTGAAAGAAGCCGTTAAAACAGATAAGGTTGGTATCCTGCTGCGCGACGCCATTATCAAGCAAATCCGGCAGCTTACCGCCCAGAATAGGCCCGTAGATGCCCGAGTCGAGGGCCGGGTGAAAATGCTTTAACAATCAGCAGTTATCAGTTAGCAGTAAACAGTTACCAGCAAAAAATAAACACACCTTTAATTGTGAAAAGGTATAACTAATTTAATTGCTGAGGTTATAGTTCGGTTCAGAACGCTATTCCAATATTTTATCCTGCCAACTAATAACTGTTTACTGGTAATTGGTAACTGTTTACTGATAACTGAAAACATTATGAAAAGAAGAGATTTTTTAAAGACATCCTTGGCCGGAGCGGCGGGCTTTAGTTTACTTTCGCTGCCCACCGAAGCCTGGGCGGCCAACGCTATAAATCTAACCATTCTGCATACCAACGACACGCATTCCCGCATCGATCCTTTTCCGAACGATGGCCGGACCAATGCCGGTTTGGGTGGTATGGCCCGGCGGGCCACGCTCATAAGTCAGATCCGGAGCCAAAACGCCAATGTACTGCTGCTCGATTCGGGCGATATCTGGCAGGGCACGCCGTACTTTAACTTTTTTGGGGGTGAATTGGAATATAAACTCATGACACAGATGCGCTACGACGCCGCTACCTTTGGCAATCATGATTTTGATAATGGCTTAGCCGGGCTACAGCGCCAATTGCCCCATGCCAGCTTTCCCTTTTTATCGGCTAACTACGACTTCAGCCAAACTATACTAAGAGACCAATTTAAACCTTATAAGCTTTTTGAAAAGCAAGGCATAAAAGTGGGGGTGTTTGGTTTAGGCATAGAACTGGCCGGTTTGGTAGATGCCCGGAACTACGGCAACACCGTTTACCACGATCCGGTACAGCGGGCGCAGGATATGGTAAAACAACTCCGGGATACCGAGAAGTGTAATTTAGTTATTTGTTTATCCCACTTAGGTTATAAATATGCCCATCAGAAAATAGACGACCAAAAGCTAGCCCGCGAAGTAAGCGGCATTGATTTAATTTTGGGCGGCCACACGCATACCTTTATGGAGGAGCCGGAAAAAATAGTGCATGCCAGTGGTCACGAAACCCTGATTAACCAGGTTGGCTGGGCCGGAATCAATTTGGGCCGCCTGGATTTTGTCTTTAACCGGCGCACAAAAGAAAAAAACGGCGTTGCCGCAGCGGTGGTGCCGGTAGCCTCTAATGTAAAAACTTCCTGAATAAAATAATTTTTTGTTAAGTATTTTTTTTACATTTTTGTAACCCCCCTAAAAATTTAGGGGGTCTTTGTATAGTAAAGTTTAAGAGGCAGAATCTGGTGAATGTGTCGGTAAAAGACTGTAACGCAGTTTGGAGTAATTGTCTTTATGTCATTAAGGATAATATTGGGGAGCAGAGCTACAAAACGTGGTTCGAGCCAATTGTGCCTTTAATGCTGAAAGATAATATCTTAACTATCCAGGTGCCCAGCCAGTTTTTCTACGAATGGCTAGAAGAACATTATGTAAGTCTGCTGAAGCGGGTTATTTACCAGGAACTAGGCAGCGAAGGCCGCCTGGAGTATTCTATTATTGTAGACCGCGGCGATCATTTTAACAAGCCCCAAACCGTTAATATTCCTACCAAGAAGGTTCCGCAGGCTATTTCCAACTCTTATCAGCCCGAGAATAGCTTTCTGAAAAATCCTTTCGATTCCAAAAGCATCGACCGGAATTTTCTTAATTCGCAGCTGAACCCTTCTTATAATTTTGATAATTACATCGAAGGCGATTGCAACCGTTTGGCGCGTTCGGCCGGTTTTGCGGTAGCCAATAAACCCGGCACTACTTCTTTTAATCCGCTGATGGTGTATGGTGGAGTAGGTCTGGGCAAAACGCACCTGGTACAAGCTATTGGTAACCACATTAAAAGCAACAATCCCGAAAAGTTTGTTTTATACGTTTCGTCCGAAAAATTTGTAAACCAGTTTATTGAGTCACTGAAGACTAATTCGGTGCAGGATTTTGCCAATTTTTATTTGCTGGTCGATATTCTGATTATTGATGATGTGCAGTTTTTGAGCGGGAAAGAGAAAACCCAGGAAATGTTTTTCCATATCTTTAACCACCTGCATCAATCGGGCAAACAAATAGTAATGACTTCTGATTTGCCGCCGCGTAGCTTAAAAGGCTTGGAAGAACGTTTATTATCCCGATTTAAGTGGGGCCTCACCGCCGATTTGCAAAGCCCGGATTTTGAAACCCGCATGGCAATTATCCAGAAGAAAATGCAGTCGGATGGACTGGATATACCAGATAATGTGGTGGAATACCTGGCGTATTCGGTAGATACCAACATGCGGGAGCTGGAAGGCGTACTAACTTCTTTAATGGCCCAATCGTTGCTAAACCGGAAAGAAATAGACCTGGAACTGGCCAAAGGCGCTTTAAAGCATATTATCGAGGATGTAGAAACCGAAGTAAACCTGGATTTTATTCAGAAAACCGTTGCCGAATACTTTGAAGTAACCATTGAGTCTTTAAAAGCCAAAACCCGCAAAAAAGAAATTGTAACGGCCCGGCAGGTAGCCATGTATTTTGCGAAAGAGTTTACCAGCCATTCTTTAAAATCCATTGGTTATCACTTTGGCGGCCGCGACCACAGTACAGTCATTCATTCCGTCCAGACCGTTTCGGATTTGATTGATACCGACAAAAAGTTTAAAGCTTCTATTCAGGAATTGCAAAAGAAATTTAAAGTAAAAGCCGGGTAAAATTTTTGCCTTGATATGAAGGCCCAGCTAAACCAGCAACTCAGAATTTACTTTAGCTTATACCCAAAAAGAAAGAAATATCGTTTTATACCTTTATAACAGAACCAACCATTCAGTTCTGGTTTATATTACCTTAATGTTTTTTTACTTAAATGCTTTCTAAAAAAGCGAAATACGCCCTTAAAGCGCTTCTTTATCTAACCAAAAACAAAGACCAAGGTCTGGTGCTAATATCAGACATTGCTACTGAAGAACGCATTCCCCGTAAATTCCTGGAAGCCATCCTGGTTGATTTGAAAACCCAGCAAATACTGCATAGTACCCGGGGTAAAAATGGCGGTTATGCGTTAGCAAAAGATCCGGCGCAAATTTCCGTTGGTAATATTATCCGTATGATCGACGGGCCTTTGGCGGCTGTTCCTTGCGTAAGTCATTTATATTATCGTAAATGCGACGAATGCCAGGATGAAGCTACTTGTGAAATCCATTTATTAATGAAAAAAGTACGCGATGCTACAGCAGCTATTCTGGATACTGCTTACTTAACCGACCTGCAAAAAATTAATCAAATCTTAAGCGAACAAAGCGAAAATATGGGGTAGATTCCTTTATTTAAAAGGAAATGGCTGCTACTAATATTCTTCCGAAATAATCAAAGCTGCTGAAAATAATTTTAGTTAAGTTTAAAGTTAACCCTGAAAATAGGGTACTATTTTAGTTCTATATAGCCTGCCGTTTGCTTATATATTATCTTCGATCGATTCAGATTAGTTAGGCAATAATGTGATATTTATATAGTTACTGGCTTCAACTTCAGCTGTTAATTTTTAAAAGTTAAACTTTTATGCCATATATTTTGGAGGAGAAAGAAAAAAGATCTTTATTTGTCTACTTAATCTATAGACTTTATTAAATAGATGTCGTATAAACCTTAAAAAAAACAACTGGACATGAAAGCTAATTATTTAACCCTTAACAAGACGGTAACTGCTATAAATGTTTTCAAACATGTAAGCTGTTGTTGCTGCTGTTAGTCTGATCAGATCAGTACATCGTCATTTCTATTAGGTTAAATAATTATAAATCATGAAGCAACATATATTACTCCTCTGTATTTTATCTCTTGTTCCGTTTTTACCTCTAAAAGCCCAGGAAAATAACCTGGTACAAATATCCGGTCAGGTATCCGACCAGGAAAGCAATCAGCCGTTACCAGGCGTTAGTGTTTATATAAAAGGAGGCGTAACCGGAACCGTTACCAATGTAGATGGTAGTTTTACTTTTCAAACCAAACTTAAATTTCCGTTTACCTTAGTTTTTTCTTCGGTGGGGTTTAAGCAGCAGGAATATGCGGTTACGGGCCCCGGATCTAAACTAAATATAGCCTTAGAAACCCAAACGTATCTGGGCAGCGAAGTAGTAGTAACGGCCTCGCGGGTAGAAGAAAGCATTTTAAAATCGCCGGTCGCTATCGAAAAGCTGGATATTCGGGCTATTAGGGAAACGCCGGCCCCCAGTTTTTACGATGCCCTGGAAAACGTAAAAGGTGTGCAAATGACTACTTCCAGTTTAACTTTCAAAGTACCTAATACCCGCGGGTTTAATATCCCGAATAACTTCCGGTTTATGCAATTAGTAGACGGCGTGGACATGCAAGCCGCCACCTTGGGCGTACCGCTGGGGAATGCTATTGGCCCTACGGAATTAGATATTGCCAGCGTAGAAATTACGCCCGGTGCCGCGTCAGCGCTGTACGGCATGAACGCTATTAACGGCATGGCTAACCTAATTACCAAAAGCCCTTTTCTGTACCCGGGTTTAAGTGTTTATCAGAAAACGGGCGTAAACCATGTAGACGGAATTGACTATGATCCGAGTGTTTTAACCGAAACCGCGATCCGGTACGCCCGGGCCATAAACAACCGCTGGGCTTTCAAAATTAATGGCGGTTACCTGCGCGGTACCGATTGGCGGGGCAGTACCGCCACCAACCAAAACCCGAATTCTTCCAGTACGGCCAACCCGCTGTATCCGGAACTGAATGCCAATGTGAATAATCCGGCTTACGATGCCTGGAATAAGTACGGCGATGATGCTTCGGCTAACGCTTTAACCATTAGCGGCATTACCTACAACGGCAAAACCAACCAATCTTTTCAGTTAAGAAGAACCGGTTATTGGGAAAAAGATGTGGTAAGCCCTTATGTTGATAATTTAAAGTTTGATGCGGCGCTGCATTATCGCATCGGCGAAAAAGCCGAACTTGCGTACGGCTACCGCATTGGTAAAATGGACGGATTGTTTCAGCGCGGCAATAAAATTCAGTTAGACAACGTAATTGTGCAGAACCATCGTTTAGAATTAAAAGGCGCTAATTATTTTCTGCGTTCTTATTTATCTATCGAAGATACCGGCGATTCTTATAACCTGAAACCCATGGTAGATAACCTGGAAATAAGCAGCGGCGGTTCTAATGCCGAATGGGGAAGTAAATTTAAAACTGCGTTACAAGCCGAACTGGATAAAGGCGCTGATTTAGCTAATGCCATGAAAATTGCCCGATCGGCGGCCGATGCCAGCCGGGTAGAGCCGGGCACGCTTGAGTTCGAACAACTTAAAAATACCATCCGGGGCATCAACAACTGGGACCATTATAAAGTAGTAGGCGGCACGGCTCCGGCTACCGGCGGTGCTTTGTTATCGCAGCGCAGCCGCGTATACCACACCGAAGGCCAGTGGGACTTTTCTAATCAAATGAAATTTGCTAACTTATTAGTGGGCCTGGACGCCCGCGTGTACGAAGTAATTCCGGATGGTAATAATTTTGTGGACTTTTCCCGGCCTATTGCCGAAAGAACATTGCCGGGCGGCAACAATGTATATTACCAGAAATTCGGTGGTTTCGGACAACTAACCAAAACGTTTTTTGAGGAAAAATTAAAATTATTCGGTTCGTTGCGCCTGGATTACAACCCGGAGTTCGACCCCAAGATAAACCCCCGCATTGCGGCCGTTTATACCTTGAGCCAGCAGCATAACTTCCGAGCTTCGTTTCAAAATGGTTTCCGGTTTCCGGCCTTGTTCGAAGCAGTATCTTATGTAAATAACGGCAATGTGCGCCGGGTAGGCGGCTTGTCTTACATCAACGAAGGCCTTAATTACCTGGATAACTCCTACACGTTGGCTTCGGTTAATACGTTTAACGCGGCCGTAAACCGCGATATCGCTAACGGCACGGCGGCTACGGCAAATGAAGCAGCTTTGAAAAACCGGGATTTACTGGTAGTTTCGAACTTAGACAAAACCCGCCCGGAACGCATTAATTCTTTTGAAGTGGGTTATAAAAGCGTATTACTGGAAAATAAGCTAGTTTTGGATATTGATGCTTATACCAACGTGTACGATGGTTTTTTAGGCCAGGTAGAAGTAGCAGTACCGTATTTAAAGGCTGCCCCGGATCAGCCAACTTTGCAAACGCAGGCCCGGGTAGGCACCGACGAAGCCGTAATTGCGGCCTTGGCGGCCAATCGTAATGCGCAGCAAACCCGTTACCGGGTATATACCAACGCTAAAAACAAATACAATAATTACGGTTTGTCGCTGGGTGTAACGTATAATTTCATTCGTAAATATACGGTAGCCGGTAATATCAACTACAATGCTATTAAAGCTAATGCAGAGCAGGATGTTTTTGTTACCGGTTTTAACACGCCTAACTGGATCACGAATGTTTCTTTTGGTAACCGGGAAGTAGTAAAAAACCTGGGCTTTAACGTGGTTTGGAAGTGGCAGGATTCCTTTTTGTGGGAAAGCCCCTTGGCTAATGGTATAGTGCCCGCCTATCATACCTTTGATGCCCAGGTCTCTTTAAAAGTACCAACCCTGAAAGCAACAGTTAAAGCCGGTGGTTCCAATATTTTCAACCAACGGTATATTCAGTATGCCGCCGGACCTTCTATTGGCGGTTTGTATTATGTAGCCATTACGGTTGATGGTTTATTAAATAAGTAAAAATGAGCGGGCATTGGGTACAAATGCCCGCATCAAAGAAAGTATATGGGGTATTGGGCCAGTTGTAAGGCTAAAGCCGTCACATTATTTTTTGCCGCCGCTTAAATTTCTATTCTAAGTTTATGTAAAAATACTTAGGTTTAATATAATTTATCTTTTCACTACTAAATAAATAAAATATGGCATTACGATTAGGCGATATCGCACCGGATTTTACCGCCGAAACTTCTCAGGGTACCATTCATTTTCACGAATGGCTGGGCGATAGCTGGGGCGTCTTTTTGTCGCATCCCCGCGATTATACCCCGGTTTGTACCACCGAACTGGGCGCGGTGGCCCGGATTAAACCTGAGTTTGATCAGCGCAACACCAAAGTTATTGCGATTAGTGTTGATCCTTTAGAATCGCACGCCGGTTGGATTCAGGACATAAATGAAACGCAAAACACCAACGTCAATTTCCCGATTATTGCGGATCCAACGAAAGAAATAGCGAACCTGTACGATATGATTCATCCGAATGCCAGCGATACGGCTACGGTACGTTCGGTTTTCATTATCGGACCGGATAAAAAAATAAAGCTTACCTTAACGTACCCGGCTTCCACGGGCCGCAATTTTGCTGAAATTCTGCGGGTACTCGATTCTTTGCAGCTCACTTCTAGTTACAGCGTCGCCACCCCGGCCAATTGGGAAAACGGGCAGGATTGTATTATTGTACCGGCCGTAAAAGACGAAGATATCCCGGCCAAGTTCCCTAAAGGGCACCAGGTTATTAAACCTTATTTGCGCACCACGCCGCAGCCTAATATTTAAAATGCCGACTTGCCGAAGTATACCCCGCCGGGTGCAGGTAAAAATTAAATTTTTTGGCGGTACCCGCGGGCATTTCTGCATTACACCAAAAGCTATCGGGCAAAAAGCGGCATAAGCAAATAGTAAGGAACTCGCGCAGTATTTTTATAATCAGGATTCGAATAACCCCAATAAACTGCTTCACTTTATTTGTATAAATAGTATGAACCCAGAAATAACTGGTTTCTCCGCCGAAAATACCGATATAGTAGCTCCGGTTTCTGCCGCTAATAATGCCTTAATCTTTGCTCCTATGGACCCGACTATTAATAAAAAGAAAAAGAAGGCCCGCCGGATACTGTTCTGCCTGGTGGCGGTTTTTTTTGTAGCCTTACTGGGATATCTGCTTTATAAGCCCGATAGTTCTTATCAGGTTTTAAACTTCCTGGGGGCACATTTATCGTCCGAAATATTTATTTATATCCTGGGTGGTTTCCTGGCCCAAATGGTAGATGGCGCTTTGGGCATGGCCTACGGACTAACGGCTACTACTTTCCTGCTTTCTTTTGGTATACCACCGGCAGCGGCCAGCGCCAGTGTGCATACCTCCGAAATATTTACCAGTGGCGCTTCGGGCCTGATGCACCTGAAATTAAGAAATGTAAACCGCAAACTTTTCCGGATTCTTTTAATACCGGGCATTTTAGGGGCGGTAACCGGTGCTTACGTATTATCCGCGCTGGGCGAATATAATTACATCATAAAGCCCCTGGTAGCCCTTTATACTTTGGTGCTGGGAGTTCTGATCATTATAAAAGCTTTTCGGCCTAACCGGAAAAAAATAAAAGCCAGTAACATTGCGCCTTTGGCCGTGGTGGGTGGTTTTATGGATTCAGTGGGCGGCGGTGGTTGGGGGCCAGTTGTTTCTTCCAGTTTAATAGCGGGCGGCCGCTCTCCCCGTTATGCCATTGGCTCCGTTAACACCGCCGAATTCTTTATTGCCCTGGCCAGTTCCCTTACTTTCTTTACCATGATCGGGATTAGTTTCTGGCAGATTATTGCGGGCCTGGTCATTGGCGGCGTTATTGCGGCGCCCATAGCGGCTAACCTATCTAAAAAGCTGCCGGTTAAATTTCTGATGATCCTGGTGGGTATTTTGGTTATTCTGGTAAGCATCCGGACTATTTACCTGGCAGTGTCATAAAGATAGCTTTGCAAAAAAGAACCATGCGGAGTAAGCATTTCTTAAATATTTAACTATTGTTTAATCTTTTACCGGATAATTGTCGTTGAGGGAGGTATTTTTGCCGCATAAACTTTATTCATGGCCCCAGACGCAACTCCCCAGATCGACCCGTATGCAGTTTTAAGATTACCGGAATACCGGTTGTTTGTTTTAGCCCGCTTATGTTTAACTTTGGCTTTGCAGATACAGGCCGTAGTGGTAGGCTGGCAAATTTATGATCTCACCAAAGACCCGCTGGCTCTAGGACTCATTGGTTTAACGGAGGCTATACCTTCTATTATAGTAGCGTTGTATGCCGGCCATGTAGCTGATAATACCAGCCGTAAAAAAATTATTGTAACCTGTGTATTGGTGCTGCTGGTATGTTCGGTGGCCTTGCTGCTCTATACTACCGATATTGGTTTTTTTCTGCAGCAATACGGCACCCTGCCTATTTATGGTGTTATATTCTTAAGCGGCATTGCTAGGGGCTTTATCAGTCCGGCTATTTTTTCTTTTATGCCTCAGATTATCAATAATAAAGCTTTATATGCTAATGCCGTAAGCTGGAACACGACTATCTGGCAAACAGCTTCGGTTGCCGGGCCGGCTATCGGTGGTTTGTTGTATGGTTTCTTGGGTATTACATTTTCCTATGCCGCCGATGCAACCCTCACGGTGCTGGCTACCATCTTTTTTATGTCTATTGGGGCCAAACCTTTGCCCCCCACTACCGAGCCGCGCCTGCCCATCAAAGAAAGTTTGCTTTCCGGGCTGAAGTTTGTGTTTGGCAACCAGGTTATTTTAAGTGCTATTTCGTTGGATTTATTTGCGGTACTTTTTGGGGGGGCGGTTGCCTTGTTACCGGTTTTTGCTTCCGATGTGCTGCATATTGGCCCTCAAGGTTTGGGTTTCTTGCGGGCAGCGCCAGCCGTCGGCTCCGTACTTATGGGTATTTACCTCACACATCACCCGGTGCGCACCAATGCCGGTAAAAAAATGCTGATTTGCGTAGCTGGTTTTGGCGTTTGTATGATTTTGTTCGGGCTTTCGGCTAGTTTCTGGTTTTCGCTGATTTTGCTGGCCTTCAGTGGGGCCTTCGATAGCATTAGTGTTATTATCCGGCAAACCCTGATGCAAACCTTAACGCCGGAGCACATGAAAGGCCGGGTGTCGTCGGTAAATAATATTTTTGTGGGATCTTCAAACGAAATTGGTGCTTTTGAATCGGGCACCGCAGCAAAGTTTATGGGAGCCGCCACCTCAGTTGTTTTTGGCGGCTTTATGACCCTGTTGGTAGTAGGTATTACTTCGCTAAAAGCCGATAAATTACGCAAACTAGATTTGTAACCAGGTAATTATAAAGACTTGCCATAGCGCGCATTTTTGCACGTAATTACTTTCTTTTGCTCACCGGTTACTAAATGTTTTCGTTTGTAATTTGATTGCGTGTGGTTTTCTCAGGCCAGAGGCCTGCTCAATAGTAGACACGGGCGAAGAAACCCGCGCCGAATTATCTATTTTTTTACAATTTTAGTACACAGCATCAAAAAGGAAGCTTCACGCCATAAACCGGTATTTTGGTAGTAAAATGCTGTTGTAATTTTTGTAACAGCTCAGAACCAACGCGGTTTATAATTTGGCGGCCATCTATTTCCTGGATAGGCGTAAGTTCGCCCATGGTGCCGGTAGTAAAGGCTTCATCGGCGTTGTAAAATTCTGTTAAGGATATATTTTTTTCCCGGGCAGGAATGCCAAGTTCAGTCGCCATTTCCAGAACCAGTTTGCGGGTAATGCCGGGTAAACAGGCATCGGGGAGCGGCGTAAATAAAGTATGGTTTTTTACCATAAACATATTGGTCGCATTGGTTTCGGCAACAAAACCGTGCATGTCCAGCATCACGGCATCGTCGGCACCCGCTACATTGGCTTCTATTTTGGCTAATATATTATTTAATAAATTGTTATGATGAATTTTAGAATCCAGGAATTGCGGATTGTTCCGGCGGATGGTGCTGGAGATTAACTTAATACCTTTGGCATTATCGTAAACGGGAGGCTTATGTTCGGCCAGTACAATTAAAGTCGGGCCCGCTTGGTTCAGGCGCGGGTCCATGCCGGAGGTTATTTTTTCGCCCCGGGTTAAGGTTAAGCGGATGTGGGCATTATCCCGCATGTTATTCGCTTCTAAGGTCGTAAAAACAGCCGCTTTAATTTCTTCGCGGGTAGGTACCTCTTTAAAAGCCAGGGCATGGGCGGAGTAATGCATGCGATCGATGTGTTGTTCCAGCATAAAAGTGTAGCCATCGTAAATACGAATGCCTTCCCAAACCGCATCGCCGCCTTGCACGGCACTATCAAAAACCGAAACTTTAGCATCCTGGCGGGAGCACAAACCGTTTACCCAAACTATAATGTCGGCATTCTGGGGGTTATATTGTTGTTGCATTTTAGGCTTTTATGGCTTTTTCGTGTAAGAACTGGTAATAAGGTAAAGCTGCTTCGTAAATAGCAGTAAGATTGGTAGGTATGGTGTAGCTTGCATCGTCCGGCGGCATAAACTGAGTTGATTGATGGACGTTGTGGTACCAATATGGCGCCCAAACACCATCTTCGGGGCGGGGACCGGCGGGCCAATGCAGCATGGTTTCTAGAAATGGAATAGCTAATTGCGCACATAATTGGCGCAGCACTTTCTCCGGGTTTTTGCGGATTTCGTTGCCATCCAGTACCACCGGGCTTTGTCCTTGCGCCGCTAACCAAGTGTAAATGTCGGCTTGGTGCTGCAGCCCGATATCATTTAAAGTGGGTTGTTCCCGGACTTTGGCGTACGATACCAGCATCTGGCCTGGATCGCGGATTAGAAAAATATTTTGGTAGTTTTGGATGCGGCTATAATCAAAACCTTGTAAATGGTGGCCCATATTCTTAACGAATACGTTGCCCTGCTGCTCTTCGGTTCCTTCAATCAAGGCAAAAACTTCTTCCGGGTTTTGCGACATCGACTTTAAAACTTCTTCCCGGCCCGGGTGCTGCAGCCCGGTGTGCTGCAAATAAATAGCGTAAAAAGGTTCGTCTAAAACCTGCGTATCCGGCCGCTGGGCAAAAGCATACATAAAAGCGGTAGAAATATTGCGTGGTCCCGAAATAAGGTGAAATATCATAAATAATAGGAATAAACTTGATGAAATCAGAATATCTTAAAATCCTTTAATTACAACTTTCTTGTCCAGTTTATCTAATAATTCCTGTAATTCGTGGCGGGAAATATATTCAGATTCGTAAAGCCATATAAGAATATTCCGCTGTATTTCCGCGGATTTAAATTCATCAAGCTGCATATATTTATTTCGGATATATTCTCGCTGTTTAATCTTCAGTTCCTGAATAAACTGATCTACTTCGGCTTGTTTCTTTTTAAAATAATCAAACACAATAGAAACTTCACCTTTTATAATTTTCTGTTTTTCAAACTTAAAAATTGTTTTGCCCCAAATGGCTAAAAGAACAATAATGCCGCCACTTAACCCAGAATTTATACCCGAACCGAAACTATACTTTTTAGATAAATCGATCAGGTAAATAATTACAACTAATAAATTAAAGAAAAGAGACAGAAAGAACCCGACAGCATAAGGGCTTGGTGTATATTTAGTAATAATTTCCTCAAATCCGATATCTTCAAATTTAATCAGCCTGGCGGTAAACCCTTCTTCAGTTTTTACCTCCAAATACAAGCCATCTTCTTTTATGGTATATTTTCGATAGTGAGACCAATTCTTTTGTACAATTTCTTTCATTCAGATGCTCTAAAATTCTAGTTAATCTAAATTATTATCCGTTTTAGATTTCAGATGTAAGATATAAAAAGATTTTGGTTTGTGGCAGAATGTTGTAAAACAGAGCTGGTATAAAATGAAAAATCCCGCGTAAAAGCGGGATCTCATATCTGTCTGGAAAACTTAACTACTTGGCGGCTGCTGTAGTAGCCGTTTGTGTTTTAGCAGTGGTGCTTTTTTGATCTTTGCGTTTACGGCTGTTGCCATAAGAGCCTTTGCTAATTTTACCTTTTCTAGATTTTACGTCTCCTTTACCCATTTTCTTAGATTTTTATAGTGTTGTTGAATAGGGTTTAGTAATACGTGTATTCAGAAAAATCAGTTGCAAAATTAACTTTCCAGCACCAGTATATTCCTGTTTTCTTTTCCTTATTTGTTTCCGCAGCATAAGAATCCACTGCATTATTTATTCCGGTGCAGGATGCGTAAATTTGTGCCTGAAAAACAATCTTTTTGTTCTGAATAGTGTTATACACTAACCGGTTTGCTATAACTGGTTTTCAGATCTGACCAAACATGACCCAAAATACTGCTCAACCCATAGATACCCTCGACCCGAAAGAATTTATAATAATTAAAGGAGCCCGGGTACATAATTTAAAAAACCTGAGCGTGGCTTTGCCCCGCAATAAGTTTATCGTGGTTACCGGCCTTTCCGGATCTGGTAAATCGTCGCTGGCTTTTGATACTTTGTATGCCGAAGGCCAGCGCATGTACGTGGAAAGCTTAAGTTCGTATGCCCGCCAGTTTTTGGGCCGCATGGATAAACCCGAAGTAGATTACATAAAAGGTATTAGTCCGGCTATTGCCATTGAGCAGAAAGTAAGTATTAAAAATAACCGTTCTACGGTAGGTACCAGCACCGAAATATACGATTACCTGAAGTTGCTATATGCCCGCATCGGTAAAACTTTTTCGCCGGTTTCGGGGCATCAGGTAAAGAAAAATACTATTTCGGATGTAGTAGATTATATCTTTGGCCTGGAGGCCGGAGCCCGCGTTATGATTCTGGCCCCGTTGCAAACCCACTCCGACCGCAGCTTGACCAAGGAGTTGGATTTGCTTTTGCAAAAAGGCTACTCCCGGATTTATACCGACGGCCAGGTATTGTTTATTGAAGATTTGGTAGCTTCCGGCGCCGATGATTTGCAAAGCCAGGTTTTTATATTAGTAGACCGGGCCGTAGTACAACCCGACGATGAAGATTTACAATTCCGGATTTCGGATTCGGTGCAAACTGCTTTTTACGAAGGTCACGGGGAATGTCACGTGCTGGTAGGCGATCAAACCCGCGTTTTCTCCGATAAGTTTGAGCTGGATGGAATAGTGTTCGAAGAGCCCAATGTTAACTTTTTTAGTTTTAATAACCCGTATGGGGCTTGCCAGCGCTGCGAAGGCTTCGGTACGGTGTTAGGCATTGATGAAGATCTAGTTATTCCGGATAAAAGCCTGTCGGTTTACGAAGGGGCCATAGCGCCCTGGCGCACCGAAAAGCAAAGCGAATGGCAAAAACCGTTAATAAAAAATGGCATCCGGTTCGATTTCCCGATTCACCGGCCTTTTAACGAACTCAGCGAAGCACAACAGCAATTGCTCTGGAACGGGAACGAGTTTTTTGATGGGTTGCATGCCTTTTTCGAACATATTCAGACCCAGACGCATAAAATACAGTACCGCGTCATGCTGAGCCGCTACCGCGGACGTACCACCTGCCCCGATTGCCGCGGAACGCGCTTGCGCAAAGATGCTTCGTATGTGAAATTAAGCGGTAAAAGCATCACTGATTTATTATTACTGCCGGTTACGGGCGTGCTCGAATACTTTCAGCATCTGACCTTAACCGAACACGAAGCCGCCGTGGCCGATCGTTTGGCCATTGAAATTACCAATCGCCTGCAATACCTGGTGCGGGTCGGATTGGGGTATTTAACTTTAAACCGGCTTTCTTCTACTTTGTCGGGCGGCGAATCGCAGCGCATTAACCTGGCTACTTCTTTGGGTAGTGCCCTGGTTGGTTCTATGTATATCCTGGATGAGCCCAGTATTGGTTTGCACCCGCGCGATGCCGAACAATTAATTGGTGTGCTGCGCTCATTGCAGAAAATGGGCAACACGGTAATTGTGGTGGAACACGAAGAAAAAATGATGGAAATTGCCGATCAGATTATTGATATTGGTCCGGAAGCCGGTTCCGGCGGCGGTAACCTCATGTTCCAGGGCTCTTACGACGATATCATCAAAACTGCCCAAACCTATACCGGTAAGTACTTAAGCGGAAAACTGGAAGTACCGGTACCGCCCCGGCGACGTACCTGGCGCAATGCCATTGAGGTTATGGGTGCCCGTGAAAATAACCTGAAAAATGTAACAGTTAAATTCCCGCTGGAAGTAATGACGGTAATAACCGGCGTGAGTGGCTCCGGTAAATCAACTTTAATCAAAAAAATACTGCACCCGGCGCTTACCAAAGTATTAGGCGGACATTCCGATGCTACCGGCAAATTCGATAAAATTCAAGGCGATTATACCAAGGTAGCGCACGTCGAGTTTGTCGACCAGAACCCCATTGGCAAGTCGTCGCGCTCCAACCCGGTAACCTACGTGAAAGCTTACGACAGCATCCGGGCCTTGTTTGCCGACCAACCTTTAGCTAAAGCGCGCGGTTTTAAGCCTTCGCATTTTTCGTTTAACATTGAAGGTGGCCGTTGCGAAGTATGCCAGGGCGAAGGCCAGGTAAAAATAGAAATGCAGTTTATGGCCGATATATACCTGACCTGCGAAAGCTGCCACGGCCAGAAGTTTAAACAAGATATACTGGATGTAAAATACCAGGACAAGAATATTGCCGAGGTGCTGGATATGACCATTGCCGACAGCATTGGTTTCTTTAAAGATCAACCCAAGGTAGCCGAAAAGCTGCGGCCTTTGGACGATGTGGGGTTGGGCTATATTCGTTTGGGACAATCGTCTAATACGCTGAGTGGGGGCGAAGCGCAACGGGTAAAACTGGCTTCATTCTTAACCAAAGGGGCTACCGCACACTCCGAAAATATCTTGTTTATTTTTGATGAGCCTTCCACCGGTTTGCACTTCCACGACATTAGCAAACTCCTGACCGCAATGAATGCCCTGATCGAAAAAGGTAATTCGGTGCTGATAATCGAACACAACATGGATATTGTAAAATGTGCCGACTGGATCATTGACATGGGGCCGGAAGGTGGCGTAAACGGCGGTCATTTGTTATTTGAAGGCACCCCGGAGGACATGGTAAAACTGGATGATAATTATACGGCGCAATATCTTAAAGAGAAGTTGGTTTAGCCTATATATTAAATCATTATTAATTACTTGTTCAAGGTGAGCACTTTATTTACTTTAGGTAAATGAAGGCTCACCTTATTTTTTTCTTAAGCTTTTTTGCTTTAATCAGCTTGCCTGCATATTCCCAAATTTCTCTGCCAAGGCCCATTAACTATCAAATGAGGTTTTCTCCATTGGCTTTAATTGATCTTGGGAGTCCGGTAATACAAATGGGTGGACAGGTGCTGATGAATGATGATATTGCCTTTTCTTTAGAAGGTGGCCTCAGGTTTTCTCAGCTAGCCGATAAACTTTATAATCGAGAATCTCCAGTTTTTCAGCGGCACAGATATGGTAAAATACGAACAGAGTTTAAATATTTATTCGAACTTAAACGAAATTGGTTTGGCATCGGTCCCTACGGGCGTAATTATTTAGGATTAGAAAGTTTTTTGATACCTATGAGTTATCGTAATTTAAAAGATTATATTTATTTGGATAATAAGCCTTATAGATACGAATATTCAGACATAAAAAAGAATGTCTTAGGCTTGTGTTTAAAATCCGGCCGGGAGGTGCCTATTGGTAATCACCTTATCTTGGATAATTTCTTGGGTATAGGAGTCCGGCGGGTAAAAATCGACCATAAACCCGTTGGAATGATAGAAGAACCTCTCTATGAAGATGAAAATTTTGGTTTTGGCCTTAGCTCGGACAGAGAAGAGGGGATCTTTTACCGGCTTCATCTTGCCTGGGGCTTTAAAATAGGTTACATAATCAAATAGGTTTAACTTAATATCTTTTATCTATCAGTTAATAGTTCTCGGACATATTCAGCCAGCGTTGTATTCCCCGATTTTGCTTCTATATTATCCGGCAATTTTCGCAAGTACCACGTTACCTCCCAGGTTGTAGCAGCGCCGGGCGCCAATTCGGTATAACTGCCTTGCTGTTCAATTTCAATGTAGTTTTTAGCCTGCGAACTGTAGATTTCTATTTCTCCTTCGGCAGGTGCTGTTCTTCCGGGGGGCACATTCGGAAACTGCTTCACTAAAATAAGATCATGGTTTACCTGGGCCAACCAGCCTTCGGCTCCGTCCGCAAACAATTTTAGATCTGTAGTTGGTATTTTACTGTCTTGGTAATTAAACCAGGTAACAGCGGCTTTGTCTTCCGTGTACGGGGCCAACGTGCCGGTTTTCTCGCCTAATCCGGTGGGGTAAAAAGTAAGGCCCTGCGGCCTAACCCGGGTAATTTCCCAAGGGGCTACTTTCTGAACCTCAGTAGACTTGTTGGTAATGGTATATTTTATGGAAAAAGAAAGGTTTTTGGGGTTGCCCGAAATTTCTTTCGTAAAGACATAACCTAATAGAGAATCCGGCTGACTCACCAATTTTAACACCTGCTTTTCTACGGAAGCCGCATAGGGCATTTTATCCAGGGCAGCAGGAGGGGGCCAGTTCCAGGCACTCTGGGGACTGGACCAGAAAGTAGAGCCCCAGTTGGTAGCGTTAATCTCTTTGCCGGTCAAAAATTCTTCTCCACTCAGTTGCAACGAAGTGATGCGTCCGCCCACCGTTGGGTCAATTTCTAAGGTTTGATGCGGCAGGCTAATTGTATACCGACCATCTTTCAGTTGGGGCGTAGCCGAACCGGCACCCATATTGCCGGTTCTGGTGCAACTTAAAAAGATATACAGGCCCAGCGCAGCAAAAAGATGATTGAGAAATTGATGTTTCCTGAGATGCATGGCGACTTTTCTAAATAATCTTCCTTCGGAGCTGGGCTACAAACTTTAAGGGCAAACTAATAAATCGTTTCGGGCGCTAAAGCCAGACTTACCAGTTCCTGTGCTTCCAGCAAAGCTTCGGCGTACGGTTGATATAACAAGCGCTGGGGTATTTCGCCCGGTTGATCTTCGGCATCCCAAAGTCCGGCCCGGTGCCAGGGGTGCAAATGATCCCAGCAGGGTCGGTCGATAATTGGGTATAAACAAACGCCCCACAACGGAATTCCCATTTGAAGCACATTGGCACACTCTTTCGCAATGTACCGGATCCAATCCGGACGATCGATACCCGGATGGCTGGTTTCGGTTAAGGCCAGCGGTTTTTCGTAGCGCAGATAAGCATTTACTAACAAGTCGGCTAAAGTTGCCCAGCGGGGATCATTTTGTTCGTTCCGCCAGCACAAAGTACCTTTAAAGCCCATGGTCCAGCGGTTTTCGTAGTAAAAGTTAAAACCCAATATATCCAGGTATTCAGGCTTGCCGCCCAATTCCGGACACAAACGCCCGCACAACATATCTACTGCTTCAAACTGGCTCTCATTTTCGCGGTGGGTTTGTTCCAGGTCGGCAGCAGTAGGATTAAAAGGCGCCACCACCTGAATAAGTGGTTCGGTGGTTAAAATCCGCACTCCCGGATCTACTTCGCGCATAGCCGCAATTCCTTCTATGTAAGCCCGCATTAGTCCGTATTTTACTTCGCCGCCTTGTCTTATACTATAAGGAGTCGTTCCGCGTACATCGCCACCCAGCCACGAAATAAAACTCACTTCGTTTATAGGCGTTACAATTAATACGGCATCGGGGTTTACAGAACGGTAAAACTGAACAAACGCCCGGCACATAGCGGCAAAACGACGGGCAAAAAGGGGGTGCAAAGGCGTTAAATCATCCGGGTAGCCAAAATGGCAAAGATCCCATACTTGCTGAATACCGTGTACTTTGCCCCGTTCCAACATGGTTGCTACGGTACTCCAATCGTATTCGTAAGGCTTACGTTCTACCTGGCTCCAGCGAATACCTTCCCTTACTGTTTTTATATGAAAGGAGCTTAGGTTTTGATAATCCTGATCGAGCAACTGCAAATGACCGGTAAGATTTAAAAAATCGACCCGGTTGCCAAAAGCATTTAACTGGTCGGTACATTCGTAACCAGCCATCCAGAACGATTTAAAAGGATTATGGGTAGGTGAAAAGTTTGCTTGAGGTGAACTTACATTTAAATTAACGTTCATATGTATATTAATAGCAATAGGTAGAGCAATGTCCTATACCTTAAAAATTAATTTTTGGTTGGGAGCTAACTATATAATTTTAAGTATATGAAGTAACTTAGGCGTAAAATGTTTAAATCAAAAAAATAGTTGCTGCACAAGCAGGTTTAGAAGCAATTTTTTAAACTATATATTGTATGCCGGATAAAAGCTAACCATCTGGAACATGTATTTAAATTGTTTTAATAACCGGGTTAACTTTCCTGCAATATCTTTTTGATTTTTAATGTAAAATGTCGGGACGGATTAAACCAGCCAAATCAAATAACAACTCTAAAGTAATTTATTTACGGTATTACTACACGCAAATAATAGTTTCTCAATAATAAAAGACTGTCTAGTAAATTAGGTTGATGCTGTTAAACTAATATTGGCTAATGGTTAAGGCAAAAGAACAATTAAGAACGGCGGGTAAATTTATTAGTATTAACTTTTAGGCATTCTGAGGCAAAATTTTTAATCTTACACCGTATACTTAACCTCAAAACACATTTATTGATCTAAAGAATAAAAATGAGAAAAAAAATTGTTGCCGGCAACTGGAAAATGAACAAAACTTTTGAAGAAGCGCAAGCGCTGGTTTCGGAAGTTGTAAATATGGTAAAAGACGAAGTAAACAACGATGCCCAGGTAGTGTTGTGCCCCTCGTTCCCTTATTTAGCTACTGTAAGTAAAACCATCGATGGAAATCAGAATGTACTCCTGGGCGCCCAGAACTGTCACCAAAACGAAAGCGGAGCTTACACCGGCGAAGTGTCAGCTGCTATGCTCCAATCGGTAGGCGTTAAATATGTGATTTTAGGCCATAGCGAAAGACGCCAGTACTTTTACGAAGACGATCAGGTACTCGAAGCCAAAGTAAAAGCCGCTCTGAAACAAGGACTTCAGCCAATATTTTGCATTGGCGAATCGTTAGAGCAACGCGAACAGGATTTAACTTTTTCCATTTTGGAAACCCAGTTAAAGGAAGGCTTGTTTCATGTGAGCAACGAAGAATTTGAACGGGTAGTGATTGCGTATGAACCCATCTGGGCCATTGGAACCGGCAAAACGGCCAGCAGCCAGCAAGCCCAGGAAGTACACGCTTTTATCCGGGAGCAAATTGCCCGTCATTACGATGCCGAAGCCGCTCAGAATACTACTATTTTGTACGGCGGCTCCTGCAACCCCGGTAATGCCGCAGAATTATTTGCTTGCCCCGATATTGATGGCGGCCTGATTGGGGGCGCTTCCTTGAAGTCGCGGGATTTTGTAGATATAATTAAATCGTTTTAGAGCAGTTTTTTATTATTATATTTGTATATTATACCGGCAGGTGTTTTAAGGGCTGAAGCCACCTAAAACACCTGTTTTGGCTTATACTAAAGCAAAGTTAGTAATGGTGTATTTTTTGTCTTTTTTCCTGCTGCTGGGTAGTTTTTGTAAACCTGTAGTTACAGCGCCGGTTCGTAATCCTGTTCCGGTGTTGCAAAGCGAGCCGCAAATTTGCCGTCTTTTCGGTTCCGTGTACCTCACCAGCGATCCGAAGCAAAAGAATCTGGCGCGGTATTTTGTGTATATAGAGACCGAAGAAGCCTATGCCGACTTACTGGTGTTTAAAGAAAATAATAAGTTATTTGCGGATGCTCCCGGTTTGTGGTTTATAACCTCTAGCCGCAACTTCGCAGATCATATCTTTTTTGTAACCCCTAACCGGGCTTTCGCCGATTTTTCAATCAATTTTACGAGTAAACGAACTTTTGCCGGTTGTAAAAATTAAAGTCTAACAGTTCGTTTGTTACGGGTTTATATCCGTAAGATAATAAATATAAAAGATTTACAGAGATGGATTTTATCCAGGTAACCGTTCAAACGCCCGAAGAATTAACCGATATATTAACCGCTGAACTAAGCCAGGTGGGTTACGATACGTTCATGGAAACCGAAAACGGTTTATGCGCTTACATTACAAAAGATATTTTTTCCGAAGCTGATTTAGAGGCGGTATTACAAAAGTATCGGGAGGTAGCAGCATTACCTTATAATACCGAAATTATACCGCAGCAAAACTGGAACGAGGAGTGGGAGAAAAACTTCGAACCTTTGCTTATTTCGGGTATTTGTTCAGTGCGGGCGTCTTTCCATCCCCAGCCCCAAAATATACCCTACGATATTGTTATCAATCCTAAAATGTCGTTTGGCACCGGGCATCACGAAACCACCACCCTCATGATTCAAAACCAATTAAAAATAGATCATGCGGGTAAACATTTGCTGGATATGGGTTGTGGTACGGGCATTCTGGCCATTTTAGCCGCTAAGTTAGGCGCCGCCCAGGTAGTAGCAGTTGAAATAGAAGACTGGACCGTAGAAAACGCCCGCGAAAATGCCGCCCTAAACAACACGCCCGTGGAGGTGCGCCTGGGCAATATCGAAGTAGTCCGGCACGACCAGCCATACGATATTATACTGGCCAATATTAACCGCAACGTACTGCTGGCCGATATTCCGGTTTATGCAGCGCTTCTAAAACCCGGTGCTACCCTGATAATGAGTGGATTTTATACCGAAGATATGGATGCTATTATAGCCATTTCGCAGGCCAATAGCTTGGTTTATAAAAGCGTACGCGAAAAGAACAACTGGATTTCAGTGGTTATGACAAGAATTTTAAGTGATTAATATGAATAAACTTTTACTCCTGTTAATATTTATCTGTAGTATCAGCACAGCATCCGCCCAGAATTATAAGCTTTCCGGAGATCCCGCCCAGTTTATTCCGGAGATGAAAGTTCTCCTGGCTACTTCCCGGAATGAGGAAACCATGCAGGTTGCCAATCAGCTGGAAGAAATTTGGAACACGAACCAATTAACCAGCAGCCAGCAAGCTAAAGTTATTGCTATTTCCCAGAAATTGGCCGCTAAGAAGCTCAGGGCTCGGCCGCACTTCGAAAATTTTTACGGAGCTTTGGCAAGTGCTGTTCAGGTGCAGAAACTGGCGAATAATAGTTTAGATCAGTTTCTGAATGTAACCGAAAAAACTCTCCAGAATGAATCAGTGGCTGCTTTAGATAAATTTCTCGCTACTTCTTATTCTTTCCTGAAATCCAAAATAATTTATAAGTCTCAGTACAACTCTTTGCGGGTGGAAGGCGGTAGTTTTTCTTTTGCTTACCGCGACGGCACCGAACCTGTAACCGAAGAAAAAGCCGGAAAATTAAACAAGAAAAAAGAAACAGATAAAGAAGCGGAAAGCGGAAACCTGAGCGATGCCGATGCAAACGCCGATGAAGATGTTTTTGCCGGTTATGATAATAGTAATATTCCGGTAATTACGGGCGCCGTGCTGCAGCTAAACAATGTTGGTTTATATTTAGTAACGCAGCAGGATTCTTTGTTACTGAAAGATACGGACGGCGCTTTATTGCTAACCCGCAATATTTATGTAGGCGATAAAGGTCAGTTTACCTGGAGCCAGGCTAACGGCGAGGCAAACGTTGCTTTTGAAAAATTTAGTTTCGATACTAGTAAGCCGGCTTTTAAAGCTGAGAACGTTACATTAACGTACCCGGCTGTGTTAGAAGAACCGGTTACGGGCCTTTTTGAATTTAGAAGCAATCGTAAGCAAACCAACGGCGACTTTGGTTATCCCAAGTTCTCTTCCAAAACCAATAATGCCCGCATCAAAAACATTGGCGAAAACATGCAGTATCTGGGCGGGTTTACCATGGCCGGAAACAAAATCAGCACCGCCGCCCTGGATGGCAGCCCCTCCGATTTAACGGTTATTTTGGAAGGCAAACCGAAATTTAAAGCGACGGCAGCTAATTACACTTTAAGCGATAGTCTTATTACTTCAGATTTAGCTGCGGTGATTATTTTTCAGGGCCAGGATTCGCTTGTGCATCCCAACATTAAACTTAGATACCGCAAGGGCAGTAAGGATTTACTTCTCACGCGCAGCGAACAATCGCAGGTAAGCCCTTTTTATTCTACTTACCACCAAATGGAGCTAAACGCCGAAATGCTGACCTGGAACCTGGCAACTCCGCTTATTAATTTTTCTATTTTAAATGCCAAAAGTGAGGTTCCGGCCCGCTTTACCTCCATGGAATATTTTACCGATGACCGATACGAGCAATTGCAAGGTTCGGCTAGTTTCCATCCGTTAATTGTAATCGCCAATTACGCGGATAAACAAAATATAAATACTTTTTTTCTGAGCGAAGTGGCCGCTAGCACCCAAATAAAAGAACAGGAATTAGCAATTGCTGCCGCCATGCTGGCCCGCCAAAACTTTCTTACTTATAAATCCGGCACCGGCGAAATAACTTTAAAACCTAAAGCCATCCACTACATGAAATCGGCGCGGGGAAAAAAAGATTACGACTACATTACCCTTCGGTCGCTGGCTCCTTCGGGTAAGAATGCTACCCTCGATTTAAGTAAAAACGAGCTGGTGGTACGGGGCGTGGATAAATTTTATTTTACCGGCGATTCCTCGGCCGTGTATGCCTTGCCCGACAGCAACCAGGTGCGCATCCAGAAAAACCGGAGCATTAAGTTCAATGGCGTTATTGTGGCCTCGCTCTTTCGGTTCCGGGGTTCTAAGTTCACGTTTCAATACGACGAGTTCCTGGTAGATATGCCCAAGATTGATACCATTGCATTTACCGTAAAAAAGAAAACCGAAAAAAGCGAAAAAGAGGAGGATGCGGGAGAAGCGTTTTTATCCAACAGTATTACTCGCTCGGCGGGCAAGCTTTATCTGAACAAACCCGATAACAAATCCGGGAAGGAAAAATATCCCAATTTCCCGCTTTTCGATGCTACCGCCGGTGCTTACGTGTATTTTAACAAACCGCAAGTATTAGGCGGCGCTTACGACACTACGGTATTTTTCCAAATTCCGCCTTTTAAAATGGACAGCCTGAATGCAGCTGCCCAGGGAGCAGTTGGGTTTAAAGGCTTTTTTCATTCCGGCGGTATCTTTCCGCCCATCGAGACCAAATTGGGTTTAATGCCCGATCAGTCGCTGGGTTTTGAATATACTGTTCCCAAAGGCGGTTTGCCGGCTTACGGTGGTAAAGGCAAGTTTTACAATAAGCTAACCATGAGTTACAAAGGCTTGCAGGGCTCCGGTGAAATCAACTATCTGACTACCAAACTGGAATCGAATGCCTTTACCTTTTATTTGGATAAGGTTTTAACCTTGGGTACAAAAGCAACGGTAGCTGAATCTACAATAGGAGACGCGTATTTTATGCAGGCTCATTTTAATCGTTATGCCCTGGAGTGGTTGCCTCAAAAAGATACCATGAATATCAGTACCACCACCGAGCCGATTAAATTATACCAGGATAAATTTTTGTACCGCGGAATTGCTACGGTTACTCCCAAGGGCTTTTTTGGCGATGGCACCATTGAAGGCGCCGATGGGAGTATCGAATCGCCGCATCTGCAGTTTGCAAAAACCCGGTTTAAAGCTAACAATGCTACCTTGCAAATAAAATCCAAAACCCCGAATAAGCCCGCCATCCGGGCCAGCGATGTATTTTTGGAATACGATGTAGCGAAGGGATTTGCCTCTTTCTCCCCGGAAAAGGCCGGCGTAGCCAGTACCGATTTCCCGTACGCGCAGTTTAAGACTTCTTTAAGTGGAGGTAAGTGGGATGTGAACAAGAAATTAATTACCATGAACGAGCCCGAAGGTAACGAAGCGGCTCGCGCTTACTTTTTGTCTACCCGGGCCACGCACGATAACCTGAAGTTTAAAGCCCGGAGCGCCAAGTACGATATTGGCCAGAATACCCTTACCATTGGCGGCGTACCGTATATTGCTGCGGCCGATGCCCATATTGTGCCGGACAGCAACCGGGTTTTTGTAACGGCCAGTTCCGATCTTAAAACGTTTCAGAACGCCACCGTTATTAGCGATACGCTGCAGAAATACCACCAGGTTTATAAAGGCGAAATAGATATTATATCGCGGCTTAAATACCAGGGTTCCGGCACCGTAAAATACGTAAATGCTTTATCCGATACGTTTGCGGTAAAGTTTGGCAAGTTCACCATGAAAAACATGGAACAGTTTAAAACCATAGCCAAGGCAAACGTCAAAAAAACGGAAGACAGTTTAGCTGATGCTGATGCAGGGATAAAAGTACGGGAGGTAAATACCGAAATATTGCCCGATGATACGACCTCCGTAGTACCTGATCTGGTTAAGAAAACCAGGAAATTTGCTTTAGTAGGAGGTAAAAAGAAAGCCCGTCCCACCGATATACCGGATAACCTGGAAGCTTCGGCTAAAGGTCCTAATCCTGGTCCGGACGTAGTAGAAACGGAACCCACCCTAATTGAAAAGAAAGCTAAAAAGAGTGGTTTATGGGGACGAAAACAGGCTAATGCCGATACCAGTGCGGTATTGTTGGCCGATGAACCAATTATTAAAAAAGAAAAGCGGAGATCGCGCAAAGAAGAAATTGTAGACGAATCTGCCATTCCGGAAGATGCCGCCTTTACGGCCGCCGTAGCCACTATAAAGGAAGATGATCATTTTATTATGGCACCGGGCGTACGTTATAAGGGCGATATTACCATGAACTCCATCCGTCCAAACTGGCATTTCGATGGTCAGGTAAAACTTGCTTTCTCCGGCGATGAAGCCGCTTCGGATTGGTTTCCGTACCAGGCAACGGTAAATCCGGCCGAAGTAAAAATAAATATCAAAGATCAGAAAGCGGCTGATGGCACGCCCCTTAAAACCGGTTTGCATATTGCCGAATCAGATAATAAGATTTACAACACTTTTGTTTCGAAGAAAAAAGATGAAACAGACTTAGATTTGTTTGAAGTGGAAGGGCAGTTATCTTATAATAAAAGTAAAAAAGAGTTTCGCTTAGGCGAAGAAACCCGCGTATCGGGAGAGCAGTACGCTGGTAATTTGCTGGTTTACAACGATTCTTTGGATGTGTCGCGCTACGAAGGTAAGTTTAACCTGATCCGCCCGTTAAAGAAATTTACCCTGAGCGCTGCCGGTACCGCCCTGGCTAACCCTACCGAAAAAATTTATACCCTGAATGCCCTGCTGGCTTTTAATATGCCCGTACCGGATGCAGCATTGGTACAAATGAGTAAAGCAATTTCCGAAAATACGGCGGGGGCACCGGAGGCTAGTACCGATATTGCAGCCCTGCCTTACTGGGTAGCTCAGTTTGTCGGCAACAAAGAGGCAGCTACGTACGCTGCCAAAGATACGTATACACCGTTGGCTGGTTTTTCTTCGGCCTTTGTAAAAAGCTTAGTGTTTAGTGGGGTGCAAATGCACTGGTCCGATTCAACCCACGCCTGGTACAGCCAGGGCAAATTAAATCTGGCTAATATTCTCAAAAAAGATATTAATGTGCAGGTGCCCGGATATATTGAAATAAAAAGAGGATTGGAGGCGGATATTGTCAGCATTTACCTGGAGCCCTTGCCTTCCTTGTGGTATTACTTTAACCTGGATAATAACGTGTTGTTAGTAGCCTCATCCGACGAAGGTTTTAACGGTATAGTTTCTAAAAAGCGCAACAGCGATATGGTAACTGGCGAAGCCATGGACAAAGCTGCTTTTGTGAATGCTTTCCGAAAAACCTATCTGAAAAATGCGTTCCCCGATGCGGTGGCGCCAACCCCACCGGCATCCCCTGAAACTGCTAATTTCGATTTTACGGAAGAAAGCGGTAAAAAGAAAAAGAAGAAAGAGCAGGCTGCCGATGTAGAAACCGATACACAAGAAGACACAAAAGCGGAAAAAACTAAAAAAAGAAAAGAGACCGAAGAAGAACCAGCCCAGTTAGATCAGCCCGAAGGAGGGAAGAAAAAGAAAAAGAATAAAAAAGAGAAAGACGAAGGTCTGTTACCGGACGTTGATTTAAATTAGTCTGGTGGTATTGCTGCTACTGATATATTAATGACGGATAAAGTTTTTTTTAGTCAACACTAAACCTGAATAGCATTAAAAAAGGAAAAGCCAAGAGTTAGTACGCTTGGCTTTTCCTTTTTTAACGGGCATTAATTATATGTTCAAGCTTTCCGCTTTGTGCGGCAAAAGCAAAACATGGTTTAGATTAAATTTGATTTTTTTCTAACTTATAATAAGATACCGCTAACGGAGGCAAATCAAGAATTAGGGAGTAAGGCCGGTTATGGAAAGGAATAGGGCGGCTCCGGAAGCTACTATATTCCACCCCGCTGCCTCCGTACTGTTGGGCGTCCGAATTGAAAATCTCAGTCCAGTTGCCCTTCGAAGGCACCCCGATACGGTAGTTCTCCTGCACCACCGGGGTAAAATTGCACACAACCAGAATTATATCTTCTTCTGATTTCCCTTTGCGGATAAAGCTGATAACGCTGTTAGTGGCGTCGTTCATGTCTACCCATTCAAAACCTTGTGGGTCGAAGGATAACTCGTGGAGGGCAGGTTCCTGTTTGTACAAATTGTTTAGTTCCCGCACGGTTTTTTGCAGCCCTTGGTGGTAGCTACCCTCGTATACAAGGTGCCATTGCAAGCTGCTGTCGTGGTTCCACTCTTTAATTTGCCCAAACTCCAAGCCCATGAACATCAGTTTGGCGCCGGGGTGGGCATACATGTACCCATAGAGTAGGCGCAGGTTAGCGAATTTCTGCCAATCATCACCGGGCATTTTCGTTACGATAGACCCTTTGCCGTGTACTACCTCATCGTGCGAGAGTGGCAGCATAAAGCTTTCGGTAAAGGCGTAATGGATGCTGAAGGTAATCTGGCCCTGGTGGTAGCTGCGGTATACCGGTTCTAAAGCCATGTAGTGGAGCGTATCGTTCATCCAGCCCATCATCCACTTCATGTCAAAACCCAATCCCCCCACTTGGGCAGGCTGGGTAACCATGGGCCAGGCCGTGGATTCTTCGGCAACAGTGATAACCTCCGGATAAACGGCGGCCACAGCATCGTTAAACTCACGCAGGAATTGGATAGACTCCAGGTTCTCGCGCCCCCCGAACTCGTTCGGGATCCACTCGCCTGCCTTACGAGAATAATCAAGATACAGCATGGAAGCCACGGCATCTACCCGCAAGCCATCTACATGGAACTCCTGAATCCAATAGACAGCGTTGGAGATCAGGAAAGATTTTACTTCGCTCCGGCTTAAATTAAAGATATAACTCTTCCAGTCGGGGTGAAAGCCTTTTCGCTCATCGGCATGTTCAAACAAGTGCGTGCCATCAAAGAAGCCCAAGCCGTGCTCATCAGTGGGGAAGTGGGAGGGAACCCAATCCAGGATAACCCCAATGCCTGCCTGGTGAAGCATATCGATGAGAAACTTAAAGTCCTGCGGGGTGCCGTACCGGCTGGAAGGAGCGAAGAACCCGGTGAGTTGATAACCCCACGATCCGTAAAAAGGGTGCTCCATCACTGGCATGAATTCTACGTGGGTATAGCCCATGTACGTTACATACCCCACCAGTTGTTCGGCCATTTCCCGGTAAGTAAGAAAACGGTTTTCCTGTTCAGGTACCCGCCGCCAGGAGCCCAAGTGTACTTCGTATACCGAATAAGGTTTGTCTTTACCCGAAGCCTTGTTTTTCCGGTTTTGCATCCAGTCTTGGTCGTTCCACTCGTAGCTGCTCTCCCATACTACGGAGGCTGTGCGGGGCGGCGTTTCGGCTAAGAAAGCGTAAGGGTCGGCCTTTTCTACGGCAAATTGGTTGTGTTTCGACTGAATAAAATACTTGTAGACGGTACCCTGACCCACTCCTGGTATAAAGGTTTCCCAAATACCTGATCCATCCCACCGCGCAAGCATAGGATAACTATAATGATCCCAGTAGTTAAAGTCACCAATCACCGATACGTGTTCGGCGTTGGGCGCCCATACGGCAAAAAAAGTACCTTGCACGCCCCGGTGTTCCCCCACGTGGGCTCCCAGCTTGTTGTATAAGTTGTAATGCCGTCCTTCCCGCAACAGCTGAATGTCCTGCTCGTTGAAGAGGCTTACGAAACTGAGGTCGGTTTCACCTTCGGGAGAATTTTCCGTAGGAGCAAGTTCGTCGCTGCCCGCTTCTAACATATAGGTCATTGCTTCTTCCTTCTGGCGGCGGGCACGTACCTTTTTAACTGGTTGCATTTCCGCTTCAGGTGCAGCCATGTCAGGCGTTGGGGCACCTGCTTCCGGAACAAACGGCGGCAGGACCTCGTCCGCTTTTATATTTTTACCGGTGCTTTTTGGCTTTTTTATCGGATTAATGTCAGGGCCGGTTCCTGAGTTGCCCAGGTTTTCTGGATTTCCTAAATTATCTTTATTTTCCGCCATTTAAGTACCTCCTCATTATATACTTTATGCCTCTGATCGGGATGGTAACCCAATCCGGACGATTGTTCAACTCATAATTTAATTCGTAGATTGCCTTTTCCAAAAGGAAGACCTGGATCAATATATCCAAATGCTTTTTCTCCTCCGGAATAAATTCACTGCCCTTTACGGTGTTCAGGTAGGCATCGATGTAGAACCCACTGGCGTAATGATACCACTGTTCAGCCCAGTTCTCGAGCACGGCAATATCCTCCTTGCGAACGCCCTGCTCTTGGAAAAGTGCATTATAGGCCGCGTAGTGAAAGGAACGGATCATACCGGCTACGTCTCGCAGGGGAGATCGTTTGAGCCGGCGCTCGCTAAAGGAGCGGGCCGGTTCGCCCTCAAAATCAATAATCACGAAATCCTTGCCCGTGAACAGCACCTGGCCCAGGTGATAGTCGCCGTGGATGCGGATTTTCATCGTAGTTATTTTCTCCGCAAAGATTTGTTTGAGACAGTTCAGAATATCATCTTTCATGGCCATTACTTCTTGGGCTTCCACCTGCACCGCTTCCGGCAGTTTCTTTATATTCTTATCAAGGCTCTGGAAGGTGCCACGCACCAAAGAGGTAAAGGAAGAAAACACCGACCGCTGGTAATGCAACGAGAAAGGCTCCGGATCAAAATCCGGGATTTGGGGATTGGAGTTGAGCGCCAAGTGCATTTCTCCGGTGCGCTGCCCCAGCAAATTTACCCGCTCTACATAAGCCCCGCCCAAAATATTCTGGAATTCCTCCGGAATCTGGTCGTAGGTGGCCGGCTCCGAAAGGCTTCCGAGGATAGGGGGCAGGTTTTCAATGTTTTCCTGTGATACTACCCGGTCGAAATACCGTTTCAGAGAATCACCAAAGTATACCCAGGCATCGCCTTGGTTAGGTACCAACTCCTGCATCATGCCCAGTACCATTGCGGGTTGTCCGGGTTGATTCAGCTCTACCGCCCCTATAAACTTAGGCACTTGCTTTAACTGGGCTACTTCGGTCAGGAAGCGCGTGATCTCCAAATCCGGATTAATCACACTGTCGACTTTCCGGTACAGCTTCATAAAATAAGTGTTCTCGAAAATAATCGACGTGTTGCTCTGCTCGGCACTTAAAACTTTGGAAATGACGGTATCGCCCGCTTTATTAATATTCTGCTGCACATAAAGGTTTAGCTCACCCGAATCTGTCTTTAGCTTTTTCCGCTTAGCCATTAATTCGAATAAGGCTCCCCGGAAAGTGCTGCTGTAAACGGCATCGTAGAGGTAACCTCGCCGTTCCCCGAGAGAGACGGTGGTAATAATGCTTTGCGGACAGGTGTTCCGGAGGTCGCTTTCGTCGTTTTGTTCGGAAAATGATACCGGTAACTGGTACAGCTCGGGCAATCCTTCGTTGTAATTTACCCGGATTATGAGAAAGCCGGCGTTCTCGTTTTTGAGCGGGATAGGTATGTGGTGCACCACTTCCATTTTCTGGATTACCCGGGCCTTGCCCCCAAACCACCGGCACTTCCGGAAATAGTTAGGAAATGCTTTGTCCAGGAGCACCTGTTGCTTGCGGCTAGAGAACATCTCGTCCCAGTTTTTTGCCTCTAAGGCCACCGGAGCATCCTCTGCTACCGTCTCATCCTCTACTTGTTGTTTCTCCAGCAAGAACCAATAAAACCCGTACGGGCCCACGGTGAACAGATAAGGCTCACTCTTGATCTCTGGGAATTTGTTTTGGCTGAAAAGCTCCATTGGCACCGAGTTCTCAAAGCCCGTCAGTTCCAGCTCGGCTGCCTCGGAATAGCGCGACAGGTTGGCGATGACCAGGATAGTTTGATCCTCGTACGTCCGCAGGAAAGAAAGCACCTTAGAATTGGAAGAATTTAAAAACTTGATCTCGCCCCGGCTAAAGGCTATATACCGCTTACGCATGGCAATAATCCGCTTCATCCACCAGAGCAGGGAATTTGTGTTTTTTTGCTGATTCTCAACATTTACCGACTCGTACTGATATTCCGGGTCGATGATTACGGGCAAATATAGTTGTTGCGGATTGGCCTTGGAGAAACCGGCGTTGCGGTCGGCGCTCCACTGCATCGGGGTACGTACACCGTTTCGGTCGCCGAGATAGAAGTTGTCGCCCATCCCGATCTCGTCGCCGTAGTAGATTACCGGTGTGCCCGGTAAGGCGAATAAGAGAGAGTTCATCAACTCAATCTTGTTGCGGTTGTTATCGAGCAGGGGCGCCAGCCGGTGCCGGATACCAAGGTTAATTTTAGCCAGCGGATCTTTCGTATATACTTTGTACATATAATCCCGCTCCTCGTCGGTAACCATCTCAAGGGTAAGTTCGTCGTGGTTGCGCAGGAACATGGCCCACTGGCAGTTTTTCGGAATTTCCGGCGTTTGGTCAATTATATCGGTAATTGGGTAGCGGTCTTCCATCTTCACAGCCATGAACATGCGGGGCATGATGGGGAAGTGATAATTCATGTGGCACTCGTCACCGTCGCCAAAGTAGGAAGCCGAATCCTCGGGCCACATGTTGGCTTCCGCCAACAACATCTTGCCTTGGTGCTTTTTATCTAAGTGCGCTCTTACTTTTTTCAGGAACTCGTGGGTTTGGGGTAGGTTTTCGCAGTTGGTGCCTTCGCGCTCAAACAAGTAAGGCACGGCATCGAGCCGGAAACCGTCTACACCCAAGTTGAGCCAGAAATCGAGTACCTTAAACACTTCCTCCTGCACCTTCGGGTTATCGAAGTTCAGATCGGGCTGGTGGTGGAAGAAACGGTGCCAATAGTACTCTCCGGCCACGGGATCATAGGTCCAGTTGGAAGCCTCGTAATCCTTAAAGATGATCCGGACCTCGTTGTATTTGTTCGGGTCATCGCTCCACACGTAAAAATCACGGTGCACGGAGCCTTTTTTGGCGTGGCGGGCCCGCTGAAACCAGGGGTGCTGTTCGGAAGTATGGTTCAGTACCAATTCCGTTATTACTTTAAGGCCGCGTTGGTGGGCCTCCTTCAGAAATCGCTTAAATTGGTTGATTTCGCCGTAAGAAGGGTTAATGCTATAATAGTCGGATATATCGTAGCCATCATCGCGCAGGGGAGAGGGGTAGAAGGGCAGCAACCAGATAGCGGTTACTCCCAGGTCTTCCAGGTAATCCAGTTTTTCCAGCAGCCCCTGAAAATCCCCAATACCGTCGCCGTTGCTATCGTGGAAAGCTTTAATGTGGAGCTCATAAATGATTGCGTCCTTATACCAGAGTATTTGGTCGTCTGTGTTCGTTTTATTCTTTGCCATATATGTTTTTCAGCTTAAATTAAAAGGAAGTGAACTGTTCTTGGGCCTGTTTCCTTCCTGGGCGGTTGGGGGTATACTCTACCCGGAACACATGGGCCGGGAACATATACGGGTTCAGCTCCACAAAATTCCATTCACCCTGCCACTGGTATTTGCCCCCACTGATCAGGTCATGCACCCAGTAAGGCTGATTTTCCGGAATGCCGAGTTGTTTCAACGGTACTTTCACCATGCTTTTCTGCGCGTTATGTTGATCCAGGTTTACTACCATAATTAGTTGATTCGAGAAATCATCAGTTGCTTTGCCGTAGCACAGCATATTGGGGTTATCGGCTTCCCCGATATGGATGTTGTTTGTTTCCTGCAAGGCCGGGTTTTCCTGCCGGATGGTATTAATAAGCCGGATGAACTCGCCAATCCGGGTTTCCTGCTTCCAATTCCAATGCTTTACCTCGTATTTCTCCGAATCCAGGTATTCTTCCTTGCCCGGCACGGGTTCATTAACGCCAAATTCGTAAACGGGTCCGTACAGCCCGTAATTAGAAGAAAGAGTAGCCGCCAAAATCAACCGCTGAATGAAGGCGGGTTCCCGGCCGGTTACCAAGTGGGGCGGCAGAATGTCGGGGGTATTCGGCCAGAAGTTAGGCCGGTAATAATACTGACGGTCGGTCTGGGTAAGCTCCTCCAGGTATTCTTTAAATTCCTCCTGGGTGTTCCGCCAGGTGAAATAAGTATAGGATTGGTTAAAGCCGATCTTGCCCAATTGCTCCATGATGCGCGGCCGGGTAAAAGCCTCGGCCAGGAATAGGAGCTCCGGGTGTTCTTTCCGGGTTTCCCGGATGAGCCACTCCCAAAAAGGAAAAGGTTTGGTATGGGGGTTATCTACCCGGAAGATGGTAACGCCTTGTTCTACCCAATAATCCACAATGCTTTTCAGCTCTTGCCACAGATTTTCCCAGTCTTCGTTCTCAAAATTAATGGGCAGGATGTCCTGGTATTTCTTGGGCGGATTCTCGGCGTACTGCACCGTACCGTCGGGCCGCCACTTAAACCATTGCGGGTGTTCTTTTACGTAGGGGTGGTCGGGGGCGCACTGCAGGGCCAGGTCCATGGCTATTTCAATACCCAGATCTTTTGCTTTTTGTACGAGTTGCCGGAAATCATCCACCGTGCCCAGCTCGGGATGGATGGATTTATGGCCACCTTCTTCTGCCCCAATTGCCCAGGGAGAACCCGGGTCGCCGGGATTTGCACTAACGGCGTTGTTGAGGCCCTTGCGGTGATTGCGGCCAATGGGATGCACCGGCGGGAAGTAAAGTACATCGAAACCCATGTCAGCCACCCGCGGCAACAAACGTTCGCAATCCTGGAAGGTGCCATGCTTGCCGGGTTCCTGGGCCGATGAACGGGGAAAAAACTCGTACCAGGTGCTAAACTGGGCTTTCTTCCTTTCTATATCTACCCGAATAGTTTTATGGTAAGTAGTGGCATTGCTCCGGTCCGCGTGCTCGTACATCAGTTCAGTTATCTCTGGGCTCAAACCCATCTTCACGGCAGCCGAGCCGTTCAGAGACTTTAATTCGGCGGCATTAGAGGAGAGCATTGGAGCTATATCCGAAGAAGCTTGTTGGGCTGCTTCCTCCAGCAGCTGCACCCCAATCAAAATTTCTGTGGAAATGTCCTGTTCAGCCTCAAACTTTTTTTTGAGAGAATATTGCCAAGTGCCGAAATGGTCAATCCACCCCCGCACCGTAAATTCATATTGACCCATTTCCTCCGGGGTAAAAGAGGCTTCCCAGTGGTCATTCAGCAGAATTTCCATGGGCACCTCCTGCCAGTTGCCGATATCAATACGCCGGAAGAGCACAATAGCCTTAACCACGTCGTGGCCGTCGGCGAAAATATCGGCAGAGACTTTGACTTTTTGCCCGAGGGCTGATTTTACCAGATATTGGCCACAGCCGATTTCGGGGGATACGTTTTGGATTACAACTCTTTTTTTTCCTTCAAAATCTATCATAGGTACACGAAAGGATTTACGATGATGGGTAAAATATAAAGTGGATAAGGCGGTAGCGAGGGCATATTTTAAGTTCACAAGTCCTAAATACAACCAAAGCGCGTACCGCCCTATATTTTATCCTGCCTTATTAAACGGCAGAGCAACGTTAGGGTTGGGCGTAAAACTTAGGACTTCCGGATAAATTAGACTGGTTTAGCAAGGTTTGCCCGGAACAGTTGTTGCAATATGGATCAGGCCTGCTTAACAAATGAATGGGGAAAAGTTAGCCTTGCGTAACAATTAATGAAGCACGCTTTTGCACCGCACTCATTTGAAATACAAATGACCATCGTAATACCTGAATGCTGTTAGCTACCAAACAACTCCGTTAATATTGCCAGAAAGAAGTACCAAGGATAACGGAATCTTTTCTTTAGATAAAAGTTTAACTGCTAAAGCAAACCTCTTACTTTTAAAACCGCTGCAAGGGTTGGAAAGCTGCTACCGACAATCCCCAACCTACCGCATCGTTGAGCCGGTGAGTGAAATTAGATCAAGTATTTTTAATAGGTTTAAGGAGTGAAGTTCTGGCCTTCAGCAGCAAGCTTATATGTACAACACTTGTAAGTTTTTGTTTAATGACTTCTTGATATATAATTTAATAAGCAGTTGTTTATAAATGATTGCCTATAGTAAATTATTACTCATTCATTCATACAAAAGCTGGCAAGCCAGGTTTACCGTACCTAGCCCGCCAAATGCCTTGTTTTAGCCCAATATTACCCAAGCTGCGCTTTTAGAAACTGATAGAGCAACCGAACTCCCGATCCTGAACCGTATTTGCCCCGGTAATTATCCGGCGCTGGTAGATAAGCAGTACCCGCAATATCCAGGTGAATCCAATTATAATCCGTAAAGTATTCCAAGAATTTTCCCGCCGTAATGGCACCAGCCTCCGCTCCGCCCAGATTTTTAATATCTGCTATATCCGATTCTATTTGCTTGTGGTATTCTTCCCATAACGGAAATTCAACGAGTCGCTCGTGTACTTTGTCACCGGCTTTCTTAAAGGCCTGCATGGTATCTTCCGGCGCGGTGCCCATCATTACCAAACCTTCTTTGCCAATGGCCCGGGCCGCCGCGCCGGTAAGGGTAGCCAGGTCTATTACCAGTTCGGGATTGTATTTTTTAGCAAAGCTGAGGGCATCAGCTAAAATTAAGCGGCCTTCCGCATCGGTATTTAGTACTTCCACGGTTTTGCCGTTGTACATGGTAATAATGTCGCTGGGGGCAAAGGCCCGGCCTCCGGGCCGGTTATCGGTGGCGGGAATGAGACCGATTACATGTAACGGAACTTTGTTTTTGGCTAAAGCATAGAAAGTACCAATTACGGCGGCGGCTCCGGCCATATCCGATTTCATCCAGTCCATGCTGTTAGGAGTTGGTTTTAAGCTGAGCCCCCCGGTATCGTACACCACGCCTTTACCCACTAATACGTAAGTTTTATCGGTGTTCAGGTTTTCGGGTTTCCATTCTAAAATGTTAAAAGTCGGCGGATCTTCACTGCCTTGATTTACCGCGAGCAATCCGCCCATTTTTAAAGCCTGAATTTGGAGCATTTCCAGTACCTCAACCGAAAAGCCTGCCTGTTCGCCCACCGTAACCATACTTTGGCTAAACTCCTCCGCCGATTGAAAATTATGGGGTTCATTCACCAAATCGCGGGCCAGGCAAACGCCCGCCAGTACTTCGTTCAGTTCGCTTACTTCTTTTTCCGAGATAGTCTGGTCGGTAATAACAATATCTTGGAAGGTAGAAGCGGTGGATTGATCGGTTTTATATTTATAAAATTCGTAATTACTTAAGTATAAACCTTCGGCTACATAATAAGAAGCTTTGCTGGCGGTGCTATCGGCTAACTGAATCTCTTTAACCTTATTATCCTTTATTACTTTATGTAACTGATGACCAGCTTTACGTAGCTCCTCGTGATACAAATTTGGATTTGATTTTGCTGCTACTACTAAAAAGTATAATTGGTAAGAGTAGCGGTTAAGCCAGATTATTTGGCTTTTATTTTGCAGTTGCTGGCGAATATAAGCTTCTTCTTCCGGGCTGAAGTCATGTCCGGAAGTATCAAAATCCGGGGAGATAACGTAAGCCGTATCTTTATTTTTTATTAATCTTGTAGCGTATTTAAGTTGTGTTGGCATATCAGTTGTATCTTTATCCCGCAAGATGATAATTTATAAATAAGTAAACGAAAAACAGTTTGAAGTTATAGGTATTCGGATTAACTTTTGTTTAGTTGGGTTATTATTTTGATTAAATTATAATTTATCCGCATAAAGATTATCGTAGATCCTGGCCTGGTAAATAAATAGAATTTATCAGAACGATAAAGAAAAAACAATGCCTGTAATTGCGAATCAGTAGCTAAATATCCAGCTTTAAATTTAGGTGCGAACACCAAAGTATTAAACTTAAATTAAAAAATAAAACGTGCAAAAGGTAAAGCCAAAAAAACACCTGGGGCAGCATTTTCTTATTGATCAGCAAATTGCCCGCAACATTGTCGATCTGCTGGCCTTACCCCAAGATACGTCCGAAGTGCTGGAAATCGGACCGGGCATGGGTGTTTTAACGCAGTACCTGATTCAGGATAAGCGGTTTCGGTTATCAGTCATTGATATCGATACCGAATCGATTGCCTATTTAAAGCTGAACTTTTCTTTTTTGAATCCGCAGCAAATTATAGCCGCCGATTTTCTGAAGATTGATTTAGGCGGTATTTTTCCGGGCTATATCAGCATTATCGGTAACTTTCCTTATAATATCTCCAGCCAGATATTTTTCAGGGTGCTGGAACACCGGAAACAAGTAACGGAAGTGGTTTGTATGCTCCAGAAAGAAGTGGCCGAACGGATTGCTTCGCCGCCGGGTTCTAAGGCTTACGGTATATTAAGCGTTTTACTACAAGCTTTCTACACCATCGAATATAAATTTTCGGTACCGCCCCATGTTTTCGATCCGCCACCTAAAGTTACTTCGGGTGTAATCCGGTTAGCGCGTAATAATACCGTGGCCCTAGACTGCGACGAGAAAAAGTTTTTTGAGGTGGTAAAATTAAGTTTTGGTACCCGCCGGAAAACCTTGCGTAATTGTTTGCGGCCCTATAACCTGCCCGAAGAAATTACGGTCCAAGCTATTTTTAACCAGCGGGCCGAACAATTATCAGTAAATGATTTTGTTGAACTAACTAAATTGGTGCAGGCCCATTCGCCAAAATAAGTATGCCAGTAGAAATTACCCGCGATTTTGTAGATCAGATAGAAGAGGCCATTGAGCAAAAAAATACGGAGTTTATAGTATCGAGCCTGGAAGATCTTTATCCGGCCGATATTACCACCGTACTTTATGAACTGAACACCGAAGAATCTAAGTATGTGCTGGATTTGCTCGACCCTGAGATTGGGGCGGAGATCCTGAGTAGCCTGGATGCCGATATCCGTACTGATTTCCTTAAATCGTTTACGAGCGAAGAAGTAGCCCAGTATGTAAATTTAATGGAGTCGGACGATGCGGTGGATATGCTCAACGAGCAGAAAGTCCAATCGCGGGAAGAAATTATATCTTTGCTCGACAACCAGGAAAAAGCTGCTGATATTATTGACCTGCTGCATTACGAGGAAGACACCGCCGGTGGCTTAATGGCCAAAGAATTCATTAAAGTAAACGTAAACTGGCAGGTACGGCAATGCATCGAAGAAATCAGACGCCAGGCCGAGAACGTTGAAAAAGTTTATGCCATTTATGTGGTGGATGATAAAGATAAACTCATTGGCCGGATCGGCATGAAAGAATTAATTTTGTCTAACGATAATACGCCGCTGTTGGAATTGTTTGATGAAGATATTATTTGCATCGAAACGTATAAAACCGATGCCGAAGTAGTGGATGTAATGCAGAAATACGACCTGGAAGCTATTCCGGTAGTTAACTCGCAAGGCAAATTAATGGGCCGCATCACCATCGACGACGTGGTAGACGTCATTCAGGAGCAAGCCGAAACCAATATCCAGTTAATGTCGGGTATTACGGAAGACGTGGAAGAAGATGACAGCGTATACCGGTTATCGCGCGCGCGGTTGCCGTGGCTTATTATTGCCATGATTGGCGGTTTAATCGGGGCGCGGTTTATCAATTTATACGAAAACGAAATCAGTATTATTCCGGCGCTGGCTATGTTTACGCCATTAATTACCGCTACCGGTGGCAACGTAGGGATACAGTCGTCGTCGCTTATCATCCAAACCCTGGCAAATAAAACGGTTATTTTCGATAACCTGACGCAACGCTTGTTAAAAGTAGTTTTGGTGGCCTTATTAAATGCCGTGGTAATTTCAACGCTGGTAATGGGTTTTAATTTGCTTTTTGATGAAGATTATAAGCTGGCCATAGTAGTTTCTATTGCCCTGTTTAGTGTGGTTATGTTATCTTCATTAATGGGTACCATAACGCCTATGATTCTGAATCGTTTTGGCATAAATCCGGCGGTTGCAGCCGGCCCGTTTATAACTACCGCCAACGATTTACTGGGTCTGGCAGTATATTTTCTGGTAGCCAATATGCTGTTGCTTTAGTTTTGATCTTATATGTTACAAAGTTCTTTTACCTGCCTGATTATTGATTACATGCACCCCAGTATTGTGCCCATGCTGGAAGCCTTAGGCATTTCTGTATCTTACCAACCCGAAATAAAAGCACAGGCGGTAAAAAGTATGCTGCCCGGTTTTAATAGCCTGATTGTGCGAAGCAAACTGTTTGTTTCGGAAGAATTGCTCCAGGGAGCCGATAAACTGCAGTTGATTGCCCGCGCCGGCGCCGGCGTGGATAACATCGACGAAGCTGCTTTACGCCGCCGCCGTATTACTTTGCTCAATGCGCCCGAAGGAAACAGCGATGCGGTGGGGGAATTTACGCTGGGTTTGCTGCTGGCTTTGTTCCGGAACGTAGTAAAGGCAAACCAGGAAGTCCGGGAAGGTATATGGCTGCGCGAAGAAAACCGAGGCGAAGAAATTATGGGCAAAACCATAGGCATTTTTGGTTACGGCAATATGGGACGGGCTTTTGCCAAACGTTTAGCCGGTTTTAGCTGCGAAGTGCTGGCTTACGACAGTAATGCGGCTGTACAGCCGGATAATTTTGCGAAACTCGTAAGCTTGCAAGAGCTGCAGGAACAGGCCGATGTGGTGAGTTTTCATATTCCGTTTACGCCCGAAAATAAACATCTGGGTAAGGAAAGTTTTTTTAACGCGTTCCGGAAAAATATATGGGTACTTAATACAGCCCGGGGCGAAATAATGAACCAAACCGACCTGGTAAAATTGCTGCAATCCGGTAAAATAAAAGGAGCCGCCCTGGATGTACTGGAAAATGAAAAGTTAAGCTCCTTAACTCCGGAACAGCAACTTAACTTTAGTTACTTAGCCCGGAACGAAAAAATAATTCTAACGCCGCATATTGGCGGCTGGTCGCATCAGTCTTATGTAAAAATAAATGAAGTGCTGGTACAGAAAATAAAGAATTTCCTCCAGGATGTTGCAACCAGCGCTTAGTGTACCGCTCCAGATTTAATATTCATTAAACAGAAAAGCGCCAGCAAATCATATAAGTTGCTGGCGCTTTTCTATAGAAATGCCGTTGTACCCTGACGTAAATAAACAGTAAAGTACAGGCTAACTCTTTACTTAAAACTAAGGAATCAAATTTTCTTGCTGTAATCTGCTTACGGTTAAGGCTGCAAATTTTTCCGAAGATCTATCTAAGCTGGATGGGTTGTACGTCTGCGATTGGGCCGACCAGAGTAATTTTTCCGAAGCTGCATCATAGAGGTTCGTTTCCAGGTAATAAATTTTATCCTCGGTATAATAGCCGGGGCTCATCATGGTTGGATAAAAAGCCGTGTAATAGCCCCGAAAATTTCCGTAATAACCAAATCTGGTCATAGGAGCATAAGCTGTGGTGCCCGGTATATAACGACTTTCGGTTTCTCTGTCTACCACGGCTACTGTTAAAATAGCATCGTGTCTATCCGTTTTTATGCGGTCTAATAATTTGCCCGGATCCGATCCATCGCTCCGCATCATGGTTGGCGGCATTATATCGATGCTCTTAGCAACGGCAAGGCCGCGTTTTTGTAATTGCGCTGCCAAGTCATCTTCCACGGTTTGCCTTACAGTTGGGTTGTCCGAAAGTGCGGCCACAATAACCTTATTAAACCGGGTAGCTGTTGCTTCGGGGCTTTTCCAGGTACCGGTAATTTGTGTGGAAGGCGCACAGCTAAATAAAAATGAGCCGACCGTGGCATAAATGAATATGGGTAGGGATACGCTTTTAAATACTAAATTTATAATTTTCATAGTGGTTGATTTTCAGTATTTTTAACGAGCGGAAAAAAGAAATGGATAAGCGGGGTAGATAATTAAGTATTTGCGCCTACGTACTTTTCTCACCAGTTTATCCAATAGACAAATGGTATTTTATATTTTCTGAATTTAGAAATAGAATGAAGGAGATGTAAAGCTCCATATATCAAGCAAGTATCTTAATATCCTCTTCATCCTTTGTTTTTGCAGTACCAGAACCGGTTTATGCGCTCATCAGATTAAAATCACCCGCAAAACCAAGCTGTTACCCATAATTCCAAATAAAATCGGTAATATAGCAGTCAAATTCGTTCTAGCTTTAATTTATACTTTTCATGGGCCGTTTTACCGGACTAATTGGCATTGTACTCATTCTAGGTATTGCTTTTATAATGTCTAATAACCGCAGAGCCATTAACTACCGGCTGGTAGGTGTGGGCTTATTTATTCAAATCAGCTTAGCTGTCTTTATTCTTAAAACGGAAGTCGGGAAATTGATTTTTGGTTACGTCGGGCACCTGATAGAAAGGCTCTTGCAAATGTCGCAACGAGGGGCAGAGTTTGTATTTGGCTCCCTTGTACACATAGATTTAATGGAACGCGCTTTTGGCCCGGGTAACGGACATATCTTTTTCTTTAATGTAATACCTACCATTATTTTCGTGGCCGTGCTGGTAAACATTGCTTATCACATTGGCTTGATGCAGCTAATTGTATCGGGAATGGCCAGATTGGTGCATTGGGCCATGGGCGTGAGCGGGGCCGAAGCTGTGAGCAACGTAGCCAGCGCTTTTGTGGGCCAGGTAGAAGCCCAAATCATGATTAAACCTTACCTGAAAGGCATGACCAACTCGGAGCTGATGGCTTCCATGACAGGATCGTTTGCCTGTATTGCGGGCGGCGTGATGGCTACTTATATTTCTTTCGGCGTACCTGCGCCTTATTTACTGGCCGCTAGTTTAATGGCGGCTCCCGGAGCTTTGGTAATATCCAAAATCGTGTTTCCGGAAACTGAGCAATCCGAAACCAAAGGAACGGTAAAATTGGAAGTAAAGAAAAGCCACGCTAACCTGGTAGATGCTATTGCGGCCGGAGCTTCGGATGGTTTAAAAATCGGTTTAAATGTTATTGCCATGCTGATTGGTTTTATTGCCCTGATTGCATTGGTGGATTTAGTTTTAAATAAATTTGGCGTGTTGATTAACATGCCTTTTTTAAGCATGAACTTTATTTTAGGGAAAGTATTTTCGGTTTTTGCCTGGGCCATGGGCGTGCCTAGTAAAGACATAGAAACTGCCGGCGCTTTAATGGGTACCAAAATGGTAGTAAACGAATTTGTGGCTTACCTGGACTTGATTAAAATAAAAAATCAAATTGATCCGAAAACTTTAGCCATAACCAGCTTTGCTTTATGTGGTTTTGCTAATTTTAGTTCTATTGCCATTCAGGTGGGCGGTATTGGTGAGTTGGCTCCTTCCCGCCGCACCGATCTGGCTAGATTAGGATTTAAAGCCTTAATTTGTGGTACGCTGGCCTCTTACCTGTCGGCAACACTGGCGGGCATATTATTATAAAAATATTTACCGGGATTTTCCTTAGGATTACTTTTGAGATAATGATTCTTTTGACTTAAGAGCATAAACTTAAAATAAAAAAGGTGCTGCAGAAAACAGCACCTTTTTTATTTTAATCAGCTAGTAAACTTAATTAAACAGGTAACTAAAATTACAGGAATAATTTTACCAGATTGCTTCTTATTACTTAACTTCTGGTATTCGTCCTTACAGACTGGTTCAGATGGTCATTATCGGGGTACGAGTCGGGTTCCGGCTTAGACGGCGTATTCAGTACCAGGTAAAAGAAGTATAAGGTAAGGCCGGTTACTAATATAATAGTAGTGAGCATCACAATTAAGGCAGATGTATTCATAAATTCTAAATTTTTCCTTCTCTAAGTTTCTTCTTGTAAGCAATATAAACCAGTAAGCCCAGCGTCAGGAAGACGGCCAAGAGTAAAATACGAGCCCCGTTTACAAACAATAAAGTGTCATTTAGTTTATCTAATTGGGCGGCATCGGTGGCGGCGGCAATTTGTTCTTTCAGGCTGGCATTGGTTAGTTTCTTAACAATCGAACCATTGTCTAATTCCCAGTTGCCACTGAGGGCTGCTCCCCAGTCGCCGTTTTTGGGTGTAACCAAAGAACCAATAAATACCCAGAGTAGTAAGAGCGGGGTAATAAATTTGATGATATATTTATAAATACCCGGCACTTTAATATCCGCTCCGGAATTAATTTCCTGCCAACCTTTGGTCATACCAAAAATCCAGGCAAATAATATAGATTCGAACAAGGCAAATACCACCAGCGATACCGTACCTGCCCAATAATCGTATTCATCGAACACCCCGTAATGAAAGTACAAAACGGTAGGCATGCCCAATAGCAGCACGATTAAGCCAAAAGACCAGGCCGCCGGTTTACGCTCCCAGTTAAACTCATCCTGTAGAAAACCAATCCAGGGGGTGCCCATGGCCAATGACGAGGTAATCCCGGCAAAGAACAATAAGCCAAACCACATCATACCGGATATAGCGCCCAGCACATCGCCCCACTGGTAAAATAAATAAGGTAATGTCCGGAATCCTAAGCCTAAACCGCCGGTTTGCACCAACTCGGTTACCCGGTCAATACCTAAATAGCCAATTGAAATGGGAATCAGAATAGCGCCGCCCAATACTACTTCCACAAATTCGTTCATCCAGCCCGCCGACATGGCATTAAGCGCGATATCGTCTTTGGGCCGCACGTAAGATGCGTAGCATTGCACCGTACCCATCCCTACCGATAAGGTAAAGAAAATTTGCCCGGCGGCCGCTAACCATACACTCGGCGACCATAATTTATCGAAGTTAGGCGTCCAGAGAAAATTAAGGCCCACGGAAGAACTATTTATAGCGCCGTTTTCACCGGCGGTAATGGTAAAGCCTTTATAAGCCAGAAAGATGCCGAATATAATTAGCAAAGGCATACCAATCTTGGCTACTCGTTCCACGCCCTCGGCCAATCCCTGGGACAAAATCCAGGTATTTAATAAAAGGCAAATCACAAAGAAAACAATGGGTTCGTACGGAATTCCAAAAGTAGAAGTACCCAAACTCACGTAATCGTTAAAGAAATCGGAAACGGCTTCCTGGCTTAAGCCGCTAAAAGAACCAGTCAAAGAGTGAAAAACATAAGAAAGCGTCCAGGATTCGAGGTAGCAATAGTACGAAGCAACGGCAATATTGGTCCAGATACCAAAAACCCCGATATATTTCCAAAGGGGAAACCGGTGCATTGAATTAAGGATAAACGGCGTGGAATGATGTCCGTATTTACCCCCAAAACGGCCCATCGACCATTCTATCCAAAGTAAAGGAATGCCCATGAGCAGGAAGCAAACTAAGTAAGGTATAATAAAAGCGCCGCCACCGTTCTGAACTGCCTGCACCGGAAACCGCAAAAAATTGCCGAGACCTACCGCATTACCCGCCATGGCTAAAATAAGGCCCACCCGGGAGCCCCAAGACTCTGTTTTTTCACTCATAAGTTAAAAAAAGTAAGTTTTTGTAAAAAGTATTAATTTAATTTGGCACTTAACTATTAAAAGTTTCGAATATAACCTTTGTGTTTGATTGTATCTTCATAAATTGTAAAAAATTAAAGTATTAAGCCTAAATAGTAACTAATTTAAGGTAATATTCATCTTCATTCGTCTATAAAGGCTTATAGGCCTCACTTTATTAAAAACTTTTAAACTCTTTTGTCACTGGCTGATACTTATCTATTTTCTTTCTAAAAGAAATTTGAAATCCGCCAATTCATACCGAAGGGATAGAATTACATCTAAGCGGGAGCCACTTAAATTATAATTGGTTTTTACACCAGTAAGACTTACTGGGCTAGAAAGAGATTTCGAAATCAGGAATGTAACAGGCGTATAATCATAAATAAATATCTAACCAGACTGGATATAATTTTACAATAAATAAAATTCCTTATATTTCCACTCTAATAATTAAAGCACTAAAAAAATATTTATTCTACTTTAATGGCCAATAAACTTTTTGCGACCAAATCTATTGAGCACCTCCTGCAAGAGTCGGAGAGTAGCGAACACACGCTCAAACGAACCTTGTCGGCTACCAATCTTACCATGCTGGGTGTTGGCGCCATCATCGGGGCCGGTATTTTTGTGCTCACGGGCACAGCTGCCGCCAATGCGGCCGGACCAGCTATTGTTATATCCTTTATTATAGCCGGGTTAGGGTGTTTGTTTGCCGGTTTATGTTACGCCGAGTTTGCTTCCATGATTCCGATTGCCGGGAGCGCATATACGTATGGCTACGCAACTTTGGGCGAATTTATAGCTTGGATTATTGGCTGGGATTTAATATTGGAATACCTTTTTGGGGCCGCTACGGTAGCGGTAGGTTGGAGTGGTAATGTGATTAGCCTGCTTAAGTCGATGGGCATAACGGTGCCTGCCGCTATAGCCAGTGCGCCCATTGCTTACGATGGCGCCAACTTTACTACCACGGGTACCATTATTAATTTGCCGGCGGTAGTGTTAATTTTAGCCATGACCTCTTTACTGGTAATCGGAATCCAGGAATCGGCCAAGTTTAATAACTTTATTGTTTTTATTAAAGTAGCCATTGTGCTGTTAGTTATTGGCTTTGGATTTAAATATGTAAATGCAGCAAACTGGTCGCCTTTTATTCCGGAAGTGGAAATTCTGCCTAATGGTTCCTCGCGCTACGGCTGGGAGGGTATAGTACGCGGGGCGGCCGTGGTATTTTTCTCTTACATTGGCTTTGATGCCGTAAGTACCGCCGCGCAGGAAGCCAAGAACCCCCAACGCGATATGCCGATTGGCATGTTATTATCTTTGGGAATCTGTACCTTACTTTACGTGGCTATGTCTTTGGTATTAACGGGCTTAACGTCTTATAAAAATTTAAACGTTCCCGATCCGGTTTTAGTAGCACTTTCGGCAGCTGGTCCGGGCTTAAGATGGTTATATTTCTTTACCGGTGTGGGGGCAATTGCGGGTCTGGCTTCCGTGGTTTTGGTAATGCTGATGGGGCAACCCCGCATTTTTTATGCCATGTCGCGCGACGGACTTTTACCAGCCGTATTTGGTAAAATTCATCCCCGTTATCAAACTCCTTATGTTACTACCATTGTTACGGGAGTGGTGGCCGCAGTTGTAGCAGGTCTTTTTCCGATTGGTTTGCTCGGCGAATTAGTAAGTATTGGTACTTTGTTGGCCTTTATAATTGTTTGTGGCGGTATTTTGGTATTGCGTCGCACCAGTCCGGATTTGGTACGTCCTTTCCGCACGCCGTTTGTACCCTTGGTACCTATTTTGGGTATTTTAATTTGTGGTTACATGATGTATAGTTTACCCGGCGATACCTGGCTACGCCTAATTATCTGGATGGCGATCGGCATAGTTATTTATTTATTATATGGCCGGCACCACAGCAAGTTAGGCAAAAGCACGGGCAAGAACCGCGTGATTTAAAACCACAGCCGAGGAGAAACGTATTAAATTTTTTTGTACCTTGCATCAAGAACGGTCTGGCACAGACCGTTCTTTTTATTTTAACTGATGTTCGAAACTTATATATAATTATGGGAACTGTATCGTACTACACCGCCGAAGGCTTACAAAAATTAAAAGAAGAACTAGCGGATTTAAAAACAAAAGGCCGGGCCGAAGTAGCCCGCCAATTGGCCGAAGCACGCGATAAAGGCGACTTAAGTGAGAATGCTGAATATGATGCCGCCAAAGATGCCCAAGGCCATTTGGAACTAAAAATTTCGAAACTGGAAGAAGTAGTAGGCAATGCGCGTTTAATTGATGATTCAAATCTGGACTTAAGTAAGGCTTTGATTCTTTCAAAAGTGAAGATTAAAAACCTGAATAACAACATGGTGATGGATTATACATTGGTATCGGAAGAAGAAGCCGACCTGGCCGCGGGTCGTATATCTGTAAAATCACCCATTGGCAAAGGTTTACTGGGTAAATCGGTAGGCGATGTAACGGAAATTACCATTCCGGCCGGAAAAATAAAATTTGAAATCCTAGAAATCTCCCGCTAATGGCTAACGATTCCATTTTTACAAAAATAATTAAAGGCGAAATACCGGCGCATAAAATTGCGGAGGATGATCGTTTCCTGGCTTTTTTAGACGTATTTCCTTTACAAAAAGGTCATACTCTGGTAATACCCAAAGTGCAGGTAGATTATATTTTTGACCTGGAAGATGACTTGTTGGCGGACCTAATAATATTTGCAAAAAAAATAGCCCCGGCGATTAAAAAAGCAACGGCCTGCAAACGGATAGGGGTAGCCGTAATTGGGTTAGAGGTACCGCATGCCCACGTACACCTGATACCCATTAATCAAATGGATGATATGAACTTCAGCAACCCGAAAAAGAAATTTCCGGACGAAGAAATGACAGCTATAGCCCAGCAGATAAGAGAAAATTTGTAATTACAATTAAACTAAATACAAAAGGCTTCTGTATACCGGAAGCCTTTTGTATTTCGGGTAAATCGGCTATTTAAGGAGCACCGGGTAGAAACACTTATATCGGGATACTTTTATTTAATTAAAAGTTAACCTTTTATCCGGCCCGGGTTATCCGATAAAAAGCTTTTCCAGGATTTGGTGCCGGCCTGTGTATTAACACCTTTTTGGTAATGGTGGCACAGGGCTACCGCCAGGGCATCGGTTGCATCGAACAATTTTGGCACATCGGTTAGCTTTAAAATCTGGCCGAGCATGTGGGCAACTTGTTCTTTAGAAGCATTTCCATTACCCGTAATAGATTGCTTTATGCGTTTGGGAGCGTATTCTACGTAGGGTATGTCGCGGCTTAAAGCGGCGGCAATCGCTACACCTTGCGCCCGGCCTAACTTCAGCATCGATTGTACGTTATTGGAGTAAAACTGCGCTTCAATTGCCATTTCATCCGGCAAATACTCGTTAATAAGCTGAATGGTACCATCGTATATGCGCTTAAGTTTTACGGCGTGGTTTGTAACCCGTTTCAGGTTAATGGTATCGTATACCAAAACCTGCACCTTAGAACCAGTTACTTCTATTAAGGCATAGCCCATAACAGTAGTACCCGGGTCGATACCCAGAATGAGCTTGTTACTTAAAAGAGTAGGGGAGTTTATAATCATGAATATACAAAGCTACGAACATAAGTGCTGGTTCTAAAATTCAGCAAGGCAAAATAATTTATTCAGGTAAATATTATAACTTAGGACCATATTTCTAATTTTATGTCGATAACGGATAAAAGCCGGTTTGAGAAAGCCCTGCAAAAGTTTGATGCGGAGAATGCCCAGGATCCGAATTCGGAAATTATAGATGAAGTTGCTCACCCCAAAGAATTGGTTTATGCCCAACGCATGACGGCTTGTTTGCAAAAAGTAGCGCCGGAAGCTTCCGAGGCTTTGCATTTAGCGGTGCGGTGTCAGCACATTCGCCGCTGGGAAATTTCCCGCCGGGATTTTGCCGAGGGATTACAAGGCTACAATAAGTGGCGCAATACGCTTAAAAAATACCACGCGGAAATAGCGGGCCAGATTTTAGAAGAAGTTGGCTACCCTGCCGAAACCATTGAGCGGGTACAGTTTCTGGTGCAAAAGCGGCAATTAAAGATTGATGCCGAAGTGCAATTACTCGAAGATATTATTTGTCTTGTTTTCCTGGAGTATTATTTTGTTGATTTTGCCCGCCAGCATCCGATAGAGAAAGTAGTGGATATTTTGCAGAAAACCTGGCCCAAGATGACCCCGCAAGGTCAGCAATTGGCGCTGCAACTTTCTTTACCCGCCGAAGCCCGGGATTTGATTGGCATTGCTTTGGGTGCGGATTAATCGGTCTTTTTTTATAAACATAAACTATATGAAATGGAGTTACACGTTGCTAATTGCTACTTGGGTATGTATTGGCGTAATATTTTTAAGCGCTGGTAAACCCGGAAGGACGGGCAGAGGAGGAGCCCGAACTGCTGTTTCAAACCTTAAAATATATTGGATTGATGTGGAGGGTGGGGCCGCTACCTTAATTATAACGCCAATAGGCGAATCTATTTTGATTGATGCGGGTAACCCCGGAAGTCGCGATGCAGACCGAATATATGAAGTGGCCGTAAACGAGGCCGGTCTGAAGCAAATTGACCATTTAGTTATAACCCATTGGCATCAGGATCATTATGGGGGGGCTCCAGAACTGGCAAAAAAAATACCCATTATAGAAGTATTAAATAAAGAAATTCCGGATAAGCTGCCTGAGGATAACAATTTTGCCGAAAATATACAGGCTTACCAAGCCATGCAAGTCCAGAAAAAAACTTTTGTTAAACCTAATTCTTCAATTCGTCTGAAACCGCTGGGTAAAGGTTTACCTGATCTTAGATTTCGGTTTGTGGGCGTGAATAAAGAATTTTTTACCGCTGCCGCCCAAATTGGTAATGGTCAGGATTGTGATTCTATAACGGACAAGGCGATGGATACCTCTGACAATGCCAATAGTATGGTATTGGTAATGGATTACGGGCCCTTCCGGTTTTTCGATGGGGGCGATTTAACCTGGAACATAGAGAAAATATTGGTTTGCCCGCAGGATTTGATTGGCACCGTAGATGTATACCAGGTAAATCATCATGGTTTAGACCAAAGTAATAACCCGGTTCTGCTTAAAAATTTATCGCCTACGGTTACGGTCATGAATAATGGAGCTACCAAAGGATCTGGGCCGGAAACTATTGAAACTTTGCGCCAAATTCCTTCTGTTAAAGCGGCTTATCAGTTGCACAAAAACGTACGGACAGACAGTACATTTAATACCCAGCCCGAATATATTGCCAACTTGAAAAAAGAATGTAAAGGTAATTTTATATCTCTAGAAGTGGCGTCCGACGGCAAAACGTATAGCGTAAGCATTCCGGCTACCGGGCAGGGGCAATCTTTTCAAACTGTATTAAGATAAGTAAACAGACACCAGTATCATGATATAAGTATTGATACAAAATGCAGTTTATAGTAACTATGATCAATAGCTAATTAGCTGATAAGTTAGTTTAGATTGTTTATTTGCTTAAGCCCTCAAACAAACAAGTATATGAAAACTATTATTTTTTCGCTTTTAATCTTAAGTTTAAATTGCTGTTTCCTGAACAATGCTATGAGCCAGAGTAAATCCGCTTCCCCGTCAGTTCCAAATCAATCGAAAGGTGTGTTACGGCACGTGGTGTTACTTAAATTTAAAGACAGTGCTACCCCTGCACAGATAAAAGATGTCGAAAAAGCTTTTTCTGCTTTACCCAGTAAAATCAATACCATAACCGGGTTTGAATGGGGTACTAATGTAAGCCCCGAAAACCTGGCCCAAGATTATACCCATTGCTATTTGCTTTCCTTTAAAAATGCCGCCGACCGGGATGCTTATCTGCCGCATCCGGCCCACAAAGCATTTGGTCAGCTTCTTAGCCCTTACCTGGATAAAGTTTTAGTAGTAGATTACTTTAGCCAGCAGTAGCGTTAGCGTGGCCCTGATTAAATATTAATTACTGGTTAAGCAAACCAATTTAAATTGCCTAACAGCTATTTGTTTAGGTAGAGGCTTCTATTATTATTATTATTATTATTATTATTATTATGAAAAGTCTGATTTAAAGTTAAATGAAGGGCGTGTATTTACCTGATTAAGCAGTTAAGAGCAGCGGTACTGGTTATTAAAAAGTCAGGTTTACAACTTGTCCTACCACAATAATGGCCGGTGAAGCAAGATTTTGATTCGCCACAATAGCCAGTATGGTTTCCACGGTGCCTACTGCCAGTTGCTGGTTCGGGCGGGTACCATTTTGGATAATGGCTACGGGTGTTTGGTGTTTACCGTGTTTTTTAAACAGGTCCATTATGTCCGGCAGATTTTTCATGCCCATTAGTATAATAACGGTAGCCGTAGACTGCGCTGCCAGCGCCAGATCCTGAGAAATATGGCCATTGGTGGTTGCGCCAGTTATAACCCAAAAGCTTTCGTTTATGCCGCGGCTGGTTAGCGGAATGTTGAAAGCGCCCGGCACCGCAATAGCGCTGGTAATACCCGGAACAACTTCGGTGGCAATGCCATTTGAACTGGCAAAAAGTATTTCTTCGTAGCCCCGGCCAAAAATAAAAGGATCGCCTCCTTTCAGGCGTACGATGTGGCCGTATTCGCGGGCATAATCCACAATTAGTCTGTTAATCTGGTCTTGGGTATACTCATGATTCCCGGATCTTTTACCCACAAATATCTTGGGTGCGGAAGGCGGTACCAAATCCAGTAAAGCCGGGTTTACTAGGGCATCGTACAAAACAGCATTGGCTTCCGCTAAAATTTTAGCGCCCCGTAGCGTTAGCAAATCAGGAGCTCCCGGACCGGCACCAACTAACGTAACTTTGGGAGAATGGCTCAGCATGATTGAGAAATAATCAGCCGGCAATATACACTTAAATACTTTTTCGGGCATAAGCAGCCACCCGATTCGTGTATTTTTTGCCTTAAAACATAAGGTTTATTATCCTGTTAAAGCATTATTGTTGCTGATAAGCAGGAAATGAAGGAGAATAAGTTGTGCCTTGCTGATTAGAATATTGAGATCCATTCCCGGAGCTTTTTAAAAGTTTTTTCTCAAACGATAAATCTAATGTTTCAGCCACTAGGGTTTGGGCTACTTCCGGGAGAGCGGTAACTTCTTTTTTACAAGGGACTGGCCAGAAATGCCAGGCAATGTTTACGGGAACCCATAACCGAAATTAACTCGTGCTGCCAGGCTGCTAAATTATAATCATTAGGGCTAAATGGTTCTTCTGTTTTTTCCGGCAGCAATAATTTCATTTGGGACAGTTCCCGGTAGCTAAGTATTTTCATAATTATTGATTTAGCATTTTTGGCTGCCGGAACCAAACTCAAGAAAAGTTCAGTTCCGTTTGGGCCAGGGAAAACAGAAAAGTAAAAGTAATTAGTGCCTTTCCGGGAAGCAGTGTTCGCTTCTTTTTTCCTCCTGTCAAGAGCAGAAATGTTATTCCTGCTTCCTCCAGAAAGGACTTAATATGGTTGATAGCTACTAATTATATAAATAACTGCTAATATCGAAAATACTTGATCCAATATCAAAGCTCTAAATATACGTTAATTTAAATATTTTAACAAACATTAATTAATCGGAAAACTTAAATTTTAATGAAATACAGAATGCATTGAAATATATGAATCAAATTTAATGATTAGGTTTAAAAATGCAAATAGATTTGCCGGAAAGCTAGTGAATTTTTTGGTTGAAGCTTTCGGTTTTAAGCAGGTAAGATAAGAAAGGTGGTGTTTTAAGCTGTTCGGCCTTAAAAATTAATGTGTATTCTGATAAAAAGATCAAGAAGAAATATAAACAGTATTACAGCTTATTGGGAATAGCAATATAAAAATAGCAGTAATAGCTTTCTCTACCCCATTTAGCAGTAAAGTTAAATTGGATAAACTATATTTTCAATTCCGAAGAAGTTTGGTAGTTTCTATGATAATTGAAAGTAAATAAGAACTTGGAAAAGTAAGCGCAACTAAGAAGTAGGCCCAAGAATGGATTTTACTACTTTAAAGTACCCGGCGGGCTTGTAAAAATCTTTTTTCGTATCCGGTACCAGCTACTTTACTTACTTTAACGCCGCCTACGGAAGAAGCGTGGACAAATTCGATGGGCTGACCAGGGCCGGTAATAACCACCCCGACGTGTCCGGGCGTTCGGTTAGTCACCGTAGTTCCGGTAAAAATAAGCAGGTCACCTTTTTCAACTTGATTTAAATCGATTGACTCTCCTTCAGCGGCGAGTAAAGCAGAAGAGTGAGGCAAGTCTACACCATATTTTTTAAATACATGGTAAATAAAGCCGGAGCAATCAAAACCATTATGGGTAATACCCGCTGGTAAATAAGGCGTGCCCATTAATTTTAAACCATACGCCACAATACTATCGGGTAAGATTGTACTAGGTAATGTACCGGTATAAGCCGGCGCATTTTCCCCGGAATTCTCGATCAAAGTGTTTTCCGGGCTGGTTACATCTTTGCCGTTGTTTTTACTTTCTTCCGAAAAAACTTCTACGGCATAATTTTGCGGCGCATCCGAAGAAATATTCTCGTTGCGAATACCATTTTGCTGCCAAAATGCAAATACTGCTAAAAGACTCAGGACGGAGCCAAAAATTATCCAGGCTAATTTCATATAGTTTAAACCTAAGCAAGCTTGATGCCTGTTTTTTATACGTATTGGCTTTTACGTATTAATGCTGGATAATGCTATTATCACGCTTAAAAAATATTTGCTTAACAGAGTGAGCATTTAAAGGTAAATCCCGGTATTGGGGCTACCGGGATTTACTTGGATAAGTTTTAAACGTTTATTCTACTCTTTGTAGATCTACTTCCCGGACCGGTTTAATAATGAGGGGTACTTTTTCTACTTTAACCGAACTGGTGTCCAAACCAAACCAACGATCTTCGGAAGTGGTAAATTGTTTTATATAAAAGTACGCTTCCATTATCATTTTTTCAGAAAAAGGCAGGTCGTTTTCCATCGACAAATATTTTTCCAGCACTACAAATCTAAAATCACCAATCACATTGGCTTTATTCAGAGAATCGTAACGGCTGGTAATATCTACTTCTTTGTTCTTTACTAGGTTTTCAATTACTTTTCGGAAAAACAAATTAATACGTTGTTCTATCCGGAAACCTAAGCGAAAATCAACCCGAATAACATCGTTTTCGGCAATATGGTGCACCTTATATTCCATCGTATAAGGATCATCGGTCGTCTCCACGTGCAGAAACCAATAAATATCGGCCCGTTTGGGCCGCTTCTGAAAAATAGAATAAATAATCTTGGATTCTATTTCGCCCCGGCGTTCTGCACTGGTCATAAAGATCAGGTGGGTAGAATACTTCGGAATGGAATTGTCTTCGCTGAGTTCTTTTAAAAACTCTACGTATTGATCTAATTTTACATATTCGGTTAAGCGGCGCTTGATATAAAAAGCGCGGAGCCAGATATACATTACCGTAATCAGCATTAAGCCAATGGCTACTGATACCCAACCTCCGTGCGGAAATTTTATCAGGTTGGCTACCAAAAACGATAATTCTATGCTCAGGTACGTAACCAAAAATAAGGCAATAGCGAGCCCGGAAAACTTCTTTAAATACAAGTAATAGCAAAGCAAAATGGTAGTGGCCAGCATGGTAATGGTAATAGATAAACCATAAGCCGCTTCCATGTTGGTAGATTCACGGAAATATAATACCACTGCCACACAACCCAACCAAAGCAATTTATTTATGCTGGGCACGTACAACTGACCTTTTACATTGGTAGGATATACCAACCGTACTTTGGGCCACATGTTTAAACGAATTGCTTCACTGATGAGCGTAAAAGAACCGGTAATCAAAGCCTGGCTCGCAATAATGGCCGCAATGGTGGCTACCGTAATGCCAGGTACCAGAAACCAGGAAGGCATAATCAGGTAAAAAGGGTTATCGTTTTCGGATAAAGATTGGCCTAAATGTAAAGTTAACCACGCACCCTGACCAAAATAATTCAGCAGCAAACAAAGTTTCACAAAAATCCAGCTAATCCGGATGTTGCCGCGGCCACAATGGCCTAAATCGGAGTACAAAGCCTCAGCCCCGGTAGTACAAAGAAAAACGGCGCCTAACAACCAGAAGCCCCCGGGATAGTTGACCAGCAGGGAAAATGCATAATAAGGATTAACGGCCGCTAATATTTCCGGATGAAGCAGGATATTAGTTACTCCCAACACGCCCAGCATGGTAAACCAGAGCAGCATTATGGGTCCAAAAGCTTTACCCACTATTTGGGTGCCAAAATTTTGTAATAGAAATAACACCGACAGAATGGCCAGTACAATGGGAACAGTAGGAATATCCGGGTTAAGAATGCGTAATCCTTCTATAGCCGACGAAACCGAAATAGGGGGCGTAATAATACCATCGGCCAGTAATGCACTGCCGCCAATAATAGCCGGAATGGTTAGCCACCGGGCTTTACGCCGGACCAACGTATACAAAGAAAAAATACCACCTTCCCCGTTATTATCGGCCCGTAAGGTCAGAATAACGTATTTTAAGGTAGTTTGTAAAGTTAAAGTCCAGAATATGCAGGAAATACCTCCGTATATTAAGTCTGGACGAATAATATTGCCTCCGCCCAGAATGATAGCTTTTAGTACGTAAAGAGGAGAAGTGCCGATATCACCATAAATAATACCGAGCGATATAAGCAAACCGGCGGTAGAAACTCGGTTCGTGTGCTGATTAGCTGCCATTAAGATAAAATTTTGCGCAAATTTATATAATTAAATGGTGAAAAAATATTCGATTAGAATTAATTTCTTAAACCAAAACAAGTGTTTTGCCGCGTAAATCAGTTTAAAATTTACTGGCTAAACGGAGGTGATATTTGTAATAAACGAAGTGGTGGGTAAGATTAACTACTGCTGCTGCTGCTTGGGTAAATTATGGGCAAAATAAAGGTGTAATGTTTAGAAAAAGTAAAAGCGCCGGTACTTTCATGTTACCGGCGCTTTTGCTTTTTTATTTATTTACCGAAAGTAATTCCACATCAAATATTAAAGTAGAATTAGGCCCGATATCTTCGCCGGCCCCCTGGGCACCGTAAGCCAGGTTAGCCGGTATAAATAAACGCCATTTAGACCCTTCTTTCATTTGGGTTAAAGCCTCGGTCCAGCCGGCAATAACGCCATTTACCGGGAAAGTAGCCGGCTGGCCGCGCTCGTACGAACTATCGAAAACCGTACCGTCGAGGAGGGTGCCGTGGTAGTGAGTAGTTACTTTATCGCTACGGCCGGGAGTCGCACCTGTACCTTCCTGCAGTACCTGGTATTGTAAACCGCTGGCCAAGGTTACCACGCCGGGATTGTTTTTATTTTCGGCTAAGAAAGCTTGTCCTTCCTGCTGGTTAATTTCGGCCATACGGCTTTGGGAAGACGCCTGCCGCGATTGCATTAGTTGCTGCAATTCAGTCATAGCCTGGTGTACTTCATCCTGGCTCAGGTTAGATTGTGTGCCGGCCATTGCTTCCTGTAAACCTTGCAGCAGAAACTGGGGCTCGATATCAATACCTTGTTTTTTGAAATTTGTCGCCATGTCGCGGCCAATGATATAACTGATTTTTTCTTTGTTGTTAGTAAAGTTCATAGTTTTAAGTTGGGCACCAAGAAGTGCGTTTTAGTTTATAGTAGTTTTTTTGCCGGGCGCAAAGCTACGCTTTTGTTTAAGAACGAAAAGTTTACCGCGAGGTTTTAAATCCCTTTACCCGGGGTCTCGGAATAAGTTTGGCCTCTTTTTTCTTAACTAAAATCAGGATTAATGAAGCACAATGCGGTTAATTCAGAGGAAAAAGGTAGTGCTGGAACACTAATTTGGTTAGGAGCAGGTAGTAGTACTTAAATATAAGAGGCCAGCACAACACTAAATTTTATCAAAAGTGTAAAAAATCAATTCCGCGTAAAGTAAGATTTAAAAGGATAATGATTTAAAAAAATTTAAAATGCTTTTTTATTAATCAATCGATTGATTAAATTTGCAGAAATTTAGCGGGATGGAAAAAGAAAAGAATGATAAAAAAGAACATATTCTGGATATAGCAGAAAGGGTGTTTTCGGAATTTGGCTACGAAGGTACTTCCACCCGGTTTTTAGCGGGTAAAGCGGGGGTTAATATGGCCATGCTGAACTATTATTTTGGTTCGAAAGATGGATTGTTAAAAGCTGTTTTGGATCGCCGGATTAGTACCATGCGGCAATATCTGCAGGAAATAAAAGACAAACCTATTTCCTCGGCCGATAAGTTAATGCAGGCTTTTGATGTTTATTTAAACCGCATTACCGAAAATAAAAGTTTTCACCGGTTAATGCACCGGGAAATTTCTTTAAACCAACGCGCTGAATTAGTTGAGTTTATTTCGGAAAATATTTATAAAAACCTCCACGTCCTCCGGGAAATTTTATTGGAAGGTATTGCGAATCAATCGTTCCGGCAAGTAGATGTAGAAATGACAGTGGCTAGTATTCCGGGACTGATGTATTTCCTCTTAAACTCCCGTCAGGTAAGTGGTTACTTGCTCAACATAAATTTCCAGGACCAAGATTTGTTTGAAACTGCTTTAAAACCTCGGATACGCGCTTATTTTGAAGATTACTTAAAAGCTTATTTACTTAAACATGAAACCAAAGCTTAATACTTGTTTCTTTAACCTGATGCGGCAGGCAACCAGTGGGGGCCTGCTCATCTTACTTAGTTTACAAACAACCTTGGCCCAGGAAATAAAGCAACTCAGTTTACCCGAAGCCATTGACCTGGGATTGCAAAACAACAAGGTATTAAAGTTGTCGCAGGCGCGCATTGATCAGGCCGTGGACCAGTACCAACAAACCCTGGATAGCCGCCTGCCAACCGGCAGTGTGAGTTATACCTATAATCACGCCGAAATTCCGACCAACACGTTTCAGGCTGCTAAAGGTGCCGAACCTTTTTATTTACCCAAAAGAGCCG